>Ga0307308_10000580_pt1 | contig 13350 bp, 5 predicted proteins | sample ER_DNA_195_FD_194501 | JGI IMG/M metagenome (GOLD analysis project Ga0307308, IMG submission 194501) | Bulk soil microbial communities from the East River watershed near Crested Butte, Colorado, United States - ER_DNA_195 | ecosystem: Environmental > Terrestrial > Soil > Floodplain | place: USA...
GACGTCGCGCGCACGATCCTCGCCGAGCTCCCCAGTACCGCAGTCGTATTTCTCGCTCGCGATCCCGGCATGCGCGACCTCGCGCTCGCGGCCGGCGCCACCGCCTTCGTTTCCAAAGACGCTCCGTCGGAGGAACTCCTGCGCGCCTTGCGCGCGAGCGCCGCCGCGGTCACCGCACGTCAGCAGCTTTCAGCACTGCGGCCCGAAGGCCGCCGCGTCGTCGAACTCCTGCTGGGTAGCCGAGTCATGACCGGCGAACAGGTGCAGCAAGCGCTGGCCAATCGTGCGTCCGGAGAATCCCTCGCGACGACGGTCGTGCGCCTCGGCCTGCTTGGCCAGCCTGAGCTCGCTGACATCCTTGCGCGCGCGACCGACACGCCGTTCGTCTCCCTCGCGCCGTATCCCGAGATCAGCGCGCCGATCGATCCGACCGAATCGCGCCTTTCTTCGCCACGCCTCGTCGACCCCGTCGAGCGCGACGCGGCGCGTTCGGTTCCCTTCGACGTCGCCCGCGGCCTCGGTGTCGTCGTCACCGCGGCCGACCGCGGGCATGGGGTCGTCGCGATGGCCGATCCGCTGGATGATGCCGCGTTCGCCGAGGCTGAACGGCAATCGAGGCTTCGCCTTACGCGCGTCACCGCGACTGCCGACGACATCAAAGACACGCTCGACCGCGTCTGGAACGGCGGCGGAAGCCGCGATGTCATCTGGACGGGGAATCTCTTGAGCAAGCTCTACGCAAGCGCCGTCCTCGGCGTGATCGTCCTCGGCAGCATCGGCGGGTTCGGTCTTATCTTCCGTGATGCGCTCGCGCCCCGGTTCGCGTTCTCGCTGTTCGCCCTGCTCTGCGGGTTCTTCTTTTTCCTGTATGCCCTGAAGTACTACGTGACGATCGCGAGCGTCATCCTCATCACGCTGTTCGGCGATCCGGCGAAGTTCCAGGGACGGCATGGCAACGGCCACGCGAACGGCCACGCGAACGGGAACGGTCTAAAGGCCGACGGCCACAGCAATGGCAACGGCCATACGAACGGCCAGCACAAAGAGGGCTACCGAACTCTGCGTGGTGAGAAGCTCAGCGAGGCCGGGGCAGTCGTGGTCAATGACCCCTGGCAGCGGATGGGTGAGATCCGTCTTCCCGCCGACCGGCAGCCATTCGTCTCGATCCACCTCGCTCTCTACAACGAGGGCCGCGTCGTGGACCGGCTCCTGGACGCCTGCACCTCGTTCGACTACGAGAACTACGAGGTCATCGTCGCCGATGATTCCACCGACGAGACGGTCGAGAAGCTCAAGAAGTGGAAGGAACATCCGCGCGTCCGTGTGATTCACCGCTCGAGTCGCAAGGGCTTCAAGGGCGGCGCCCTGCAGGAAGCGCTGCGCCGAATGAACCCACGGACCGAGTACGTGATGGTCTTCGACGCCGACTTCGTTCCGCCCGCCGACGCCATCTGGCATTTCCTCGACTACTTCGGCCGGCTCACGAAGCCGAAGAACGGCAACGGCAACGGACATGACGCTCACGCGAAAACCGGAGCTCCGCAGAACGGCGATCGACTCGCCGTCGTGCAGGGCTACCAGTGGCACATGCTCAACGCTTCGGAGAACTGGGTCACCAAGGGCGTGCGCGCCGAGTTCTCAGGCAGCTACGTGCTCGAGCGCGCGGGCCAGGAGCTCTTCGGCGCGATGAAGATGATCTCGGGCTCGGTCTACATGATCCGCGCCGATGTGCTGCGCAAGCTCGGATGGTCGACCTCGATCACCGAGGACTGGGAGCTCACGATCCGGCTGTACCTCGCCGGCTACAAGGTCCTCTACACCCCGTACATCCAGGCACCGGCCGAGTGCGTCTCCGAAGTGCGCCGCCTCATCAAGCAGCGCATGCGTTGGGCCGAGGGCCACACCTTCAACGTGCGCAAGTACTTCTGGCCGATCCTTCGCTCGCCGAACCTGAGCTGGCAGGAAAAGCTCGAGTTTGTCTACTACGCGCCGTACTACCTGCAGTCGGTCCTCTTCACAGTCGCGACTGTCTCGTGGATCGTCGGCGTCCTCATCCTCGGGCAGAAGCTCCCCATGTGGGGCGAGATCTTCGGCTGGTCGCTCGTGGTCTCGAACGCGCTGGCGCTGCCGCTCATGAACCTCACCGGTGTGCTTCTCGAGGGGTCGCTGAAGCGCGACGCGCTGGGACTGCTTTCGTTCATTGGACTCTCCTGGATCCTCGTTCCGTTCCAGGCCTACGCCTCGGTCAAGGCCCTCTTCGAGAAGAAGGAAGGCGGCTGGGTCCGCACGCCGAAGTCGGGACGCGTCACAGAGTCGCTCGAGCGCTTCCACCTCGCGCGGCTCATGCCGTGGGAGCTGCCACGGCGCAAGCGTGGACAGGGCAAGTCATCGACCGGTACGGGCCGGGTGGGCGCCGCCGCGGTCGTCGTCCTCACGGCCGCCGGGATCATCACGCTCGGCGCGCTATCGATCCGCGCGGCGGCGGCGAGCGGCATCTCGAGCGAAACGGACCTCGCCGTCCCCGCATTGCTCGGGACGATGGTGCCGCTGCTGATCCTCGCGCTCGGATGGCTGCGCCTGCGACGGCGCGTCGTCGCGATCGCCCTCGCTTTCACGCTCGGGCTGGGGACGAATGTGGTGTTCCTCGCGCACGCCGTTCCTGCCGCCGCGGTGACCGACAACTCCAGCGTGTTCACCCTCGCGCGCACGACGGCTTACGTCCCAACGAACACCGATATGAAGCAGAACTACACACCGTCCGGCGCTTCTACGACGTGCGCTGCGGCAGGGACAATCTGCACGCACTTCTCCGATCAGTTCACCACCGGACAGACGCTGAACGCAGGGACGGCGACCGCCGATATGTACCCGAGCAGCATCGTCCCGACGGTCACATTCCGCGGAGGTGGCGCCACCTTCATCGATAGCACCGTGTGCGCCCCCACCTGGCCGGCCTTCGGCGCCTCGGGCACAAAAGTCGTTCAGGGCGACGTCATGATCGCCGCCTGTGCGTTCAGGGGCGGGTCGGGGGTAACGATCACGCCGCCGGATGCGTCATGGGTACCGCTGACCCGAATCGACAACGGAACGACGATCTCGCTGGCGACGTTCTATCACGTCGTCGCGACCTCTTACGAAACGAGCGTCACCGGCAACGTCCAGTTCACGCTCGGATCGTCGCAGAAGTCCGCAGCTGCCCTCTTCTCGTATACAGGCGTTGACAACACAAATCCCATCGACGTTCAGAACGGGCAGGCCACATCAAGCGGGACTTCGCACACGGCGCTCGGCGTTACGACAACGTCGGCGAACGACCTGCTGATCACGTTTCACGCGGTCGCCGGCAGCACCTCGAACACCAATCAATGGACGCCGCCGCCGGCGATGAGCGAGCGCGCCGAGGGTTCTATCGCCACCGGGTCGAACGGATCGAACGCGTCGCTTGAGGGCAATGAGGTGCTGCTTGGCGCCGCTGGGGCGACCGGGAACCAGACGGCCACATCGGTGTTTTCGGGACTCGGCGTCACCAAGACGATCGCGTTGCGGCCCGCGACCACATGCACCGTCACCGCGATCGTGAAGAAGGTCAATCCGATCTGGCTGCGCGGGGCGACGACGAAGACCGTCAACAGTGGAAACAGCGTCGTGGTCGACGTTCCGGCCGGAACGCAGCAGAACGACCTCATGTACGTCTACCTTGCGTTCTCGCCCATCGGAGCAAGCATCACCACGCCGACTGGCTGGACAGGGGGCTCGTCCTCCGGCGCCACAGGTATCCAGGTCTACACGTATAGGCGTGTCGCGAGCGCCTCCGAGCCAGCGAACTACACGTGGACGTTCAACATCACGACCAACATCGCGGCTTGGGCGGGTTCGTACGTCGGAGTTGACACCACAACACCGACTGACCTGACCAACCAAACCTCGGATTCCGGAACGCCGACTACGCACACAACGGCGACGAAGCTCGTCGCACTCGAGGACGAAATGGTCGTGCTTGGGGTCGCGATCTCCGGGAATGTCACATACACATCGACATCGGGCATGGCTCCCGAGGGGAATCCGATCGCGGGGACGAGCACGTTCGCCTCGCTCGGCATGTTCGATGGGATACAGGGCGCGAGGGCGTACATCAACCGGACGACGACGTCCTCAGCAGGCGGCGCCGCTGACATGGTGATGCTCACGCTGAGGCCGGCCACGCCGGCGACGATTCTCGGATCCGGCAGCGTCACGATCAACCTGCCGAGCGGAACCAGCCTCGCCTCGACAGGCAGCTTCTCAACGGCCGCAACCACGTTCGCGACCGGGGACCGGCTCGAGCTCGACCTGTTGGCATCGTCGGAATGCGCCGGATCGCTCTCCTATGACGGCGCCACCGAGCCCTCGAAGCTCACGATCGCGACCGTCGTTCCCGAAGGTGTCCTCGGGCTGCTCCTCCTCGCGCCCGCGCTGCCGGTCGGGCTCCGCTGGTGGAAGCGGAGGCGGCCGTGAGGCGGCCCGTCCGCGGCGTCCCGCTCGTTGTTGTCGCGTCCGTGGTGGCGCTCGCGTTGGTCGGAGTCTTCGTCCGAGCCTTCAGCGCGGCCGAATCCGGCGGGCGGGCGTCGCCGGTACTCGAGATCGCCGCGTTTGTTCTTGGCGTCTGGGTGCCTCTGTTCGCACTGATCTACGCATGCGTGCGGAGCCGCGTCGCCGTCGTAGCCCTCGCGTTCTGCGTTGGCCTCTCGGTGAACGTGGTGTTCCTCACGCACGCGATGCCCGCCGCAGCGGTGACGGATAACTCTGGCGTCTTCACGCTCAAGAACTCGTCGACGTATGACCCCCCGCGGATCGACATGGAGCAGCACTACACGCCGTCGGGTTCCACCGCGACCAAATGTCCGAGCACCGGGAACGCGTACAACTGGACCTGCCGTTTCGTGTCCGATCAGTTCTCCGCGGGACAGACCCTCACCACTGGCACCGCAACTGCCGACCTTTATCTCGCCAACGATCCCGCCCCGCCTACGACTGACTACAGCAACGGATACAGCTATCTCGTGGGTGCGGGGAACGTCTCCTCGGTCGCGGTTCCACAGATCGCCGGACTTGTGAGCGGAGACGTGATCATCGCGCAGATCGCGCTGCGCGGCGGCACGACGAACGGCACGATCACGAAGCCCTCGGCCAGCTGGAACCTCATCGATCGAATGGACAGCGGGACATCCGTGACGCTGGCCGTCTACAGCCTCGTCGCCGGATCGAGCGAGCCGGCCAGCTACACGTGGTCCTGGAGCTCGGGTGCCGTGCGCGCGGTGGCGTTGATGCGGAACTTCTCCGGTGTCGACACGAGCGCGCCGGTCGATGGACACGCTGGCGCGACCGAGAGCGTCGCTGGCACAACCCACACCGCGCCGAGCGTGAACGCGGCATACCCGAACGAGATGCGGGTGGTCGGGATCGCCGAATCCGCCGGGAGCCTCTGCGGCTCGATCACTGGCTTGACGGCGCAGTACATCTCATCGACGGGTAGCGGCGGCAACAGCTCGCAGGTCGGTAACAGCTACTTCTATTCGTGGCAGGTCTTTCTGCCTGCCGGCCCCACGGGCGCGGCCACGGCCACCTGCGGAAATGACATCGCGGCCACACATCAGCTGACTCTGAAGCCCCTTCAGACCGCACAGACCTGCACGGTCGCGGCAAAGCTCAAGCTCCTGACCACGATCCAGCCTCGTTCTACGAGTACCGCGACCCTCAACCTCGGTCCATCCATCTCGGTCAACGCGCCCGCGGGCGTCGTGCCGGGTGATGTGCTCGTCGCAACGGTGGCGAAGAGCGGAGCCGAGGTGCTGACGACGCCGGCGGGATGGACGAAGGTCGACAGCGTCCTCGACAACTCGACGATGTACCTCGGTCTTTACTGGCGCGTTGCCGCGAGCGGCGACCCGGCTTCGTTCTCGTGGACGTGGGCAGGCGGCACGAGCCGGTACGGGGCGGGCGGCATCACCGCGTACATGGACGTGGACAACGACAACCCGGTCGACGGCCATGCCCCGGCAGGCGTCAGCAACACCACGAGCTTCCCCGCGCCGACCGTCACGACGACTTTTGCCAACGACATGATCGTCACCGCCCACACCGTAAACGCCAACAACTCCAACTGGACGCCTCCCGCCGGCATGACCGAGCGCTTGGATCTCGTGGCCGGTTCCGGCTCATTCGTGTCGATCGAGCAGAACGACGTTCTGCAGGCGGCGCCGGGTGCGACCGGAGCGAAGACAGCGACCTCGAGCGTGAGCGGTGGCGGTGGCGGGATAACCCTCGCCCTCAAGCCGGGCCGCACCCTTGGTACGGGAACGGTTGACGTCACGAGCCCAACAGGTGCGGTGCTTTCGTCCGCGACTTTCGCGACGACCGCGGTTACGTTCGCCACTGGTGACCGGCTCGAGCTCGACGTCGTCACGCCGAACGATTCGACGAGCTGCCAGGTCCACATTTCCTACGACAGCACCACCACCGAGTCGAAGCTGACTCTCGCGACCGCCGTCCCCGACGGCGTTGCCGGATGGCTGCTGCTCGCGCCGGCACTTCCTCTCGCGATCCGCCGGTGTCATGGGAGGCGGCCGTGAGGCATCGCAGGGTCTTCATCGCACTCGCCGCGCTTGTTGCGCTCGCACTCGTGACCGTTGGACTACGCGCGATGGCGGTCGCTGAGGCGAATTTGACGGACCCGGCCATCCTCGTACCCGCTTTCGTCTTCGGCCTCTGGATCCCCCTCGCGGTACTGCTCTATGCGATCCGCCGGCAGCGTGTCGCCGTTGTCGCGCTCGCGTTCTGCCTAGGTCTAACCGTGAACGTCGGGTTCCTCGCGAACGCCGTGCCGGCGAATGCCGCGGCCGACAACAGCACCACGTTCTACTTGACTCTGGGGAGTGGCTTCGGCTGCACTCCCGGCATTCATAACGCGCCACAGACGAACGTCAACGACGGCGCGACGGGGCCGGGGAGCGCGGGGCGGACCTATACCGACTGCTCCGACACTTTCAGCAGTGGTCAATCAGTGCAGGCCGGTACGACCATCGCCAATCTCAACTTCTGGAACACGAGCGCTTCGAAGGATTGCACCATCAACGGCGAACTCCAGCATTACCACGCCGCGTCGTCGACGGTGACCTCGCTGGGCACGTCGGGGACGATCACAGTGCCGGCGAACACAAATACGCTCACCGCCTTCAACTGGAGCTGGTCGACATCGGCGGCCACGTTCGCTGACGGCGACCGGCTCTATTTCCTCATGACCTTTACGGGCTCGGGCTCGAACTGCAACAACACGACGCTTTCGTACACGACACTCGCCAATCCGACCTACTTCACTCTGGCGACGATCGTGCCGGAGTACATCGCCGGGTTATTTCCGCTTGCACTCGCGTTGCCGTTTGCCGCGCGCTCGTGGAAACGGAGGCGGCCATGAGCTCCGCTTACGCGGGGCGGCCTTCGCTTTCCGGCGTGGCGCGCCCGGTCGGGACGCTCATCGCGGTGGGCTCGATCGCCCTTTTGATCCTCCCGTTCTTCTCGACCTTCGGCGAGCTCCTGACCAAGGCCGCGATGGCCGCCGGGTTCGACGCGTGGCTCGGGCAATGGATCGCGCCGGTCGAAGGAAGGCTCGTCCACGGAGCGCTCGCGCTGATCGGGATCCCGTCCGCCTACGACGGCTCGCTCCTATATGTAGGCACCGGCGCGGGCAGCCTCGCCCTCTACATCTCATGGAACTGTGTGGGTTGGCAGACGGTCCTGTTCCTTCTCGTCTCGATGGCCACGGGCCTTCAGGGTGAGTACACGCTGCGCTCGCGACTCGAGACGGTGGCGCTCGGCGTCCTCGGGATCGCGATGCTGAACATCGTCCGCATCACGATCGTCGCGGTCGTCGCGTACCTGTTCGGACAGCTGCCCGCTGTCATCGTTCACGACTACGGCAGCGTGATCGCGACGGTCGCGTTCCTCATGGCGTTCTGGGCGTTCGCCTACAACGTGGTCCTCGAGCGCATCGGTGGCGATGTCGACGAGGGCTCACCCGAACAGGGGTCGAACGCCACCGCGAGCGTGGCTACGGTGCCTTCATGAGCACGCTCCCTCACGTCCGCATCGGTGCCGCGGAAGCGCTAGTACGCGCTCCGGCGCGTCCGGCTGAGGTCACCAATAAATGTGCACTTTGCGCGGACGGCGCCACACGCACGCTGTTCCAGGTCGACGGCACCCTCATCGTCAAATGCGGCGTCTGCGGCCTCGTGCGGCAGGAAACGCGACCGCTCGCGGCCGCCGCCATTTACGACTCCGACTACTACGCGACCGACAACCCCAAGGGCGGATACGCGAACTACTTCCTCGACTCCGACGTGAACCGCCGCACGTTCCGCGATCGCATCCGCGCGATCGAGCAGCGGTACGGTCGTCGCGGCCGTCTCCTCGACGTGGGCTGCGCGCTCGGCGACTTCCTGCTCGAGGCGAAGGCGTCGGGATGGGACGTCGAGGGCGTTGAGATTTCGTCGTTCGCGGCGCAGCAAGCCCGCGAGCGCGGTCTCCGCGTGACCACCGGTCGCCTCGAGGAGCTCGATCTCCCTGCGGCGAGCTTCGACGTCATCACGCTCTACGACAGCGTGGAGCACCTAACCGATCCGGTCGCCACGCTCGCCGCGGTGCGGCGACTGCTCGTTCCGGGCGGCATCGTGCACCTCGTCACGCCGAACGTGGGCGGGCTGCAGGCACGTCTGCTCGGCCGCTTCTGGTACCACTACAAACCGGGCGAGCATCTCTTCTACTTCGCGCCGCAAACCCTCCGGGCCGCGCTCGAAGCCGCAGGTCTCCGCTGGAAGGGGTGGCAGCGCTCGGCGTCGTACCTGACCTTCACCTACTGCTTCAACCGTATGCGCTACTACGCGCCGGCGCCGTTCGCGTTCCTCGAGTGGCTCGGCAGGACGTTCCGGTTCGGGCCGTACGCGTTCAGGGTGCCAGTCGGCGAGATGGAGGCCTGGGCCCGCCGCGAGATCTAGTCCGCGGGCGCCGCCCTCCGCCGCCACACGCAGATCACCAGGCCCAGGATCACCAGGACCCACACGGCGTAGTCGGTCCACGTCCGGCCGAACTCGAGCGTCAGCGTCCCGTCGCTCGACGGGGTTGGCACATACATGAGTCCGGGACCGGCGTAGAACACCGGAAGAGCTGATCCGTCGGACCACCGTGCTGTGAACTTTGGGTGGTACGACTCGCTCACGAAGACGCCGCTCGCTCCGACGGCGTGCACGGTGACAAGCTCGGGGTCAAGACGGTTCGCCTGCCCCGCGACCGACGCGTCGCGCGTGAGCGGACCGAAGAGACTCATGAGGTAGTCGGACTCGACGGCGTTGGCGTACGCCTTCGCGTGATACAGGAGATTCCCGCCAATCCACAGGACCGCGCCCTTGCCCGTCGTGCGCTCGGCTATGAGTGCGCGCCCATCCTGGTCGAGGAGGACGCGCGCATCGCTCCGCAGAGCGGTGGCGATCGGCGCGCCCCACGGGCCATCGTCGTAGCGGGCCGGCGCGAAGTCCTGGACACGCAGCGTTGTCGAGCTTGCGTGAAGGCGCCACTCGGCGATCGCCTCGTCGGTCGCGCCATCGACTGGCCAGAGTGCGGATAGGCCCGAGCTGGATCCGTGCGCGTCGAGAAGCACCCGCCCGCCGCCCGTCGCATACGACGCGAGCGTTCGCTCCGCCGCCGCGCGATCGCCGAAGCGGCCATCCTCGATCACGACGGCCTGCGCGCGCTGCAGCAGATCGGCCGGAAGACGATCGGCCGTGTCCTGCCACCAGATGGGTATGAGCGTGCCCGGACGTGCGCCGCGATCGAGCGTCATGCGCGCGACGGTGTCGTACTCCTCGCGTCCGCCGACCACTACCAGCACCCGCGCATTCGTCGGCCGCCAGATCCCGCCTGCGCCGATCACACCGTACTCGCGAAACGCAGGCGGATCGCTCTTCGCCACGACACGGAGCGCGCTGTCCCGATCGAACGCCGCGACGTTGCCGGTGAAGTTCGGATCGTCAAAGACGGTGAACCCGTCGACAGCGAACCAGTCCAGCGCGGCGTGGAATCGTTCCACGTGCAGTGGGGCGCTGTACACAGCTGCGTTCACCCATGCGAGCCAGTCGGGATGGACGACGCCGGTCCCGTAGTAGTCGCGAAGCTGCGGCTTCGCGTAGACGTACGAGAACCAAACCGACTCCGCCGCAATGGCCGGGAGATAGCGATGCGTCAAGTCCGCGCCGTTGACGGCGATCGTCCGCTTCGCGAGCGCCTCGATCGCGCCTGGCGCGGTCGAATCTTCGATCCGGGGATAACCGTTGCTCGCGCGCAGCCCGCTGGGACCGAGCCACAGGTTAAGCGCGACCAAGACGATGGCGAGCGCGGCCGCGCCGTGGCGGCGCCACGCCGCGATCGGCGCGCCGCGGGCGAGCCCGAGCGCGAAGCCGCCCAACACCGCCGCGACGATGGCGACGAGGAATGTCACCGTGAAGGGGTCGATCCCGGTCACGTAATAGAGGTGGCTCGGGATACCGAGATCCGGAGCGAATAGGTAAGCCACCCACAGCAGGAGCGCGCCGAGAAGGAGGACGACCGCGCGGTGCGGCCGCCCCATCGCGATCAGCGACAGCACGACGATCGGCAGGAGCGCGATCCCGATATGCACCGGATCGACGAGAACGGTGACCGGCGAGGTCAGCAGAACGCGATCGAGTCCGAGAAAGGCCGAGGCGAAGCCGCCGTAGCGCACGAGCGGCGGCACGATCGCGGGAGACGCCAGCAGGAAGGTCGCAAGCGCCAGAGTTAACGAGCGGCGTAGCTTTCCAGGCCCGGGATGCGCGAGCGTCGCCATGCCGATCCCAAATGCGAAGACGGCGCCCACGAACTGGTGCGAGGCAAGGGCCGCCGCCAGGAGCAGTGCGGTCAGCGTGAACGCGATCCGGCCACCACCGCCGAGCCACCGCGCCGCGGCCCAACACGCGCAGGCCGCTAGGCCCGCGGCGAACACGCGCGCGTACACGCCGCCGTTCACGACCCACGTCCACGTGGCCATCGAGCCGATCGCCCCGAGTGCGGCGACGAGTCCGCCGATCGAAGAGCCGGTCGCGGTCCGAACCGTGCCGTAGAGGCCGAGCCCGAGCAGCGAAAAGCCTGCGAATGCGATCAGGACCAGCGCGGCCGGCGCACCGAATAACTTGGTGACCGGCGCAGCCGCGAGATAGGGAAGCTCGGGATACGTCTCGAACGTCGGCATGCCTGCGGCCCACGTGTAGAGCCACTCGTGCCGCGGGAAGAACTCGGCGACGAACTGCAGCCGCGTGAGATGCGAATACGCGTCGGTCCCTTTCGGAAAGCCCGTCCAAACAGTCAGGACGAATCCGACCGCGGCGACCGCGGCGAGGACGAGCGCGACCGCGCCGATATCCAGCAGTGTCCGCGGAAGGCCACCGCGACGATCATTCATGCGAGTTGAGTCGCCTTCTGACCGCGGCGGCGAACCACACGATCGCGGTGATGAGCGCCACCCCAAGCCCTGCGATGAAGTCGGTGTGCACGCCGTGGTCGAGCTCCACTGTGTGGCGGCCCGCCGGTACGTCGACGACGAGCTGGCCGATCGGGTCGGCGCGCACGACCGCGGCGCGGCCGTCGACGGTCGCGTGCCAACCGGTGTCGTACGCCTGGCGCAGCACGACCTGCTCGCCGGCCTTCACATCCACCACCGCGTGCCACGCGCCGAGTCCGCGCGCCTCGAGCGTGGCGGGGGCGCGCCCGCTCGCGACGCGGTTGACGTAGTCGGAGACCGCCGTGCGATCGATCGCGCTCGCTGGCGCCGCGAGATCGGCGACGTTCGCTATGACGATGCGCGAATCTCCGACCGGCGCGACCTCGTAGATGCGCACGCCGCGCTCGTCAAACACGAGCGGCAGCTGGCCGTCGAACTTCTTTGGGTCGGCGTAGTCGCGGTACACCTCAGTGGAGGTGGGGCCGGTCACGACGATGTAGCGCACCGGCAGCGCTGCCATCCACAGCTTGGAGATGTCCGCGTCCGCGCCGTTGTTGACCTGGTACGTGACGTGGGCCCACCACGGATTCGAGAACGCGAAGTCAACGCCGCCGCGTACCTGCGGCACGTCGGCGAACACATCCGCCCAGAAGGCGTGGTCGCCGGTGAGATAGGCGCGCTCACCCGGACCGAGATGCGCCGACAGCCAGAGCGCCACGCGCCGTTCGCTCCAGTCGCGCGAGGCGAGGTCGGGTCCGAGTCGCTCGCGGACGGTCAGCCACCCGCCTGCGCCGATCGCGATGACGATGGCGGCGAGCGCGACGCTGGCGGCCGCTTTCACTGGAGCGCGCCGAAGCGCGCCGGGCCGGCGAACCGCCCACGCGGCCACGACGCCCATGGCAATGGCTGCGGCCGCATCGAGCTCGAGCGCGTAGCGGATCGGCTGAGGCGCCAGCTCGACACCCGCAAACTGACGCGCGACGACGATCGCGCCGAACACCAGCACCCAGCCGACCGCGAGCGCGCCACCTTCGGGCAGGCGCCGGTCCAGCCACGCGACCGCCGCGAGCGTGGCGATCAGGAGCACCGGGAGCCAGAGGTAAGCGGTCCCGCCGCCCGCGCCAGGGGTGGAGAAGCCGAACACCGCGCGGATGAACCCGAGGCTGTACCAGCCCAGCGACAACAAACCGGCGAGGGCGCCGATCAAGAAGAGCCGCGCGTAGCGCCCTTCCGCGCGGCCGCCGATGCGCTCGCTCGCCGGGACGAGTCCTAGGAAGACGGCGGCGCCCAGGACGCCGATGAGATTGGTGAGCGCGACCGCGATCACGGCGACGACTGCGATGAGAAGACGCGGGCTCGATGGCGCACGGATGTAGCGCGCGCCCGCGGCAAGCGCGAGCAGCGCGAGCGATAGCGACAGGACGTGCGGGCCTTCCCCGTACTCGACCAGCGCGACGAGGCGCCACGGCGGCGGCAGCGCGGCACCCGAGAATGCGCTCGCGTCCCCTTGCAGTCCCGGCAGCAGGTACGAAACCGACGGCAAGAAGATGAACGCGAGCGCCGCGAATATTGCCGCGACACGCGAACGCGCGACCGTTCGCGTCGCCACATAGAGAGCAGCGGGGCCAAGCGCGTAACCGGCCGCGGCCACGATCCGGTACGCCGCGGGAATGTCGTCAATGAGCTTCCCGACGATCGCGACCAGCGCCGGCAGGAGCGGCGTGTAGAACCACTCGAACGGAAATCCCAGATACCAGAATGGGTTCCACGAGAGATCCGGGAAGTGCTCGACGATGAAGCGCGCGTCGGTG
>Ga0307308_10000582_pt1 | contig 13343 bp, 12 predicted proteins | sample ER_DNA_195_FD_194501 | JGI IMG/M metagenome (GOLD analysis project Ga0307308, IMG submission 194501) | Bulk soil microbial communities from the East River watershed near Crested Butte, Colorado, United States - ER_DNA_195 | ecosystem: Environmental > Terrestrial > Soil > Floodplain | place...
ATCCCACCGGCGCGGTTCGTCACGCGGTAGAGCCCACGCTCGTCGCGCAGGATCTCATCGTGCGCAGCGGAACCGCGCATCGATGCCAACTCGAACCCATCGCCGATCTCGACGCCCTTCACGGCTTGCGTGCCCATCAGCGTCGCGGCAAGACGGGCGTCGAGGCGCTCGTCCTTCGTCGCGTACGAGCCGAGACCCGGAGGAACTCCACGAGCGCGAACTTCGACCACGCCTCCGACCGTGTCCCGGTCCGCGCGTGCCTCGTCCACACGCTGCTCGAGATCCGCGGTGAGTACGCGACCTTCGACGGCCATCCCGATCTCCGCGAGCAGCGCTTTCGCCACCGACCCGGCCGCGACGATCACTGCGGTGTGGCGCGCGCTCGCCCGCTCGAGTGCGTCGCGGACGTCAGACAGGCCGTACTTGAGCGCTCCGGCAAGGTCTGCGTGTCCCGGCCGCGGCAGCGTGACCTCCTTCGTGCCCTTTCCCGCAGGATCGCCCTCGGGCCGCCACGGGCTCATCCCCCAGACCCAGTTCTTGTGGTCGCGATTCCGCACGACGAGCGCCAGCGGCGTTCCCAGCGTGCGCCCCTGGCGGAGGCCGGCGAGCACCTCCACCTCGTCTTGCTCGATCTGCTGACGGGGACTGCGGCCGTAGCCCTGCTGCCGCCGGTGGAGGTCCGAGTCGATCGCCGCCTTGTCCAGCACGAGTCCCGCCGGCAGGCCGGTGACGATTGCGACCAACGCCGGGCCGTGCGACTCACCAGCCGTTGCGAGGTCCAGTGCCATCAGGCGGAGCGTACTGCGCTGCGCATCACGTCGACCGGAGCCTGTGCTCCGGTCCACAGCTCGAACGACGCTGCGCCCTGGGCGACCAGAACGTCGAGCCCGTCGACGACACGCGCACCCGCCGCATCGGCCGCACGCGCAGTCGCCGTCCGTGGATATGGGAGGTCGATGAGGGTGCGCCCGGGGCCGAGCAGGAAGAGAACCTCGTCGCGCTCCGAGGTCGCGTTGATGACGAGGTCGGCGTCCGACACGGCCGGCGGCCAGGCTCTCTTTCGCGAAAAGTGCACCGCGTCGGGCAACGCCGCCGCGAAGGCGACGGCGGCGCCCCCGTCCCCGACGATCGCAGCACGCCGAAAGTCGAGCCCGCCAAGGACAGCTGCGTCCGTCGAATAGCCCGCAACGCGACCATCACGGACGACAAGCGTGTTGACCGACTGCTGGTCGGTCTCGACGAGCTTCGCGACGGTCAGCTTGTGCGGCGTCGTGACATTGGCACCGGCGAAGGCGAGTGCGACGAGTCCGTGCACGGCATCCTCCAGGCGCTCGGTCGTGACGAGCAATGGCACGTAGGCCCAGTCGAGCCCGCGCGCGGCGAAGGCCGCGTTCTGCATCAGCGGCGAGAGCGACCGCGAGACCGGATCGCCGAGCAACCCGACGAGCCGTGTCTCAGCCAAGATCATGGTCCGTAGCCGTGCGCGTTGGCGTAGTTCTGGAACGCTTGGTAGCTCGCGGTGAAGAAGTGGTGCTTCTTGTCCGGCTTGCGCACGAAATAGAGGTACTTCACCTTCGCCGGATGCGCTGCCGCCTGCAGTGACGCAAGTCCCGGGCTCGCGATCGGCGTCGGCGGAAGACCTTGGCGCTTCCGCGTGTTGTAGGGCGAGTTGCTCTCGAGCTGCGACTGTCGAATCGACTCGGTCGGCGGAATGTCGAGGCCGTAGCGCAGCGTCGCGTCGATCCCCAGCGGCATTCCAGCGTGGAGGCGGTTGTAGATCACGGCGGAGACGAGCTCGCGCTCGTCGGGCGACAGCGTTTCTTTCTCGACCATCGACGCGATGATCAGCACGTCGTAGGGCGTGAGGTTCTTCGAGCGCGCGTAGCCCAGGTCGACCTGTTTCCAGTTCTCGCAGAAGGCATCAAGCTGGTCTTGCACGAGCTGCTCCGAGGTCGAGTCTTCGAAGAATTCGTAGGTGGCCGGGAACAGGAAGCCCTCGATGGTCGTCACCTTGGCCCGGAAGCAGGATGGCACGCGCGGCTTCGCAGTCACGGCGAGATAGGCGGCGCGAGACAACCGCGGATGGCCTTTCCGCTTACCCGCCGCGATCTTCGCAACGACGCCAACCCTCTCTGCCATCTGCTTGCGTGTGAAGCCCTCCGGGAACACGATGTGAAACGGCTTCGGCACGGCGATCACCGTTTCGACGGTGCCGGTCGCGGTCGTGCGGGTCACGGTGCGATAGACAAGCGTGCTCGAGAGCGTGGAGCCCTGCACGGCCTGGTCGCCGCTGTTTCCGCCGCCGATGGCGGCGACCGCGAGCCAGCCGAGCCCGCCGAGGACGAACACGAGTAAGCCGAGCGCCAGCGCACGCCGTCGAACCACCTGGCGAGGGCTTGGCCCTTCTGGCGGGCGCCCTTGCCGCGGCGGCATTACGCCGGGGCGCCGCTCGCCCATGTCAGGTAGCCGGACAGAAGATGTGCCGCTGCGCGTGCGTCTTCCGGCGCGTCGGAGGGTGTCTGTTCCGCGAGGTCGGTCGTGAATCGTTCGTCGAACGTCACGACGGGAACGTCGGTGACGTCGCTCAGGGCCTCGACGAAGCGCTCGGTCTCGCGGGCCTGCTCCCCGCGGTCGCCACGGAGGGTGAGCGGAAGCCCGACCACGACGCGGTCGACCTCGTGCTCGGCGATCAGTGCCGCAAGCCGGGCGAGACCGTCACCGGTCGCAGCCTCTTCGACGACGCAGAGTGGGCGCGCGATCGTGCCGGTCGGGTCCGAGACGGCGACGCCGGTGCGTGCCCGGCCGTAGTCGAGTGCGAGAACCTTCACTTCAGCGCTGCAGCGATTGCTTGCTTCCCGGCTTCCAGTGCTCCGCGTAATCCGGCGGGATTCTTGCCACCTGCCTCGCCGAGAGTGGGCCGTCCCCCGCCTCCTCCTTCGATGTGCTTGCCGAGCTCGCGCACCAGCTTCGACGCGTCGAGGCCGCGGCCGACGAGCGACTCGTCGAGGTTGACGACCAGGTAGACACGGCCGTCGTCCACGGAACCGACGATGACGCCGGCGGCCTTCTCCTGCTGACGCAGGCGATCCGACAGGTCCCGCAGCGCGCCGCCCTTGAGCGACTTTGCCTCGGCGAGGACGACGCCCCCGTCGTTCGCCACGATCTCGAAGTCGGCAGCCGGCTCCGCCTTGGGCCTCTTCGACTCCTTCCGCGCACGCTCGAGCTCAGCGCGCAAGTCGGCGGCTTCGCGCATGGTCGCATGAAGATACGCATGCGCCTCACCGGACGTCACCGCTTCGATCCGTCGCGCGCCGGCCCCGACAGAACCTTCCGAGAGGATCACGAACGGCCCGATCTCCGCCGTCGATCTGACGTGCGTGCCTCCGCAGAGCTCGCGCGAGAAGTCGGGAATCTCGACGACGCGCACCTGATCGCCGTACTTCTCCCCGAACAGCATCATGGCGCCGAGGCGGCGTGCTTCGTCGATCGGCGTGACGAAAGTCCGCACCGGTAGGTTCTCGAACACCTTCTCGTTGACGAGATGTTGAACGCGCTCCCGCTCGTCGTCCGTCAGCTGCTGCGGATGAGTGAAGTCGAAGCGAAGCTTGTCCGGGCGTACCGCAGAGCCCGCCTGCTTGACATGGTCGCCGAGCACGTCTCGCAACGCCTTGTGCAGAAGATGGGTCGCGGTGTGGTTCGCCATCGTCGGAAAACGGAGGGCCCACGCCACAACAGCTCGAACACGGTCTCCTTCGGCAAACCCATCACCCTCGAACAGGAGCGCTTGATCTCCCTCGAGCCCGTAAGCCTCCCGTAGCTCGGCGCGCACGCCGGATCCGTCATCTCGCTCGATCCATCCGGTGTCCGTGACCTGGCCTCCCCCAGCGGGATAGAACGGCGACTCGCGCAGCTTCGCGAGGAAGAGCCCGTCGCCGGCTTCCTCGAGCGCACCGATCTGCGTGAGGACGTCGATCTTCTCGTAACCGACGAACTCGGTGCGAAAGCCGGCGCCCTTCGCGAATTCGGCCGCACGCTTGTCGTCTTTCGAGATCGCTCCACGCGAGCGCGTCCGCTGTTGCTCCATCAACCGTGTGAACTCCTCTTCGTTGACACCCAGCCCTCGCTCGTGCGCGAGCTCGCGGGTCAGCTCGAGCGGGAAGCCATACGTGTCGTGCAGCCGGAACGCGTCCTCTCCTGAGATGGCGTCGCCGCTCTGCGCGATCTCCTCGAAGAGGCGGAGCCCGCGCTCGAGTGTCTTTCCGAAACGCTCTTCCTCGGCAGTCAGGATGCGGTGAATTTCGTCCCGGTGCTCCTCGAGCTCCGGATAGCCGTCCTTCATCTGTTCGATCACGACGTCCGAAAGCTGCGCAAGGTAAGGCGCCTCGAGCCCAACGCGGTCTGCCTGTTGTACAGCGCGGCGGATGATCCGCCGCATGACATAGCCGCGCCCCTCGTTCGACGGCGCGATGCCGTCGGCGGCGAGAAACGTCATCCCGCGGCCGTGATCGGCGAGCACGCGGTGCGCCTTCGTCGCCTCGGGCGAATCGCCGTACGCGACACCGCTCTGCCCGGCAATCCAGCGCATGATCGCCTGGTACACGTCGGTCTCGTAGGCGCTCATGACGTCCTGCAGGATCGCCGCCGTCCGCTCGAGACCCATGCCGGTGTCGACGTTCTGCGTCGGAAGAGGCGACAGCTTGCCGTCGACGTGGAGCTCGAACTCCATGAAGACGAGATTCCAGAATTCGAGAAACCGTTCGCAGCGCGTGCAGCTCGGCTGGCAGTCCGGCTCGCCGCAGCCGTGCTCCTCGCCCCAGTCGTAATACATCTCGGTGTCGGGACCGCATGGGCCCGGACCGCCCACGGACCAGAAGTTCTCTGCCCTCGGCAGGAAGACGATGCGCTCGGTGGGCTGCCCGATCTTCACCCAGTGCTCGTACGCCACCGTGTCCTCGCCGAGCCCGAGCTCGGGGTCGCCTGCGAAGATGCTCACCCAGAACCGCTCGGGATCGAGCTTCAGATGGTCGAAGACGAACTCCCAGGCGAAGTCGATCGCCCCTTCCTTGAAGTACTGGCCGAACGAAAAGTTGCCGAGCATCTCGAAGAACGTCAGGTGGGAGCCGTCCAGCCCGACCTCGTCGATGTCAGGTGTCCGGAAGCACTTCTGGACGGTCGTGAGCAGCGGCGCCGGGGGCGTCTCTCGCCCGAGGAAATAGGGCATGAGCGGCTGCATTCCTGCAGTCGTCAGAAGCGTCGAGCGGTCGTCCGCGCGAGGGACGAGCGGCGCCGACGGCCGGAAGACGTGCCCTTTGGACTCGTAAAAAGCGCGGAAGCCCGCGCGCAGCTCAGCTGACGTGCGCATGCCCTCGATTGTAGGGGCGCCGTCAGGCGGCCGACCTCAGCCTCTAGCGACCTTCGGCTCGTTGCCTTCCTCGGCGTTGATCTCCTCACGGATCTTCTCCAGCGAGCGGCGGATCAGCCGCGACACGTGCATCTGGGAGATCCCGACCTGCTGGGCGATCTGCGACTGCGTCAGCCCTTCGAAAAACCGCAGGTGGAGAATCATGCGCTCCCGTTCATCGAGCACGCGGAACCCTGGCGCGAGCACGGCGCGGTCCTCGGACACGTCGTACTGATGTTCCAGCGTGCCGATCGACTCGAGCGGATCGAGCTCCTCCCCGTCGTCGGTCCCACCGCTTCCCGTCGAGAGCGAGAGCGAGGAGTAAGCGCGGCCGGACTCGAGTGCCTCGAGCACCTCCTCCTCTTCCACGCCTGCTCCCTTGGCGAGCTCGGAGATCGTTGGCGAACGTGCGAGCTGGACGGTCAGCTGCTCGACGAGCTTCGACAGTTGAACGTTGAGCTCCTGGAGCCCGCGCGGGACGCGTACCGACCAGCCCTTGTCGCGGAAGTGGCGCTTGATCTCGCCGATGATGTTCGGAGTCGCGTAGGTCGTGAGCTCGACGCCACGGTCGATGTCGAAACGGTCGATCGCCTTGATCAACCCGATCGCGCCGATCTGGACGAGGTCATCGAGCTGTTCGCCGCGGTAGGAGTACCGTCGCGCGAGCGAACGCACGAGCGACATGTACCGCTCGATCAGCTGTTCGCGCGCCTGCAGGTCGCCGTCTTCGTGGTAGCGGCGCAGCAGGACCTTGTCGGACTCGTTCAACCGTTCCCGCCTTTCACGGTGTCGAGGCGCTTCGTGAGCTCGACCCACTGCGACCCGTCACGGTCCTCGACCTGGACGGAGTCACAGACCGCACCGAGGATCCGGCCAAGATTCAGCGAGTTCGTCCCCCCTTCCTCTAGGTCGGCGCGCACCGAGATGAACGGCCCGACGATCGTCCGGAGCTCGCCGTCATCGACGAACACGCGGACGGTCACCTCCCGGCCGTCGTTCGGGCGCTCGAGCAGCGCGTCCAGTGCGAGCTCGAGGTCTTCGAGAGTCTCGAAGGAGAGGTTGAGCCGCGCAGCGAGGCCGCCCAGCACCAGGTGCGCGACGCCGTGAAAGGCGTCGTCTGCAGGCAGCGTCAGGCAAATCTCATCAGCGGTCAACGTGTCCCTCCAATCCGGTCCCTTGGGTAGAACGAACAACCGGTGCCGCCGGTTTCGCAGGTGAGCGCTAGGACATCCACCCGCTTCGGATACTACGGATCGGCCTGAATGACCCCGGCGCCGACCACGACGTCGTCCTCATAGAGGACGGCCGCCTGCCCCGGAGCGATGCCGTAGGCGGCCTGGTCGAGCTCCAGGCGAAAGCCGCCGTCGTGCGGGCGGATGCGGGCCGGAACGGCGTCCGACCGGTACCGAAGCTTCGCGTCGGCGCGTTCCACGGGCACGTAGAGGTGACCGGAGGCAGCGATCGCAGTGCGCGCGAGCGCATCGCGCCCGCCGACGACAACGGTGTTCGTGCGCGCATCGGAGCGGATTGCGTAAAGCGGCTGCTCCGCCGAGACGCCGAGCCCTTTGCGCTGGCCCGGAGTGAACCGCCAGTAACCAGAGTGCCGTCCGACCTCCTGTCCTTCTACGTCGACGATCGAACCCTCCTTCGCGGCAAGACCGCGCCGCTCGAGGAACGAGCGGTAGTCGTCACCTGCGAGGAAGCACGCCTCCTGGCTCTCTTCGCGTCCTGCGGCCGCGAGACCGGCGCGCTCGGCCTCGGCGCGTGTCTCGGCCTTGGTCTGCGCGCCGAGAGGGAACGAGATCCGGTCGAGCTTCGCCGGATCGACCCGGGCCAGCATGTACGACTGGTCCTTGGCCGGGTCGAGCCCGCGGGCGAGCAGGAGTCTGCCGCGATGCTCGACGATGCGTGCGTAGTGTCCGGTCGCGAGGGTGTCCGCGCCGGCGCGGTGCGCGAACGCAAGCAGACGGGCAAAGCGAAAGCCGCCGTTGCAGTGGATGCACGGGTTAGGCGTCTCGCCGCGTTCGTAGCCGCGCACAAACGGCTCGACTACAGAACGGCGAAATTCTTCGCGCAGGTCGAGGGTCACGTGGGGCACGCCGAGCGAGTGGCACGTGGCGCGCGCAGCCAGGACGGCAGCGGGTGAGCAGCAGGAACGCTCCGCGTCGGGCCCGTCCGGATCGAGCCAGAGCCGCAGAGTGACGCCGATTGCATTCGGCAAAGACTTGAGCAGCGCGACCGCGCTGTCGACACCGCCGCTCATCGCAACAGCAACGCGCCCCTCCATCCGCGGAGCGCGAAAAACAGGCCCGATCGCGTTGGCAAGCGCATCGACTGCGAGCGTCTCCCCACCAACAGAAGCAGCCTCGAACAAAGTCAACCCGACAAGCGAGCGATCGAGCCCGGAAGCATCAGCCTCAACAATGCGCTCGCCATCAACCTGAAGCCGCACGAGCGCGAATTCGTGACCACGCGAAGAATCTCCAATAAGCTCAATCACGAACTCAGGCTAGCGGCAATCTCCGCGAGTGCCGGCTTCGCCGGCGCTCGCCACCTAGAGCCAAAAAGAGGAAGCAACGCATCCGACCGGCGCGAAATCATCATGGCCCGGCGAAGCCGGGCCGGATTTCGCGACGTACGGCCTAACCCTGCCGTGTCCTGCGCCCGCTGTGAACCTGGATAGCCAGGTGGGTGCCCTGCCGGCTTCCAGCCGAAGCCGTCACCGGACGCAGGCTCCCTTAGCGTCTTTATTGGTTCTACATTGAATACGCAGGCCACGAACAGGGTCGGCCACCCGCAGCGTAGCCGCTAGCGGGCAAAGCGCCATTGGATCGTCTGGGTACCGTGGAGGTCCAGGCGATTGGCCAGTGCTTTCGTGAGGTCCAGGTCGCGGCCGGGAACGTTCGGGCCGCGGTCCACGACCTGTGTCAGAACCTCGCGTCCCTGGAAGCGGATGTAGAGCCGCACACCACAGGGCAAGACGGGATGGGCGACGCCTTCTGTCGTTTTCAGAAACGGCTTGCCGCACGCCGTACGTCGCCGCTTTGCGGTCGGTCCGTATGGTGCCGCCTTCGCGGTGTAGTAGCCGTTCTCGGTTCCGGGAACGACGACGGCGCCGGGAAGGTTGCGGCTGTTGCCGAAATCGCGCCGCGTGATCGCCACGGCCACGATTGCGGCGATGAGCGTGATCCCGGCCAGCCAGACCGCTCGCTGGACGAGTTGCGGATTCACGCGCCGACGGTATGCAGCACGTCGCCGAAGGCGTCTCGCACGAGGCCGTCGAAGTCCGCCGGCAGAATCCCATCGGGGCCTGCGAACTCGCGCAGGTACATCAGGAGATACGACCGCTCTTCGTTACGCACGACATCGTCGGTCGCGTGTTCCCGTGCCGCACGTTCCAGCTCCCAGAGATTCCACTCCCTCGGGCCCTCGTTCGCGGGAATGAAGGCGACAACGCGCGCGGGCACTGGCTCCGGCTCCGGCGCGGGCTCGGGTTCCGGCGGTGGAGACGGGACGGCGGCGATGCGCGACGGCTCGGGGCTCGGCACAGGCTCGGGTTCGCGCTCCGGCTCCGGCTCCGGCTCCGGGCGCGACTCAACTGTCGGCTGGACGCGAACGCGAACCGGCGCGACGAACGTCGGCTCCTCCGCCTGAGACTCGAAAGACTCGAAAGACTCGAAAGACTCGGAAGGCTCGACCGCCGAGTGCTGGCGAACGCCTGCCAATCTGGCCCAGACGACGATCTCGACGATCGCGACGATGATCCAGGCACCTGCCACCACCGCGATGATCCACCAGGTACTGAGCCGCTCGATGCCGGCGATCACGGCGACCGCAATGATGAATCCGGCCTCGATCAGGAACCGGGAGCCGACGACTGGCACGAGGGGATCCTACGGTTGTTGCTCGTCGTGCGACTCGCCCGAGGGCGCCGAGCCTTCGGACTGAGCCTCTTGCTTGCCGGAGGGCTCCGGCGCAGGCTTGTCTGCCTTGGTCTCCTCGATCTTGGGTACCGCTGCCGGCGGCGGCGAGACCGGCGGTGCTGCCATCGCCGCGGCGGGCCGAGTCGGTGCCGGCGGCGTGCGCGAAGCTTCGGTCGTCTGCTGAACGGCGTCGACGATCGCCTGGCCCACGCCTTTGATCTCGTCGTCGCCGAGCCCGGCTGCGGCGAGCAGCTGCTCGGCGCCGGTCTGAGCGCGGCCGAGGATCGCGGAAGCCTGTGCGCGCGCCCATTCGAGCGTCTGCTCGACCTCGGCACGGGCCGAGTTCGTCAGCTCGGTGGCTTGATGGCGAGACTGCTCGAGCAAGCGGCTGCCCTTCGCCTCGGCCTCGCGCAGCTCTTGCGTCGCATCGCGGTTGGAGTTCGCGAGCAGCTCACGTGCTTCGTTTCGGGCTGCGTTCAGCATCTCTGCGCGCTGGCGCTCGCTCTCCTGGCGGTAGCGCTCGATCTCGGCCTCGCGATCCTGCTGCTCGCGACGGCGGCGGCGGACCTCTTCTTCGGTCTTGGACAACTGCGCCTCGGATGCCTTCTGCGCGTCGGCCTCGACCGTGTCCGCGAACTCAGAAGCCGTGCGAATCAGATGCAGCGCATCCATCCGCACCGCGTGCCCCGTGGGCTCGACGGATTGGCCGCTTCGGCTCGCGGCCTGCAACACCCGCAGCTGCGCCTGGAGCTGGGCGGAGTGCCGACGGAATGACTCGAAGGCCTCCCGAACCTTGTCGGGGTCGTAGCCGTCCCCGCTCCTGGGCAGGTCTTCGAGGCGCGGGAGCGCGGTGAGCGACGGTTGTTGTCCTGGTTCGGATGCGGCCATTTGCGGCTAGCCCTTCTGGCGAAAGTATGCAGGTTTCATCGGTCAGTCCGGTGCCGAGCCTTTAGGGCTTCGGTGTCTTGAGACTGATTCCAAGCTCGTCGAGCCGTTCCTTCGTGGTCGGCGCTGGTGCGCCTGTGAGGGGATCCGACCCACTGGCGGTCTTCGGGAAGGCAATGACCTCGCGAATGTTGGATTCACCCGCGAAGAGCGCAACGAAGCGCTCGATGCCCAGAGCGAACCCGCCGTGTGGCGGGGCACCCATGCGAAGGGCGTCGAGGAACCAGCCGAACTTCTCCCGGGTCTCCGCGTCGGTCATCCCCATCGCGCGGAAGACGCGCTCCTGAATGTCCTGGCGGTGGACCCTGATCGAGCCCGAGCCGAGCTCCCACCCGTTCCAGATCAGGTCGTAATGCTGGCTGAGGGCAGCGCCGGGATCGGTGTCGATCAGATCCTCGTGACCCTCGACCGGGCTCGTGAAGGGGTGATGCACGAACGTCCACCGGTCCGTGTCCTCGTCCTTGAGGAACAGCGGGAAGTCGAGGACCCAGAGGACATCGTCGCGCGACTCGTCGACGAGCTCGAGCTGCTGGCCGAGGTGGAGCCGCAGCGCTCCGAGCACGCGCTCCACCATCGGCGTGTTGTCCGCGACGAAGAGAACTGTCGAGCCGGGTGGGCTCTCAAACGCCTCGAGCTCAGGCTCCGACAGGAACTTTGAGATCGGCGAGCGGACCTCGCCCGACTCGTCGGAAACGAGATACGCGAGACCCTTCGCGCCCCACTCTTTGGCGAACTCCTCCAACCGCTGCAGCTCTCCGCGCGAAAACGCCTTGGGCGCCACGAAGTACCGGACCGTCTCCGCGCCCGCGAAGACGCCGAACTCGGAGCCGCGCGTGACGTCGGTTGCGTCCTGGATCTCCAGCCCAAAGCGCACGTCCGGCTTGTCAGAGCCGTAGCGAAGCATCGCGTCGGCGTATGCCATCCGCGCGAACGGCCGTTTCGGCGGCGTCCGACCGAGCGCCTCGAACGAGGCAACTACGACCAGCTCCAAAACTTCGAGGACGTCCTCGCGCGTCGGGAAGGCGAGCTCGAGATCGAGCTGCCTGAACTCGAACTGCCGGTCGGCGCGCAGGTCCTCGTCCCGCCAGCACGTCGCGATCTGGTAGTAGCGGTCGAGCCCGCCGATCATGAACGTCTGCTTGAAGAGTTGTGGCGATTGGGCGAGGGCGAAGAACCGGCCGGGCTGCAAGCGCACGGGTACGAGGAAGTCGCGCGCGCCTTCAGGAGTACCCATGGTCATCGAAGGCGTCCACACGTCGATGAATCCCTGCTCTTCCATCGAACGACGAATCGCGGCGATCACGGTCGCCGAGAGGCGCAGGTTGCGTTGCATGCGATCGCGGCGCAGGTCGAGATAGCGGTAGCGAAGACGCGTCGGCTCCTCGACACCCTCGTCGTCGAGCTGGAACGGAAGGGGCTCCGAGCGAGAGACGATCTCGAGCTCGTCCACCTGAATCTCGACCTCGCCCGTGGGGATGTTCGGGTTCACGGCCTCGGGCGCGCGGCGCGTGACTTCGCCCCGTGCGTGCACGACGAACTCGGAACGGATCTCGTGCGCGACCTTTGCCGCCTCGGGCGACCGCTCGGGATTGATGACGAGCTGGACGATGGCCGTGTGATCGCGCAGGTCGATGAAGATGAGCCCGCCGTGATCGCGGCGGCGCGCGACCCACCCGGCAACGTTGACCGTCCGGCCCACGCGCTCGGGCGTCACCTCACCGGAATAGAGATCGCGCCACGGGTTCATCCGGTGATCCTGTCGACAACTGCGTCGAGCGGCGCGCTGAAGTCCTCGCGACCCTGTTGTCGGACCGTTGCGTTCTCCCCCTCCACGAGGACCGTCCAGCCGGCCCCGAGCCGCGCGGCTTGCGTCAGCTGGCCCTTCGTCGAGCGCCCGGCGTAATCGATGTCGGCACGCAATCCACGCCGGCGGAGCTCGGCGAGGAGGGGCACGATTCGAGCGCGATCGCCGTCCTGCTCGGAGACGAAGAACACGTCGATGTGCGGCGGAGCGGGGCGCTCCGAGCCGATCGAGAGCTGAAGCCGCTCGATGCCGGCGCCGAAGCCGATGCCCGGCGTCGCCGGCCCGCCGATCTCCTCGATGAGCCCGTCGTACCGGCCTCCCCCGCAGATCGTGTCCTTTGCACCGATCGCCTCGTCCTTGAACTCGAAAGTCGTCCGTGTGTAGTAGTCGAGCCCGCGCACCAACCGCGGTGCCAGCTCGTAGCGGACGCCGTAGGCATCGAGGTACCGGCGAACGCGGGCAAAGTGCTCACGACACTCCTCGCAGAGGGACTCGCCGATTGTCGGCGCGCCCTGCAGCACTGTCTGCACCCGTTCGCTCTTCACATCGAAGACCCTGAGCGGTGACGTCGCCCGTTTGCTCCGCGCCTCCTCATCCAGCTCTGCATCGTGGTCGTCGAGCCACTGCGCGAGTTTCTGGACGTAAGCCGGACGGCAGTTGGCGTCGCCGATCGAGTTGAGCTCGAGCACGTAGTCGGTCACGCCGACGCGACGCAGGAGCTCGGAATAGAGCTGGATCACTTCGGCATCGATTGCAGGGTCGTCGGTGCCAATGGCCTCGACCGAGAGCTGCCAGTGCTCGCGGTAACGGCCGCGCTGCGGCCGGTCGTACCTCCACATCGGCCCGATCGTGTAGAGCTTCTGCGGTTGCGCCTCACGGTGAAGCCCGTGCTGCACGTAGGCGCGGCAGATCGGTGCCGTTGCTTCCGGGCGGAGTGTCAGCGAGCGGCTGCCGCGGTCGGTGAACGTGTACGTCTCCTTCTGCACGACGTCGGAGCCGCCGCCGGATGTCCTGACGATCAACTCGGTGTCCTCGAAGGCAGGCGTGTCGATGCGGCTGTAGCCGTACAGCGCGCAGACGCTCTGCATCTCCCCCGTCACCCATTGCCAGAGCGGCTGCTCGGACGGAAGGATGTCGTGCGTGCCGCGCGGCGCTTCGAAGCGCGTCACGCGCGCAGCTCCGCAAGAAACGGATTCCGTGCGAGCTCCGTGCCGAGCGTCGTCTTGGGGCCGTGCCCGGAGTAGAGGACGGTCTCTGGAGGGAACCGGTC
>Ga0307308_10000583_pt1 | contig 13339 bp, 11 predicted proteins | sample ER_DNA_195_FD_194501 | JGI IMG/M metagenome (GOLD analysis project Ga0307308, IMG submission 194501) | Bulk soil microbial communities from the East River watershed near Crested Butte, Colorado, United States - ER_DNA_195 | ecosystem: Environmental > Terrestrial > Soil > Floodplain | place...
CTGGGAAATTGCATTCGTGCGAAACTCCGACTACCTGCTCTAGCAAGCCAAGCGCGGCTGCGATCTCGGTCGCAGCGGGCAAAAGCGAAACGATGCGGGTCACTTCTCATTCTACTCAGTTTCTGGCCATCAGAGCAGGAGAAGACCATGGGCATGAGCACGAGTAGGAGCAAGAAGACAAAAACGCTGAGCGCGTCCGGCTTTCAAAAATCTCGCGAATAGTCAGGCTCGCGGGATGCCTTATAGAATACCAACGGCGCGCGAGATGAGTAACACAACGATGCTCAGTGAGATGAAGATTTGACACATCGCGAGAAGCTTTGCCCAGCGAGCCAGCAGCGGTGCGTCCGTTGGGCCAAAGGTTGAGCTCTGGGTGAACGCTATGAATAGATAATCAACAAAACCGGGGCGCCACCGTTCCGCTCCGAAATGACCGCGCTCGATCTTCTCGATTTGCATCTGCGGAAACACAAAACTGCGACTGCCGAATTCACGATGCTGGTCGCGCACATTTGGTCCGCCGCCGTCGAGTCGCCAATACCAAAGCGCGAAGACGAGAACGTTCGTCAACCAAAGGGCCGCACCGGAGCCCAAGAGTCGCAGGGGCGCTTCCTTATGGGAAGGGAGCGTCGTCACTAACAAGACAACCGAACCGACCAAGGCGATGGTAGTAATGGCGTTAATTAAGATTCCGAGCGCATGGTTCAGAGACTGCCGACCTGTCCGGTGGGTCATGATTGTAGGGATCAGTAGTACGACAATCACCCCCGGCAGTAGCCAAAAAGGACCAACAATGAACCACCGCGGCAGTGCCAGGTGAATTCCTCCGATAGCGAGCAACGCAAGGATCACCTGCCAGCGTGGCTCAGGTTTATCAATGCGATCTGATGAGGCAGCCATGACACTTGGCTATAGCAAAAATTCCGCAGCAAAACTATCTCACAAATAAATGCACACGCTCGCATCGCTTTCGCCAGTCAATGTCGCGTAATTATCCATAATGCTGCATAAACGTCTGAATCCAAAGTGGACAACCGCTCCATCATAGTTAAGGAGGCGTTCCAACACTGACGCGAGCACATGTTTAAACGAATTTTCAAATGGTTCGGCGCAATAATTGCCGTCGTCGCAATCGGGATTGCGGTCTTCCTGATTAATTTAATTTGGTTCCGGCCGTGGAGTCTGAATCTGTTTTACGAAAAGGTCTTCGCCGAAATTCTCTTCGATCACCCGGAGATACTCTCCACGCTCGGTCTGGCCGAGCAATTCGGGATCACAGGTCACAATGGAAAGCTCGACGACGAATCGCCCGCGCATCAACAACGCGAATCTGACAGATGGAAGCGCGACCTGGCGCAGCTTCGCCAATATCCGCTCGATCGCCAATCGCCTTCGCAGAAGCTTTCGACGCACGTGCTCGATTGGTTTTTGCGAATACAAGCCGAAGGCGAAAAGTGGCAATGGCATGATTATCCCGTTAATCAGCTCTTCGGAGTGCAGAACCAGTTTCCGTCATTCATGGCGAATACGCATCGGCTGCTGAACCGGAAGGATTGTGATTACTACGTCATGCGGCTCGAAGCTTTGCCGAAAAAATTCGATCAAACTCTCGATGGCCTGAGGGTTCGGGAACAAAAACAGATTTTGCCGCCGCGCTTTGTAGTTGAAGAAGTCCTCAAGGAAATGACCGAATTTATCGGCAAACCTGCTTCGGAAAATATTCTGGCGACATCATTCAAAACCCGGGCTGCGAAAATTGAGAAATTAAGCGAGGCAGATCGCGCCGCCTTTCAAGCGCGTGTGGAATCGGCAATAACCAGCAAAGTCTATCCGGCCTATCAAAGACTGATCGATTATTTCCAGGGAATCCTGCCAAAAACAACAACTGACGACGGTGTCTGGAAGTTGCCTGACGGCGACGCGTTCTATGCTTACAAGTTGCACGAGAACACGACCACCACGCTTAAGCCGGATGAGGTGCACGAGCTTGGTCTGCGCGAAGTGGCTCGTATCGAAGGTGAGATGCGGGCAATTCTCGATGCAAACGGCTTTGCAGGTCAGCCGATCGGAGAGGCGATGGACAAACTCGCCAAAGATCCGCGTTTTCTTTATCCAAACGATGACAAAGGGCGCGCCGACGCCTTAGCGGGGTACACGGAATTGATCAAGCAGTCGACAGAACGTTCGTCGAAACAATTGTTCCTTACTACGCCGCACGCGAAGATCGAAGTTCGCCGCGTTCCGGAATTTAAGGAAGCAACTGCGCCGGGAGCGTATTACGACATTGCCGCCATGGATGGCAGCCGGCCCGGGATTTTTTTCGCGAACCTGCGCGACATGAATGAAGTGCCAAAATGGAGCATGCCAACACTCGCATATCATGAGGGCGTGCCGGGACACCATTGGCAACTCTCCACCGCGGAGGAACTCAAAGGCGTTCCACAATTTCGCAAAGTGCTGCCGTTCACCGCGTACATAGAGGGCTGGGCGCTTTACTGCGAATGGCTGGCGAAACAAATCGGGTGGTACGACAACGATCCGTTCGGGGACCTGGGACGCCTTCGTGATGAACTTTTCCGCGCGGTCCGATTAGTCGTCGATACAGGCATTCACGCAAAGCGCTGGAACCGCGAACAGGCGATCGCTTACATGCGCGAGAAAACCGGCATGGGCGAGAAAGAAGTTAAATCCGAAATCGAACGTTACATCGTCGCGCCTGGTCAGGCGTGCGCCTACAAAATCGGCATGTTAAAGATTCAAGAATTGCGCGCGCGTGCACAGAAAGAACTGGGAGAGAAATTTGATCAGCGCGAGTTCCATGATGTCGTGCTGAAAAACGGCGCGTTACCCCTCGAGATTCTCGAAGAGCAAGTGAACGATTATATTCTACGAAAGAAAGGGTAATCTGTAGCCGCCTTGCTGTGTTCAGACGCCATCGATGGATTTCCAAACACGGCGACACAGCGCCGTGGCTACAAAGAAAGCAGCAGTGCGCAAGATCCTGATCACGCTTGGAATTCTCGTCGCGTTTGTTATTGCCATAGTAGCGAGCTGGATTTTTGGCGGACGCCAGATTTCACTTTTTCTCGATCGTTTCGGGACGATTGAAATGACCTCAGCACGAATTAATTCGATCACGTATGAGGGTAGCGGGACCGGCGGCATCCTTCACATCAATGACCTCGACCTAAGTCTTAACGACAGGAACGGTCCGACTCCTAGCGTCGGCACGACCAAAAATGATCAGCTTGCTCTGGCAGACCTAGGGAAAGTTTTCGCTTTAGGTTCGGCGCGGACAGAACCGGAAAACCTCACTACCATGCCGCCCGCAGGCGACGATGCTTCCATCCAAATCCGTCGGAGCATTCTTAGCTGGCCAACACCATTCGATTTCAATTTCATGACCGGCCATTCGCCGTCATGGAAACGTCATTTGTATTATCGATTACTTTGGAAAAAACCTTCCGGTGCGAATTTAGAAATGCTGTGGCGCTATGAGCAATACTTCTATCCAAGCGACGGCTGGGCAAGCGGATTCATGACGCGCGAAGGCTCAACCGGTCTGATCCAAATTGCTATCAAGGAGTGACGGCTTCGTGCCCGTCGCCTTTATTTCGACCTCTGCCCAAGCTGTCGCTCCCCGGGGTCGGCCTTGTCTGTCACACACTTCGTTGCATCGTTATTGGGTGCGACTTTCGCGGAAATTTCAAAAACTCCTTTCACTCGACGCAGGCCAAAGCCTGTGGGAGCACGTTTGCCGCTCCACCCATCCAGTGAGCACCCGACGAATTCTTGGGACAATTGACCGGACGGAATTAGAGAGGTTGCGCGAGCGCTATCCCTACCGGCCAAATGCGCGGAAGATCAATGCTTACGAAGATGCAAAATACTGGATCGGCGTGAACGTCAGGCGCGCGCAGGATCTTTGGCTCGATCGTTCTCCACCATTGGAAATTCTCGATCTCGGTTGCGGCGCCGGTTATTTTCTCTACCTCTGCCGGCTATTTGGTCACGAGGGACTGGGGTTTGACACGGATGAAGAGCCGTTCTTCCGCGGCACAACCGAGTTCTTCAACGTCCGCCGCGTGATCGGGCGCATTGAGCCGCAAACGCCGCTGCCCGATCTCGGAAGAAAATTCGATCTGGTAACCGGCCATCGCGTTTGTTTTCACCGGCTCACGCGTACCGACAACGGAGAATGGCTCGAATGGACACCCGCCGATTGGGAATTTTTTATCAACGATATCCGAACACGATTTCTCAAACCCGAGGGGCGTCTCTTGCTGGAACTTAATCCGCGACCGGACGGTTCCTCATTTTTTACGGATGAATTGCACACTTTCTTTGAGTCGCAAGGCGCGCGGATTTTCCGTTGGAAAGCGCTGCTTGCAGCCGATCCAAACCAGCGTCCCCGCTTCAAGCAGACCCGGAAACTATAGGGCCAGCGCTTCGCCTGCTAACCTACGGAGGATTGCAGCCGACACGGCTGCCTCTACAGAGTTGCTACAGTTTCCAATCCGAACAATCCCAGCCTAACAGCTGCTCGACCTTTGTGATGTCTTCCGCGAAAAGATTGTAGAGAAAAATTCGCTCCTCCCAATTCATCGCCCGCTCGTATGGAACGACGTTTCTGTCTTTACTGCGTATCGAACGGAGCGGCTTGAGACCAAGAAACGAAAAAATAGAAACGAGTGTTTCGCGCTGCTTATTCCTGAACTCTTCAAACTTTACCGCTTTGACTTGCTCGCGTGGGAAGAATTTGAACAGGCGCGCGAGCTGCTGTCCGTAAAATCCTCGATCGACATAAGCAAAGCGGCGCGCTTGAGCGGGCGGCGCTCCGGCAATACGCGTCTTTTCCTCTCGCACAGCATCGAAAAAGTCAAGCGGTTCGCGACCTCTAAATCGTTGCATGTTCCAGTGAGCAAAGGCGCGGTCGACCGGATTTCGCAAAAGGATCAGCAATTTGATCTTTGGATCGTATTTCCAAATCCTTTCCGCCGTTGGCTCGTGGTAAATGTAGCTGGGCGTGCAATCGCCGGCAATTGTGGATGGAGCAAGCGGTGGATAATGTTTGTGTAATTGCACGTAATCGGGCTCGGAAACAAACAGAGCGTCGTCATCAAAAAAATGTATCTCCTGCTGATCACCCATCGTTATGTTCGGGTGTTTGCTTAGAAAATAGTGCAATGCTGTCGTGCCGGATTTTTGTGCGCCGGCCAGAATGAAATCGAGCCGCTCGATTTTGCGGCGCTTCGCTCGTAACATCGGCGCAAGTTATAATCAAAATGGGTCGGTTGGCGAGGCCCCAGTATCTGTCCATGGGTGTTGCTTGAACCGCCTCTCCCCTTGCTGAAGGGGAGAGGATTGAGGTGAGGGGTTCCAGCGCCGGCCACCAAGCAACCAATCCCTCACCCTACCCTCTCCCTTGGAAAGGGAGAGGCGAACTACTCGTAAACGCTTGGTTCGAAAACATCGGCATCATTGTCATAATCGTGCTTATGCTCGTGCTCGATGTCGATGGCCGATCACGAGCAGGAGCAGGAGCACGAGTAAGAGTAAGAGGCCAGTTGTCCCCATTACACCTCCACCTTATGATCCGGCCATGATGAACCGACTTTGCGCGTTCTTCCTGTGGTTGCTTTTCGCAGGTGCGATTGCATACAACACGTCAGTCATGGCCGATGAAGGAATGTGGCTTTTCAATGCGCCGCCGCTCAAACAGCTCAAAGAGAAATATCAATTCGAACCGACGCAGCAGTGGTTGGAACATCTGCAAAAAGCGAGCGTCCGTTTCAACTCTGGAGGCAGCGGCTCGTTCGTATCTGCAAATGGCCTTGTCATTACAAATCATCACGTGGGCGCCGACACGCTGCAAAAAATCAGCGATCCGCAGCACAATTATTTGAAGGACGGTTTCTATGCGAGAACTCAGGCGGAGGAAATCAAATCGACCGATCTCGAGCTCAACGTGCTGATGACAATCGAAGACGTGACGGCGCGCGTGAACGGCGCGGTGAAACCGGGAATGACGAACGACCAGGCTTCCAGTGCGCGCAGCTCAGTCATCGCTGCGATTGAGAAGGAAAGCAAAGACAAGACCGGGCTGCGTTCGGATGTCGTTACGCTCTATCAAGGCGGAGCGTACCATCTTTATCGCTACAAGCGTTATGATGATGTGCGGTTGGTCTTCGCGCCGGAGCAGCAGATAGCATTTTACGGAGGCGACCCGGATAATTTCGAGTATCCCCGCTACGATCTCGACGTCTGCATTTTTCGGGTTTACGAAAACGGGAAGCCCGCCAAGATCGACAATTTTCTCAAATGGAATTCGCGCGGACCAAGCGACGGCGAACTAACCTTCGTGAGCGGGAGCCCTGGTAAAACCGATCGGCAACTTACGCTGGATGAGTTGGCGGATATGCGCGATCGCTTTCTGCCCTATGTCCTGCGCATGTTTAATCGGCGTGAGGTGCTGGAACTCGCGTACGGCGCGCGCTCGTTCGAAAACGCAAGAAGGACGCGGGACGATCTTTTCGGCGACCAAAACAACCGAAAACGCTATAACTGTTATCTTGCTGGCCTGCTCGACCCGCAAATCTGGTCGGCGCTCCAGGCGCGCGAACAAAAACTGCGTGACGCAATTGCGCGCGATCCGAAGTTGCGGTCGACCGCCGACGCGTACGATCGGATCAAAAATGCGCAGGCCGAAATCGCCAAAAACGCGCCGCTGTACAACTATCTTGAACAGGAACGGCCAATACCCGTTGGTTATCGCGGCCCCCGAGCGCTCTTCGGAAATCTGTTTAAATACGCGCGGTTGCTGCTTCGTGCCGTGGACGAACGAGCCAAACCCAATGGGGAGCGGATTCCCCAATTTCGCGACAGCGCGCGCGATTCACTGGAACTGGAGCTTTTTTCGAGCGAGCCCGTTTACGACGATTACGAGATCCTGCGCCTGACCGATTCGCTGACCGACTTCACTTCCCAATTTGGCGTCGACGATCCGCTCGTGAAAAACGTGCTCGCTGGAAAATCGCCGCACGATCGCGCTGTCGAGCTGGTCTCCGGGACCAAACTGAAAGATGTTGCCGTGCGCAAAGATCTTTACGGCAAGGATGCGGCCGCATTGCAAGCAGCACATGATCCGATGATCGATCTCGCGCGCCTCGTGGACGGTCCAGCGAGGGAAGCGAAGAAAATCTACGATGCGCAAGATGAGATCAAAAAACAGGCGTATTCGGAAATTGCCAAAGCACGTTTTGCAATCGAAGGCACGGGCAGTTATCCGGATGCGACCTTCACACTTCGTCTTTCCTACGGAACCGTGCGCGGGTACGAACAGGACGGGAAACAAATTCCCGCTTTCACCGATTTCGCAGGTCTATATCAGCGTTCCGCCGAGCACGACAACAAGCCGCCGTTCGATTTGCCGAAGCGTTGGATCGACAAGAAAGCCAATCTGAATCTGGCGACACATTTCAATTTCGTGTCCGACGCGGACATCATTGGCGGCAACAGCGGCAGCCCGGTGGTAAACAAGGTAAACGAATTCGTGGGCATTATTTTCGATGGCAATATTCAATCGTTAGTCCTCGACTGCATTTACACCGACACTCAAGCGCGTGCAGTGTCGGTTGATTCCGCTGCAATCATCGAGGCACTGCGCAAAGTTTATGATGCGAACGCTCTCGCAGATGAACTAGAAGGCGCGAGGAAGTAGCCTTGCTGGTTGCTCCGATAAGAATCGCGCGTGACACAGTTCTCATGGGCCCACTTCAACTGCTGCATACTGTTCCAGCGCGGCCGACTAATTTCGACCGCTACCATTTAATTGCACTTCTTATGTCGAGCGAAGTCGAGACATCTCTGGATGTTTATGCCACCGCGGCGGCAGCAGAATAATTAGAGATTCCTCGACTCCGCTTGGAACGACAGAGAACGCTATGGCAGCTGTTTGAGCAGTGTCTTCCAGCGCGCCCAGGCTTCGTCGCGCGCTTTCTTATCGCCTTCGCGCATGTTCGGATTGGATGGTTCTCCTGAACGCATGAATCCGTGACCAGCGCCTTGATAAATCACCGGTTCATATTTCTTGCCGGCCGCTTTCATCAATTCTTCAGCCTTCGGAATCATCGCGTTCACGCGCTCATCATTCTCGCCGTAGAAACCGTAGACCGGACATGAAATGTTCGCGACTTGTTCGGGCGAACCCGGCGGTGCGCCATAAAACGAATAAGTCGCTTTCAGTTTCGGGTTTACATTTGCGTACGTGAACGCCCATCCCCCACCACGACAAAACCCACAAACCGCAAGCGTGCCGTTGCACGCCGGAATTTGCAGGGCGTAATTGGCCGTCGCGTCGAGAACCGCTTTCACCTGCTCCTGCGTCACGGCGGAGACCGCTTTGCTCGCACCATCGGCATCTTCAAACTTTTGACCATTGAGAAAATCCGGCGCAATCGCGATGACTCCATTTTCGGCCAACTCATCGCACATGCCGCGTAGCCAATCAGTCAGCCCAAAGATTTCCTGAATCACTAATACAGCCGGCGCCTTATCTTTGCGCTCGGGATAAACGACGAACGCTTTGATCGTGTGATCGTTCGATTTAATATCAACCCATTCGGCGTGGCGTGGCGAATTATTGAGCCGATCCTTGCCGAAATCCTTGTACTCCTGCGCTTGAATCGATCGCGCGAGGCAAGCAATAAAGAGCGCCAACAGAATGCTGTTCATTGAATGAGGCGGATCCGTCGAGCCTTGGTTATGTGGTCGATGGTGTTGCCACCTGTGATTTGCGGCAGAAAATCGCGTCAAGACTCCAGCGACCCGGCCCATAAAACACCATAAAGAAGAAGACCCATGAATAGAACACAGCAAGCTCGCCCTTATTGGAAAACAGAGGTCCGGCGCTGGAGATCGGGAAGAACTTTGCCATCGACGTACTAGCATTCCCTACGTGTATCATGAAATACGCGACGGCCATTTCGCCGCTGCAGATGAACGCGCTAACGCGCGTAAACAGACCAAAGGCAATGAGAAATCCACCAATAAGTTGGATCCAGCCGCCGGTTTGTGTGAACGCATTATTTGAACCAGGCATGCCGCCAAACATGCCGAAAACCAATTGCCCACCGTGAGACGCAAACATGAGTCCAGCGATCAGCCGCATAATACAATAGACCGGATCTGTAAATCGATTAAGAGCGTTCATAGCCGCTCAGGCTGAACCATGACGAGCTTATGTGTCAAGCCTGTTGCGGTCCCACTGTAGCGGCGCTCTGGGAGCAGCGAAATCAATGTCTATGCGAAGGTCGGCAGTCACAGACCGCCGCTACAGCTACGCTGCTTTCTTTGCGGGTTGTTTATGTCTTCTGCGCGACTTCGTAGTCGCCTTTTTCTTCGTGCCGGTTTGCTCCAGACTCTTCTGCAAAACGGAAACCAGATCAATTACCTTGGTTGGCTTGGGCGCTTTCCTCGGTTTTTCTTCAATTTCCTTCCCGCCAGCTTCCACTTTCTCTTCGATTACTTCCATCAGCGCTTCGCGATAATCATCTTTGTATTTTTCCGGATTCCACTTTGAAGTCATGCTGTCGATCAGTGACTTGGCCATGTTCATCTCGCGTTTACCGACCTCGGCCTTTTTCGGGACATGCAGTTTTCCAGGGTCTGCAAGCTCATCCGCGAAGTGCATCAGCTCGAGAACGAGCACACCGTCCTCTGGCTTGACGCCGGCGAGATATTCGCGCGTCTTAATCACCACCTTGGCGATGCCAACCTTGTTGCTGTCCTTTAACGCGTCGCGCAGAAGCGCGTACGCTTTATCGCCGCCTTTTTGAGGTTCCAAATAGTACGGCTTATAGAAAAAGATCGGATCGATCTCTTCCTGATGGACGAAGTCTTGAATATCCACTGTCTGTGTGGCCTCCAGATCAACGCGCTCGAAATCTTCCTCCTTGAGCACGACGTATTTTCCCTTCTCATACTCGTACCCCTTGACGATTTGGTCCCACGGAACTTCCCTGCCGTCCTTTTCAGCGACACGCTTGTAGTTCACCGGGCTCAAATCGCTCTGACGCAGCAAGCGGAACTTGAGCTCTTCCCGTCGCGTGGCGGGATAGAGAGCGATCGGAATGTTAACCAGACCGAAGCTGATGCTGCCTTTCCAGATTGCGCGCGCCATATGCAATTATTTCGCATTCCGCGGCTGTAGCGGCGGTCTATGACCGTCGATCTCTGAGTGCGGCGGCTTATTGGAGTAAGCGGAACGATCAGGAAACCAGTGTTCCCTGTTTTCGGCGCTCACAGAGCGCCGCTACAGCAGACGCAGCGATCGCTGGGGCCAATCACCGAGCACGACGGCACGTGTTTCCAGACAAATCCTATGCAGCCAGCTCGAGCTCGTGGCGCGAAATGCCGCGCAATTCAAAAAGGCGAATCAATGTTTCTTCGATCAAATTGTTCGGGCACGATGCGCCGGCAGTGATCCCGATGACAGCGGGCCCGTTCGGCAGCCAGAAATGCGAAACCACTTCGCGCTTCTCGTGTAAGTTGTAATGTTTGATCTCGGTAGCCGAAACCAGCCGAGAAGCGTTGAGTACAAAATAGGTGGGGAGCTTTTCTTCGCCCATCTCGGCGAGGTGGGATGTGTTCGAACTATTATAACCGCCCACGACCAGCAGAAGATCCATTGGCACATCGAGCAGTTCGCGCAACGCATCCTGCCGCTCCTGTGTTGCACCGCAGATGGTGTCGAAAAATCGAAAATTCTTCTCCGCAAGCTCGGGCCCGTCTCGATCGACAATGGCCCGTCGAACGCGCCGCTGCACCTCTTCTGTTTCGCCGCGCAACATGGTGGTTTGATTTGCTACACCCACCGTTCGCAGGTGCACGTCCGGATCGAACCCGGGCGAATGCGCGCCTTTGAATTTGTCGAGGAACGCACGTTTGTCGCCGCCGTGCCTGATATAGTCGCAGACGTAATCGGTATCTTCGAGCGTTAGAACGACAACGTAATGACCGCTACCATCACCGAGCGCGCGCGAGCTGGTGGCCTTTGTTTCTTCGTGTTCAGCCTTTCCGTGAATAATGGACGTGGCCGATTCGCTTGCGTACTTGCGCACCCGCTTCCAGACGCTCATCACGTCTCCGCACGTGGTATCGACAATCTGGCATCCGCGATCCTTGATCTGTTGCTGGATGGATAATTCAGTTCCGAATGCGGGTACGATGACAACGTCTTCGGGGCCGAGATCGGAGATATCAGCCTGCTTGTTCTTGCCGGTCAGGTTCCTTATGCCTAACGAGGCGATTTGATGATTGACCTCAGGGTTGTGAATGATTTCTCCGACAATAAAAAGCTGCCGATCTTTGAAAACCTTGCGCGCTGCATAGGCGAGATCGATCGCGCGTTCTACTCCGTAGCAAAAACCGAACTGTTTCGCCAGGCGCACCGTAGTGTCGCCCACTGAGAGCATTCCTCCCGCCCGGCGCACTTTTTCGACAATGTCACTGCGGTAATGGGACTCAACCTGTTGCTGGACGGCAGCCATTACATCAGGCGTACGGAGATTCACTTTCTCCCGCGCTGTTGTGCCGCTGGAAATAAGATTGGTGCTCATGGCTTTGGTCAACGTAACCTTAACCGGCCGTTTTCCAATGGCGGGCTATCGGCCGAAATCTCCTTATCTGCAGGCAATCACTGGTCGACCAGCAGCGGACCGGGAGGATCGTTAAACCAGCTGGCGGACATCATTTGCGAGCGCGGAGGGTCCGGGTCGCGGCTTTGATCAAGCCGACGAACTAGGTTGCCATATGTTTTGTCCTCGGGAAACGAGCTCGCGATTTCCACCGGCGTGCCAATCCGGGTCAAGGCAAAGAGTCGAGCAGCCGCTTCGCGATGAAGACGAACGCAGCCATGGGTATGCGGCACAGGCCAGACAAACCCTTCGTGAAATCCATAGGCCGGAGCGAATTCGCACCAGTAAGCCATCGGATAACCTCGGTCCGGCTCGCTCTGCCGGCGACGCTCTTTTTGTTTGCTGTAAATCGTGAAGTGGCCATGCGGGGTTGGGGCACCAGGTTTGCCCACGTTAGCCTGAACAGCCATTAACAGGCGGTCTCCTTCCATCACAAACAGGTTTTGCGTCGAGGTGGAGAGTTTCACTTTCACCTTGGAAGGATCGTGCGGGCGATACGCCGTTACGTGATAGGAGCCGCCTGCCACGCGCCCTGTTTGACAGCTAGTCAGCAGCAGGAGCGAACCGCCAGCACACAGCAAGAGTAATCGGGAGATATGTCGCATATGGGGATACTGGATATGATTGGGCGGCTTTTTGTCAACCCGCCTTCGCTAAAGCCACGCGGTGGCACGCCGCCTTCGTTCCCCTTGGTAACCTAATGTTGAGTGGCGGCCACTGTGAGAAATCTCGCGAGTACATCGGCAAACGACGGAAACCAAGCGTTTGGACGGCTGGGAAGCCGTCACTCCTTGTTAGTCGTGATAAAGATTGTGAGAAAAGCGACTTCGATTGCCAGTGCTTCGTGAATATTGCGATTCAGGTAATCGCGCAGCTCTTCGAGACACCGGATGCGTTTCAAGATTTCGGCTGTGCTGAATCGGCTTGCCAGCGCTGCGGTTTCTTCTCCTGCACGAGGCAGGCTACGTTGCGCCACACCATTACTGGAGCGCAAAACGTCAGACCACCAGGCGAATAATGTCTCGACCAGTTCCGCGCGCCGTTGCAGGTAAAGACTCTCGGCACGGGCTTTGTAGTATTGTTCGCGGTCTTCCAGCCACGTACCATCGGTTGCATCCTTGTAACGTATTTGTTCCTGCTTCAGTGCTTCATCTGTTTCGCGCTTAACTTCTTCACGAACCGAGCGGAGCAAACGCTGAAATTCCTGAGCCAGTCGATAGGCAAACTGAATGGTCCAGCTTCGTTCATGGGACACTTGCTGCAATAATTCCACGAGCTTCTTTTCTTCGTTGCTCGCCTGTAGCTGGCCGTCTCGGGCAAGGGGAATCGTAATGCACCGCGAAAGAATTGTCTCCGGTAGCGCTTCCGGCAAAGCACTCAGCAGGAGCAGCAAAGAATCCTTGGGCGGTTCCTCCAATGTTTTGAGAAACGCGTTTGCAGCCTGCGGCTGTAGCCGATCGGCATCGGAAATGATTGCCACCTTGCGCCGCGCATTAGTTGCGCGCATTTGCAGCGCGTGCTCAAGATCACGAATTTGCTCGATAACAATGCGCCGCGATTTCGATTCCGGCCGGGCGACGAAAATTTCACGGGCCTTGGCTGAAAAAACATCACCAGCAGGTGTGCCATTCACAAGACTGGCC
>Ga0307308_10000589_pt1 | contig 13303 bp, 14 predicted proteins | sample ER_DNA_195_FD_194501 | JGI IMG/M metagenome (GOLD analysis project Ga0307308, IMG submission 194501) | Bulk soil microbial communities from the East River watershed near Crested Butte, Colorado, United States - ER_DNA_195 | ecosystem: Environmental > Terrestrial > Soil > Floodplain | place...
ACGCGAAGACCGCGAGGAGGATCAGGAGAGCGAACGGGCCCGAGATCGTCTCGGCCTGCACGAGCTCCTTCTCGGATTGGTGGGCCTGGTCCTGGGTGAACGGCCCGACGCCGGCGAGCTTCAGCGTCGCGCCCGTGGGCTGGTCGATCAGGCCGCGGATCTTCGGCATCTCGTTGGCCGACTGCTCGTCGGTGATCGTGAGCCGGATGACGGCGTAGGCGGAATGACCGTCGGTGCTGATGAAGCGGGAGTCGTGCGTCTGCGTGAACCCGATGACGCCGTCGGCGACCGGATCGGCGCCGAGGCGGGCGAGCGAGGTCGCGATCGTCTTCTGGAACGGGCCGGATCGGGCGTCGGTCGTCGCGTCGCCCTGGTACAGCGCGACGATCGAGCCGCGGCCGGCCCCGAACTCGTCGGCGAGGCGGGTCGAGACGGCGGCGGACTCGGAATGCGGGTCGCTCCAGCCACCCGACACGAGCGCGTCGGTCACGCGCGACGCCAGCGTGACGGAGGCGATCGCAAGGACGACGGTGAGCAGGGCGATCGGGCGGCGGAGGCGATAGACGAATGCGCCCCAGCGTGAGAACAACACGGGATGCCCCCTTCGGTCAGGTGTCCGCTTCGTGGGTACGGGTGATCTTCATTCGAGACCATAGAGAATGAGCATTCGTTTTGTCAAGACTTGTCGAGTGGGATCGTCCTGAGTACGCTAGGGGAGCGACCATTCTCCAGGAGCCACCATGCCTCGTGTCACCGCCCAGCACGAACAAGAGGTCCGTGACCGGATCGTCCGGGCGGCCCTTGGCGTCTTCGCCGACCGCGGCTTCCACCGCGCGACGATGCAGGACATCGTGCGCGCCTCCGGGCTGTCGGTCGGCGCCATCTACACCTATTTCAGGAGCAAGTCGGACCTGATCCTCGCCGGCTGCGACCTGATCACCGACCAGGAGCTCGCCCAGCTGGGTCAGCGCCTGGCCAGCGTCACCGGCTATCGCGAGCGGATCGCCACCGCGATCGGTTACTGGTTCGACAACCTCGCCGTCGAGCAATCGGATCGTGGCTCGGGGTTCCTGCTCCTGCAGGCATGGGCCGAGGTCGAGACCGATCCGGCCATCCGCGAGATGCTCCTTCGGCGGCGTCGAGAGACGGTCACCTCGATCGTCCTGATCCTCCAGGAGGGCGTGATGCGTGGCGAGCTGCCGGCGTGGCTCGACGTCGCGTCGATCGCCCAGGCGATCTCGGCGCTCCTCGACGGCATGCTGATCGAGGCCGCCGAGGAAGGCGCCGGGTTCCGGCGCGCCGATCACGAGCGCCGGATCCTCGCCCTGCTCGAGACCATTCTCGCGGCTCGTGATGCACCGGTCCCGGCATCGATCGAGCCGGCGCCGCCCCAGCCCTACGAGTCGGTGCGCGCGCGTCGGGCGGCTTCATGACCGAGCGACCGGTGACCGTCGACGGGCCGGCTCGCGGTCACGTCCAGACCGTCCTCGGCCCGATCGAGCCCGCCGATCTCGGGTGGACGCTGCCCCATGAGCACACGGCCATCGCCCTCTGGCACATCCCGAATCGCTGGGACTACTGGGAGCTCCGGCGCGACGAGCCGCTGATCGTCGAGGAGCTCGGCGCATTCCGGGCGGCGGGTGGCGGCACCATCGTCGACCTGACCCTCGACGGCGTCGGGCGCGACCCGGAGTGGCTCGCCGCGGTCTCCCGCACGACCGGCCTCCACGTCGTGATGGGCTCGGGCTGGTACCGCGGGGCGCACTACCCGGCCGAGGCCCTGATCGACCGCCGCTCGGTCGACGCCCTGGCCGACATCATCGTCCGCGATGCGGTCGTGGGTGTCGGCGACAGCGGGATCCGGGCCGGGATCATCGGCGAGATCGGGACGGACAAGCCGTGGCTGTCGGCCCAGGAGGAGCGCGTCCACCGGGCCGCGGCCCGGGCAAGCCGCCGGACCGGCCTCGCGATCACGACCCACGCGGTCCAGTCGGCAGTCGGGCTGGACCAGCTCGACGTCTTCGAGGCGGAGGGCGCCGACCTCACGCGGGTCGTCATCGGCCATGCCGACTCGCACCCGTCGCTCGATTACCACCTCGCGATCGCCGGACGCGGCGCGACGGTCGAGTTCGACTTTCTCGGCATGAGCTTCACGCCGCTCGAGCGCCACGGCGAGGGCCGGATCGTCGACAACCTCCGCGAGCTCCTGGCCCGCGGCCACCTCGAGCGGATCGTGCTGTCGCAGGACGTCTGCCACGACAGTCAGCTCCGCCGCTACGGCGGCAACGGGTACACGTATCTCGCCGACACGTTCCTGCCCCGACTCCGCGAGGCCGGCGTCTCCGACGACGAGATCCGCACGATCACGGTCGACAACCCGCGGCGCCTGCTGACGATCGCGTAGCCGGCGCCGCGCGGACCGGCCGGCGCGCGGTCAAGACCTCGGCGAGCCTCGTCACGCGACCTCAGCCCTCGAGCGTCGCCTCGACCGACAGCGCCACGTTGCCCTTCAAGGCCCGCGAGATCGGACAGCCGTCCTTGGCCTTGGCCGCGGCCGCCGCGAACGATTCCTGGGACGCGCCCGGGGCCGTCCCGCGGACGGTGATCGCCGCGGCCGTCACGGTCCAGCCCGCGTCGAGCTTGTCGCCGCTCACGTCGACCTGGACCGACAGCGCGGTCGGCGGCGTGCCGGCCTTGGCGAGCTCGTTCGAGCAGGCCATCGAGAAGCACGACGCGTGGGCCGTCGCCAGGAGCTCCTCGGGCGAGGTGACGCCCTCCGGCTCGCCGATCCGCGACGCCCAGGTCGTCGGCAGGTCGCGGAAGACGCCGGTGGTGGCGGCGGTCACGGTGCCCTTGCCGGACAGCAGGTCGCCGCTCCAGGTGGCCGTTGCGCGTCGGGTGGTTGCCATCTGGCGGTCCTCCTTGGTCTGTCGATCGCCTGGTTCAGGACGACGTGCGCGGAGGCGGACGGTGGCGCGGGGGTCCGCATGGCACCGGGCCGTCCACCCGATGGTCCCATAGCTGCCCGATCCGGTCCGGTAGGGTCGCTTCCAGTTGGGGCCGGAACGGTGGGGGCCGTTGCTGCCGACGCCGTAGACGGTAGCCCGTACCAATCGCACCGGCCGTCGGGACACCTCACCCATACCCGCGCCACGACCGCTCCGGGATGGTTGGGGCATGGCTTTCCTCGTCCCCGCTCTCCGCCGTCGACGCCTCGCGTCCCTGGCCCTCGCCGCGATCCTCGGCCTGGCCGTCATCGCGCCCGGAGCCGCCATCGCCGTGACGGCACCCCCGGACGAAGCCGCAGTCTCGGCAGCCGAGACGGCGATGGTCGCCGCGCTCAACGCCGATCGGACCGCCAAGGGCCTCGTGCCCGTCCGGGTCGATGCGCGCCTGATGGCGATCGCCCGCGCTCGCTCGGACGACATGGTCGCGCAGGACTACTTCAGCCACGTTCAGCCGGACGGCCGGAACGTCTTCGACGTCCTGACGGCGCAGCACATCACCTGGTACAACGCCGGCGAGATCATCGCCTGGAACGCCTTCCCGATGGACTCGACCGTTGCCGCGGCGGACTACCAGTGGACCCACTCAGCCGGCCACGACGCGATCCTCATGTCGACCAGCTACAACTACGTCGGCGTGGGACTCGCGGTCGACCCGGACTCGGGCAAGAAGGTCTGGACCGCGGTCTACCTGCGCGGTCCCGATCGCACGCCGGCGCGCGCCACCGTCTACACCCCGAAGGTCGTTTCCGGCCCGACCTCCACGACCCGCTACGCCAAGCTCTCCTGGACCGGCTATGACGTCCGCCTCCAGGTCTACACGTCCGGATTGCGCTCGTACTCGGTCCAGCGGCGGATCGACGGCGGCTTGTGGGCGAACGTCCTCGTCGGGACCACGCTCCACTCGACGACCGTGAAGATGTACCTCGGCCACCTGTACGAGTTCCAGTTCGTGGCGCGCGATCGCGCCGGCAACCACGGCAACTGGGTCACGAAGGTCATCGACCTCCGCTGAGTCCCGCCTCGGCGCGTGACCGCGCCGCGTGCGCGCCACGCCGCGCGCCACGCCGCCCGCGTCAGAAGCCGGCGCTTGTCTCAGCCCAGCTCCGCCCGTACCGCCTTCACGAGCGCCCGATGCCGCGTCGTCCGCGGCCACGCCACCTGGGCCACCCCGCCGAAGGCCCGGTGCGCCTCGATCGCCGACGCGAAGGCCGCAACGAATCCGGGCGTCGCAAGCGGGTCGAAGCCGTCCTCCCACCAGACACCCGCGATCCGGAGCGCGTCGGCTTTCCGCTCGATCCGCGGCTCGATCCGGCCGACGAGGCGATCGCCGAACAGGATCGGCAGGACGTAGTAGCCCCAGCGACGTTTCGCCGGCGGGACGTAGACCTCCCAGATGTAGTCGAACCCGTACAGGCTGCGCAGGAACTCACGGTCCCAGACCAGCGGATCGAGCGCGGCGAGGAACGCGACGCCGGGTGCCGCCCCGCCCGGCGGACGACCGGCCGCGACCTCGCGCTCCGCCTGCTCGAGCCGCGGCAGCTCCTCTGCCGCCAGGTAGCGCGGCCCCGGGATGCCGTCGATCGCGACCGGCACGAGCGCCCCCTCGGCCACCAGCTCCGCATGCAGGATCCTGCGACCGGCCGCGCCGAGCGGCAGCCCGTCCTCGAGTCCGACGGTCAGCTGGGGCGCCGACCCGAGCCAGAGCTCCGCGGAGCCCCTCATGCCCAGCAGCCCGTGCGCCCGGTAGCGGGACAGCAGCTTGTGCCGGAACCGCTCGCGGATCGGGACGACGCGATCGAGGAGCTCGGCCGGGAAGAGCCGTTCGACCAGGTCGTAGACGCGGCGGTTGCCGTCGCGCCGCGACAGGCCGAGCACGCCGGCCTCGGCGAGCGCCTCGAGAAGCGCGCGCACCTGGTTGGTCGGGCGCCAGTACCAGTCGATCGCCGCTCGCGGCTGCACGTCGATCGACGACATCGGCCCGGTGTCGCGGATCCGGGTGAGCAGCTCGTCGACGAGCGGCGCGTGGTCGCCGAATGCCTTGTCGTCGTGCCGGGCGCGGGCCCGGTCCCAGTTGACCCGATACCACGGCAGGTCCGCCGTCGGGACGATGGAGAGGCCCTTGTTGTAGGTCTCGAAGAGCGCCCGGTCCTCGTACAGGAGGCGGTCGGTCATCTCGCGCCGGTAGTCCGGGACGCGCGCGAGCAGCACGAGGTCGTGGTTCCGGCCGGCGATCTCGATCGGGTCGAACTGGACGGAGCCGAGCCGCTCGAAGACGGCCAGGATCCCGGCCGGACCGGCCGGCAATGAGCGCGGCGGTGCCAGGAAGTGGTGGATCGCGAGATAGCGCCGGGCGACGTCCGGGGCGATGACCCGCGGTTCGGGCCCGGAGCTCGATCGCGCGTCACCTCGATCGCCGGGCGCGGTCGTCGACGGGATCTCGGGCGGCGCGGCGGTGGGTGCCATCGATCCATCTTCACCGCCCAACGCGTCAGGTCCCGTCACGTATGCCGGCCCGTGCCTCGAGGTGCTCGACGAGCCGATCGACGAACGGGATCTGGGTCGGCTTCAGACGGAGGCGCGCTTCGTCCGGAGCGAACCACGCCACCCGATCGATCTCGGGAAAGCTCTGTCGGCGCCCGCTCCGCGGTGGCCACTCCATCTCGAATCCGTTCGAGATGGCCGTCGCCGGGTCGAGGTCACCCTCGATCGCCCACGCGTGGACGAGCTTCCCGCCCTTCTGGACGATCGTGTCGAGCCCGATCGGCGGCGATCCGTCGGGTTGGGCGGACGGTGCCGGCCGTCCGACCTCCTCGGCGAACTCGCGCCGGGCGACGGCGAGCAGGTCCTCGTGCGGATCATCCGGCTCGCCCTTCGGGATCGACCAGTGGCCTTCGTCCCGCTTGGCGAAGAAGGGCCCGCCGGGGTGGCCGAGGAGGACCTCGAGCCCGCCGTCGGCCATGCCGCTCCGGCGGAACAGGAGGATGCCCGCGCTCTGCCGGATAACCATCGGGGAATCGTAGCCGAGCCGGGGCGGGCCGCCCGGGTCGCGGGTCCCGTGCACCCGAGGAGGCTGCGATGCACCTGCAACCCCGCGGTCCCGGCCGGCGGTCGGGGCGTCACCTCCTGGGCGCCATCGTCAGGAGAGACCGCACCCGAAGGAGACCCCATGCCCGACCTTTCGCTGCCGGAGATCCATCTGCCGGACATCAAGCTGCCCGACGGACTCCGCGACATGAACCGTCACGACATCCAGAACGCGATCAGCGACCGCATTCCAAAGAGGGTCGAGATGCCCGACATCGACCTCTCGAAGGTGGAGCTGCCGAAGGCCGTCGAGGACCGCCTGAGCAAGGTCGAGAAGGCGATCAGCAAGATGGACTTGCCCAAGGCCGTCGAGAGCCGGATGCCTGGCCGGAAGCGGACGAACCCGATCCTGCCGATCGCCGCGATCCTGGCCATCGGCTCGATGTTCGCCGCGGCATGGTGGCTGATCACCTCCCCGACTGCCTCCGTGAAGGTTCGCGAGACAGCCGACAGGATCAAGGCGCGGGTCACGGGCCAGGAAAGCGGTCTCCAGCGATACGACAACGACGCGGATCTCGGCAGCCTGCTGCCCGATCCCGAGCAGACCCGACCGTCGGTCGAGAACGAGACCTGGCCCGACACGTTCGCCGATCTCGAAGAGACCGTCACCGCCGGCAACGGCTCGGGAACCCCGCGCACGGCCGATGTCTGAGGCACTGCTGACCGCGCCGGCCTGAGCCGGCGCTGGTTCAGTCGCGGACGGACCGATCGCGAGTCCGCACGCTCGACCGACCGGCTCCCGGGCTGACTCCCGGCTGACTCCCGGTCGGACGGCGGCCGGCGGCGCCTGCGAGCGCCCCGGCCGAGGTCAGGCTGGCGGCCGGGCGTCGTGCTCCTGAATCGCCCCAAGGATCTTCGTCTCAAGTTCGAGGATCCGCTGCTCCAGGCCCTCGACCCGCTTGAGGATCTCCACGTTGCCCTTGAGCAGCTGGCGGTTCTGGTCGTCCTCGATGTCCGCTTCCTCCGCCGCGTGCTCGAGGGTCATCCGGTCCCGGATGGACGCGCGATTGCCGGCCAGCAGGATCAGTGGCGCGGCGTACGCCGCCTGGGTCGAGAACGCGAGATTCAGGAGGATGAAGGGGTAGGGGTCGAACGGCTTCGAGAGCAGGTAGAGGTTGCCGAGCAGCCACAAGGCGACGATCCCGGTCTGGACGATGATGAACCGCCAGCTCCCGAGATAGCCCGTGACCCGGTCGGCGATCCGCGCGCCGAGCGGCGCCTCATCGAACAGCTTCACGTTCACGGGATGCTTGTATGCGACCACGGGTTGCCTGCTGCGACGCGCCACTGCGCCCTCCTTCGACCTCGACGGGGTGACGGATTGACAGGATGACTGTGGCTATTGTCCGCCGCCTGCGCTGAGGCTGGCCGGTCTCGGCCCGCCCACGTATCAATAGACATGATCGGCGGATTTGGCGATACTTCCTCGGTATTCACACCCTGACCACAGCAATTCACGTGGTCGGCACGAGTCTCCGAGATGCACCGAATCCGTTCCTGCGCCCTCCTCGTCATCTTTCTGGTCGGGCTCGCTGCGTGCTCGGCGGCCGCGACGCCGACGTCGAGCGCCCCGTCGTCCGCGCCGCCCTCGGTTGCACCCGGCGATGCCGCCGGGTCCGCCGCGGCGCCGGCCAGCCTGACCATCTACGCCGCCGCGTCGCTGAAGGGCGCCCTGGACAAGGCCAAGGCGGCCTGGGAGACGGCGCATCCGGGCTCGAAGCTGACCCTCGCGACGGATTCCTCAGCCGCGCTCGAGACGCAGATTGAGCAAGGGGCCCCGGCTGACGTCTTCCTCTCCGCCGACACGACCAATCCGAAGAAGCTCGTGGACCATGGCCTTGCCACGGGCGCCGCGATCAGCTTCGCCGGCAACAAGCTCACGGTGATCGTCCCGGCGGCCAACCCGGCAGGAATCAAGACGCCGGCGGATCTCGCGAAAAAGGACGTCAAGGTCATCGCGGCCGGCGACGCCGTGCCGATCACGAAATACGCGACGCAGCTCGTGGCCGACCTTGCCGGGGATTCCGGGTACCCATCCGACTTCGCTGCGGCCTATACCGCCAACATCGCGTCGAGGGAGGACGATGTCAGGGCCGTCGTGGCCAAGATCGAGCTCGGTGAGGGCGACGCGGCGATCGTCTACGTCACTGACGCGATGGCCTCGACCAAGGTCGTCCCGATCGACGTGCCGGCCACCGCGAACGTGCCCGCGACCTATGCCGGGATCGTCGTCAAGGCATCGCCGAACGCGTCATCCGCCCAGGCGTTCCTCGATTGGTTCGCCGGTTCCGAGGGCCAGGCGATCCTCGCCGGATTCGGGTTCCTGCCTCCGCCATGATCGAAGACGTCGCTCACCCGACAATGGCCCCGAAGCCCGAGGCCGAGCAACGGCCCATGCCCGCGCGCGGCGGCGGCGCCCGATCGCCCTGGGGGGAGCGATCGGTCGCCGCCGTCGGGGCGCTGCTCGCGATCTTCCTGGGCCTTCCGGTCGTCGCCCTCGTCGGACGCGCGGTCCTCGACGGGTCCCTCGCGGTCACCCTCACGTCGCGCGTCGTCCTCGATGCCCTCGTCCTGAGCCTGGCCACGACGGCCGTGAGCCTTGCCCTGACGGTCTCCTTCGGGCTGCCGCTTGCCTTCGTCCTCGCCCGGCGGTCCTTCCCGGGCAAGGGCTGGCTCGAGGCCGTCATCGACCTGCCGATCGTGCTCCCGCCGTCGGTTGCCGGGCTGGCGCTCCTGATCGTGCTCGGCCGGCGGGGGATCCTCGGCGGCCCCCTCGAGGTCCTCGGGATCGCGATCCCGTTCACGACGATCGCCGTGATCCTCGCCCAGACGTTCGTGTCGGCGCCGTTCTTCATCCGCTCGGCGCGGACGGGGATCGCGTCCGTCAGCCGCGATCTCGAGGATGCCGCCCGCGTCGACGGTGCGTCAGAGCGGCAGCTGTTCCGGCGGATCACGGTCCCTCTCGCGAGCGCGGCGCTGGCCGCCGGGCTGGTGATGACGTGGGCGCGCTCGCTCGGCGAGTTCGGCGCCACGATCATGTTCGCCGGCAACGTGGAGGGCCGGACCCAGACGCTGCCGCTGGTGGTCTACGGCGAATTCCAGGAGGGCAACCTGGACTCGTCGATCGCGGCCGCGGCCATCCTGGTGCTGGCTGCCTTTGGTGTCCTCGTCGCCGTCCGGGTCTTCCGCTGGAGTCGCATCCTCGACGCCCGGGGACTAGACTGAGCCGGCGATGGGCGAACCCGTCATCTTCCGGCCGATCGGCATCATCCGGACGCCATTCGCCAGCGTCGAAGGGATGCCGGTTCAGGCAGCGTTGCCGGCGGCGACCGGCGTGGCGGGCTGGATCGAATTCGAACCCGACCTCGTCGAGGGTCTGGCGGACCTCGACGGCTTCAGCCACCTGACGCTGTTCTACTACTTCGACCGCGCCGGGACGCCGCGGATGACCGTGATTCCGTTCCTCGACGTGCATCCGCACGGGCTCTTCGCGACGCGCTCGCCCGCGCGCCCCAACCCGATCGGCATCTCGACCGTCCGCCTCGTCGCGATCGAGGGCGCGACGATCCGGATCGAGGACGTCGACATGCTTGACGGCACGCCGCTGCTCGACATCAAGCCGTACGTGCCCGCCCTGGATGATCGGGCGGATGCCCGGATCGGCTGGTATGCCGATCGCCTGGCCGACGCCCGCTCGGATCGCCGGTTCAGCGAGCCCCGCTGATACCGCCCGGCAGGTCCGACCCGTTCGGCCGGCCGAGTCCTCCAGCCCGACGGCTCGCGTTCAGGGAGGCGCTAGCGGCGCGGCTCGTCGCGCCACGGATCCTGAACCGGATCCGTGGGACTCTCGCCGGCGGCCTCGCGTCCGAGCCGTTCGAGAGCCAGCAACGTCGCCGGGCTCGGCCGACCCACATCCTCGAGATGCTCCGGCGCCCCGATGTGATCCCGATGGCTCCCGAGGTATTCGACGGCCGCACCGGCGGCCAGGCCGCCGATCAGCGCCAGCCCGACAGGCCCGCCCATCAGGGCGCCCGCCATGACACCGCTGGCCATCCCCTGGCTCGGGCTCGGACCGCGCAGGTGGATCGGCTGGCCGTCGATCGCCTGGAGTGCCGGGTCGATCGTCGTCAGGCCGGGGATCGCGAGCCCGCCGATCGACTCCCGCTGGGCCAGCGCGGCGCCGCAGGCCGAACAGGTCGTGGCCGACGACGGCGCGGGCGCGGAACACCACGGACACACCCGATCAGTCGCGTGCTCGTCGGTCATCGCGTCCTCCAGTGATCGTCGGTGCAGCGATCCTACGCGGCCCCGTCAATCCCACGCGTCGCTGGGCCCAGGCATAGAGGGCGTCGTACACGGGCAGCTCGAGGGCGAGCTGTCGCTGATCGTCGAGACCGAGGAACGCGAATCCGTCGGCGATCGCGAGGAGACCCGCCGACTCCGGCGTGCTGAGCACGTCCTCGGCCACGTCGGCGCCATGGACGACCTTCGCGAGAATCGCCACGGCTGGATCGGCGATGGCGAACTCCTCGATCAAGGTCTCGAACGAGCACTTCCCGTCACGGTGGGTGTACCTCGCCCCCGGCGCGTCGAAGCTGGTGGCGCCGGTCCGGTCGGCGTACGCGAGGACCTGGTCGGGTGGCACGTAGACGATCGTCGCGTCGGCGTCGATGAACTTGCGGATGAGCCACGGGCACGCGACTCGATCGGTCCGGGGATGCTCGCGAGTGACCCATTCCATGACAACCTCCTTCGACGGTTCGGCCCGATCTGGTCGGCTCAGCCGGCCCAGGATCCTCGCCGTTCGGTGCTCGTTGACGGGAGAGGAGATAACGGCGGGCCAAGTGACGCGAACCCGGCATGCCGCGCAGCCTCACATCCGGGATCTCAGCACGTCGACCTCGCAGCCAGGCAAGAACGGGTCGAAGCCGTGCTCGATCAGCCAACGGATCGCGAGCAGGCTTCGCAACGACCACCACCCGCGGATCACGTCGGCGTCGACGTCGGTGCCGTAGCCCGCGACGACCTCGCCAAGGTGCTCCTCGTGTCCGAGTGTCAACGTTGCGAGGTCGCACAGGGCATCGCCCTGGCCCGCCTCGGACCAGTCGAGCACGCCGGTGACATCGTCACCGTCGACGAACACGTGGGTGATCTGCAGGTCGCCGTGTGTAAACATCGGCGTCCACGGCCGGAGCGCAGCCTCGGCAACCCGGCGGTTGCGCGTGACCAGGTCGGCGGGAAGGACGCCGCTTGTGACGAGCCACTGGCATTCGACGTCGAGGTCTGATGCCGACTCGTCGAGTCGCTTACCGGGCCATGGCGGCAGCGGCGCGTCGTGCAGCATCCGTACGGCGGCACCCGCGGCCGCCCATGCCGCCGACGACGCGATCGACGGTTCGCCGAGGCGGCCGAGTGCCGTCCCTGGGAGGGCGGCGAGCGCGAGCACGGGCGGCTTCCGCCACAGGACCTCGGGGGTCGGGATCGGCGCCATGGCCATCGCCTCGACCTCGACGTCGACGCGCGCCTGATCAGCGTCGATCTTCAGAAACACGTCACCAACGCGCAGCGTCACGCGCTCGCGATGGGCGACGACGACCTCGACCTCCTCCACGTCGGCCATTATCGCGGGGTAATCGCTCGCGGTTCCATGCCCGAGACTCGGCGAACGAGGAAGTTGTCGATCTTCTTTATCCACGCGTGAAGGGCGGTCGGCGTAGCCGACACCAACTCCATACCGTCGATCAGATCCGAGATCGTCATGTGCTGACCCCGCGAGCAGCCGTGGACCCTGATCACGTCCGGGTTCGCGTCAGTTGGGCGCCTCTTATGTCCTCTCCCCGGTGCTCGTTGACGCTTCCGCCTTTAATTCCGATAATATGACTCGGGATTAACGACCGACCCGTGTCCGCGCCCGCCGGGCGCCGTTTCCGGAGACCGAATGACCGCGACGCGCGACCTCGTCGCCGACCAGCGCGAACAGTTCGCGTTCCACGACGACATCGACTACCTCGCCCAGACGAAGCGCGGCCTGACGCGCGCGACGGTCGAGGAGATCAGCGGCTTCAAGAACGAGCCGGACTGGATGCTCCAGTACCGCCTCCGCGCGTACGACCACTTCATGAAGCGCCCGCTGCCGACGTGGACCGACGGTCTCGACCGGATCAACTTCGACAACATCGTCTACTACCGCAAGCCCTCCGAGCGCGAAGAGAAGTCGTGGGACGACGTCCCCGACAAGATCAAGCAGACGTTCGAGCGGCTCGGCATCCCCGAGGCGGAGCGGAAGTTCCTCGCCGGCGTCGGCGCCCAGTACGACTCCGAGGTCGTCTACCACTCCGTCAAGGAAGAGCTCTCGAAGCTCGGTGTCGTGTTCATGGGCACCGACCAGGCGCTCGTCGAGTACCCCGAGATCTTCCGCAAGCACTTCGGCACGGTCGTCCCGGCCGAGGACAACAAGTTCTCCGCCCTGAACGCGGCCGTCTGGTCGGGTGGCTCCTTCGTGTACGTCCCGAAGGGCGTCGAGGTCCCGCTCCCGCTCCAGGCCTACTTTCGGATCAACGGCGAGAACACCGGCCAGTTCGAGCGGACGCTGATCGTCGTCGACGAGGGCGCCAAGGTCCACTACATCGAGGGCTGCACCGCGCCGATCTACGCGACCGAGTCGCTCCACGTGGCCGTCGTCGAGGTCGTTGCGCTGCCGGGCTCGAACGTCCGCTACACGACGATCCAAAACTGGTCGAACGACGTCTACAACCTCGTCACGAAGCGCGCCCATGCGTACGAGAACTCGCGGGTCGAGTGGATCGACGCGAACACGGGCTCGCGCAAGACCGTGAAATACCCGTCGATCTACCTCCGCGGCGAGAATGCCTCGGCCGACATCATCAGCGTCGCGGTCGCCGGCAAGGGCCAGCACCAGGACACCGGCGCCAAGGCCGTCCACCTCGCGCCGAACACGCGCTCGCGGATCGTCTCGAAGTCCGTATCCAAGGACGGTGGCCGGGCGACGTACCGCGGCCACCTGAAGGTCTCGCCGGGCGCGACCAACGTCGTAGCCAGCGTCCGCTGCGACGCGCTGATGCTCGACGACATCAGCCGGAGCGACACGTATCCCTACATCGACATCCAGGAAGACGACACGACGATGACCCACGAGGCCACCGTTGGCAAGATCAGCGCCGAGCAGGTCTTCTACCTGATGAGCCGCGGCC
>Ga0307308_10000591_pt1 | contig 13291 bp, 10 predicted proteins | sample ER_DNA_195_FD_194501 | JGI IMG/M metagenome (GOLD analysis project Ga0307308, IMG submission 194501) | Bulk soil microbial communities from the East River watershed near Crested Butte, Colorado, United States - ER_DNA_195 | ecosystem: Environmental > Terrestrial > Soil > Floodplain | place...
CATGAAGAGCGTCGGCGATCTCGGGCGCGACGACGAGGCGATCGACCATGGTGCTGGGTCCGGACGGCGGCATCGGCGAAGGGTAGCGCGACGGGCGGGACCGGTTCGACCGCGACCTGACCTCCAGAGGTCATTAGGGGGCCTGCCGATAAGCCGATTTGTCCATGGTTGCATCGGCGGTCATGATCGATGCATGACGAACCCGACCCGCGCCCCTCGGTTGATCGCCGTCCTTGCCGCAACCCTGGTGGCGCTCGTGGTGCCGCCGGCGTCGGCCGCCGCCAGCCAGTTTCCTGCCGGTTACCAGGCCTTCCACACTTACGCGGAGCTCACGGCTGACGTGGCCGCGACGGCCGCCGCCCACCCCGACATCGTCTCGCGATTCTCGATCGGCAAGAGCTACCAGGGCCGCGACATCTGGGCGGTCAAGATCTCCGACAACGTCACCGTCGACGAGAACGAGCCGGAGGTCCTCTACGACGGCGGAACGCACTCGGACGAGCACATGGGCGTCGAGATGACGCTCCACATCATGCACTGGCTCGTGAATGGCTACGGAACGGATCCCCGGATCACGAACATCGTCAACAACCGCGAGATCTACATCGTCTTCGAGGTGAATCCGGACGGCAACGAGTACGACATCAGCGGCGGACGGTTCCACTTCTGGCGCAAGAACCGCCAGCCGACGCCCCACACGACGGCCATCGGCACCGACCTCAACCGGAACTTCGGCTACCGCTGGGGGCTCGAAGGCAACACCAGCACGAATCCGCGGGCGATCACGTATCGCGGCCCGAGGGCCTTCTCGGCGCCCGAGACGCGGGCGATGCGGGACTTTCTGGCCAGCCGCGTGGTCAACGGCCGGCAGCAGATCCGGACCGCAATCACGTTCCACGAGGCCGGCCGCCTCGTCATGTGGCCCTACGGCTACTCCTACGTCGACATCCCACCCGACATGACGAGGGACGATCATGCCGCCCTCGTCGCGATCGGCCGGCACATGGCGTCGACAAACGGCTACCGCCCGGAGCAGGCGAGCGACCTCTACCTCACGAGCGGGACGACACGCGACTTCGAGTACGGCATGTACCGCATCTTCAGCTACACCTTCGAGATGTCGAACCGCGACTACCCGAACCAGTCGTGGATCGCCCCCGAGACGGGCCGCAACAAGGAGGCCGTGCTCTACCTCGCCGAGCGGGCAGGCTGTCCGCTGAGCATCCTCGGTCCTGTGGTCCGGGCCGCGCGCTGCGGTGCGTTCGACGACGACCTCGAGGTGGCTCGCGGCTGGGTCGTCAACCCCGACGGGACCGACACCGCGACAAGCGGCGCGTTCTCCCGCGCTCATCCCTACGCAACATCGGCGAGCGGCCCGAAACAGCTTGCGATCGTGCCGTCCGGGGTGAAGGCCTTCGTGACGGGAGCCGTTGCCGGCCTCTCGCCGAACGCCAACGACCTCGACGGCGTCACGACGGTCCGGTCGACCGGGGTCGACCTGCCTGTGGCGCTCGGCCAGAAGCTGACCTTCCGCTACGTCTTCGCTCACGACGGGCACTCGTCGGTCGCCGACCGGTTCGCGGCGATCATCGAGGATTCGACCGGCACTCAGACGACCGTTTTCCTCCGGACGGGGGCGCCGAGCGATCTCGATGGCGTCTGGCGGGCGGCCTCAGTGTCGCTTGACCCGTGGGCGGGCACGACGATCCACATCCGGTTCCAGGCGGCCGACGGCGGCCCGAACAACCTGGTCGAGGTGGAGGTCGACGACGTCCGGGTAACCAAGCCAAGCTGACGGTCGCCGCATTGGCGGTCCATGCGTGCGTTGACAGCTGCGGTCCTCGCCGTCGCCTTCGCCTGAACCGCCCTTGCGGCGACCTCCGCGCGCGATGCGCGCGGCTGCGGTCCTCGCTCACGCACGAATCGCTCGCGATGGGCGCGCGTCAGCCGAAGGAAAGCTCCACGGATCCGCCGGTCAGCTGGCGGGCGGCCGCGCGATGGCCGGCCAGCGCGGCGCGGCGAAGAGCCGCTGGTCGATTCCGCACGTCCGCTGGCGTGGCCATGAACGCCGCCAGGAATCCTGCGTCGAAGGCATCGCCGGCACCGGTCGTGTCGGTCGCCGACAGCCCCGGCGTCGCGACCTCGAAGCGGAGTGCGACAACCGTCCCGCGGGCGAGGAGCGTCGCGCCGCCTGGACCCCGCTTGACGACCGCCAAGGGTGCCGATTCGAGGAGGCCGGTGAGATCGCGGCGACCGAGAAATGCCTCGGCCTCGCCGATCGTCGAGAAGAGCACGTCGGGAGCAGCCTCCTCGACAAGCCGCCGCGCCGCCCGCCGGCCGTTCGCCAGAAGCGGCGCCGCGGACGCCAGGTCGAGGCTGATCAACGCCCCGTGGCCGCGAGCCAGTTGGATCGCCCGCCGGCCCGCGTCGCCGAGCGGCGACCCGACGAGCGAATAGGCCGGCAGGTGGAGCAGGTCGACGGCGAACCAGTCGGCCTGCAGGTCGGCCGGCAGGAGCTCGTCCGCCGCCCCGCGATCCGCGACGAATGAGCGCTCGCCGCCGACCAGGACAACGACGCCGATCCGGCCGGTTGGCTTGCCGGGGACGCGGCTGGCTCGGACGGTGACGCCGTCCTGCCGCAGCGATTCAACCAGCGCCCTGCCGATCGGATCCCGGCCGATCGCCGTCACGAGCGTGGACCGCATCCCGAGCCGGGCAAGCCAGCGGGCGCAGCTGGCCGCAGAACCACCCTGGCGGAGCGCCACCCGGCCCGGGACATCCGTGCCCCGCTGGAGCGGCTGCGTCGGCATGATCACGGCGTCCAGCATCAGGTCGCCGAGGACCGCAATTCGGGGACGTTTCGGACGGCGACGCGGCACCGATCTCGGCATCGTCGCAGCATAGCCCGGCGGCTCGTGGCGCCTACAATGGCCGGACTTCACCCCTTCCCGCCCGGAGCCTGAAGCCGATGAGCGTCGCGACCGAAACACTCGACCAGCTGGCGATCGACACCATCCGGACGCTGTCGATCGACGCCGTGCAGAAGGCGAACTCCGGTCACCCCGGCGCCCCGATGGGTGCCGCGCCGATGGCCTACACCCTCTGGACTCGATTCCTCCGACATGCCCCGACCCGGCCCGACTGGCCGGACCGCGACCGCTTCGTCCTGTCGGCCGGGCACGCCTCGATGCTCCTTTACTCGCTCCTCCACCTGACCGGCTACGACGTGTCGCTCGAGGATCTCGAGTCGTTCCGCCAGTGGGGCTCCAAGACCCCCGGTCACCCGGAGTACCGCCTGACGCCGGGTGTCGAGGCGACGACGGGGCCGCTCGGCCAGGGCTTTGCCAACGCGGTCGGGATGGCGATCGCGGAGCGCCGCCTCGCCGCGGAGTTCAACCGGCCCGGCCACGATATCGTCGACCACTGGACGTACACGCTCTGCTCGGACGGTGACCTCCAGGAGGGGATCGCCTCGGAGGCGGCGTCGCTGGCCGGCCATCTCCGGCTCCGGAAGCTCGTCGCGCTGTACGACGACAACCACATCCAGCTCGACGGCCCGACGTCGATGGCCTGGTCGGAGGACGTCGTCGCCCGCTTCCAGGCGTACGGCTGGCAGGCCGCGCATGTGGCCGACGGCAACGACATCGAGGAGATCGCCCGAGCGATCGAGGTCGCCCGCGAGGACGACCGGCCGTCGCTCATCGCGATCCGGACCCATATCGGTTTCGGCAGCCCGAACCGCCAGGACACCCAGAAGGCGCACGGCCAACCTCTCGGCGTAGATGAGGTTCGGCTGGTCAAGGAGAACTACGGCTGGGACCCGGACGCCACGTTCTTCGTCCCCGATGCGGCGCGAGAGCTGTTCCGCCGGGCGATCCCTGCCGGCGACGCGATCGCCGATGCGTGGCACGAGGCGTTTGCCGCGTACGAGAAGGCGTTCCCGGACCTGGCGTCGGAGCTCCGGCGCCGGCTCGACGGCCGCTTGGCCGATGGCTGGGACGCCGGCCTGAAGACGTATGCCGACGGTGAGGAAGTCGCGACCCGGAACGCCAGCCAGGAGGCGATCCAGGCCCTGGCCGGGCCGGTCCCAGAGCTCTTCGGCGGTGCCGCTGACCTGTCCGAATCGAACCTGACGGACGTCAAGGACGGTGGGAACTTCGAGCCCGACGAGCCGGGCCGTAACCTCCGCTTCGGCGTCCGCGAGCATGCGATGGGCGGCGTCGCCAACGGCATCGCCTACCACGGCGGGTTCATCCCATACGTCGGCACGTTCCTGACGTTCAGCGACTACATGCGGGGCTCCGTGCGGTTGGCCTCGCTGAGCGGTCTCCACGTCATCTATGTCTGGACCCATGACTCGGTCGGGCTCGGCGAGGACGGGCCGACCCACCAGCCCGTTGAGCATTACGCGGCGCTGCGGGCGATCCCGAACCTGTGGTTCGTAAGGCCGGGCGACGCGAACGAAGCGGTGGCGGCATGGGCAATCGCCCTCGAGCGCGGCGCCGAGGATCCCTCCGGACCGGTGGCGCTGTCCCTCACCCGTCAGAAGCTGCCGACGCTCGCGGGCACGGCCGAGAAGGCTCGCGAGGGCCTCCGCCGCGGCGGCTACGTCCTGCGAGAGGCGTCAGGCGGACCGGGATCGGTCAAGGCCATCCTGATCGGGACCGGCTCCGAGCTGCAGCTCGCCTTCGGGGCGGCCGAGGCGCTCGAGAAGGATGGCATTCCGGCGCGGGTCGTCTCGCTGCCGTGCTGGGAGCTGTTCGAGCGCCAGGACGCCGCCTATCGCGAGTCCGTGCTGCCTCGGGCGGTCCGGGCGCGAGTGGCCGTCGAGGCCGGTGTGTCCCTTGGCTGGGAGCGCTGGGTCGGCGACGATGGGGCGATCGTCGGGCTCGACCATTTCGGCGCTTCGGCCCCCGCCGGGACGATCTTCGAGAAATTCGGCTTCAGCGTGGATCGCGTGGCGGGCGTCGCGAGGGACGTCGTCGGGGGCAAGGTCCGCGGCCCCATCCCGACCCTCGAGCCCGGCCACCTGCCGGCACCGCGCGGCGGCCACCCGACCCTCGCCCACGGGGAATCCGGTGTCGGCCGGACGTCGTCTTCGGACCCGGGGCATAGCTGATGCGCGTGGCATTCAGCGCCGACCACGCGGGCGCAGCCATGAAGGACGCGCTGATCCAGCGACTTCGCGCGACCGAACTGGGCCACGAGCTGATCGACCTCGGGGGCGACGGCTCGGACCCGAACGACGACTATCCGGACTTCGCCCAGCGCCTTGGCGAAGCGGTCCGTGGCGGGACCGCGGATCGCGGGATCCTCATCTGCGGCTCAGGGGTCGGCGCCAGCGTCGCGGCCAACAAGATGCGTGGCATCCGGGCCGCCGTGTGCCACGACACCTACTCGGCCCACCAGGGCGTCGAGCACGACGACATGAACGTGCTGACGCTCGGCTCCCGGGTCGTCGGACCGGAGCCCGCATATGAGTGTGCCCTGGCGTTCCTCGCGGCCACGTTCAGCGGCGCCGAACGCCACGAACGGCGGCTGCTCAAGGTCAAGGCAATCGAAGCTGCGGGCTGAGAGGCCCGATAGCGGCTCCGGGATTATCCTGTGGCGTCCAAGCAGGAGGAAGCGCGGATGAGCGACGCGACAGGTACGACGGTAGCCGCCCGGCTCGTGCTTGGCGAGCACAATGCCACGTTCGAGGCGGCCGTCGTCCGTGCCCGCGACGAACGCTGGGCAGAGCGCCTGTTCGACCGCGACCCCTCGCTCTGGTCGTCGGACGCGCGCGTCCAGGCCGCGATCGGCGATCGTCTTGGCTGGCTCGAATCGCCGGCCCATTTCACGACCCAGATCGCCGCGCTCGAGGGTTTCGGTGAGGGCATCCGCGACGCGGGCTTCACCACCGCGGTGGTCGCCGGGATGGGCGGCAGCAGCCTCGCCCCGGAGATTCTCGCCCGGACCTTCGGGACCGCCGAAGGCTGGCTCGAGCTGCGCGTCCTCGACTCGACCGATCCGGCTGCCGTAGCTGCGGTCGTCGACGATCTCGATCCCCTTGCCACCTTGTTCATCGTCGCCAGCAAGTCCGGCACGACGACCGAGCCGCTCGCCTTCCAGGCGGATGCGTGGGCCCGCATCGAGGCGGCCCTCCGGACCCACCACGCGCCGCGCAACGAACACGCCGGCGAGCTCATGATCGCGATCACGGATCCGGGCAAGAGCGTCGAGTCGATTCCCAATCACGACCAGCTGCGGGAGGTGTTTCTCAACCCGCCGGACATCGGCGGGCGGTACTCCGCGCTGAGCTACGTCGGGCTCGTCCCGGCCTCGCTCATCGGCCTCGATCTGGATGCACTTCTCGCCGCCGCATTGGCGATGGCAAGGTTCTGCCACGAGCCGGACCCGACCGCCAACCCGGGTGTCTCGCTTGGTCTCGCGATGGGGACCCTTGCCAAGGCCGGTCGCGACAAGCTGACCTTCCTCGCCGACCCGGAAATCTCGGCATTCGGCGCATGGGCGGAGCAGCTCATCGCCGAGAGCACGGGCAAGCGTGGTCTCGGGATCGTGCCGGTCGATCGGGAGCCGCTCGGCGAGGCGTCGGTCTATGGCCGCGACCGCGTCATCGTCCGGCTCCGGCTGAGTGGTGCGAGCGGGACGGAGGTCGAGACCGCGGATCGCCTGACCGACGCCCTGGAAGCTGCCGGTCACCCGACCATCCGGATCGACGTCGCCGACCCGATCGATCTCGGCGCCGAGGCGTATCGCTGGGAGGTCGCGACCGCGATCGCCGGCGCCGTGCTCGGCATCGACCCGTTCGACCAGCCGAACGTCGAGGAAGCCAAGAACCGGACGCGCGACCTGCTCGCCCGCCACGAGGATGGGGCGAATCGCCGTGCGACGGACGCCGAGGCGGCGGCGCCACTCGCCACGGACGGCGGCCTCGCTCTTCATGGCGACGCGCCGCTCCGGCTCAGCAGCGACGGCGAACGGACACTGGTGGGCGAGCTCCGGCGGCACCTCGAGCGGCGCCGTCCAAACGCCTATCTCGCGATCCAGGCGTTCATCGCCCCATCGCCGTCCCGCGACGACGCCATCGCCCGGATCCGGACGCTCCTCCGCGGTGCGACTGGCTGCGCAACGACGGCCGGCTACGGACCGCGCTTCCTCCACTCGACCGGCCAGCTCCACAAGGGCGGCGCGCCGATCGGGTGGTTCCTCCAGCTCACATCGGAGCACCCCGTCGATCGCCCGATCCCGGGCTGGCCGTATACGTTCGGCCACCTCATCGACGCCCAGGCACAGGGTGACTTCGAGGCGATCGAGTCGCACGATCTGCCGATCATCCGGATCCACCTGGCCGATCTCGAGACGGGGCTGGCAGCCCTCGAGTCGGCACTGGCGACAGCGCTGGAGGCGACGATCAAGGCCGGCTGACAACGGCACCCGCGGTCCCGGAGCGCCGGGTCGCGACCAACCTCGCCACGACCACCAGGCCACAGGGAGGCTCCTCGGATGCGGATCGGTTTCGTCGGACTCGGCCGGATGGGCGCGAACATGGTTCGCCGCCTCCTCCGCGATGGGCACGAGGTCGTGGCCTACAACCGCACGCCGGAGAAGACGAAGGAGATCGCCGGGGAGGGGGCAACCGCCGCCTTTTCGATCGGCGAGCTCGTCGAAAAGCTCGAGAAGCCGCGCGCCGTCTGGATCATGGTCCCGGCCGGCGATGCGACCGAGGCACAGATCGAGGAGCTCCTCGAGCATCTCGAGGCCGGCGACACGATCATCGACGGCGGCAATACGAACTTCCACGACGACCAGCGCCGCCAGCGCGACCTTGCCGCGAAGGGCATCAACTACGTGGACGCCGGGACGAGCGGCGGGATCTGGGGTCTGCAGGTCGGTTATTGCCTGATGGTCGGCGGTGAGAAGGAAGCCGTCGAGCCGCTCGAGCCGATCTTCAAGTCGCTGGCGCCCGAGGGCGGCTACCTGCACGTTGGCGGACCGGGCGCGGGTCACTACGTGAAGATGGTCCACAACGGCATCGAGTACGGCCTGATGCAGGCTTACGCCGAGGGGTTCGAAATCATGCACGCCTCGTCGTACGAGCTCGACCTGGCGGGGATCTCGGAGCTATGGATGCAGGGTTCGGTCGTCCGCTCGTGGCTGCTCGAGCTGGCCGGCCGCGCGTTTCGGGCGAACGGCCCGGACCTGGAACACCTCAAGGGCTTCGTCGCCGACTCCGGCGAGGGTCGCTGGACCGTCCAGGAGGCGATCGACCACGACGTCCCAGCCCCCGTCATCACCCTGTCGCTGCTGACCCGCTTCCGGTCGCGCCAGGACGACTCCTACGGCGCCAAAGTGCTCGCAGCGCTCCGCAATGAATTCGGTGGCCACGAGGTGAAGACCGAATGACGGCCGCCTGACCATGACCGACACGACGATCCCGAAACGGCGGCCGACGAAGCCGGGCGGCCCGGCAAAGGCGCCCGAAACCGCACCGGACAATCCACCCTACCCGTCGCCGCGGTTGAAGGATGCCCCCAAGACGATGCGCGAGGTGCGTCTTGCCCGCGGCGGCAAGAAGCGTCCCCAGAAGGTCGAAGAGAACCCGCTCCGCGAAGGTCTTCGTCTCGAGCGCGTCCCCGACCCGAGCACTCTCGTCCTCTTCGGAGCCACCGGCGACCTGGCCCACCGCAAGGTCGTCCCCGCTCTGTACCAGCTGTGGCGGACCAACCTCCTGCCGCACGAGTTCGTCGTCCTGGCGGTTGGCCGGCGGGAGTACGACGACGACACGCTTCGCGCAGAGTTCCGGGAGTCCCTCGAGAAGTTCTCTCGGGTCTTGCCGCTCGACGATGCGGCGTGGCGCTCCTTCGCCGGGCGAATCCGCTATCACCGGCTCGACTTCGACGACGCGTCGGGCTACGACGCCCTGGCGACCCGCCTCGGCGAGATCGACAAGGAGCAGAACAGCCGGGGCAATCACCTCTACTACCTCGCCACGCAGCCCGCCCAGTTCGCCGAGATCGTCGGCCAGCTCGGCCGCGTCGGGCTCGATCACGAGCGCCATGAGGGCGGCTGGCGGCGGGTCGTCATCGAGAAGCCGTTCGGCCACGACCTCGATTCCGCGATCCGGCTCAACCGCGAGCTCGGCAAGGTCTTCCGCGAGCCGCAGGTCTACCGGATCGATCACTACCTCGGCAAGGAGACGGTCCGCAATCTCCTGGTCTTCCGCTTCGGCAACGGCATCTTCGAGCCGATCTGGAACCGTCGCCACATCGACCATGTCCAGATCACCGTGGCCGAGTCGATCGGTGTCGAGAACCGCGGCGCGTTCTACGAGGCGACCGGCGCGAGCCGTGACTTCCTCCAGAACCACCTGCTCCAGCTGATGAGCCTCGTCGCGATGGAGCCGCCGGCGACGTTCGATGCCGACGCCCTGCGCGACGAGAAGGTCAAGGTCATCCGGGCGATCGGCGAGATGACCCCGGACGAGATCCGCGCGGACGTCGTTCGCGGCCAGTACGGGCCCGGCTGGGTCGGCGCCCAGGAGGTCCACGGCTATCGCAGCGAGCCGGACGTCGACCCCCTGTCGGAGACCGAGACCTATATTGCGGCCCGACTCGAGGTCGACGACTGGCGCTGGTCGGGCGTCCCGTTCTACCTGCGGACTGGCAAGCGGCTGCCGAAGCGGGCGACGGAGATCGCGATCCAGTTCAAGGAGGTCCCCCACAAGCTCTTCCGCGACTCTGCGGTCGAGCCTGACCCGAACCTGCTCGCGATCCGGATCCAACCGGACGAGGGGATCATGCTCCGCTTCGGGGCCAAGGTGCCGGGGCTCGGGATCGACGTCCGCTCGGTGAACATGGACTTCACCTATGGCTCCGCCTTCTCGGTCGATTCGCCGGACGCCTACGAGACACTCATCCTCGACGCGCTCCTGGGAGACGCGTCGCTGTTCACGAGGGCCGACGAGGTCGAGGGCGCCTGGGGAATCGTCACCCCGATCCTCGACATGTGGGCAGGCGATCCGCCCCCGGACTTCCCGAACTACGAAGCCGGAACCTGGGGCCCGGAAGCGGCCGATGAGCTCCTCGCCCGCGACGGTCGTCGATGGAGGCGAATCTAGGCATGACTGGCGGCGCGATGACCGGCGGCCCGATCACCTTCACTCCGGCGACTATCGGCGAACCGGTCCTTCGCTGGCGCTCGCGGGCGCGGAGCATCGAAGGGATCGAGCAGGAGCTTTCCCGGATCTGGACCTCAGAGGACATGAACCGCGACCTCGACGGCGACAAGATCACGGATGTCCGTGTCGCCGCCCGGACGAGCGTCATGAACCTTGTCGTCATTGCCCGGCGACAAGAGATCGGCGAGCGCTGCGCGTCGACTATCCAGCGCCTCACCGGACGGCATCCATCACGGACGACGATCCTGAACGCGGCGGATCCGGACGGCCCGTCCTGGCTGGACGCCCAGATCCAGGCGCATTGCGTCCTCCCGCGGCAGGACGCGGCCGCGACGTGCGCCGAGACGATCTACGTCACCGCCGGCGGCGAGGGCGGCCGTCACCTCGACGCCATCGTCGCGCCCCTCCTCATCCACGACCTGCCGGTCACGGTCTGGTGGCCCGACGAGCCGCCGTTCGGCTCGCAGCCCGCCAACGACCTGTTCGAGATGGCCGATCGGCTCATCGTCGACGGATCGGGCTGGCGTGGCACGGGGCTCGAGCAGCTCCGCCGGATGGCGGCGCTCCAGGAACGACTGCCGCTGGCGATCTCCGACTTTGCCCTCGTCAGACAGTCCCGCTGGCGCGAGACGATTGCCTCGATCTTCGACATCCCGAACTTCCTGCCGTATCTCCGCCATCTCCGCCGGATCGCGATCACGTACGCCGTTCGCGAGGACGGTGGGGCCGAGACGACGAACATCGTCAAGCCCGTCTACCACGCCGGCTGGCTCGCCTCGCGCCTCGGCATGCACGTGACGAAGCCGCTGACACCGCTTGCGGCACCCGTCCACCGCGGGCCGACCCGACCGGGCGGCGCGGGCCCGCTGGCGATGGCCGGCTATGGGTTGGGAGGAACCCTTCGGGTCGATCGGACCGACGTGGCCGTGGTCGTCCGGCCGGTGCTCTCGGAGATGCCGCCGGGTACGACGCTGCGGATCGAGCTCCTGGCCGACTGGCGGGGCTCCGAGCTTCGGGCCGACGTGACCGCCGAACAGGAGGCTGTTCACGCTCGCATCTGGCAGGACGGCGTGCACGCCCTGGAGCGGGGCTTCAACGCGCCGAGGCGGACGGACGTCGATCTCCTCGCCGAGGCGATCGAGGGAGGCGGCCGCGACCCGGTAGCCGTCGGTGCGACTCGACTCGCTGCGGATCTTGCCGGAGGTGTCATCCAGTGAGCGAACTGACGACGACCGGCGAGATCGACGTGATCGGCGAGCCGGAGATCGTCGTTCTGCCTGATCCTGACGCGTGTGGAACGCTCGCGGCCGAGCGGATCGCGACGGCGCTCGGCGACGCCGTTGCCGCGCGCGGACGGGCCCACTGGTTGACCACCGGCGGATCGACGCCGGCCGGCACGTATCGCCACCTTTCGACTGCGCCGTTTCGGGATCGGGTGCCCTGGGATGCTGTCGAGCTGTGGTTGGGCGACGAGCGTTTCGTGCCGCGCGATCACCCCCTGTCCAACATCAAGGTCGCGGACGATGTGTTGATCGACATCGGGGCCCTAAGCGGCGAATCCGGGACGGGCAGCTACGGGGTCGACGTGCAGCGCGGAACCCTGCCGGGTGCGCCGATGCCGACCGCGAACGTTCACCCGATGCCGACATCCGAGGCGATCGCCGGGAATCACGACACGGACTGGTGCGCTGCGCAGTACGCCGAACTGCTGCGCGTCGGAGGTCCACCGCTCGAGAGCGGTTGGCCCGTTTTCGACGTCGCCCTCCTCGGGGTCGGGCCGGACGGCCACGTCCTGTCGGTTTTCCCGGGTTCCGCGACGTTCGACCGTTCCGAGGTCGTCCTTGGCGTGCCGGCGCCGACCCACGTCGAGCCGCACGTCGCCCGGGTGACACTCAACCCCGCGGTCCTGGGTGTCGCGCGGGCCGTTTTCGTCGTTGCCCAAGGCGATGGCAAGGCCGAAATCCTCCCTGACGTCCTTCATGGGCCGCGCGATCCACGGCGCCTGCCGGCCCAGCTGGCGCGACGCGCCGGAGCAACCTGGATCCTCGATCGGGCGGCCGCGCGGCTCCTGTGACCCGGACGCTGCCTGCCGCGACCGGGATCGCGATCCGACCGGCCGGAGCCGCCGACGCGTCGCGGCCGTGACGGAGTCCGTCGAGGCTCCATCGCGGATCGTCCGGTCGGCGGATGGGACGCCGATCGCGGTCTTCTCAGCCGGCGACGGCCCACCGCTCGTCCTCGTCCACGGAGCGACGGCCGATCACACGACGTGGCGAACGAGCGGTCCCCTGCTGGCCGCCCGCCACACGACCCACGCAATCGATCGCCGCGGGCGAGGAGCGTCGGGCGACGCGCCTGACTACGCGATCGAGCGCGAGTTCGAGGACCTCGTCGCCGTGGTCGAAGCGCTGGCCGCCGAGAGCGGCGGACCCGTCGACGTTGTCGGTCATTCGTACGGCGGGCGCATCGGACTCGGTGCCGCGCTGCTGACGCCGAGTATCCGCCGCCTCGTGGTCTACGAGGGTGCCCCGCCGCCGGCCAGCGGTCGCGGCTACCAGGACGACCGGACGCTGGCTCGGATCGAGGCGCTCGTCGCTGCCGGCGATCGGGACCGGGCGCTGGCGACGTTCATGGGCGACATCGTGGGAATGCCGGGTCCAGAGCTCGCGGCGTTCAGGGCGGACCCGATCTGGCCCCGCCGCGCGGCCGCGGTCGAGACGACGATCCGCGAGCTTCGGGCGGAGGTCAGCCCGGCGGCCTCGCTCGAGGCACTTGGCCAGGTCCGCCAGCCCGTGTTGCAGATCCTCGGCGGTGCAAGCTCCGCGGTCTTCGGCGAGGCAACGCGCGCCATCGACGCGCGGCTGCGGACCGGGCGGGTCGTCACGATCGAGGGCGCGCGGCACGCCGCCCACCACACCCACGCGGCGGTGTTCGTGGCTGCGATCGAGTCGTTTCTCGCCACGCCGGACATGGCAGACTGACCGACATGGACATGGGCCTCTTCGGCTGGATCATTCTCGGCTTCCTGGCCGGCGCGCTGTCGGGTGCCGTCGTCGGTGGTCGGACGGCCCGGGGCTGCCTGCCGAACATCGTCGTTGGCATCATCGGTGC
>Ga0307308_10000592_pt1 | contig 13265 bp, 11 predicted proteins | sample ER_DNA_195_FD_194501 | JGI IMG/M metagenome (GOLD analysis project Ga0307308, IMG submission 194501) | Bulk soil microbial communities from the East River watershed near Crested Butte, Colorado, United States - ER_DNA_195 | ecosystem: Environmental > Terrestrial > Soil > Floodplain | place...
CACGGGCGCGACCGACAACCTGATGGTCGCCATGGCCGACCAGGCCGAGATGAAGCTGCTCCACATGTACACGACCGGCGACCCGAACCGGAACGCCTCGTTCGCCTACTTCGCCGATCCCAACTACTTCCTGACGGACTTCCCGACGAACACCTGCCTGACCTGCATCAACCCGCTGTTCGCCTGGAACCACGGCGACATCCAGCCGGAGATCGCCAACACGTGGCTCGGCTTCGTCGGGCCCGGGATCCGCAATCTCGGCCAGACGGGCGACGTCTGGACCGACCACACGGACGTTCGACCGACGATTCTCGTCGATCTCGGGCTTGCCGACGACTACGCCCTCGACGGGCGGGCGATCACCGAAGTCCTCAACGGCAACGTCGTGTCGCACGCCCTCAACGTCGGTCGCGGCCTGTACCAGCAACTCGGTGCCGCGTACAAGCAGCTGACCGCCCCGTTCGGCAGGCTCGGCATGGCCAGCCTCCGGATTGCGACGGCTGGCATCGTCAGCGGGTCTGCCTCTGACGACAGCGCCTACCAGGCGACCGACAGTCAGCTGAACGGCTGGCTGTCAAGGCGCGATGCCCTGGCCGGCCAGATCTCGGCGGTGCTCAACGCAGCACAGTTCGAGAACCAGGGTGCAACCTCGGCCCGAATCAGGGATCTCACGGCGCAGGCAAAGGCCCTCGTCGCCGAGGTCGAAGCCGCGGTGCACTGAGCCGCCCAAACAGGCCTTCACTTCGATCGCCCGGCCCGTCGGCCGGGCGATCGACATGTTCGGCAGGACGCCCGCCGTTGACCGGCCTGATCGATGTCTCGGCCGGAACGCCGCCTCTCAACCTGGCGCCACCTCAGCGAGACGTCCATCGAGGAACGTCCGCTCGGCCTCGTTCGCGGTCAGCTCCAGGGCCCGCTCGTATGCCGCCGCGGCCTCGCTCGATCGGCCGAGCCGGCGCAGCAGGTCCGCCCGGGCGGCGTGGAGATACGGATAGGTTTCGAGCTTGCCCGCCGCAACCAGCGCATCGACCAGCAGCAATCCCGCCTCGGGGCCTGAGGCCATCGCCACCGCGACCGCACGGTTCAGCTCGACGATCGGCGTTGGTTCGATCCGGCGCAACGCCGCATAGAGCCCGGCAATCTCCTGCCAGTCCGTGGCGGCCGGCGTCTCGGCGTCGTCGTGCAGTGCGGCGATCGCCGCCTGGAGCTGCATCGGCCCGACTCGCCGCATCCGCAGCGCCCGCTCGAGCAGCTCGCGGCCCTCGTCGATCCGGGGCCGGTTCCAGCGCCCTCGGTCCTGATCCTCGAGCAGAACGAGCTCACCGTCGTGTCCGGTACGCGCCTCCCGCCGGGCATCGTGCAGCAGCATCAGGGCGAGCAGCCCGAGGGCCTCGGGCTCGTCGGGCATGAGGTCGACGAGCACCCGACTCAGGCGAATCGCCTCAGTGCAAAGCTCGCGCCGGATGAGGCGGTCACCGCTCGATGCGCCGTAACCCTCGTTGAAGACGAGATAGAGGACGCGCAGGACGCCGTCGAGTCGCTCGGGCAGGTCGTGATCCGGCGGGACGCGATAGGGAATGCCGGCGTCACGGATCTTCCGTTTCGCCCGGACGAGCCGTTGGGCCAGGGTTACCTCCGGAACGAGGAATGCCCGAGCGATCTCCGGTGTCGAGAGCCCGCCGAGCGTCCGCAGCGTCAGCGCCACGCGCGCCTCGATGGCGAGCGCGGGATGGCAGCACGTGAAGATGAGTCGCAGCCGGTCGTCGGCGATCGGGCTCACGTCGGTCTCCGCGTCGATGCTCGAGTCCGGATCGACCTCCGCGAGCTCCGCCTCGATCGCCGCCTCGCGGCCGAGCAGCTCGGCCTTCTCGGCCAGCCGCTTGCGCCGTCGCAGGCGGTCGATCGCCCGGTTCCTCGCCGTCGTCATGATCCAGGCGCCGGGGTTGTCCGGGACGCCCCGTGCCGGCCACGTCTCCAGCGCCGTCACGAATGCTTCCTGGACCGCTTCCTCGGCCAGATCGAAGTCACCGAGGACGCGGATGAGGGTAGCGACCACCCGGCCCGACTCCTCGCGGAAGAGGCGGTCGACAGCGACGTGTGGATCGATTGGCGGAGGCAAGCGTCCGAGTGAAGCGCCGCGGTCGGCCGAGCTCAGCCGGCGGCGCCGACCGCCTCGGACGCCGACCCTTCGGCTGCGCCGTACTCGAAGATCGGGCGGATCTCGATTGAGCCGTGCTTCGCGCCCGGGATCTTCGCGGCGAGCTGGATCGCGTCGTCGAGATCGGTCGCGTCGACCATGTAGAAGCCGCCCAGCGCTTCCTTCGTCTCGGCAAAGGGCCCGTCCGTGGTTACGGTCTGGCCGTCGCGGACGCGAACTGTCGTCGCGGTCGACGTCGGGCGGAGCGCTTCGCCGGCCTGGTAGATGCCGCGATCACGGACCTCCGTCGTGAACGCGTCGTACGCGGCGAACTCGGCACCCGCGGCGTCCCCGGTCGGCTCGAGCTGTTCCTCGGTGTAGATCAGCAGCAGGTAGCGCATGGGTGGTCTCCTCTGGTGTTCGGCCGCCCGGCTGACGACCCGTTACCGAGACGACGAACGGCATCGTCGCGAATCGACACGATCGTCTGGCTAATGATCGGCGGTCGGCCGGCGCTTGTCACGGCCTGAGGCCCTGGCGTTCCGGCCTATGCCCGGGCGATCTCGACCTCGACGTCATCGCCGACCTTCGCACTCGCCTTCTCGGGCGCCGCCTTGCCTGTGCCTTCTTGCCAGCGACCGCTAGCATCGCACCATGCCCACCCGCAAGGAAATCCTCGAGATCGGCGGCCGAGAGGTCGCGGTGTCGAACCCGGACAAGGTCTACTTCCCGAAGGCCGGCCACACGAAGATGGACCTGGTCAACTACTACCTCGCCGTCGCCGACGGTGCCCTCCGCGGCGTCGCCGGTCGGCCGATGGCCCTGAAACGTTTCGTCGACGGCGCGGAGGGTGAGGCCTTCTTCCAGAAGCGGGCGCCCGAGAACCGGCCGGACTGGATCGACACGGCCGAGCTGACGTTTCCATCCGGCCGGACCGCGGATGAGGTCGTGCTGCGCGAGGCGGCGGGGCTCGCCTGGGTCGCCAATCTCGGCTGCATCGACCTCAATCCCCATCCGGTTCGAGCCGAGGATCTCGACCACCCCGACGAGCTGCGGGTCGATCTCGACCCGGTGCCGGGCATCGAGTGGTCGCAGATCCGCGAGGTTGCCGTCGTGTGCCGCGAGGCGCTCGAGGCGGTCGGGCTCGTCGGCTGGCCGAAGACCTCCGGCTCGCGCGGCATCCACATCAATGTCCGGATCGAGCCCCGCTGGACCTATCCGGACGTCCGCCGGGCGGCCCTCGCCCTCGCCCGCGACGTCGAGCGACGGGCACCGACGCTCGCCACCTCGAAGTGGTGGAAGGAGGAACGCCACGGCGTCTTCCTCGACTACAACCAGAACGCCAAGGATCGGACTGTCGCGTCGGTCTACTCCGTCCGGCCGCTGCCGGACGCCCGCGTGTCGATGCCGCTCCGCTGGGAGGAGGTCCCCGACGTCGTCGCGGAGGACTTCACGCTGGCGACCGTCCCGGGACTGTACGCGTCACGCGGCGATGCCGGCGCAGGGATCGACGACGCCGTCGGGTCGCTCGAGGCGCTCCTCGAGCTGTCGGCCCGCGACGAGGCCGAGGGTCTGGGCGACGCCCCCTGGCCACCGAACTATGCCAAGCAGGCCGGTGAGCCGCCGCGCGTCCAGCCATCGCGCAAGCGCCGGCCGGAGAGCGAGTACGAGCCGGGTCGAGGTGAGGCCGGTGGACCACCGCCGGAGGTTGCCGCCGAACGGGCGGCCGCGGTCGCCGCGGGCGACCCGAACGCCGGCCTGCCGACCGAATGGGAGGGTTCGGGCAGTCGACCGACACCGACCGGCCGCCGCAAGTCCGCCATCCCCGTAATCGAGATCAGCCGGGCCGCGAAGAAGACCGAAGCGCTCGAGGGCCTCGAGCGCTGGAAGGAGCGCCACCCGGCGGCGGCCACCGCCCTCGAACCGGCCGACGTCCTGGTCGACGGGATGCGCGGCCGCTCCTCGCTCTGGTACCGGGTCCGCGTCAACCTGATCCACGTCCCCGAGGCGGACCGCCCGTCCCAGGAGGCCCTGGATCCGGACTACGACCCGTGGGCCGGTTACGAATGGCCGGATCGCGCCGGCCAGCTGGAGCGCGCGCCGCGCAAGAAGCCGTGCTGACCATCGGTCGCCGCCGATCCGGACGACATGAAGAGACGCCCCGGCGGCCATGCCGTCGGGGCGTCGTCCGAGCGAGGTACCGGCTCAGTTGATCGCGAACACGACCGTCACGTTTGCCGACACGTCCTGCGAGCCGGGCTGGATCGGCGTCGCCGCGTCGGCCGCCGCGAATCGGCCAGGAAGGCCGCCGTAGACGATCGGCGAGGCCGGGCTCGTGTCGGTGATCGAGATGACCGACCCAAGGGAGAGATGAGCCGCTGACGCCATGGCCGCGGCGCTCGCCTGGGCCGCGGCGATCGCCGAGACGCGAGCATCGTTGAGGGCCTTCGCCGGATCGGCGATGTCGAACGAGATGCCATCGACCTCAGTCGCGCCCTTGGCTGTCGCAGTGTCGACGACATCGTCGGCCTTGTCGAGATCACGCACGGTGATCTGGATCTGGTTGCCGACCGTGTAGCCGACGATCTTCGTCGACGACCCGTTGGCGTACTGCGGGTAGAGGTTCAGGCCAACGGTCTGGATGTCGGCGTCGGCGACGCCGAGGGCCTTCATCGCGGCGATGATGTTCGTCATCCGGGTGGCGGCGGCCTGACGAGCGGCCTGCACCGTCGGCTTCGTCTGGCTGACCCCGAGGCTCACCCGGGCGACATCGGGGACCTGGCTGACCTTGCCGCTCGCCGACACGGTGATCGTGTTCGAGGCCGGCGTGTCTGCGCTGGGACTGGGGGCGCCCGCCGCGGGGCCGGCGTGGGAACTGAGCGCGGCAACGGCAACGATGAGCGCGCCGAGAACACCGGCGCCGATCGTCCGGAAGGGCTGTGTCATGGGATCCACCTTCGTCTGGGAGCCGCGTGGAATGGTCCGCGGCGGTGGCTCCGAGACGGTGGAGGCGAGGTTCGTGTTCCCTATGGCGGACGATTCGCCCGGCCGAATGCGAGCCTAGCTGCCGAAGATCTTCGCGATCTCGTATGCCGGCGTTTCCTCGAGCTGGTCGTATCGGCATTCGGCCGGCGGCTTGTCCGGGCGCCAGCGCTTGAACGTCGTCCCGTGGCGGAAGCGATCGCCCTGGAGGTGGTCGTAGGCAACCTCGACGACCCGCTCCGGGCGGAGCGGCTCCCACGACAGGTCCTTGCCGCGGTTCCAGCGCGACGTCGCGCCCGGGACCCGCTGGCCGGAGGCTTCCGCGGACGCCGCCCACTCGGCCCAGTCGCCCCACGGGTGACCGTCGACGGCATTTGCGCGAAGGGGTTCCAGTTCGGCAACGAGGGCCGCGCGACGATCCCAGGTGAACGACGAGGTGATCCCGACATGATGCAGCGTGCCGGCATCGTCGAACAGGCCGAGCAGCAACGACCCGACGTGGGTGCCCGGCCCGTTCTTGTGCCAGCGAAAGCCGGCGACGACGCAGTCCGCTGTCCGCTGGTGCTTGATCTTGAGCATCGCCCGCTTGCCAGGCTGGTACGGCTCGGCCAGTCGTTTGGCGATGACACCGTCGAGGCCCGCGCCCTCGAACCGGTGGAACCAATCCTGGGCGAGCGCCCGATCGGTCGTCGCCGGTGTCAGGTGGACGGGCGCGGTCACGCCGGCAAAGGCGGTCTCGAGCAGCGCTCGTCGCTCGCGCTGGGGCGTCGCCCGGAGATCCCGGTCGTTCAGGGCGAGCAGGTCCCAGCCGACGAAGGACGCCGGCGACTCCTCGGCCAGCATCTTCACCCGCGAGGCGGCGGGATGGATCCGCAGCAGGAGGGCCTCGAACTGGAGCTCGCCGTCCTTCGAGATGACGACCTCGCCATCGACGACACACCGCTCCGGCAGTGACGTCCGCAGCGGCGCGGCCAGCTCAGGAAAATAGCGATCGAGCGGCTTGAGGTCGCGCGACTGGATCAGGACCTCGTCGCCGTCGCGGAACACGATCGCTCGAAAGCCATCCCACTTCGGCTCGAACAGCCAGCCGTCGTCCGATGGCAGCTTGTCTGCGGGCTTGGCGAGCATCGGCTCGAGCGGCGGATCGATTGGCAGGTGCACCGGCCGAGTGTAGCCGGAGGGCCATGGGAACCGACGACTACCGGCCGGCAACCGCTTCCAGTGCTCGGCGGGCCTCCGCGCGGGCCAGGTTCCAGGCCGGCCACGAGGTTGTTTCGGGCCGGCCAAGCTCGATCCGGCGATCCTCCAGCCAACTCTGCACGGCCGCGCGATCGTCGCCCGAGAGGGCCGGCACCGCGGCGACGAGCGCCGGCACCGCGTCGTCCGTGAGCGTAAGGGTGTACTCGACGTCGAGCCCGCGGCGACCATCCGGCGGCACCCGACCTGGGTCGAGGAGTCGGGCGACGTTCTCGTCCGCGACGAGCCGGACGGGACCGATGACGTTGATGACCACCAGCACGACTACTGCCGCGATCGTCATCGCGTGCGGCAACCAGCGCATCCGGTCGCGAATCAGCAGAACCGTGGCGGCGACGATCCCGATGCCGAGCCAGGCGATCGTCGCGTCGATGTAGAACCGCAACTCCGTCCAGCCGTACGCCTGCTGGTAGAGGGCGAGGCGGAGGGCGGCCGAGGCGAGGACGATCACGTTGAGGATGGCCAGGCCGACCGCGGAGGCGACGAACGCGCGCGTCCGTCGCCGCACGACGGCATGGAGTGAGACGACGAGCCCTCCGGCGAGGACGGTGACCGCGACGAGCTGGAAGAAGCCGCCCCGGGCGTAGTTCGCATAGGTGATGCCGCCGGCGGCCATCGTGTCGAGGCCGCCGAAGAGGTATGCGACCTGAAGGATGACGAACATCGCGAAGAGCACGTCGACCGCGACGAGGATCGTGACCGCCTCGACGACGCCGAGCCCCGGGAAGAGCGGCAGCGGCTCGGCAGCGGCCGCACCCAGCGATTGAGGTGTCAGGGCGGCCGTTCGCCGATCGATCCCGGCGCTACCCACGCCCACGGCGAGGAGGCCGGCGACCGGCCAGGCAAGGAGGAACGCGAGGGCAGCACGGATCGGCAGCTCGCCAAGGTCGACCTGCCAGGCGAACAGGTTGCCGGCGAGTGTCGCGAAGATCGCGTCGGCCGAGGCGAACAGGGCGACGAACACGAGCAGGACCGGCAACGCGATGAGCAGCCCCCGTGCGATCGGCGCCACCCAGGCCGGCAGCCGCGCTCGCCAACCCAGCGTGTCAACGGGTCGTCGCGCTGCGATCGCCAGGCGAAGCATCCCTACGCAGATCCAGCCAAGGACGATGGTTCCGAGGATCGTGATCGCGAGAGCGGACCGCCTGGTCACCGCTGCTCCGGAAAGCGCGGCCATCGACGCGGCGAGGAGCGTCGCACCCGTCGCGGCGTCGAGGAACACGAGAGTCGGGTCGCTTCGCAGCCCGATCATGCCGGCGACCACGAGAGCGCCGATGGGCAGCCAGGCGTCGAGCGGATCCAGGCGGTTTGCCCGGCCGGCGAGCCCGGCGATGACCCAGCCGGTGGCGAGAACCGCCGCAGTGAGCAGGACGACGTTGACCCCGAGCGCCGTGCGGAACAGCCACGCCTGGGCAATGACGCCGATCAGGGCCGAGGCGATCAGGGCTCGCGTTGCGGTGGTCCGGTCCATGGCATCCCTCCGGTCGGGCGCGCTCGGGCGCCGGAGCAGATTGCACGCTGCGGGTTGCTGGCTGCGGGTTGTTGGCTGCGGGTCGAAGACGGGCGGGCGCGACGGAGTGTGGCGGATGGGCGGGAACCAGCGTCGCCGGGCCCGCGTCCCGCAGCTGCCACGGACGAGCGCCGCTCGCCGCAGGTCCAGCCTGGGAGGAACGCCAGATGCGATTCCCGACCTCCGGTGCGAAACGCACCCTCGTCCTCGTCCTGATCCTGACCGCGACGGCCTCCCTCGCGCTGGCCTGCGGCAGCAGCGGAGCTGCGCCGATTGGCGGGGGCAGTAACGCCGCGGCGCCGGCGGCAGCACCGGCGGCCGGCGGCAGCGCCACGGGCAACACGAAGTCCGGACAGGACGCCGCGGCTGCCGGAGCGCCGGTTCCGGTCGCGGGCGGCGTCGGCACCACCGGAGCCAATGGCGAGGTCATCCAGGATGGCGCCAAGATCGTCCGGACCGGGTCGCTCCAGCTCGACGTCAAGGACGTCAAGGCAAGCCTCAACTCGGCCCGCGACACGATCACCGGGATGGGTGGCTACATCGGCGCCTCCCAGCAGTCGAGCGACGGGAAGAGCATCGTCGCCAACGTCACGTACAGGATCCCGGAGGCTCGCTGGGAGGATGCCCTGGCCGCGCTCCGACTGCTCGGCGATGAGGTCGGCGAAACCACCGACGCCGCCGAGGTGACCAACCAGATCGTCGATCTCGCCGCCCGCATTCGCAATCTCCAGGCGAGCGAAACGGCCCTCGTCCGTCATGCCGCAGACGCCGCCAAGATCGCCGACCTACTCGAGATCGAGTCGCGTCTCAGCGACGTCCGCGGCCAGATCGAACAGCTCACCGCGCAGCAGAAGAACCTCGAAAACCAGGCCGCCTATGGGACGCTCGCCGTGACGTTCGGGACCGAGGTCGCGGCGGTCCAGAAAGCCGCCTCGCAGTGGGATCCCAAGACCGAGGTCGATCGGGCCGGGGCGAGCCTCATCGGCTTCCTCCAGACGCTCACGACGGCCGGGATCTGGTTTGCCATCGTCTGGCTGCCGATGCTCATTTCCCTGGCCATCGTCCTGGGCATCGGCCTGCTGATCGCTCGCCGACTGGGGTTCCTCCGCCGGGCGGTGCCGCCGGCGCCGCCGGCTCCCGTGGCGGGCTGATCGCCCCGCGGGCTGATCGCGGCGACGAACCCGCCGCCGCTCGACCATGGCACGATGACTGCCATGACCGAGCAGGCGGAACGCTACGACCGGATCGCGACCGGGTACGCCCGCTGGTGGGCGCCGATCATTGCTCCACAGGCGGTCGGGGTACTGGCTCACCTCGAGCCGGCGATCGCGGCGGGCGGGCGGCGCATCGTCGACATCGGCACGGGGACGGGGACCCTGGCGATCGCCGCGCTCCGGCGCTGGCCGCAGGTCGATGTCGTCGCCGTTGATGCCTCTTCAGGCATGGCCGAGGTTGCCGCTGCCGAAGCCGATCGCCTCCTCGAAACGGCCGCCCGGCGCCGCTTCGAGAGCCGGGTCGCGTTCGCCGACGACATGCCGTTCGACGACGGCGCGTTCGACGTCGCCATGTCGTCGTTCGTGTTCCAGCTCGTCCCGAACCGCTTCCGCGCGCTGCGCGAGGCGCGCCGGATCCTCCGCCCGGGCGGGACGCTCGCCTATGTCAGCTGGCTGGCCGAGGAGCGAGCATTCTGGCCCGATACCGACTTTGACGCGGTCCTCGAGGAGATCGGCATCGGAGCGCGCGACTGGGACGATCGACCGGGTGACCTGACGAGCGTCGACGCCGCGATCGCCCAGATGCGTCGGGCGGGATTCTCCAGGGTCAGCGCCGAGGCCGGGCTGCTGGAGCACCAGTTCGATGTCGAAGGTTATGTCGGGTTCATGACGACATTCGACGAGGAGGATCTCGTTCGCGGCCTCGAGCCGGACGAACGCGACGCGCTGCTGGCCGGCCTTCGCCGGCGCCTTCGGGCGCGACCCGCCTCCGATCTCGTCCTCCGGCTGTCGACCGTGACCGCCCGCGGAATCAGGCCGTGACCGATCGAGTCGAGATCATCGGGATCGACCACGTTCAGCTCCTCATGCCGACCGGTGGCGAAACCGCCGCGCGGCAGTTCTACGGGGAGCTGCTCGGCCTGCGCGAAGTCGCCAAGCCGGACGAGCTGGCGGCGCGCGGCGGTTGCTGGTTTGTCGGTGTCGGCGGCACCGCGATCCATCTCGGCGTCGACCAGCGATTCATCGCGACCCGCAAGGGCCACCCGGGCTTGATCGTCGTCGATCTCGAGGCTGCCCGGACCGCACTCGCCGCTGCCGGAGCGCGCGTCATCGACGACGACAGCGGGCTGCCTGTCCTGCGCTGCTACACGGAGGATCCCTTCGGCAACCGGATCGAGCTGATCGACGCCGGCGACGCTGGATTTACTGACCGGCGCTGACGCCGGCTCCTGTTCAGCTTTCCGAGCCGTCCTCGGATCCGCCCTCGGCCGCGGGGGCACCCTCGGCCCCCTCCTCGCCCTCGACCGCTTCACCTTCGGCCGCCTCGAGCTCGGCAGCGGTCGGCTCCTCGACCTCGACGCGCGGCGCCTGGACCTTCGCGACGATTTCATCCGCCTCGGTCAGCAGGGTCACGTCGGACGGGATCGTCAGGTCGCGGACGTGGATCGCGGTGTCGAAGTCGACGAGACTCTCGATCGAGTACTCGATCGACTGGGGCAGATGATCCGGGAGGGCCCTGATCCGGACCGACTCGATGGCATGGAGCAGGGTCCCGCCGTCGTTCTCGATGGCCGGTGACACGCCGGTCGCGACGAGCGGCACGTCCACGGTCAGCTCGACGGTCATCTGGACGAGGAAGAGGTCGACGTGGAGAGGGCGATGGGTGACCGGGTGAACCTGGACGTCGTGGATCAGGACCGGATCGGCCTTCTTGCCGTCGACCGACAAGTCGACGAGGGCGTTCGGGCCCGCCTTGCGCCGGAGGAGCTCGAAATCGTGGGCATCGATCGTCACGCTCGTCGACGCGACACCGTGGCCATAGACGACCGCAGGAAGCTGGCCGGCGCGGCGGAGCCGTGCGACGTGCTTGCCGACGATCTCGCGCGGCAGGGCCGCGAGCGTCGGACGAGCGTGGCTGGTCGTGCTGGGCATTCGGGTGGACCTCGGTTTGGCTCAACATCGGGGGCGCGACTCACCAACGCTTGCGCGTCGGGGCGCCCGGAACGGCGCCAACCTTATCACGACCGGCAAAGATGGCTCGAGGCTCAGACCCGGATGTCGAGGGCGAGCTCCGCACGTGCTCGGGACCCGGTGTACAGTCGTCGGCCATGAGCGCCACGATCCTGATCGTCGAAGACGAGTTCGCGGTTGCTCGCGGGATCCAGTACGCCCTCCAGCAGGAGGGATACCAGGTCGCGGTCGCCCGGTCCGGCGAAGAGGGCCTTGAATTCGCCACGAATCAGGCGCCCGATCTCGTGGTTCTCGACGTGCGGTTGCCCGGCATGGACGGCTTCGAGGTACTCCGCCGTCTTCGAGCAACGGGGTCGAAGGCGCCCGTCCTCGTCCTGACCGCCCGCGACGACGAGGTCGACAAGGTCATCGGGCTTGAGCTTGGGGCGGACGACTACCTGACCAAGCCGTTCGGCCTGCGCGAGCTGATGAGCCGGATTAAGGCGCTCCTGCGGCGGGCTTACGGCGACCTGTCCGACGCGGCAGGTGGCCGTGTGATCCGTCACGGCGATCTCGTCATCGACCTCGAGCGACGGCGCGTCCAGCGCGGCCAGCGCCGGATCAGCCTGACACCGACGGAGTTCGAGATCCTGCGCCATCTCGCATCACGGCCGGGTCGCGTCTACACCCGCTCGGAGCTCCTGGAGCTGTTGCGCGACTATGAGGCCCTCGACCAGGACGAGAAGACGATCAACGTCCATGTCAGCCATCTCCGCGACAAGATCGAGGACGATCCGGCGGTGCCAGCCTTCGTCCTGACCGTTCGAGGGGTGGGCTACGCATTTGCCGAGCGGTAAGCCGCGCCATCGCAGTTGGTTCCGCCGCGTCATCGGGAAGCTGACGCCGCGAACCTTCCAGGCGCGCCTGACCCTTGCCTTCGTCGGAGTCGTCGCCCTGACGCTGGTCCTCGTCTCCATCTTCGTGATCAACCGCCTCGACGACTACTTCTTCAAGCAGCAGGCGGCCGAGCTGGATGGACGGGCCAGGCTCGTCTCCTACGCCGTCGAGGCGGCGATCGCACGAGACACGCGCGAAGCCGACGGAACCATCACGGCCTTGATCTCCTCCAGCAACGAGCTCAATCCCGTCGTGGTCGACGAGCTGACGCGATCTGACAATCAGCGCTACCTCGCCGACCAGGTGGCCCAGGCCGATGTCCAGATCGTCATCGGCAGGGAGCCGGTCACACCGGATGGCCCCCTGATCCCGGCGGTCAACGGCACGTTCGATGCATCCCTTCAGGCGCCGCCGGTCGCCGGGCAGACACGCGAGCAGCTGGAGGCAAACCCCGTCCGATTTCGTGTTTCCGGCGGGTTGTTTCCGTACGTCATGGATGTTCGCCTGTCGAACCCGTACACCTTCCGCCAGTCGACCCTGGCAAATGTCACGAGCCTCCTCGCGGCGGTCGCAATCGTCGCGCTCGGCGTGGCGATGGTCGTTGCCGCCGCGACCGCCCTCCGCTTCACGACGCCGCTCCGCCGCCTCACCGAAGCCGCCCGTTCCCTTGCCGAGGGCAATCTCGCGAAGCGGATCGAGAGAGCCGATGTCCGTGCCGGCTCGTCGGAGCTGAGCGAGCTGGCGGTCCAGTTCAATGCGATGGCCGATCAGGTCGAGGAGAGCGTGGACATGATCCGCCGCGACCGCGACCGGAGCCGCGACTTCCTCGCCGACGTATCCCACGAACTGAGGACCCCGATCGCCGCGCTGCTGACCTTCAACGAGCTGTTGACCGAACGGGCCGGCGACGACCCGGCGGCGCGCGCGGAATTCCTCGAATCGAGCCGCGTCCAGCTCGAGCGGCTCGACTGGCTCGCCCAGAACCTGCTCGAGCTCTCCAAGCTCGAATCCGGCCTGGTCCTGCTCGACCTCCGTCCGGAGGACCTGCGGACGGCGGTCGAGTCGGCCGTCGAGCAGGCAACCCCGGCCGCGCGGCGTCGCAAGCTCGACCTGACGATCTCGCTACCGGATGCGCCGCTGCGAATCCGCCACGATCCGCCCCGGATCGGACAGGTCCTGACAAACCTCATCGGGAATGCCATCAAGTTCACGCCGCCGGGCGGCTCCATATCGATCGCGTTGAGCCCCTACCGGGATGGCGCCCGGATCGACGTGACCGACACGGGGGTCGGCATCGATGCCAGCGAGCTGCCACGGA
>Ga0307308_10000594_pt1 | contig 13248 bp, 17 predicted proteins | sample ER_DNA_195_FD_194501 | JGI IMG/M metagenome (GOLD analysis project Ga0307308, IMG submission 194501) | Bulk soil microbial communities from the East River watershed near Crested Butte, Colorado, United States - ER_DNA_195 | ecosystem: Environmental > Terrestrial > Soil > Floodplain | place...
CACGATGACGCCGTGTGAGGCAAGCATCCGCGCTACCCAGCCGATCCTGGTGACGTTGACGTCGCGGTCCTGGCGACTGAAGCCCAGGCCGGCGGAGAGATGCGGTCGCACCTCGTCGCCGTCCAAGACCTGTACTCGCTCGCCCGCGGTGCGCAGCTGCTCAGCGAGGGCGTGGGCAATGGTGGACTTTCCAGCTGACGGCAGACCGGTGAACCAGAGCGTTGCCCCCTTTCGCCCGCCACGCAACGGGATGCTCTGGATCTGATCATCCCTGCTTGTCGCATCGGCGATCGCAGTCCGGGCGGTCACAGGTTGATCCCGCATTCCGTCTTGGCGAAACCGGCCCATCGGCCCGCCCGCGGATCGTTGCTGGACGCTTTGCTCGTGCAAGGCTGGCAGCCAATCGAGGTGTAGCCGTCCTCGAGCAACGGGTTGATCATGAGCGCGTTGATCTCGATATAGCGCGCCACGTCCTCATCACTCCACGCGGCGAGAGGCGCGATCCTGATCAACTTCCGCGTCGCGTCCCAGGACACCAATGGCGTGTTGGCCCGTGCCGGGGAGTCCGCGCGACGCACGCCTGTTGCCCATGCGGCATACGGCTCAAGAGCCTTGCCGAGCGGGGCGACCTTGCGGAGTGCGCAGCACCGGTCGGGATCGCGGGCGAACAGATCCTTGCCCCAGGCCGCGTCTTGCTCGGCCACCGTCTGTTCCGGCGTCACGTTGATCACGTTGACGTGGTGCACCAGCTTGACGGCGTCGCGAGTGCCGATCGTCTCGACGAAGTGGTAACCGGTGTCGAGGAAGATCACGTCTATGCCTGGGGCAACTTGTTCGGCGAGATGGATCATCACGGTATCGGCCATCGAGGAGGCCACCACCAGCTTGCCGCCGAATTGATCATGGGCCCAGGTCAAGATCTGCAACGGCGAGGCACCCTCAAGATCACGATTGGCCTGAGCGGCGAGGTCGGACAGGTCCACAGTGGTGCTCACGCGGATCGGCCTCGTGGCACGAGGCCGAGAAACGTCACCGAGAACGCTCGCCAGCAACTCCGGCACTCCCAGCCGCCCGTGTCCAGCGGGAAGAGGGTCTCCTCGGCGCAGTAAGGGCAATACAGCACGGTCTGCCGGTTGGCGTGCGAGGTCTCCGTGCTCACGACAGCACTACCTCATCGGCGCGCGCCACCCACTGGGCAAACCGCTCACCGTCTCGTCTTTCCGCGACGAAGTTTCGCGCCAGCCGCTCGACGTAGTCCGGCAGCTCGGCAGCTGTCACCTTGTGTCCGCGCAGCTTGCGGCCGAAGCCCGCGTCCAGCCCGAGTCCGCCGCCGAGGTGCACCTGATAGCCCTCGACCTGGTCGCCGTCCGGGCCTACTACGAGCTGGCCCTTGAGACCGATGTCGGCGACCTGGATACGGGCGCAGGAATTGGGGCAGCCGTTGATGTGGACGCTGATAGGGGAGTCCAGGGCCCCTAGCCGACGCTCGAGCTCGTCAACGACTCGGGCCGCTTGCGCCTTCGTCTCGACAATCGCGAGCTTGCAGAACTCGATGCCCGTGCACGCCATCACGGAGCGACGCCAGGTGTCGCGACGTGCCGATAGGCCGCACTCTTCGACGCCAGCCTGGAGCGAGGCAACCCGCGACTCATCAAGATCAAGTACCAGCAGTTTCTGCATCGGGGTCGTTCGGATGCGATGAGAACCGTGTGCCTCGGCCACCTCGGCCAGCCGCAGCAGGCTGCTGCCATTCACTCGGCCGGCCACCGGTGAGAGCCCGACGAAGTACTTGCCGTCCTTCTGACGGTGGACCCCGACATGATCACCAGGTTCGCTGGGTACCGCGGGCGCGGGGCCATCGATCAGGGGCCGCTTGAGATATTCCGTCTCGAGGACGTTGCGGAACTTCTCCGCGCCCCAGTCAGCAACGAGGAACTTGATGCGGGCCCGGGTGCGCAGCCGCCGATAGCCGTAGTCGCGGAACAGGGCGACGACACCTGCCCAGACCTCGGCAACCTCCTCCTGCGGCACCCAGCTGCCGAGGCGTACGGCAAGCATCGGATTGGTGGACAGACCGCCGCCGACCCAGAGATCAAAGCCAGGACCGTACTCGGGGTGCACGACACCGACAAAGGCGATGTCATTGACCTCCGGCGCAACATCGTGCACGGGATGGCCCGTCAGAGCGGTCTTGAATTTACGCGGCAGATTGGCGTACTCCGGGTCACCGATGTAGCGATCGACGATGTCGCGGATTGCCGGTGTCGGATCGATGATCTCCTCGTCCGCGATGCCGGCGACGGGCGAACCCAGGATCACCCGCGGGCAGTCACCGCACGCCTCGGTGGTTTCCAGTCCCACCGCCTCGAGGCGGCGCCAAATCTCGGGGACGTCTTCGATGCGAATCCAGTGCAACTGCACGTTTTGCCGGTCGGTGATGTCGGCGGTGTCGCGAGCAAAGTCAACCGAGATCTGCCCGATGACCCGCAGTTGCTCGGTCGTCAGGGCACCGCCATCGATGCGGATGCGGAGCATGAAGTACTCGTCATCGAGCTCCCACGGCTCGAGTGTCGCGGTCTTGCCGCCGTCGATACCCGGCCGACGCTGGGTATAAAGCCCGTACCAGCGAAAGCGACCACGAAGATCATTGGGATCGATGGAGGCGAAGCCGCGCTTAGCGTAGACGTTCTCGATCCGTGCTCGGACGTTGAGCGGATGGTCGTCCTTCTTGGACTGCTCGTTGGGATTGAGCGGCTCGCGATATCCAAGCGCCCATTGTCCTTCGCCCTTCTTACGACGGGGATTGGCCGCCCTGGGCCGCGGGGTCGGCGCGGCCCTGCTCAGGCCGGTCGTCTCGACAGCAGTCTCGGTGGTCACAGTGTCCTCGTTCTCCTAAGAGCAGCACGATCCGATCTGGCAGAGGTAGGCAATTTCGATGCCAGCCGGATGCTGCGGGCCAGTGAATTCAGGCAGCGCAGCAGTGACACATCATCGACTTCGTCCGGCCAAGATCGACGAAGCGTCGCGCGGTCAGATCGAGCTTCCGAGTCTCCGGAGCGATGCGCACGGACCCAACACTCCGCTAATCACGGTGGTCGAATCAAATCGTTTCCCAGAATGTGAGAAAGCTGTCCAATTATTGGGATTTCCCGCGGCGTAGGGCACGGATGCCGGCAAGCGTGCTGCTCTGCGCGTTCTTGGCCGTGGGTGTGTCCTCAACGGTGTCCGGCGCGTTGTGGTGAATTCCAGACAGCTTGGGAAAGAACTCATCGAGGCTGGAGTTAAACGCGGCGCCGATCAGCACGGCGACGGAAATGACATAGAGCCAGATCAGGAATGCAATGGGAGCCGCCAGCGGGCCATAGATCGTGGTACTGCCGATCGATTTAGTCAGCACCAAGCGCAGCAGCACGCTGCCGGCCAGCCACATGGCCATCGTGACTGCGGCACCCGGCAGATCGGCCCGCCAGCGCGTACGAACCGGAACCGACAAGTGATAGAGCGTCGCCAGCATGCAGACTGAGCCGAGCAGTACGACGGGCCAATAAAGATCTCCAATGATCCCCAGACCCGGCGGTAGCACCCGGTTCACCACGGTAGGGCCGGCCAAGATCAGCGGCAGCAAAACGATTCCGGCGACCAGGAAGACCACATAGAGCGCAAAAGAAAGGGCCCGGGTCCGCACAATGCCGCGCTTGCCAGCCATGCCGTACATGATCGTGATCGTGTCGACGAAGACGTTGAGCGCGCGGGAACCAGACCACAAGGCGATGATGAACCCGATCGAGATCACCGCGGCCTGGCCGCGGGAGAGCACATCATCGATGGTCGGTTGAATCACGGTCTCGACCACGTCCGGTGTCAGGACGCGCCCGGACAATTCGAGCAGCTGCTCACGGAATCCGGCAATCGTCCGGATGTCCAGAGTGCTCGTCACGAAACCGACGGCACCGGCGAGTCCAAAGATCAGCGGTGGCAGCGAGAGAACTCCGAAGAACGCCGCCTCGGCGCCCAGTCCCATTACCCGATAACGGAAACAGATGGCGGCGGTCTCGGTGATCACACGCCAGGCTCGTTGCGGCCGGGTAAGTCCGCGAGGCGCCGTTTCGAGAGGCTCTGAGGCGTCCTCTGAATCGGTGCGCGCACTCACGCCCACAGCCTAGGGCGAGAGGCGTCTATTGCCTTTTCTTCATGGCTATTGCCGGATGGTCGACACCCGGCCAACCAAACGGACAGGATTGGGCGATGGGGCCTAGTGCCGAGCACACTAACCGTTCTGCTTCGGTGACCGGTGCCGCGGGCGGAATTGGCCAAGCTATTGCCAAACGCCTGGTGGCCGACGGCTTTGGAGTATCGGTCGCGGATCTGTCCTCTTCGGCCGGCCAGCTCGAGGCGCTGGTTGCCAGCCTCGGCGGCCCCGACGTAGCCCTCGACCTGCTTGTCGACGTGACCCAGGCGGCGAGCGTGGAGGCGGCGGTCGGCGCCCATGTAGGCCACTTCGGCGGCTGGATGTCATGGTTGCGAACGCGGGCATCGCGGTGACCGCTCCGCTGTTGGAGATCACCACGAAGCAGTGGCAGCGCACCATGGACGTCAATGTGAAGGGTGTGTTGCATTGTTACCAGTCGGCGGCGCGGCAGATGATCACCCAGGGCCGCGGCGGCCGACTGATTGGCGCCGCCTCAGTCGCGGCACATCGCGGAGGAAAGTGGCAGAGCGCCTACTCTGCTTCGAAATTCGCCGTCCGAGGCATGAGCCAATCCGTCGCGCAAGAGCTGGCTGAACACCAGATCACGGTCAACGTCTACAGTCCCGGCGTAGTACACACGCCGATGTGGGAAGGCATCGATGCCGAAATGAGCCGTCGTAGGGGTACCCAGCTTGGCTCGGAGATGGCCGGCATGGTGGCCGGCATTCCGCTTGGTCGGCTCGAGCTGCCGACCGACGTTGCCGGCGTCGTAGCGTTCCTGGCCTCGCCCGAGGCGGCCTATATCACCGGACAGTCGATCGTCGTCGACGGCGGAATGTGGTTTTCGTGAATGGGCGCGCAGGGCAAACCGGAGGTAAGTAAAAGCATGAAGCTCTACCTGGACACGGCAGATCGCAGCGCTGCCGAGTCGTTGCTGGCGACTGGCCTCTTCGCGGGCGTGACCACCAATCCGACGATCTTGCAGCGGGCGTCCAAGGGAGTGGCCGATCTCGGCGATATCTATCGCTGGGCGATTGCCGCTGGCGCCCACGAGGTCTTCTTTCAGGCCTGGGGCACCGATGCAGCGACGTTGATGGAGCGAGGGCAGTGGCTGCGTGATCTTGGTCAGGAGGTGGTCGTGAAGTTCGTCGCCACTAGAGAGGGTGCGACGGCCTGCGCCGCATTGGCTCGTGAAGGGGTGCCCACGCTACTTACCGCGATCTATGACCCTGGGCAGGCGATTGTTGCGGCCGCCGCAGGTGCCACCTACATCGCTCCCTACCTCGGCCGACTGAATGACGCCGGCCGGCAGGGTATCGCCGAGGTGATCGCCATGCATGAGGTGCTGGTCGCCACGGGTAGCTCGACAAAAGTGCTATTGGCCAGCATTAGAAGCGTTCCCGATATGGTTGCCCTCGCCCGGCACGGTGTTGATTGCTTCACCATGGCGCCGGCTGTCGCAGAGCAGTTCTTCACCGATCCGACGACAGCAGAGGCAGCGCGTACGTTCGAAGACGCAGTTCGCGAGACCTCAGCATGATCACCGATTCCGACCCGGCGGTCGTGGTGGGCGGCGATGCGCTGATCGACCTCACCCCAACCAGCACGGTTCGCGGGCAGTTAGCGTACGAGCCACATCCGGGCGGGTCTTGCCTCAACGTTGCCGTTGGCCTGGGTCGCCTCGGCGTACCAACGGCTTTCCTGGCCCGATTATCCAGCGATGCCTTTGGCGAAATGCTGCGGGCGCAGCTGGCTGACTCTGGCGTACAGTCCACGTACTTCGTGGATACCGACGATCTCACGACCCTGGCCGCCGTCCATCTCAGTCGCGGCCAGCCGACGTACACCTTTCATGCAGAAAACGCGGCCGATCGAGGACTGCTGCCGGAACACCTCCGCCCGCTTCCTGCGGATGCCGCTCTGCACGTCGGCTCCATCGCGCTCATGCTCGAGCCGGTGGCATCCACCTTGGAGTGGCTGCTGCTGCGCGAGGCGGGGCGTCGAGTTGTCAGTTTGGATCCCAATATCCGGCCAAACTTGATCGCGGACCGGGTGATGTATCTGGACCGGTTTGAGGGTTGGCTGCGGCTGGTCGACATCGTGAAAGTGAGCGAAGCGGACCTGGCTTGGCTCTATCCCCACCGCACCGACGATGAGGTGATTGCGGCCTGGCATGCCGCGGGGGTCGCACTCGTCGTCGTGACACAGGGCGAGCGCGGCGCGGTGGCCAGTAGTCCGTTAGGGTCGACCAGCTGCATGGCTCCGCCGGTTACCGTGGTGGATACGGTCGGCGCGGGTGACGCGTTTATGTCCGGCGCCTTGGCGCATTTGCATGAGCGCGGGCTGCTAGCTCGAGATGCTCTCCGAACTCTGGAGACCTCGGCCCTCAGCGAAATGTTGCAGGTGGCCTGCCTGGTCGCCGCGGACACGTGTACGCGGGCTGGGGCAGACCCGCCACGGCGCGGCGATCTTGCGGCGGTCCCGGCGGCCGGTCCCCGAGAGGTCGCGATGAGTATGGCTGATCTGGTGGAGCGGGCGCGAGCGTTGGCGGTGCCTGGCGAGCGGCACCTGCTGGGCATCACTGGCGCCCCGGGCGTCGGAAAGAGCAAGGTCGCGCACGACATTGTCGACAAGCTTGGACCCGATCTGGCTGTGCTGGTGCCCATGGACGGCTTCCATCTCAGCAATCACACCCTGATCGCCTGGGGACGCCGGAGGCGTAAAGGCGCCTGGGACACGTTCGATGCTGATGGCTACGTACAGCTGCTGCGCAGGCTGCGCAATCAGGAGGACGACATCGTGCACGCTCCGGACTTCGACCGCGATGTCGATGAGTCCATTGGTTCCGCTCTACCGATCCGCCGCGAGGTGCCCCTCATCGTGACGGAGGGTAACTACTTGCTGAGCGAGGTAGGTGGATGGCCAGGCGTCGCACCGTTGCTGGATGAGAGCTGGTTTCTCGAGGTGGACCAGGAGACCCGACTTATGCAGCTGACATATCGCCATCAGCTGCACGGAATGAGCCATGAGGAAGCTGACACCTGGGCTCGTACCACCGACCAGGACAATGCAGTTCTGATCACGGAAAGCGCGTCACGAGCCGACCTCGTGATCACGTTGGCAGAGGAGTGACTCGATGAACCCGACTGGCATCACAGCGAACCTCTCGGTCGCTGATCAAGCCGAAGCTCGCGATTTCTACGTGGGCTTTCTCGGTCTCAGCGTTGAAGGATTCAACCTCGGCTGGGTCGTCAACCTTCAGTCTCCAGACGGCCGCGCGGTCGTCCAGTTGGTTACTCGTGATGCAACGTCGCCGGTCGACTCGGTGATCTCTGTTCATGTGGGTGACGAGGTCGAGGCGGCCTATGAGGAGGCGCAGCGACGTGGCTTCGAGATCGTTCATCCGCTGACCACGGAGCCGTGGGGAGTGCGTAGGTTTCTCGTCCGTGCGCCAGATGGCAATGTCGTCAACATCGTCAGCCACAAGGACGAAGACAGCTAACAGTCGCGCTCAGCTGACGAGCGCGGGTGACGGGCTGGCAGCTTGCCAGATTGTTTGGGCGTAGTCGGTATTGCCGACGGGGTGGGTGCCGGTGGCGTTGACGAGGTAGATGCGTTTGCGGGGTGATCGCTGGCGCTGACGTTCCCGCGGCAATTTCGGCGTGCCGCAGCACACGGACAAACACCTCGACAGCCCGGACAACACCAGCACTCAGTCGGACGGCGGTGGTTCACCTTGGGTGGCGTCTGCGGAGCCAGCTAAGTGTCGATTCGGCCTGCGCTCGTTGGAAGGCTCGTACGGTGGGAAGGCCTTGGTCCGGCGGCTGCCGGGCAATGTCGGTGAAGTAACCACAAATGCCCGCAAGTGCGGCAGTGATGTCGTCGCGGTTGACGGTCTCCAAGTAGTGCATCGTCAGCTTCTCGGGGTCATGGCCGCCGTAGAGATCCACATTTACACAAAGCAGGAGCTGGTCGAACCAGGCGGCTCCGTTGCAGGCCCAAGGCCAGTCCACGACCGCAACGGTCCCGTCGGTCCGAATAAGCAGGTTGTCGGCGCGGATGTCAGCGTGGAGGAGACTTCCGCCAGCCAGGCAGGCTAGGCCATGATCAGCGAGCCCGCATAAGCCGTCGAGGCGGCTCCGCACCCAGGGGTCTAGATCCGCGGGGGGATCGGTACGAATCCGTTCCCAGCCGCCGAAGTCGGTGGCGTAGGAGCTCGTCACCGATGGCAGGTCCGGCACCGGACTAGGCGTAAAAGCTTCCGCCATCTGCTGGAGTGCGGTCATGGCAGCCTCGAGCTCGGCCGCGTTCCATGGCACAGCCGGAGTGTGTCCAGCTACGTCTTCAAACACCAGCGCGACCCACGCACCGTCGTCGTACGCGCCAAGCAGCGCTGGCACGTAGCAATTGGATGGGACTTGACCAACCACGCGGGCTTCGGCTCGGTGCATGCTCGGGGTCTGATCATTGTGGATGGTGCTGACCGCCTTGACAAAAGCGCGATGCCCGTCCGCGGTCACCACCCGGTCGGCAGTACCAGGCGAGAAACCGCCCGACTGCGAAACAGCCGTGACTACGGCCCCACCACCGATGATGGCTTCGATGCCAGCCCGCACATGCGCTGGAATCTGCGTCCAGGTCATCCGTACACCAGAAGCAACCGCATCCACTTCCTCATGCCGGCAGTGTGATGGCCAGTCAGTCGATGTGGTCAGCTGGTTTGGCCGGCGGCGTAGGCCCCGGAATCAGATCGGTGTACGCGGAGGCCAGGCTCGGCCAGTAGTCGTTGAAGTCCGGCGTGGGATTGCCGTTCATGGCAGCGGTGAGCGCGTCGAGGTAGTACTCCCAGCCGGGGCCGACCTCCTCGGACTTGGCCTCTTCGTCGAGGTGGTGCACAAAGCGCAGACGGGTGTGGTTCGAGTCGATCGGGGTCAGGGTTGACTCAAGCAGCCAGGCACCGGTGCTCACGGCCAGGTGGGTCGGCGGCTCGCAGGCAAGGATCTCCGCCGGGAAGGTGGCATCGCCCTCCTCGGCGACCAGCGTCAGTTCGAGGGTGGCTCCAACTCGTGGTTCGCCGGTCCAGGTGCAGAACCAGCGGGCGAGCCGATCCGACTCAGTGATGCTCGCCCAGGCGTCGTCGATGGACCCCGGCAGGACGCGCTCCAGCACAAGATCGCGACCAGCTGCCGTGGGGATCACCTGGCCAGTCGGGGTGGGGGTCATGCGGTCTCCTTCTGTGTTTGTCGTGATGCTGAGCGTCGCTCCCGGCGGGTACGGCGTACTTCGGTTTCCAGCGCATCGAGCCGACCTGGCCAACGACCGGACGCGGCAGCGGCACCGCTGGTCAGGGTGGTCAGCCAAGCCGTAACTGGAGCCAGCCCGTCCACGTCGAGGCGGTAGACCCGGCGCCGGCCGACCAGTTCATCGCGGACCAAGCCGGCCTCCCGGAGGACCCGGAGGTGGCGGCTGACGGCGGGCCGGGAGATGGGGAAGAGCGCTGCAACCTCGCCGGCGCTGAGATCGCCGCGCGCTAGAGCAGACAGGATCTCCCGGCGGGCCGGATCAGAGACCGCCGCGAACACATCCATGACCGAAAGCGTAACAGCACAGTTACATGTTTGACGAGCTGACGAGCTGACGAGCTGACGAGCTGACGAGCTGACGAGCGATAACGATGCGCAGAAACTTCCGGTTGGGTCCGGTCAGACCTCGCGGACGTTCAAGGTCACGATCGTCTTGCGAAGGCGGTGCGACTCCACGACGAAACTCCCTGGCCCACGCAGCCTGAACCCTGCTGTCGTCGTTTGGCCGCCCCAAACCCTGAGCACGTAGCCGTCGAGGCCCACGTGGGCGTGCAACTCCTCATCAATGTCGCTTTTCACGTTCAAGATCACCCCTTGACCGACCGAGGCTTGGATCTGCTCTCCGCTCGGGTCTACGTTCCCGTCGGCGATGGTGATATCGATGGTGAGCGTTGACGATGTCGTAGACGCCGGTTTCGCTGCAGATCCTCCACTCAACGGGGAGGCCGCGCGTCCGCTGAAGATCAGCCATAGCGCAAGCACGCCCACCAGGAATGCTGCGGCAACGAGCTTTTGCCGAGACCTAACGGACATTCAAGATCACAATGATCTTCTCCAGGTGATGCGACTCCACCTCAAAACTGCCTGGAGCCGGCAGGGTAAAGGTTCCAGTGGTTGGTTCGTTAGCCTTTACCTCCAGCTCATAACCAGCGCCGCCGGTGTGCGCGTGTATCTCGTCATCCATGTCACTGGTCACCTGCAAGATCACCTCCTGGCCGACCGAGGCGTCGATCTTTTTCCCATTGGGATCGACCTTGCCGTTGGCGATCTTGATGTTGATCGTGAGCGCCGCCGGAGTAGCGATCGATGAGCCGGACGCAGGGGCGCTGCTGACGGCCACAGATGATGGGCCGGTCGCTTCACCCGTAGGTGATGTAGTGCAGGCGCCCAAGGCCAGGCACAACGCAGCCGTGACTGCTAGGCGTGCGGCCGCGCGATCGTGAAATCTCACCTTCGGGCTCCAGTCTTCGAGTGGCTGCGATCAGATCTAGGCGTCAGCAGGGCAGGTTACCCTTCGGTCTCATCCCCGCACGGTTGAATCCGAGATCGCGGGGTGCTGCATTTGAGGGCTGGCGATGGGGGAGGCATGAGTGACATCCGGATCGGGACGTCGGGATGGAGCTACGACCACTGGGACACCGTCCTATACGGGCCCTCGCTGGCACCCACTGACCGTCTCCGCCGCTACACCGAGGAGTTCGACACCGTCGAGCTGAACGCAAGCTTCTACCGCTGGCCGCGACTGCAGACGTTTCGAGGATGGAGCCATCGGCTGCCGTCAGGATTTCGGATGAGCGTGAAGGCGCCCCGCGGTCTCAGCCACGGCCGGCGTCTGTATCGGCCGGAGATATGGACTCCTCGATTAGTGGATTGTTGGCACGAACTGGGGGAGCGACGCGGAATGTTGTTGGTCCAGCTGCCGCCCGATCAGGAACGTGACGACGACCGGCTCGACTACTTCCTGCGCGGGCTGCCGGAATGGATGCGTGTCGCTGTCGAGCTCCGGCACCACAGCTGGGCTGTCGATCCCGTCTTCGACTTGTTGGGCCGGCACCAGGCAACCTATGTGGTGATGAGTGGCGCCGGCCTGCCCTGTGTCCTGCGAGCCACGTCGACAACGGTTTACGTGCGGCTCCACGGCCCTGATCATGGTCACCTCTACACCGGGTCGTACGGCGAAGCGGATCTGCACTGGTGGGCCGACCGCATCCGCGAGTGGCAGCGACAACACCACAGCGTCTTCGTCTACTTCAACAACGACGGACACGGGCACGCGGTGACCAACGCGCGTCAGCTGCGTACGCTGACGAACGGGTAGGCCGGACAGGTCCGAGCTGGCTCGTGGGCCACGTGAGTGAGGCGCGCTGCCAAGATCACGCAAGATCCTTGAAGCAGATCTTCGTACCGCCCCCTTAGCGCTCCGGCGTCTCATCCACGTCGCGGGCCTCGAGCGTCTCGTCGACATAGCTGTCCGCGAGCTCCCTGGAATAGCTGTCAGCGAGCTCCTTGGAGAGGCGTTTGGTCCGCTCCTTCATCGCGTCGACGTCCTCCGGCGATGCGGTGGCCCACTCGGCGCTCACCCGATCTGAGAAGTCCTGGACCTCGACGCGGAAATCGTCCCGCATCCTCGCGCGAGCCTCTTCGGCAGCGTTACGGAACTTCCGCACCGCGTTGTCGACGATCCGCCGCTCGAGCAGCACGACGATGCCGAGGAGCAGCAGGGTGGTCCCGACGTTGAGGAGTAGCCCGGTCAGGTAGTTCAGGCGACCGGCAGGCGCCGCGACGAACCACCCGACGAGGATGGCTACGAGGCCCGCTGCGATGCATCCGAGGAACCAGCCCCAACGGATGCGGAAGCCAGGTGGTCGGGTTTCAGAGGCGGTCACTTCTGCCGGTTCGGTGGTCACCATTCCAGCTTTCGTGCGGGATTCCCGTGCGTCAACGCTGCATGGGCTCATCCTGCCAAGCCCGCCTGCCCGCCAACAGCCTGCGTCCAGGCCCAATGCAACTGGAATCTATCCGCTCGCCGTATCTGCACGGATACCGCCGCGGTCTCTCTATCAGCGCCTCTGACTAGGTGTGTTACTGGGTGGGCGATACTGGATTTGAACCAGTGACCTCTTCCGTGTCAGGGCAGAACCTCCGCGTGGGTATGCGGGCGGCTGTGGCGTCTGGAACCTTTACAGGGTCGCTTATGTCCGTCAGTGTGCGGACTCGTTGGCCGACAGTTTGGCCGATAGCGTTCTGGTGACGAAGCCGGACCGGGCTGGCTCGGAAGGCGGGGGTCCTCGATCCAGGCCAATCCCGCCGAGCGCACACCATCCAAGGCGGAGGAACCCCGCCCCAACCGCAAGATCAACAACCTACTTACACAGACAACTTGACAAGGGAACCACATCGACGGCTTGACCCGTGCGATCGCTCAGGTCCCGGCTACTACTCGGTGTCCAGCCAACCAGCAGGTCCTCGACCTGCAGGCCGGCCTTGTCGCCGCCGTCGCCCCGTTCACCGGATCAGGCGGCACCGACGCGGCGTTCGTGACCGACCCCGGCGAACAGATCAGCCAGACCACCAAGGACTGGGTCGAGACCTACGTCCCCGACCAGACCGGCGCCAACTACACCGCCACCTAACCGTCGGACTCGACACGGTGGAGCACCTGAAACAGATGCAGGCCGAGCCCTTCGACGCCTTCGACGTCCACCCCGTCAGCCTCGCCGTCTACCAGCTCGGCAACAACGGAACGGCTCGCACGCTACTCAAGGCATGGCCGCTGCCTCCCAATAAGGACTACGACACGTGGGTTCCGCCGCTGTAACCGGCTCGTCGCGACGCCCGTGGAGGACCTACGGGTGTCGCGACGCGACCTGGCGGACGAGCAATCTACCGGCCGGGGGCTCGTAGTCCCTCGGTCTTGTGCTGCGGGCTCGGGAACCGGGCCACCGCTTCCTCTGGCCGCCAGCGGGTCAGCCTCGA
>Ga0307308_10000595_pt1 | contig 13246 bp, 10 predicted proteins | sample ER_DNA_195_FD_194501 | JGI IMG/M metagenome (GOLD analysis project Ga0307308, IMG submission 194501) | Bulk soil microbial communities from the East River watershed near Crested Butte, Colorado, United States - ER_DNA_195 | ecosystem: Environmental > Terrestrial > Soil > Floodplain | place...
TGACGATCATGGACATGGGCCTCTTCGGCTGGATCATTCTCGGCTTCCTGGCCGGCGCGCTGTCGGGTGCCGTCGTCGGTGGTCGGACGGCCCGGGGCTGCCTGCCGAACATCGTCGTTGGCATCATCGGTGCCCTCGTCGGCGGCTGGCTCGCACGCCAGATGGGCTTCGACCAGATCAGCGGCTTCCTGGCGGCCATCATCGTTGCCGTTGGCGGCTCGATCGTCGTCCGGATCATCCTCGAGGCCCTGAGCCCGAAGGAACGGCGCTGACACCGGGCAGCCCGCGTTGAGCCAGCGGCGAGACTGCCACGGCGGGACTACCATCCAGACATGACCCAACCGTCTGGCGCAACCGCGGCCCCGGCTCCGCCGGTCACGGACGACCGACCCTACTCGCCCGGCCTCGAGGGCGTGATCGCCGGCGAGACGTCGCTGAGCAAGGTCGACGGGGCGAATGGGCGGCTGATCTACCGCGGCTACCGGATCGGGGACCTCGTCGAGCACGGGACGTATCCGGCCGTCGCAAATCTCCTCTGGACCGGCGAGTGGGTTCCCTCGCACCGTCTCCCGACTGCTCCCGTCCCGGACGCCGTCATGACGACGCTGCGGGCGTTACCCCGCACCGCCAAGCCGATGGATGCCCTCCGGACCGCCGTCTCCGCCTGGGGTGCGACCCAGCCGCTCCCGTGGCCACCGACCGCCGAGCAGGCCCGCGCGCTGACCTCGTTCTCGCCCTCGGCGTTGGCGGCGTTTGCCCGCATTCGTGAGGGCAAGGACCCGATCGATCCGGACCCGTCCCTCGACTTGACCGAGGGTTTCCTTTATCAGCTGAAGGGCGAGCGACCCGACGCGAGCACAGCCCGATCCCTCGACGCCTACTTCATCGTCGGCGCCGAGCACGGGTTCAACGCCTCGACGTTCACGGCCCGGGTGATCACCTCGACGATGTCCGACATCGCGTCGGCCGTCGCAGGGGCGATCGGGACGATGAAAGGCCCGCTCCACGGCGGCGCCCCGTCGGAGGTCGTCGACCAGCTCGCGAAGATGGGCTCGGTCGAGCACGCCGAGGAGTGGCTGCGCGGCGCGCTCGATCGCGGTGAGCGGCTGATGGGCTTCGGCCATCGCGTCTATCGCGCGTACGACCCGCGGGCCGCGGCGCTCCGCAAGGTCGCCGAGGGGATGGAGCACAAGCCGGACTGGCTCCAGCTCGCGATCCAGGTCGAGGACGTGGCCCTCCGCCTCCTCGCCGAGCGCCACCCCGAACGGCCCCTCAAGACGAACGTCGAGTTTTACGCCGCGCCGGTCCTCCAGGGCGTCGGTCTCACCCCGGACCTCTTCCCGGCGACGTTCTCGCTCGCCCGCCACGCAGGCTGGACCGCCCACATCCTCGAGCAAGCCGCGTCAAACCGGTTGATCCGGCCCGACGTTCGCTACATCGGCCCCGCGGAGCGCGACCTGCCGAGCTGACGCCCGGTGACCACGATTGGACAGCATTAATTGACGTCCGGTGTGGCGCGGGAGTAGGTTGCAACGATGTGGGGGATGCGGGTCCTTGTCTTTGTTTTAGCGGTACTTGTTGGCGGCTGCGGCGGGGACCCCGCGCCCCTTCAGGCGGAAATCGACGGACTCGACCTCCCGGCAACGTGGCAAGTCGCGAAGACGGTCGTCCAGAGCGGCGCCTCCGGATGTGTCACCTTCGATAACCCGTACTGCCCCTCCGTCACGAGATATTTCGTCGTTTCCGGCGATCTTCCCGACGTGTTCCAGCAGGCCAAGGGCGCGATTGTCAAGGAAGGATTCGGAAAGCTCGAGGAGGCGTTTCCTCACTGCGACCTCAACACGGACGGTCCTCCCTGTTCGATGAATGCAACCAAGGGCGCTCTCCGGATGGAGGTCGACCTCTATCGGCCCGGCAAGGACGTCGATTCACTTGGGGTCTCCACGGCCGACCACGCAACCGTTCGAATCGTCGTTCGCTGAATCGAGATGGAGGGGGTCATGCGTTCGTCGCTGCGATTGAAGCTGGCACGCGTTTTCGTCGGGCTGACACTGCTGGCACCGGTGACCCCGGTCGAGACAGTTGCCGCTGTGAGCTGCTCGGACGTCCATGTCATCTGGGTACGTGGGGCCAATCTTGGCCTCAGTGCATTCGACCACGATGCCTTCGTGACCAGAGACCTACTGCCCAGAATCGGAGCGCCCGTCACGACCTCCGAGCATGAGCTCGGAGACCCTGGGTTCGGAGGGTTCACGTATGTGCCCGCTGATAGCGCCGCCCTCTTCCAGCAAGGGCTCGGCATCGGTGACGCATATCAGCAAAGCGTCGCGGCGGGCCGCAGCGAGCTGAACGGCTACCTCACCGACCGAGCTGCGCAGTGCGGCAACGAGGTCTATGTCCTCGGTGGATACTCCGAAGGCGCCGACGTCATCGGATCCACTCTCTTTGATCTACCCCAAACCGTGCGGAATCGGATCGCCTTCGTGGCACTGTTCGGCGATCCAAAGCTGGACACCGGCAACAATCTCGGCCTTCTCACGGGGATCCCGCTATTTCCGCCGGGCTGCGTTTTCGGCAGGCCCTGGATGCGCGGCTCAGCGCCATGCTGGATCACGGGTGGCATCTTCGAGTCGCGAGAGCCCTATCTCCCAACGGACATCCAGGATCGCGTGGGTTCGTGGTGCCGCGACGGGGACGCTGCGTGCAATGGATCGTGGCTCGACATCGTGCCGAGCGTCGTGCAGGACCCACCGCTAACGCACAGCCGCTACTTCGACCCTGACGCAGAGTCGGCGATGGCCGCCCGCGAAGCTGCGGAGCGCCTCGCTACCTTTGTTCCTGCCCACAGCTCGAGTTTCGACGTGTCGTGGGATCAGTTTGTCGTCGGTCAGTCAGGCGCGGACCTTGTGATCGTCTTCGACACGACGGGCAGTATGTCGGGGGCCATCTCCGACGCAAAGACGCAAGCCGCGAACCTTGCCCAGCAATGGACCACGCTCTTCCAGAACGGGCGCGTGGGATTGGTTGAGTTCAAGGATCAAGGGGACCCATTCGTGTCCCGGGTCGATCTGGGCCTCACGAGCGACGCCGCCGCGTTCCAGACGGCCGTGAACGCGTTGTCGGCAACGGGCGGCGGCGACACGCCTGAGGCGCAGCTGTCCGGGATCATGACCGCGCTTGACGGCATGGCCTGGGCGAATGGCGCGACGAAGGCCGTAGTCGTCATTACCGATGCCACCGGCAAAGACCCGGAGCCCGTCACGAACTTCACCCGGAACTCCGTTGACCAGCACGCCCTCCAGATTGATCCGGTCGCGATCTACGGGGTGAACGTTTCGACCCTTCAGAGCGTCGCCGATTGGATGACCCCAATGGCGACCGCCACGGCAGGCGACGTCGTTACGCTCGCCCCTGGTCAGTCGTTGTCGGACGCCTTGTCCAGCCTGTTCGACTCCGTTCACGCTAACCCCGTCGCGAAGCTGGATGGCCCGATCATTGCCCAGACGAACACCGCCATAACCTTCAGCGCTGCCGACTCGTTCGATGCGTCGGCGGCCATCACCAACTTCAAGTGGGACTTCGACGGCAACGGGACAGTCGACAGGACAACGACGACGCCAGCCACTACGTACACCTATCCAGGCCAGTACGTCGGGATCGCTTCGGTCGAGGTCGTGGCGGCCGACGGGCGATCGGCCCTCGCCACGACCGACGTGAGGGTCGACTCCGTGGGCCTCGGCAACGTCCGTCCCATTGCCCCGACATCCGTGACCGCGACCGCCATGGGATCGAACCAGGCCACCGTGTCGTGGACGCCGGCGGCGAACGATCGAGCAGACGCTTATAAGGTCTACCTGGCCAACGGAACTGTTCTCAGGTTCGCGGCCGCAACGGATCCGCATTCCCTCGTCATCGGCGGGCTGGATCTGAGCCAGCCGATCCAGTTCTACGTCGCGGCCTGGAATGCCTATGGCCACAGTGCCGCGACTGCCGCCCCGCCGATTGGCGGAGCCGCTTGGACATCGAGCGTCAAGGTCAACGACGATGTCGGGACGACGCAGCAGGAACGACCGGCGATCAGCCTTGGCGCCGACGGCGCGACCTACCTCATCTGGGACGACTATCGGTCAGGTAACCAGGCCGACATCTACTTCTCACGCCGCAATCCTGCAACTGGGACGTGGGGCGCTAACCAGAAGGTAAATAACGACACGAGCGGGCGTAGCCAATGGTCGCCGTCCATCGCCGTGGATGGTTCGAACAATGCCTACGCTGTTTGGCAGGATCAGCGGAATGGCAACAAGACGCCCGACGATGACATCTATTTCTCGAAACGATCGGCAGCTGGGACCTGGAGCAGCAATGTCCGTGTCAACAACGACACGCAGGGCGCTCCAGCCCAATATGCCCCGCAGATTGCGGTCAAAGCCGACGGAGCAGCGCTTGCTGTGTGGGTCGATCGCCGCTCGAACCAATGGAATATCTACTCATCACGTCTTGCTGCGGGTGCGTCAACCTGGGCCGCCAATATCCGGGTGACCACGAACACCGCGTCCCGCAAGCTCTCGCCAGATGTCGTCGTCGGGCCCGACGGCACCGCATATGCCGTCTGGGAGGACGACAGCCTCGGCAATTACGACATCTGGTTCTCGAAGCTGCCGCCGGGCAGTTCGACTTGGACGCTAGAGGCAAAGATCAGCGACGATCCGGGAACGGCAGCCCAATATAGCGCGAGCATCGGCATCGACGCCACGGGAAATCTCCTGGTGACCTGGCTGGATGACCGGCCATACCCGTCCACCCAGGCCCGCTCAAGCAGGCTCCCTGCCGGCACCTCGACTTGGCCGGCGAGCCGAGTTGTCAGCGATGCGGCGGCCGTACCGGTTGCGCTCGCACTATCTGTCAAATCGAACGGCAACGGCTATGCGGTCTGGCAGGACGCACGCGGCCCGAGCTACGACATTTGGGGCTCCTACTACGACGCGGGTGCAGGGGCCTGGGCGACGGCAACCTTGGTATCGGACGACCCAGGAACCACGGCTCAAAAGAACCCGGCGGTTGCCATCAATAACACGGAAATCGCAGTAGCCTGGAACGATCACCGGGCGGACACGGTGCAAGGGGATATCTACGCCCGCAGGCGTACCCCCAGTTGATCTGAACTGTTACAGCCAGCCGCGGCGGCGGAAGATCACGGTCAGGACAACCAGCATCAACGCCATCAGCCCGACGACGACCCAGAACGAGTACGGCTCGTTCTCGCCCGGAACCGGGACGTTCATCCCGTAGATCGAGGCGATCAGGGTCAGCGGCAGCAGGATTACCGACGCCGCTGTCAGGATCCGGAACGAGTTGTTCAGACGGTGGGTCAGGACGGACTCGTTCGTCGACTCGAGAGCCTCGACCACCTCCTTGTAGTTCTCGAGGGTGTCCCAGATCCGCTCGGCCGCGTCCGAGATGTCGTCGAAATAGATCTCGAGCTCGGGCGCGAGATAGCGCTGCTTCGTCCGCTCGAGGTCGCGGAGGACGGCGCGCTGGGGCCGGACGATCTTGCGGAAGTTGATGATCTCCTGCTTCGCGTTCGAGATGTCGAGGACGATCTCCGACGAGCGGCCCTCGAAGATGTCGTCCTCGAGGCGGTCGAGCTTGTTGCCCATCTTGCGGAGCATCGGGAACGCGGCGTCGACGTTCGTGTCGACGATCTTGTAGAGCAGGTAGCCCGAGCCTTTGGCGAACGTCGACTCGCGCAGCTCCTCGCGGCCGCTCAACCGCTCGAACATCGCGCTGAGCGGCGGCAGCGGCGTGTCGGGGAGGGTGATCAGGTAGTCGGGCCCAATGAAGAGGTCGAGCTCGGCGGAGAGCAGGCGCCCGGTCGACTTCTCGAAGATCGGGAAGTGGAGGACGATGAAGATGTAGTCGTCGTAGGAGTCGAGCTTCGGGCGCTGGTTGCGCGAGTAGACGTCCTCGAAGTCGAGCGGGTGGAAGTCGAAATGCTGCTCGAGCCATTCGCGGTGCGCCAGGCGAGGCTCTTCGATGTGGATCCAGCGGAGGCCGCTCGCCTCGATGATCGCCGGTTCGGCTGCCTCTACGTCTCCGGGCAGGACCGCACTGCCGCCCGACGGGGCGCGGCGCAGCAGAGGGCGTGGGAGCGGCAGGTTGGGCATCGACTGGGAGGCTTCATGATGGTGGTTCCGGTCGCAATCCTAGTCGGTCGCAGATGCGCGCGTCCCAGCGCCGGCGATCCTCGTGGATGAGGCGACACGCTCACGTGCCCGGCGGCACGTCCAGCCAGCCTTCGCGGAGGGCCCGCGTCGCAAGCTCGGTGCGCGACGCGATGTCGAGCCGCTCGAACAGCCGACGTAGATGCGACTCGACTGTCTTCGCGCCGATCCCCAGCCGCCCGGCAATCTCGTCGTTCGAGCGACCATCGACCACGAGGCGGACGACGTCGAGCTCGCGCTCGCTGAGACGAACCCGCGACGCGGCCGCCGTGGGCCGGACCGCGAAGGCGAGCCCACCCGCGGCGGCCCGCCGAATCGCGTCGAGCAGCTCGGCAATCGGCGCAGTCTTGAGGACGAAACCAGAAGCTCCGAGTCGAAGTGCCGCCTCGGCGTACTGCGGATAGTCGTACGAGGTGAGGACGATCACGGCCGGTCGCGGGCGGGATGACTCGGCCGCCGGCGTGAGCCAGCGCAGGCCGCTGTCGGTGCCGAGCCGGATGTCGAGCAGGAGGACGTCGACCTCGATCGACTCGACGAGGGCCGTGGCCTCCTCGACCGTCCCGGCAACTCCGGCCATCTCGAGACCTGGCTGGGCGGCAAGCAGGGCCGCGGTCCCCTCGCGCAGGACCGGGTGATCGTCGACGATCGCGACGCGGATCGGGGTTGGCCGAGCCGCGGCGGAGGAAGCGGACGCAGAGTGACCGTCCGCGGGGCTCGCGTCGGACGGTTCCGTCACCGGCGCCGCCACTCGAGCGCCACATGGGTCCCGCCAGCCGGCCAGCGTCGGATGTCGAGGATCGCCCCGATCTGCTCGGCCCGCTGCTGCATGTTGAGCAGCCCGAAATGGCCGCCCTTCTCGGCGGTCGCGCCGGCATCGGCGGCGATCCCCGGCCCGGCGTCGTCGATCGACAGCGACGCCCCCGAATCGGTCGCCCTGTAGCGGACGACGATCGGCGGCCGGCCGTGCTTGACGGCGTTTGCCAGCGCCTCCTGGGCAACCCGGAAGATCGCCAGCTCGACGTCCGCGGGCGGCCGCGTTCCGTCGACCCGTTCGAGGCGAACCTCGCCGCCAGCCAGCCGCTCGATCCGCAGGACGAGCCAGTCGAGCGCCGGGCCGACACCGAGGTCGTCGAGGATCGGCAGGCGCAGGTCGCCACAGATGGCCCGCAACCGATCGGCGATCGTTCGACCCATCTCGGCGCCCTCTGCGTCGCCGGCGGTCTCGAGGCGGCGGACGAGGAGGGTCAGCTCCTGGAGCGCGTCGTCGTGGATGTCGGCCGCGACCCGGGCTCGTTCCGCCTCAGTTGCCGCGACGACGAGATCGCGCTGGAGCTGGGCCCGCGTCGCGAGGCGGGCCAGCGGGCGGACGGTGTAGCGGCCGGCGATGGCGATCGTGGCGAACCAGCCGGCGATCGGCCAGAGGTATGGCGTGTCGTTCGTCAGGATGGCGAACAGGGGCGTCGCCCCGGCAAGCGCCAGCTCCGTGGAACGAAGCAGGTTCCTGCTCGATCGTCCGGCCGCGCGCAGTCCGTCGAGGTTGAGCGGGAGCGCCGCGGCGATCCCGGGCACGAGCGGGATGGCGCCGATCGACGCCCAGCGCAGGGCCATGTCGCCCGATTCCCCGTAAGACGTCACGAGCAGGATCGCACTGATCGCGCCGACGACACTCAGGAGCGCGATCGCGATCGTGGCCAGCTGCCGGTCGCGTGCGGTCTCGATCCGCTCGGCCAGGGCGTGCGCCAGCGGAATCATCGCGACGACGGTCAACAAACCCGCCAGGATCGCCAGGTCCGGCATCGCCGTCGCCCGCAGCGGCTGGACGAACAGCGGCATGGCCGCAGCAGCAGCCGCCGGCACGGCGATCGGCCGAAGCGACTCACCACCACGGCCGGTGTCGAGGAACCAGATCCCGAAAAGGAGAATCGCGAGACCCGGCAGGAGGGCGAGGCTGGCCTGGCTCAGCGCCGTGTAGCCCGGATAGAACACGCCCCAGCAACAACTGGATTGCGGGGACCAGTTGTCGAGCTCGTCCGGCCTGGCCAATTCGAGTCGGTCGATCCGGGTGGAGGCGAGCTGGACCAGGTCCTCCGCCGACGTCGGAACCGCGGTCGGCTGGCTTGGCCCGATGAGCGTCGCGGTCGGGCTGGCGTCGGGCTGATCGGGAGGCGGATCTGCATAGCTGTATTCCGGGATCTGGATGAGCCGTCGGTCGTTGATGCTGACCACCCGCATGCCGGGCCGGACGCCGTCCCGATCCGCCGGACTGAACGGGAGGACCTCCGCGACGACGAGACCATCGCCGGACACCGCGAGCCGCAGCCCAGGTTCGTACCGTCCGAACAGGAGGACGAGGAGGCTCATCGTCAGTGCGAGGGCCGCGAGCCCGGCGGCGATCCAGGCACGCGTGCGATCGGTCGTCGGGGCCGGCGCTGTTTCGGTCATCGCCGCGACGGTAGCAGACGGCGATGGCCGCGCCGACCCGGGAAATCCCGGCATGGCAGGACGGGAGATGACGACTCGCAGGCGGACCACCCGCGCCCGACGATGAGCCACGAAACCGGGCGCGCAAATCCCAAGCGGCCGGTGCTCGCCTGGGGGTAGAGCGCCGGCCGCCTCACGTCCGCCCGGGAAGGTATGGTGGTCTCAGCCGGGCCAGGCCGGCGAGCGAAGGAGGGGATGCGATGGTCGCAGCGCTCGAGGCGCACGGATTCGGCAAGCGGTACCGGCGACGGACCTGGGCGTTGCGGGGCGTCGACCTGGCGGTCCCCGAAGGCAGTGTCACCGCGCTCGTCGGTCCGAACGGATCCGGCAAGTCGACCCTCATCCGATCGTGGATCGGGTTCGAGCGACCGACCGAGGGCAGCCTGCTGACCGGCGGCATCGACCCTCGACGAGACCGCAAGGCTGCCGTCGCGCGGGTCGGCTACGTGCCGCAGTCGCCATCTCTCTACGGCGGGCTGACGGTCACCGACCATATCGCCCTCGCCGGGACGCTCCGCGAGGGCTTCGACCCGGATCTGGCCGCCCGCTACGTCGAACGTCTCTCGATCCCGCTGACGGCTGCGGCGGGCGAGCTGTCGGGCGGCGAGCAGGCCCAGGTCGGACTGTCGCTCGCGCTCGGCACGCGGGCGCGGATCCTCCTCCTCGACGAGCCGCTGGCCAGCCTCGACCCGCTCGCCCGACGGGAATTCCTGCGCGTCCTCGTCGAGGCCGTCCGAGCCGAGGGCCACACGGCCCTCCTCTCGTCCCACGTCATTACGGACATCGAGCAGGCCTGCGACCGCCTGATCGTGCTCGGCAAGGGCCACACGCTCCTCGACGTGTCGATCGCCGAAGCGCTCGCCCACCATCGCGTCCGGGAGGGTCCCGTCGACCCGGCGGTCGCCGCGGGTCGCGTCGTGGGCGCGTTCCCGTCGCCCGCCGGGGAGCCGCTGACGCTCGTTCGGGTACGGTCCGCGGAACCGATCCCGCCCGACGGCCTGGCCGGCGAGCGGCCGGCGACGCTCGAGGAGGTCGTCATCGGCCACATGGCCGCCGGTCGGGTGCGCCGAGCGGCCGAACGAGCGGCGGCAGCCTGATGCTCGTCGCGACTCGCCTCACCTACCGGATCAACCGCTTCGAGATCCTGGCGATCGCCATTGCGACCGTCCTGTCGGTCGTCGTATCCGCCGCCGTCGTGGCGTGGCTGACGCAGAGCGGCTATGCGTCGTGCGGCCACGACGATTTCGGCAACATCGAGGCTCGCTGTCTCGGCCTCGCCAGGCTCGGGGCGTGGGTCGCCCAGATCGACCGCGTGTCGGTCGGCCTGGCCCCCGTCTTTCCGTTCGTCGCCGGATTGCTCCTCGGCGCGCCGCTGGTTGCCCGCGAGATCGACCGCGGAACCGCTCGACTCGCGTGGTCGCTCTCGCCGTCGCGGCTGCGCTGGTATGTCCAGCGAATCGCGCCGGTCATCGTCGTCCTCGGTGTCGCCTCGATGGCGATCGGCATCGTCGCCGACCGACTGACCGGGGCGATGATGCCGACGGCCGACCTGGCCAACTCGTTCGTCGGGTTCCACGGCCGAGGACTGCTCCTCGCAACGAGTGGGTTGATGATCGGATCGACGGCGGTCGCCCTCGGTGCCGTGATCGGCAAACCGCTGCCGACGATCCTGCTGTCGCTCATCCTCGGCGGTCTGCTCGTGGCGGCTGTGGCCGAGGTCGATATGAAGGCGTTCCTGCCGAACGAGACGGTGGTCGACGCGAGCGGCCAGTACGACGAGCGCAACCTCAACCTCGACTCGCGGTTCCAGCTGCCCGACGGGAGCCTCGTGACCTGGCAGCAGTTGTACGACATGGACCCGTCGATGGCGGAGAACGGGCCGATCTACCCGAACGTCTCGATGATCATCCCCGGCGAGCGCTACCGCGAGATCGAGACGCGCGAGGCCCTCGCCCAGCTGGGCATCGCGGCGCTGATGCTCGTTGCCGGGGCGGTCGTCGTGTTGCGGCGGCGTCCGGGCTGACAGGGACGATAATCGGGCGCATGTCCGATGCCGCGCCGTCCTCCGCGGTCCAATTAGCGGGCCGCACGTTCCGGGCTCGGCTCTCATTGGAGCGACTCGAAACGCCGCCGTGGGTTGGGATCGCCGTCGCGGTCGTCCTGTGGGGGCTGGTCGTCGTCTTTGCCGAACCGTGGGGCCGGTTGTGGGGCACCGGTCAGGACGCCCGCTGCTATTACCAGGCGACGCTTGCCGATCCATACCTCCACTCATCGTGGAATGACCCGATCGCGTACGTCTACTCGCCGGCGTTCCTCCAGCTGGTCTCGCCGCTGACGACGCTGCCGTGGCAGGCGTTCATGGCGGCGTGGACGGGCCTGCTCATCGGCGCGGTCCGGTTCCTGACCGGGCCGCGGCTGCTGGCCGCGGGACTCTTGTTCCCGTTTACGGCGATGGAGGTCGCGGGTGGCAACGTCTCCCTGCTGCTTGCCGTGGCGATTGCGGTGGGGTTCCGCTGGCCGGCCGCCTGGTCGCTCGTCCTCCTCACGAAGATCACGCCGGGGATCGGGCTGCTGTGGTTCGCCGTCCGGCGGGAGTGGCGATCGTTGTTCATCACCCTCGCGGCTACGGTGGTTGTCGTTGCCGTTTCGGCGGTCCTCATGCCCGCGGCCTGGAGGCAATGGCTCGACGTGATCATCGCCAACGCCGGCAAGGGCGGAACCTGGGCGTCAGTCCCACTGCCGCTGTTGGTCCGCCTGCCTGTCGCGGTCGCCCTGGTCGTCTGGGGAGCCCGAACGGGCCGCCGCTGGACCGTCCCCGTCGCCTCGATGCTGGCTCTACCCGCCCTCTGGTACGGCGGACTGTCGATGCTGCTCGGGGTGATTCCGCTGTTACCGCGCGCGACGGCAGCCACGACACCCGCGGCAGGCGTCAGGGCCGCCTGAGCCGAACCCGAAGCGCCACGACAACCGCACCACCCAGGAACACCGCGGCAGCTGCCCAGAACGGGCCGGGCGGGCCGGTGAAGCCGGCAATCGTCCCGCCGACGGCGGGCCCTACGATCCCGGCCGCATAGAGCGGCAGATAGACGAGGTTGAGCGTCTGTGACCGGCGCTCCGGTGGGACCTCGGTCGCGAGGAGGCTGAAGACCATCGCCCCGACGATGCCGTTGCACGCGGTGAACACGAGGACGGCGAGGGCGACGACCGGGATCGCCGTGGCCAATGGAACGGTGGCAAGTGCCAGGCCTCCGACGAACAGCGCACAGATGAGAACCGGCCGGAACCCGATCCGATCGCCGACAACCCCGCCGATCGGCGCGGTCACCGCGCCGACGAGCGCCGCCGTCCCGGCGACAAAACCGATCGACGACACGAGCCCGGGACCGGCGCCGACGATGTGCTCGACGATCAGCGCCTGGTACGGCCGGCTCATCTGGTTGGCCAGGAAGGCCACGCCATAGATCGCGAAGATCCGCAGGACGGCGCGGTCGGCCAGGACGCCGCGCAGGGCGCCGAACGCCAGCGGCAAAACGCGCCCCTGCGGGATGACCTCCGGGCGGACCTCGCGCGACCCGAACCAGACGAGGGCGCCGCTGGCGACCGACAGACCAGCCGACGACCAGAACATCCCTGACAAGCTCCAGCCGAGGCGATCGACGAGGAAGCCACCGAGGACCGGCCCGATGGCGGACCCGATCGACCCCGACACGCCGAACAGCGCGATCACCGTCCCGATCCGGGCCCGCGGAACCACGTCCCGGATGCCCGCCAGCATTACGCCGGTGTTGCCGAGCTGGAACCCAATCAGGAGCAGGCTCAGCGCCAGCTGCCACGGCTCACGCGACAGCGCGACGGCGGCGAACACGACGGCCTCCACGAGGCAGCTCCGGACGATGACGGCCTTGCGGCTGTACTTGTCGGCCCACACGCCCCACAGCGGCACGAGGGGCATCCCGACGACGAAGACGAGCGCCGAGAACAACCCGACGAACGGGACTCGCTCTGCGTCCGGGACGCCCATCTCGTGGAGGTATGGGGCCAGGAATGAGAAGACCTGGGAAACGCCGAGGCCTTCGACCAGCGATGTGATCGAGAAGACCGCAACGACTCGCCGCCAATCGTCGCGGCCGCGTACCGGGTCGTCGGCGCGGGGGTCTTCGCCGTCCGCGGAGCCGGCTCGGTCGGGCGGGGCGGCTGGATCCGGCAACGCGGCCGTCGCCGGTCGGGCTGGCGTCGACATGAGGACGAAGCCTAGGGCTTGGCAGACATCCGCATGGCATCGCCTGCGCGTACACTCGGCCAAGGGAGGTGTGATCGGATGCTCGGTCGATGGGTCACCCGGATCGTCGATGCGCAGGCTCGCTGGGCGACGCCGTTCGGTGACTTCAATCACCGCTGGCTGACCGCCCTCTTCGGGCCGATCCGGCCGGTGAAGGACTTCCTCAACGGGACGTGGCTTGGTCACCCGGTCCACGCGGCCCTGACCGATCTGCCGATCGGGGTGATGACCGTCGCGATCGTCCTCGACATCATCGGCCAGCGGG
>Ga0307308_10000596_pt1 | contig 13245 bp, 12 predicted proteins | sample ER_DNA_195_FD_194501 | JGI IMG/M metagenome (GOLD analysis project Ga0307308, IMG submission 194501) | Bulk soil microbial communities from the East River watershed near Crested Butte, Colorado, United States - ER_DNA_195 | ecosystem: Environmental > Terrestrial > Soil > Floodplain | place...
TCCGAGGCCGCGGGCGCCGAGATTGAAGACCAGGACGAGCACGACGAGAACTGCGGCGCTCGCATCGGCCAGCTGCCGGACGAAATCGCCGAGGCCCTCCGAGTTGATCTTCCAGATGTAGACGGAGAGTGTCGTTGCCGTGTGGAACGGGCTCCACGGCGAGCGCGGATCGGTCAGATTGAGATTGGCGAAGTCGTAGTGCGTCGGCGTCGAGACACCGGCGGTGAAGAGCAGGGCGGCCGCCTCGCCGAAGATCCGGCCCGCGGTCAGGATCACCCCGGTCACCAGCCCAGGGATCGCGATCGGCAGGACGACATGGACGATCGTCTGCCACTTCGTCGAGCCGAGGGCCAGGCTGCCGCTCCGCTCGTCGTCGGGCACCGCCCGGATCGCCTGCTCGGCCAGGCGGGACATCAGCGGCAGGTTGAAGACCGTCAGTGCCAGCGCGCCGCCCAGCGCCGTGTAGCTCCAGTGCGTCGCATTGACGAACAGGGCCAGCCCGAACAGCCCGACGACGATCGACGGAACGGAGCTGATCAGCTCCTGGGAGAAGCGGATCACGTTCGTGACGCGGCCCTCGCCGGCGTACTCGGCCATGTAGATCCCGCCGAGGGTCCCGAGCGGGACCGTGATCAGCAGGGTCAGGACGAGCATGTAGACCGAGTTCCACAGGACGGGTCCGATCCCACCGACACTCGTCTCGCTCGGATCCCCGAAGAGGAACGCCGGCCCCAGGGTCCCCACGGCCGCCAGGAGAAAGTGGCCGATGATCGCGAGCAGGATCGCCACCACGAAGATGGCGATGCCCCACAGGGTCGCAGTGGCGATGCGATCGGCGAGGAGGGTGCGACGCATCGTGGTCATGGCTGGCTCACCCGTCGGCCGAGCGCACGGACGATGACGACGAACGTGAATGACATGAGGAGCAGGACCAGGCCCATCGTCCAGAGCACCTGGTTCCACGGCTCACCCGAGACGGTGTTGCCCATGTCGAGCGTGATCTGGCTCGTGAGGGTCGTCATCGGCGCCGTCAGGCTGGTCGGGATCGTGGGTCGGTTGCCGATGACCATCTGGACCGCCAGGGCCTCGCCCGCGGCCCGCATCATCCCGAGGATGACCGCCGTCAGGAGGCCCGTCCGGGCAGCCGGCAGGAGGATGTGCCGGATCGTCTGCCAGCGGGTCGTGCCGAGCGCCAGCGACGCCGAGCGGAGCTCGGCCGGGATCGTGAGGAGCGTGTCGTAGGCGATGCTGGCGATGGTCGGCAGGATCATCAGCGCGAGGACCAATGACCCCGCGAACCAGCTGAACCCGAGCGTGAAGCCGATGCCGCGAAAGTTCTCGCGCAGGAACGGCACGAGGATGGTGAGCCCCAGGAAGCCGTAGACGACGCTCGGGATGCCGACGAAGACCTCCATCGCCGGGCGGGTGATCGAGCGGGCCCACGGCGGGGCGACCTCCGCCATGAAGATCGCGAGGCCGATCGACAACGGCGCCGCGATGAGCGCGGCGACCACCATCACCCCGAGCGTTCCGAGAACGAACGGCAGGATGCCGAACCTGGCGGGAGTCGCGGACGGCGACCAGATCGGCGCGAAGACGTCCGTGAGCGAGGCGCCCGTCGCCGTGAAGATCTGGATTCCGTTCCAGCCGATGAACGCGAGCAGCAGTCCGACGAGCAGGACGACGAGCCCGGCGGCCAGCAGGGTGACCCGGCGCGGAACGTCAAGACGCGCCGCGAGGCCCCGGGGCGGTCGCAGCGCGGACGACGTCACGGCAACAGGGAGATTGGCCATCGGGGCTCCAACACCTTCGGACGAGCAGGCGATCTGCGGAATGTGCGTGACGGCCGACCCGTTACTGCGGATCGGCCGTCACGCGATGCGGCTACTTGGCGGGTGCGTAGAACAGGCTCGGGATCGTCGTCCCCTGGACGACCGGTCCGAGCACGTAGTCGAGGAAGGACCTGGTCAGCCCATCGGGCTCACCCTTCGTGTACATGTGGCCGTCGGCCGACAGCTTGTAGGCGCCGCTCTTCATGTTGTCGACGGTCGCCTCGGTGCCGTCGAGCTTCAGGGCGGTGACCTGGCCGAGATTCTGCTGGTAGTAGGCGAAGCCGATGACGCTGGTCGAGCCCGGGGTTCCCTTGACGGCGGTCACGACCGCGCCGTTCGAATCCTCGGTCAGCGCCTGACCCGTGGCCTCCTGGGCGCCGCCCAGGACGAGCTTCTTGAACGTCGCGCGCGTGCCGGAGGACTCGGGACGAAGGATCAGAACGATCGCCTCGTCGCTGCCCCCGACGTCCTTCCAGTTGGTGACCTTGCCCGTCCAGATGTCGGTTGCCTGGGCGCTGGTCAGATTCGTCACGCCGGTGACATCAGGATTGACCACCATGACCCAGCCCTGCTTGGCGACGATGTGGTCGACCAGGGCCGCGGCGTCGGGCGACTGCAGCTTGGATTCCGCAGAGACGTCGGAGTTGCCGATCTGGATGGCGCCCTGGCTCACCTGGCTCAGGCCCGTGCCCGATCCGCCGCCCTGGACGTTGATCGTCGAGCCGGCACAGGCTGCCTGGTAATCCTTGCCCGCCTTGTCGACGAGGGGCTGGAGCGCGGTCGAACCGGCGGAGGTGATGCTGCCGGTCGTGCACGCGACGCTGCCGGACGCAGGCGGGGCGACCGACGAGGTGCCGGTCGAGGCGGGCGGCCCGACGGATGCGCCGCCACCCGTCGATGGGGATGGGGTCGCAGTGCCGCTGCAGGCCGCGGCGAGAAGCCCGGTCATGACGATGACGGCGCTGAGGCGCCGGTTTCGGTCGATCAACTGTTCCTCCTCTTCCGCCGGGCGGGGATTCCGGCGGGTGTTGGGAGCCCGCTCCGACGGAGCTCGGGCACGTAGCAACAGCTGAACTGTCGAGCGGCCGGATGAACCGGTTCTTTGTCGCCCGTTAAGGATTGATTAACGGGCCGGGGGCCGGCGAGGGCCGGCGAGGCGGGCCGGGGATCGGCGATGCGGGCCGGCCGGGCGGGCGAGGCGGGCCGGCCGGGCGGGCGAAGCGGCGGTCAGGCCTCCGGCGGGTCGAGCCGGTAGCCCGTTCCGCGGACGGTGATCACGTGAACCGGGCGGGCGGGATCCTCCTCGATCTTGGCCCGCAGCCAGCGGACGTGAACGTCGACGGTGCGCAGGCCACCCGCGTATGTCGGACCCCAGATCCGGGCCACGAGCTCGTCGCGGCTGAAGACGCGGCCGGGATCGGTGGCGAGGAGCGCCAGGAGGGCGAATTCCTTCGGACGGAGATGGACTTCGACGTCACGTCGCCGAACGCGACGGCCGACCAGGTCCAGCTGCACGTCCTTCGCGATCGCCATATGGCGAGCCGGGTCGGAACCGTGCCGACCGGGATCGACGAGGAGATGCGCACGGCCTGCGAGCTCGACGGGATCGACCGATGCCGGAAGGGCTTCGTCGAACCCGAGCGCGAGCGCCTCGAGACGTCCGGCGACGTCTCCGGGCTCGTTCAGGAAGATCAGGCGGAGTGCCGGCCGCTGACGCCGCTCCGCAACTGCGGCGAGCAGCTCGACGGGAGCCGCCGGGGGAGACCACACGACCGCGAGTGCGGGCCGCAGCTCACGCAGGAGCCGGACGAATGTCGAGCCGAGCGCAACCGTTGCGACACCGGTCGACGCGTCGCCGAGAACCTCCTGGCCTGTGTCCGCAAGGACGAGCCAGGTGGGCGGCGATCCCGGTCGCTGGGGTGATCCGGCCAGACGAGGCGGACTGAGGGTGTCGATCTCGATCTCGCTGCTGGCGGCTCGCAGGGCTGGCGTGGACGAATTGGAGTTTCGGCCGATGTGCCAGAGGAGGGCACATCGGCCGAGGAGGAGGAACCGAAGGACGGTCCGAGCTCCGCCTTCGGTCTGGAGAGAACATCGCTGCGCCACGTTTTCGTTTTGTTTGCCACCCGTCAACGGGTGGCCAATTGACGTCACCGATCGCGCCGCGGCCCGTCATCGGCGAGAATATGCGGGAGATTTCGAAGAGGGAGACGACATGACCGAGCCCACGACCGCCGTGATCACGCCCGCCGCGGCGCTTGCTCGCCACATCGAGTGGCTCGAGTTCGCGCTCGCCGCGGCTCGTTCAGAGGAGACATGGCGGGCCGGGCGTCTCGAGAAGGCGACGAAGAAGAGCCGCGACAAGCGGGCCTTGCGGCTTGCAGAGGTGCGCGACGAGATTGCCGAGCTTACCGCGCTGATCGACGGGATCCGCGGCCTCCGGGCCGGCGCGACGTCGCGGTCGACGTCCACCTCAACCCGGCGGCGCGCGGCCGCCAGGCCTGCGGCCGGAGCCCGCAAGCGACCTTCCTCGGCATCCAAGCCGCGCTCCTCGGCCACCACTCCGGCCGCCGCGGCGACCTCGGCCCCGACCGCGACCGCGACACCGGCAGCCACGGCCGGCTCGGGCAAGGTCGCACCGGTCGCATCCGCGACCGCCAAGCGCTCGACCGCCAATCGCTCGACCGCGAAGGCGTCGACTGTGAAGTCAGCCACGAGGAAGCCAGCTGCGACACCGCGCAGGCGGTCGACGGCAGCGAAGCCTGCAGGGTCGACCACGCCACGACGACGCGCCAGCCGACCCGCAGCCGACGGGCCGGCGTGATCGCCGGCCGACGTCGCCGGTCGGCCTGACCGAACCCGAGAGCCGTGCCCCGCCAGATCGGCGCCGCGATCGATCTCGGCTCGACGTCCGTCCACATGCTCGTCGCGCGTCCGGAACGGGCCGGTCTCGTCGTCCTGGACGACGAATCGGCCTTCCTCGGCCTGGGTGCTGCGGTTGACGGAACCGGTGCCCTCGGTGCTCCTGGCCGAGCCACGCTGGTCACGACGGTCGGCACGTACGTGGAACGGGCCCGTGGGCTCGGCGCCGCTCGGCCGATCGTCATGGGCACCGAGCCCCTGCGCCGGCTCACTGACGCGACCAGGATCGTTGCCGAGATATCCGCCGGGACCGGTGCGCCGATGGCGGTCCTCGAGCACGAGGAGGAGGCGCTCCTGACCCTCGTCGGGCTGACGGCCGGACGTGCCGTCCAAACCGACCTGCTCGTCGTCGACATCGGTGGCGGCTCGAGCGAGCTCGTCGAGATCGGTCCCAACCGGCTGGCGAAGGCGGCCGGCGTGCAGGTCGGCGCCGGCCGGCTGACGCGCCAGATCGTGGACCGCGATCCGCCGACCGTCGCGCATTTCGCCGCGCTGAACCGGGCCGCGGACGACGCCTTTGGCTGGGTGCCGACACGCCAGCCGGCCGAGGTGGTGTTCGTCGGCGGTACGGCGTCGAACCTGCTCAAGCTGCTCCGTCGGGCGGGCAACCCCGACCGTGACGATCGCCTCGACCGGGAGGCGCTCGGCCTCGCCCGCGCCATCGTCGCGGAGACGCCGGCCGAGATGCTGGCCGCGACCTACGGGCTGCGCGAGGCGCGGATCCGGCTCCTCGCGGCCGGCGCGGCGATCATCGAGACCGTTCTCGACCGGGTCGGGATGGAGTCCGGGCGGGTCGTCGACACGGGCATCCGCGAGGGCGCGATCATCGCGGCGGATCGCGCGGGCGACGGTTGGCGCGACCGGCTGGAGGAGCTCGCCCACGGCTGGATCGCCTGAGGATCGGGACCCGACGGCGCGGCATCCTCCGACTCATCGGTTGTCCGCGTGACGGACGGGCGGACCGTCGCGTCGGCTCCCAGCCTTCGCGTTGTGCGACTAACGGACGAGCGCACCGTGGCGTCGGCTCTCAGCCGTGGGGTTGTCCGCGTAGCGGACGGGCGGACCGTCGCAGCAGCCGTCAGCCGTCAGGTTGCCCGCCTGGCGCACAGCCTGGGTCGGCGCGCGGATCGCTCCGCCCGGGGAAATCGTCCGATAACAAGCCCGACGGAGACTCCCGTCGATGTCGCAGCGGTCGACGCGCCGGAACCTCCGCCCGATCCTGTGGCTCGGGCTCAGCGCCGTGGCGTTCGCCGGGGCATTTGCCCTCGGAAACGCCGCCCTGGCCCTGGTTGCCAGCCTGGCGATCGTCGCTGCCCTTGTGTCGGTAGAGCGGTACCCGAGGATCCGGGGCTGAGGGGCCGCTGGGCGCGGCCTGGGACTGAGGGCTAGAGGCCCGCGAGCGCCCGGCCGAGCGAGCGGCGGAACGCGATCCCGGCGACCCCGCGCCAGGCCCGCCCGACCGTTCGGTGGAGGCGGGCGACCTCCTTCTCCCGGCTGACGAGATAGCGGGCGATCGCCGCGCTCTCGCCGTCGCTGATCGAGCCGGCCCGCTCGACCAGGAAGCTCCGGGCGAGGTGGGCGGCGACGTCGGCGTCCTTCATCAGCCCGAGGTGATCCTGGAGCGCGGTGACCCGGGCGATGAGCCCATCGGCGTCCGGTCCGAGGGCCTCGCGGACGAACTCCATCGAATAGCGCAGCCACTTGCCGTGGATCCGCAGCTCGTGGAGGGTGTCGACGTCGGCCCAGCGGAGGACCGGCTCGTAGGAGCGGACGTGCTCGTACGCGGCCTGGATCCGTGACGCGGCGGTGTCGCGGACCCGGTGCGGCTCGGTCGGCACGACCGGCCGCGCAGCCACGCCCTCGTGCCGGACGAACTCGGCGTAGTCGTCGAGCCAGCGCCGGTAGCCGTCCGAGTCGAGCTCGCGCATGAGCAGGACCCGGGCGTCTTCGCGATGGAGCCGCCAGGCGGCGAGCAACGGCTCGAGGGCGCGCTGCTCGGCGACCGGCAGGTCGGCCCGATAGACGTCGGCGGCCTCGATCAGGACGTCGAGGTCGCGCACGGCGCCGAGCCGTGCGGCCACGTCGCGCAGCCGCCCGCGATGCTTCTTCGTCCGCTCCGGCCGGAACGCCTCCCCGAAGACCCGCCAGGCGGCGCGCTGGCGACGGGTCGCGACGCGCATCGAGTGGAGATCCTCGGCATCGGTCCCGTCACGGGTCCCGGCCTCCCTGGCGATCATCTTCGCGAGGTGGAACCGGAGGACCTTCCGACCGGCCTCGGCGATGTGGTCCTCGGCGAGCACGCCGGGGGTCTTGCCCACGACGAGGTGCGGCCGGACGTCCTCCTCGGGGATCGCGCCGCCCGCGACCGCGGCGGTCGGGGTCGCCTTCCGCTTCGGCCTGCTGCGCGGCCGGACGGCGGCAACCTTGGGCACGTCGCCGGTCGATGCCGTGGTTGCGTGGCCCGACGGTGCGTCCGGCGCATCGGCGGCGGGGGTCGCGGTGACGTCCACCGCCTGGTCGATCTCTGCGCCCGGACTGACGTCGATCACGGGCGCGCCGACTTCGTCGACGTCCTCGTTGGCATCGACGTCCGAATCGGTGGTCGTCGAATCGAGCTCGGCCAGCACGGCCTCGACGATCTCCGCGATCGGCGGCAGGGCCCGATCCGGGTCGGTCGTCAGCTGGTCCTCGATCGGGACCAGCACGGATGCACCCCGCCGGCCGCGCTTCGACTCGGCGGCGGCGACCGCCCGGAGAGCCGACTGGAGCTTGGACGTGTCAGCCGGCGCCAGCCCGGGATCGGACGCCAGCTCGCGGTCGACGTCGGCGAGACCCGCCTCGTCGCCCGTGATCAGCTCGACCTCGAGCTCGACGAACCGGCCGACGACCCGGCTCCGGCTGACGGCGTCGACCTCGTCGAGGCTCAGCTCGACCGACGTGCCGTCGCGCTGGAGGATCCGCTTGCGGCGGAGCTGGCGGATCGTGACGACCTCGACGAGCGGCGCGTCGCCGCACTGCTCGAGGATCAGCGAGCGCGCGTCGGACGGCGGCCAGTCGCGCGGGTGGGCGGTCCGATCGGCCGGCCCCTCGAGCTCCTCGCGACGATGGACGTTGCCGGTGCCGACGCGACGCACCGACGACTTCACCGCGACGGTCGTCGTCTTGGCCGTCTGGCGCAGGCGGGCGGCGAACCCGGCCCGGGCCATCGCCCCGCCGGCGGTGTCGATGTAGCGATCCTCGACCTGGGTCGAGCGGACCGGCGAGCTTGCCCGGAAGCCCGCGATCTCGTCCGCGCCGAGATAGCGATCACCCGCGGCCGGGTCGATGACGCGGTACTTCAGCTCGATCTCGACTGGCTTGCCGCTGCGCTGGCTCGTGCTCATGCGCGGGGATCCAGCGATCCGGCGCCGGCCCGCGGCCGATGCGGGGTCGCGGCAGTCGCGGTCAAGACGGCAGCCCGCGCCTTGAGCTCCTCGTGCGTGTCGCACGTGCCCGCGTGGCCGACGATCTCCTCGGTCCGTCGCCACGTCGCGTCCCGCCCGAGCTGCCAGGAGCGGCGGTCGTCCTGGAGCATGATGTCGATGATCTCGGCAATCCGGTTGCGAGCCTCGGCGTCCTCGACCGGGACCATCGCCTCGACCCGCCGATCGAGGTTGCGATCCATGAGGTCCGCCGAGCCGATGTACCACTCGCCCTCGCCGCCGTTGGCGAAGCCCCAGATCCGGGAATGTTCCAGGAACTCACCGACGATCGAGCGGACGGTCACGTTGTCGGAGACGCCCTTGACCCCGGGCAGGAGGGAACAGGCCGCGCGGGCGATGACGTCGACCCGGACGCCCTTCTGCGACGCGCGGTAGAGGGCCTCGATCGACGGCTGGTCGACGATCGCATTGAGCTTCACGACGATCCGCGCCTCGTGGCCGAGGGCGGCGTGATCGATCTCGCGGTCGACGAGCTCGAGGAACCGCGAGCGGAGGCTGTGCGGGGCGACCAGGAGCCGCCGGAACGTCCGCTGGCGCGACAGGCCGGTCAGCACGTTGAACAGGTCGGTCACGTCCGCGCCGAGCTCCGGCCGGCAGCTCAGCAGGCCGAGGTCGGTGTACAGCCGGGCCGTCTTCGGGTTGTAGTTGCCGGTGCCGATGTGGACATAGCGGCGGAGGCCGGAGCCCTCGCGACGGACGACGAGGCAGACCTTCGAATGCGTCTTAAGCCCGACGAGCCCGTACACGACGTGGGCGCCGGCCTGCTCGAGCTTGCGGGCCCAGACGATGTTGGCCTCCTCGTCGAAGCGGGCCTTGATCTCGACGAGGACGACCACCTGCTTCCCGCGCTCCGCGGCCCGGATCAGGTCGCGCACGATCGGCGAGTCGCCCGACGTCCGGTACAGGGTCATCTTGATCGTGAGGACGTCCGGATCGTCGACCGCCTGGGCGATGAACCGCTCGACCGACGCGACGAAGCTCTCGTACGGGTGGTGCACCAGCAGGTCCCCGATCCGGATCGCGGCGAGGACGTCGGCGGGTTCGTCCTCGTCGGGCGGGACGAGCCGCGGTGGCGTCACCGGGGTCCACGGCGGGCTCTTGAGCTCCGGACGATCGAGGTCGGCGATCTGGCGCAGCCCGGTCAGGTCGAGCATGCCCTTGATCTCGTACGCGTCGTCGTCGCCGAGGCCGAGTCCGCTCAGCAGGATCCTGCGCGTCGCGAGCGGCATCGAGCGCTCCACCTCGAGCCGGACCGCCTCGCCGAACCGGCGTCGCCGAAGCTCTTCCTCGATCGCCATCAGGAGGTCGTCCGCCTCGTCCTCCTCGATCGCGAGGTCGGCGTTGCGGGTGACCCGGAAGAGGTGATGCTCGTCGACGTCCATCCCGGTGAAGAGCAGGTCCAGGTTCGCCTCGATGATCTGGTCGAGCAGGATGAATCGATGCGGCTCGACCTCGAAGAGGCGGGGCAGGATCTGGGGGACCTTCACCCGGGCGAAGTGTCGCTCGCCGGTCTCGGGGTCGCGCAACCCGACCGCGATCGACAGGCTCAGCGTCGAGATGTACGGGAACGGGTGGCCCGGATCGACGGCGAGCGGCGTCAGGACCGGGTAGATCTCGTCGATGAACCGCTGGCGGAGGACCGCGTGGTGCTCGGGGATCGCGTTGTAGCGGACGATCTCGATCTCCGCTGTCGCGAGGGTCTTCCGGATCTCGGTCCAGATCCGGCTGTGCTCGGCGACCAGCTCCAGGACCCGCGTTCGAGCGGCGGCGATCTGCTCGGCGGCGGTCAGCCCGTCCGGCGAGGTCGTCGCGCGTCCGGCGTGGACCTGCTGGCGCAACCCGGCGACCCGGATCTGGAAGAACTCGTCGAGCATGCTGGCGAAGATCGTCAGGAAGTTGATCCGCTCGAGCACGGGATTGCGGGCGTCGCCGGCCTCGTACAAAACGCGCCCCGCGTAGTCCAGCCAGGCCAGTTCCCGATTGATGTACGGGTGCTTCTTGACGGGGCGATCGGCCGGTGCGGCATGGCCGGCACGCGAGCGCTTCGCTGCCCGCTCGGGTCGGCTCGTGGCCGACGCATCGGCGGGCGCTGGAGATCCGGCGGCGCTCATCGGCGTGTGGAAAGCCTGCCTCTCGACGGCCCGGCGCGGAGCGGCGCTCGGGCCGGCGAGAATAGCACGGGTTTGTTCACACTCGGCCCACGACGATCGTCACTCGTCGGCGACGTACCGCCGGTCGCCGGTCGTGCGGTCGACGAAGACGCGCATCCTGACCCCGGTCGTCGGGTCGACGAACGTCTCGTCGGTCCGCCGGAACCGGGGATCGAGCTGACCGGTCGGCTCGCCGCCGCCGGGCCCGGCCGACTCGAAGGATCGCTCGGCGTCCTCGGAGCGGTAGCGGTTGCGCTCGATGGCGAGGGCGATCAGGGCGCCGGCTCCGATGACGACGAGCCACAGCCCGGTCCCGGTCGCCGCGCCGCCCAACGCGATCGCCCCGAGTCCCGCGACGAGCATCACGGTCGCGACCGCGGCGACCGCCAGTCGCGTCGTCGCGCTGAGCATGCCGGCCCTACTCGGTCGTCTGGGTTGCGCCGGCGTCGGCCTCGATCACGACAGCGGTCCCGTAGGCCACGATCTCGGTCATCGTCGTCGCCATCTCGGAGCTGTCGAAGCGCATCGAGACGACGGCGTTGCCGCCCATCAGGGTCGCGTTCTTGACGAGCCGGTCGAGCGCCTGGCGGCGGGTGTCCTCGAGGAGCGAGGTGTACTCCTTGATCTCACCGCCGCCGAGCGAGCGGAGGCCGGCGATCAGGTTGCCGGAGAAGCCGCGGCTGCGGACGACGAGCCCGAAGACCTGGCCCTTCGTCTCGATGATTCGATGGCCGGCGATGAACGGCGTGGTGGCGACGATCATGGATCTCCCTCAGTCGTGCTGGTGGCCGGACTCGGGCCGGGCGCCATGCCCGTCCTCGTGCTGGTGGCCGGCCTGGCCGCGCCGCGCCGCGCACGTCGGGCACGGGCAGCGGTCGCGGAGGAGGTTGAAGGTATAGAACCCGGTCGAATGGCCGTCGCCCCAATGCGGGGAGACGGCGTAGTTGCCGACGAGGTGGATGTCCGTCATCCGCGTCTGCTCCGGGGTCAGGGTCGGCGCGCTGTCGAGCCAGCCCGGCATCCCGGCCTCACCGCGGCAGTAGGCACACGGGCACAGCCAGCGCAGGGCGGTGAAGTCGTACAGCGTCGCGTGACCGTCGGCCCACTCGATCGCGAGCGTGGCGGCGGCGCGGTCCGCGTGGATCTTCCGGGCAACCGTCGGGGAGCCCGACGGGGCCGGTGCCGTCGCGATCGATCCGGTCGCCGGCGAGCCGGCGAGGCCCGAGGCGGCGCTCGAATCGATGGAATCCCGCTCGCTGGTCACCGGGTCATCATCGCACCTCCCGGGACCATCGTCCCGGGGCGACCCGGCCCGGGCGGGGCTATCCTCCGCCAGTGAGTCTCCTCATCGATGATCTCCACAAGACCTTCGGCCGGGTGGTCGCGCTCGACGGCCTGTCGTTCGAGGTTCCGACCGGCCAGATCTTCGGGTTCCTCGGAGCGAACGGGGCCGGCAAGACGACGACGATGCGAATCGCGCTCGGGGTGCTGGCGGCGAACAGCGGCCGGATCACATGGAACGGCTCCGACACGCGCGAGCTGCCGCGGGCCACCTGGGGCTACCTGCCGGAGGAACGCGGGCTCTATCCGCGGATGATCGTCCTCGACCAGCTCGTGTTCTTCGCGTCGCTCCACGGCGTTCCCCGCGATGTGGCTCGGCAGAACGCCCTCGGCTGGCTCCATCGCCTGCGCGTCAGCGATCTCGCGGAGCGCAAGGCGGAGGAGCTGAGCAAGGGCAACCAGCAGAAGATCCAGATGATCTCAGCGCTCCTTCACAACCCGCCGGTCCTGCTGATGGATGAGCCGTTCACCGGGCTCGACCCGGTCAACGTGGCGCTCCTGCGCGAAGCCTTCCTCGAGCTGCGCGACGAGGGCCGGACGCTGATCTTCTCGACCCACCAGATGGAGACCGTCGAGGCCATGTGCGAGTCGATCGCGATCGTCGATCGCGGCCGGGTCGTCGTCGGTGGGGCGCTGCGCGACGTCAAGCGGGCCACGGGCCGGCGGATGGTCCACCTGTCGGTCGACGGCGATCACCGCCTCGCCTGGCTGGCGAGCGTGCCGGGTGCCCGGATCCTCCGCCCGGGGATCGACCGGACCGAGATCGAGCTCGACGACGGAACGGAGCCCGACGCGATCCTGGCGGCGGCCATCACGGCCGGGGCACGGGTCAGCCACTTCGAGGTCGCCGAGCCGTCGCTGGAGCAGATCTTCATCGACCACGTCGGGCGGGCGCCCGATGAGGACACGCCCCTGGCAACCGGCCCAGCCGACCCGGCCGGGCCGACGAACCCGGCCGACCCGACCGGCCCGGCGGCCCCGACCGGCCCGACCGATGGCGCGACCGCCGAGGACGCCGCGTGAGTCGGACACCAGGCCGTGAGGGCGCTGCCGGCGGCTCGTCCGCGCCCAGCCGTCACGAGCCGGCATTCCCGAACACGACTCACGTCGCACGGCGCGAGTACGGCGAGCTCGTCCGTTCGCGGCTGTTCCACGTCTCGACGGTGACGCTCGCCGTCCTCGCGATCGTCGTCGCGCTGCTGCCGATCGCCGTCCGCTACCTGGAGCGGGGCGCGACGACCCGGATCGCCGTCGTAGCGGGCAACGTGCAGCTCGCGAACGACACCCGGGGGATCCTCAACCAGATCCTCAACAGCCAGGGCGGAACGACGTACACGGTGACGGTCGTGGCCAGCGAGCAGGAGGCGATCGCGGCGGTCGACGACCACCGGCTCGATGCTGTCGTCACCGCGAGACGAGCCGACAACGGGAGCCTCGGGTTCGTCGTCCACGGCGGCGAGACGATCGGCGACGGGACGGTCGAGCTCCTCAACTTCGGCGGCCTCAGCGTCGCGCTCC
>Ga0307308_10000597_pt1 | contig 13240 bp, 8 predicted proteins | sample ER_DNA_195_FD_194501 | JGI IMG/M metagenome (GOLD analysis project Ga0307308, IMG submission 194501) | Bulk soil microbial communities from the East River watershed near Crested Butte, Colorado, United States - ER_DNA_195 | ecosystem: Environmental > Terrestrial > Soil > Floodplain | place: USA...
GTCAGCCGGTCGACCGCGGTGCCGGGCCGTCGACGCCACCCCGCCACATCACAATCACGGTATGAATCCACTGGCCCAGCGTCAAACGCGGCGAGCCCATCGTTGCGTCTCGACGATCGATCCGAACGTGCTTCTCGATATGACGCGACTGACATGATCGGCGGCGCACTCGCTGGGGCCCACGATGACATTGCTGTGGCTCGTCGGCGATGAGCGCGCAGAGCACTTGTTCATGTACTTCGGGCGAGGTCGACATGCCACCTGCCCTGGCGTTCAACAATCGGTAGTGCAGCTCGCCAGCCGGGTCGTGACTCGGAAGCGGCGCCTGCTCGGCCAGTCACGGTAGGCCCCGCTGCGACGTCGTATCCGCTGGCGCGCGGCGCGTTGAGCGCGGGCCCAGCCTGGTCTCTCCGCGATCGGTTGGTCGATGCTGTCGGCGAGGTCGCCCCAGTCGACGGTGTTGCCCTCACTGAGTCGAGTTCCAGACGCTTGCGATCCCGCCGCCGCCAAGCTCTACCACGCTAACAATCAAGTTGTCTTCATCGGTGATATCCGGGTCCGGCGCTCCGCGTCGGGGAGGTTGGTGATCTCGCTCCAGATCTAGTCCTCGCCGCCGGTCGGATCGAGGTGCAGCAATGCCTCGTACCCGGTCGTTCCGGCCCACTGCATCCGGACCGTGACGTACTTCTGGCGAGGATCTCGCGTGTCCACCTCTCGACGGCAGCGGCCACCTGTTGGAACTCGGCGACGAGCCGCTGCCGCCGCTGTTTGGTCCGCGCTCCCATGCGACGAACAGCCTCGGGGGGTGCTGGGCAACCGCGGCCCGCTGTAGCCCACGCCATATCGAGGGTGACCTCGAGCGGCAGCGCCGGGAAGGGTTCGAACATGGGGTCTCCTTCATCGGTTTCGGACGTTTGTGGTGGGTCGGCTGGCGGCTTCCTCGGCGAACAGGGAGGCAGCCGCCTGCAGTTCCGCGATGAGGCGGGGGATGGATCCGCGGAGCTCGGCGTAGGTGGTCGCCATGGCGGCGTCGGGGTTGATCGTCATCTCTGCCGGCTGGTCGGCGGGCGTGAGCTGGTCCACGGCGTCGGTCAGCTGCGTGGCCCGACCGAGGGCGAACAGACCGAGGGCGGCCGCGCCGAGCGCGGTGCCTTCGGCGGCGGCGACCAGATGCAGCGGCCGGTTGAGTGAGGCGGCCATGACTTCGCGCCATAGCGGCGACCGGAAGGTCCCGCCGGTGACCCGGACTGACGTGACCGGCGCGATGCGGTCGAGGCTGTCGGTGATGACTGCTAGTTGTCGGCAGACGCCTTCGACAGCGGCGCGGATCAGGTGGGCGCGGGTGTGTTCGCGGCGGAGCCCGAGGTAGGCGCCAGGCAGGTCTGGATCCCACAGGGGGGCCCGCTCGGCCAGCAGGTAGGGAACCATGACCAGCCCGTCGCTGCCGGGTGGGACGGTCGCGGCGAGGCTAAGCAGGGCCTCGTCGGCCAGGCCGCCCGCCGGGGCTGACACATCGGGTGCCAGGGAGTCGCCGGCCCAGCGGATGACGACTCCGCCGTTGCTGACTGCACCCCCGACGACCCATACCGAGTCGGTAAGTGCATAGCAGAAGAGGGCTCCGCCTTCGTCGACTTGCGGCTTCGGCACGGCCATGCGGATGGCGCCGCTGGTACCCAACGAGAGACCTGCCACCCCGGGAGTGATGGCACGGGTGCCCAGGTTGCCGAGGGGTCCGTCAGCGGCGCCGGCGATCACGGGTAGGCCGGCGGGCAGTGCGACTTGTTGTGCCGCGCCGGGTGACAGGGTCAGCGTCGCGGTGGTGGCCACGATGGGCGGCAGCTGGTCCATGGAGACGCCGGACAGCGCTGTGGCGGCCGGACTCCAGGTGCGGGTGGCCATGTCGAGCAGCCCTGTGCCGGAGGCGGAGGACAGCTCGGTGACGAGCGTGCCGGTCAGCTGGTAGAGGAGGTAGTCCTTGAGGCCGATCCACCAGCGGGCGCGGGTCCACGTCTGGGGTTCGTTCTGGGCGAACCACATGAGCTTGGTGAGCGGAGTCATCGGGTGGATCGGTGTACCGGTTGTCCGGTGCAACTCGCCGGCTTGGCCGGAGGTCTGCAGGAACCGCGCCTGCTGGCTGGCTCGGGCGTCGGCCCAGGTGATTAGCGGGGTGAGAGGCCGCAGGGCGGCGTCGAGCGCGAGCAGACCGTGCATCGCGGCGCTCACCGCCACGGCGATGACCTCGGCTCCGCCGACGACCGACGTGCACTCGCCCGCGGCGGCGGTGGTCGCGCTCATCATCGACTCGGGGTCCTGGACCTGCCATCCCGGCTGCGGCTCGAGCAGGGGGTATTCGCGGATCGCCACGTGTCGCCATGGTGAAGCCAGGTCGAACGCGACTGCTTTCACGCCGGTTGTTCCCACGTCGAGCGCGAGAATGATCGGGCCGGTTGGCCGCCGTGCGGGAGTCATGTCCGGCTCTGCTGGCTGAGCTGTTCGGCGGCTTCGAGCACTGCGGAGATGACGTCGGCATCCGCGCCCAACACCGGATCGAGATACGTCACCACCCGGCGGACGGCATCCGGCACCGGCCCGGCGGCGAGCGGGACAATCTCGTCCGCGCGGACGTCGACGACCGGTGTCCCGGCACCGCGCAGATGCGCCACCCAGGCGCCGAGCAGCAGGGTGGCCCCGGCAGGGGTCCGCCCAGCCGCGCGCTCCCGCCGAAGCGTCGGCAGGATGCGCACCGGCAGCTTTTGGGAGCCGTCGGTGGCGATCTGGGCGAGCAAGTACCGGATGCGCGGATTGGCGAACCGGTCGAGCAGGGCGGTCCGGTACGCCGTGAGCTCGTCGTCGCCCTGGCTCAGATGCCGAGACGCTTCGATCCACCACTGCACGAGCCAGCCGCGGACCGTGTCGTCGGCGACCGCGTCGGCGACCGTGTCATGGCCCCGGATAGCGCCAGCGTAGGCAAGCAGCGAGTGGCCGCCGTTGAGCAGCCACAGTTTGCGATGTTCGAACGGGGTGATGTCATCGGTGAAGGTGGCGCCCGCATCCTCCCAGCCGGGGCGCCCGGCGGGGAAGGCGCCGCTGAGCACCCATTCGCGGAACGGTTCGGTGACCACCGGCGCGTCGTCCCGCCGACCGGTGCCCTCGCACACGGCGACGATGTCCTCGGGGGTAGTCCGCGGGGTGATCCGGTCGACCATCGTGGTGACCGTCGACAGCGAGCCGCCGATCCAGTCGGCCAGGCCGGGGTCGACCATGTCGGCCAGGTCGGCGAGCACTCGGGCGGCTACCGCGCCGTTGTCGGGCAGGTTGTCGCACGGAATCAGGGTGAGCGGTCCGGCGTCAGCCCGGCGGCGGGCGGCGAGCCCGGCGATCAGCCGCGCCGGAGCGGTGAAGACGCGGGCGGTGGGGTCGCGGCACAGGGTTGCGACATCGGTCTGCACGTCGTCACGGGTGCGGTCCAGCCCGCCGTCGGCGCCGCGGAGGTAGCCGGCCTCGGTGATGGTGACGGTCACCGCGCGCACCTGGGGCGAGGCGAGGTAGCCGAGCCAGGCGTTGTGATCGGCAGCGGCGTGGGCGCGGGAGACGCTGCCGATGACATCGAACTGGTCACCGGCGGCGGCGCGGGTAATCAGGGTGTAGAGGCCGTCCTGCGCTCCCAGCGTCTGGGCGAGCCCAGAGCTTCGTCCGGCGAAGGCTGCGATGCCCCACTGCTCGGCATCGGGGGCGTGATCGGTGTACCAGGCCTGGTGAGCGCGGAAGAAGTTACCCAGGCCGAGATGCACCAGCCGCACCGGCGGCGCGGGGCGGCCGTGACCGGCAGCGCGAGACAGTATGTCGGTCACAGCTTGAACACCGACCTCGGGCGGGTGGTGACGAGGTCGAGGGCGATCTCGTGCGCCTCGTCCTCGTCGAGGCGGTGTTCGGCGACCAGGTTGGCGAGGAAGCCCGCGTCGATGCGGCGGGACATGTCGTGACGGGCCGGAATCGAGCAGAACGCGCGGGTGTCGTCGATGAACCCGGACGTCCGGGTGAAGCCAACCGTCTCGGTGACCGCAGCGCGGAAACGACGGATCGCCTCGGGGGCGTCGAGGAACCACCAGGGCGCGCCGACGTACACCGTCGGGTAGAACCCGGCCAGCGGCGCAAGCTCGCGGGAGAACACCGTCTCGTCGAGAGTGAACAGCACCAGGTGCAGGTTTGGATGGGTCCCGTAGCGCTGGAGCAGCGGGCGCAGCGCCTGGGTGAACTCGACCCGCACCGGGATGTCGTTGCCGGTGTCGGCTCCGAACCGGTCGGTGGTAGGGCCGTGGTGGCCGCGGCATACGCCCGGGTGCATGGTCATCACCAAGCCGTCGTCACAGGACATGCGCGCCATCTCGTTGAGCATGTGACAGCGGAACGCGACCATCTCGGCTGGACCGGCCTGCCCGCCCAGCGCGGCGGTGAAGACACGGGATGCCTCCGCGGGCTCCAATGGGTCGGTGCGGACGTCGAGATGGCTGTGATCGGCGGAGGTCGCGCCGTGGTCGACGAAGTAGCGCCGGCGCTCCTCCAGCGCGCGGACGTAGCCGGCGTAGGCACCGGTGTCGACTCCGGCCGTCTCTCCGAGCCGTCGGACCCGCCCCGCCCATACCGGCTGCGCCGGCTCGAGATACGCGTCGGGCCGGAACGTCGGAACCACCCTGCCCGTCCAGGTGTGGTCCGCGGCCAGCGCGGTGTGCGCCGCCAGGTCGTCGCACGGGTCGTCGGTGGTGGCCAGCACCGCGATGCCGAACCGCTCGTACAGCGCGCGGGGCCGGTAGGCCTCCTTGGCGAGGCGGTCCGCGATCTGGTCGTAGATCATGTCCGCGGTCTGCGCCGAGGGCCGCACCGACACTTCGAAGATGTCCGCCAGCTCCGAGTCGAGCCAATACCGCACCGGGGTACCGCGGTACACCTCCCAGTGCGTACACAGCTGCCGCCACACCGCGCGGGCCGTCGCCTCATCCAGCCGACCCTGGGCCACACCGAGGGCGTCCAACGCGACGCCACTGGCATGCAGCAACCGCGTCACGTAGTGGTCCGGGGTGACCAGCAGCGTCGCCGGGTCCGTAAACGGATCGTCATCGAGTAGCAGGCGCGGGTCGACGTGCCCGTGTGGGGAGACGATCGGCAAGGCGCGGACCGCCTCGTACAGCCGGCGGGCGATCGCGCGCACTCCCGGCTCGGGCGGAAGCAGCCGGTCCGGGTGCAGCTCGAGAGGCGCGGGCGCTGTCATGGCGACCAGCCTGCAACCGCCGCGTCGCCATGGCAATCGGATGTCATGAGTTGCCGTGGAGGGTTGCCGCGGCACCACTCGGCTGCGCACAGTGATGCGACAGGTGAACTTCCGAAGGCATCTGGAGACGACGATGACGCGGACCATTGGCACGGCGCCAGCACAGCGGGCGGAGGATGCGGTGCGGGTCGGCGGTCCCGACTTGGTCCTCTCCGACGACGAGGTGCGCGCGTTCGTCCACGACCAGCTCACCCGCGCCGATCTGGACGGGCGCAGCGTTTGCGTGATCGTGCCGGACGGCACCCGCAGCTGCCCGCTGCCGCTGCTGCTGTCGGCGGTGCACGGCGCGCTCCACGGGCGGGTCAGCCGGCTGACCGTGCTGATCGCGCTCGGCACGCACGCCGCCATGCAGCATGCCGCGCTGGCCGCCCACCTGGGTTATCCGCTCGGTCAGCTTTCCGAGACGTATCCCGGAATCACCGTGCGGAACCACGAGTTCTGGGACCCGGCCACCTTCGCCGAGGTCGGCACCATATCCGCCGATCGGCTCGCTGAGCTGTCCGGAGGGATGCTGCGCCAGGACGTACGAGTGCGCCTCAACCGGGCGGTAGTCGAGCACGACGTGACCCTGATCGTCGGGCCGGTGTTTCCGCATGAGGTGGTCGGCTTCTCCGGCGGCAACAAGTACCTCTTTCCCGGCGTCTCCGGGCAGGACGTCATCGACGTCTCACACTGGCTCGGCGCGTTGATCACCAGCGCTGAGATCATCGGGACCCGCGGCATCACCCCCGTACGGGACTTGATCAACGAGGCCGCCTCGCTGCTGCCGAGCGAGCGGCTCGCCCTCTGCGTGGTCGTCAAGTCCGGCAGCCACGACCTGCACGCAATCTCGTTCGGCACCCCGGAGGCCGCGTGGGCCGCAGCCGCCGAGGTGTCGGCGGAGACGCACGTGCGCTACCTCGACGCGCCCGTTCACCGGGTGCTGTCGCTGGTGCCGGCGAAGTACAGCGACATGTGGACGGGCGCCAAGGGCTTCTACAAGGTGGAGCCGGTCGTCGCCGACGGCGGCCAGGTCGTGCTGTACGCGCCACACATCCACGATGTCAGCGTGATGCACCCGCACATCGTCGACATCGGCTATCACTGCCGCGACTACTTCGTGAAGCAGTGGCCCCGATTCGCCAGCTACCACTGGGGCGACCTCGCGCACTCGACGCACCTGCGCGGCGCCGGCACCTACGACGACATCCACGGCGAACGCGATCGAGTGACCGTCACCTTGGCCACCGGCATTCCCGAAGACGTGGTGCGCTCGATCAATCTGGACTACCTCGACCCGGCCGAGGTCGACGTCGAGGCCTGGTCGGCCGACCCGGACACCCTGGTCGTTCCCCAGGCCGGCGAGGTCCTCTTCCGGCTGCGCTGAGCCGTCGAGCCGCGCACCACCAGCTGCACCGACAGCACCATCGGCCCACCGCTGCGCGGACTCGCCCCGCGCAACGGCGCAATCAGGTGCCGCACCGCCGCGGTCCCCAACGCCCGCAGCAGCGCCGCCCCCGTGGTCAACGCGATCGGCGCCGAAGATGTTTTCGAATCCGACCACGCTGACATCGCGAGGCCACCCGGACTCCCACGTGCGACAAACCCCGGATCAACCCCAGAGCCAGCAGGTCGTTGTACGCCAGCACCCCGGTGGTCGGCGCGCGCCGCAGATCCTCGACCGCCGCCAGCCCGCCGGCGATCGTCGGCGGATACGGCCCGGGCCGGCGCACCCGCAACTCCAGCTCATGGCCGGCCTCCCTCGTCGCTCCCCAGCGCATCGCGTCGGCCCACGACTCCTCCGGCCCGGCCAGGTACGTCAACGACGAATGGCCCAGCTCGCCGAGGTGCTCGACCGCGCGCCGCATCCCGCCACCGTGGTCGGTCGAGACAGGGCACCTCCGGAAAGGCTCGATTCACAATCACCATGGGGCGCTGCCTGGCGGCCGACCGGATCGCCGAGTCCGAGATCCGCGACGAGCTGAGCACCAGACCCTCGACGGTGGCGACGACGCGCTGGATGGCCTCCCGCTCGGTGCGGGGCGACTCCTGCGCGTCGGCGAGCACCATCGTGTACCCGCCGTCGCCGGCCGCGGCCTCCCCTCCCAGGATGATCTCGAAGTTCACTGAGTTGATGATGTCGCCCACCAGCAACGCGATGATGCCGGTCTTGCCGGTCGGCAGCGGCCCGAGCGAGCGGGTTCGCGCGGTACCCGAGCCGCCTCGCGGCGGCCCGGATCCGGGCCTCCGTCTCGGCGTTCACCCGCCTTGGCCGGGCAAAACGCGCGGGACACAGTCGAGGCCGGGACCCCGCACTCACGGGCCACGTCGTAGATCGTGGGTGGCCCGATCCCGTTCTGCGTCGACCGGCTCCGGGGCCGCCTCCTGTTGCGGATCTCCAGGGCCTGCTCGCGCGCCGACCGTATGGTCCCGCGACAACATGTGGCAACCGGTTGTCGAGGGCGATGATGCCGGGTGGAATGGAGGCCGGCCAACCGGACCCCGGCTCACCAACAGGTCCGAGCGTCCTGCCGAGGTCGTCGGCACTCGCTGGGCCCAACGCAGAGGAGGACCGACATGTTGCGACCCCGTGACACCGCCACTCGGGAGCGTAAGTCGCTCAACGGGCTGTGGCGGTTCGCCCTCGACCCGGCCGGTGAGGGGCGCACCGCCGGTTGGTTCACCGGGCCCCTTCCCAACAGCCGGGAGATGGCGGTACCCGCGAGTTTCAACGACATCGTCGCCGACGCCCACGTGCGCGACTACTTCGGCGACGTCTGGTACCAGACGTGCGTGCGGGTGCCGGCCGGCTGGGCCGGCTCGCGCATCGTGCTGAACCTTGAGTCCGCTACCCATCGCGCCACGGTGTGGGTGGGCGAGATCGAGGTGGTGTCCCACGAGGGCGGCTACACACCGTTCGAGGCGGATGTTACCGAGCACGTCACCGCCGGCCAGCAAGCACGAATCACCGTGGTCGTCAACAACACCCTCAGCTTCCAGAGCATCCCGCCCGGCGTGATCGAGGACACGCCAGCGGGCAAGCGGCAGCGCTACTTCCACGACTTCTTCAACTACGCCGGCCTGCACCGCACCGTCTGGCTGTACAGCACTCCACACAACTATGTCGAGGACGTGACCGTGGTGACCGGTCTCGACGGTGCCAGCGGCACCGTCGAGTACCAGGTTGGGGCCGTCAACCCCGACGGGCTGCGGGTCGCCGTCGTCCTGCGGGACGCCGACGGTGCGGAGGTCGCCACCGGCGGTGGCGCGAGCGGCACGCTCACCGTCGCGGACGTGCACCGCTGGGTTCCCGGCGATGCCTACCTGTACGAGCTCGAGCTGCAGCTGGTCGACGACGCCGGCGACGTCGTGGACAGCTACCCGCAAGGCGTCGGGGTGCGCACGGTCGCCGTCGACGGCATCCGGTTCCTCATCAACGGCGAACCGTTCCACTTCACCGGCTTCGGCAAGCACGAGGACCTGACCGTAATCGGCAAGGGCCACAACGACGCGTACCTCGTGCACGACTTCGAGCTGCTCCACTGGATCGGCGCGAACTCCTTCCGTGCCTCGCACTACCCGTATTCAGAGGACGTCCTGGACTACGCCGACCGCCACGGCATTGTGATCATCGACGAGACCGCCGCCGTCGGGCTGAACATGGGACTGGCCGGTGGCATCTTCGGCGGCCAGGGCTACACCACCTTCTCGCCCGACACCATCAACGACGCGACGCGGGAGGTGCATGCCCAGGCGATCCGCGAGCTCATCGCCCGCGACAAGAACCATCCCAGCGTCGTGCTGTGGTCCATCGCCAACGAACCCGAGTCCGATACCGAGGCCGCCGAGGACTACTTCCGCCCACTGTTCGATGTTGCCCGTCAGGCCGACCCGACGCGCCCCGTCGGGTTCGTCAACGTCATGCTCGCCCCGCATGGCAAGTGCCGGGTCTCCCAGTTCGGCGACGTCCTCATGCTCAACCGGTACTACGGCTGGTACGTCAACACCGGCGACCTCGACGCCGCCGAGATCGCCTGGACCGAGGAGCTCGAGGGCTGGGCCAGCGAGGGCAAGCCAATCATCATCACCGAGTACGGCGCGGACACCTATCCGGGACTGCACGCGGTCGCATCAACACCATGGACAGAGGAATACCAGCTCGAATACCTCGACATGAACCACCGCGTGTTCGACCGCATCGACGCCGTCGTCGGCGAACAGGTGTGGAACTTCGCCGACTTCGCCACCACCTCCGGGATCATGCGCGTCGGCGGCAACAAGAAGGGTGCGTTCACCCGCGATCGCCAACCCAAGGCCGCCGCCTGGGCCCTGCGGCGCCGGTGGCGCAAGAACATCTGAACTCAGCGCCTGACACCACCCCCTCCACAGGCAACTCATCGCAACCGATTGCCAAGCGGCTGCCGGCGCTGGCTCACTAGATCCGGCGACACCACCTCAGGAGCACCCGCTCAATGGTTCGATCGCGCCATGCAGTTGGGCGATCTTCTGCTCCAGCGTTATGGCCGCAACCAGTTCTCGGGCCCGTTCAGAAGGTGGCCGAGATGCGCCAAACGTGTCCGATCTGGGTGTCGGTGGCGACCTCGGCGTCCTCGCTCTACCGGGGAACCATGAAGGGGTCGCGGTCTCCTACGCGAGGATCTCCGAGCAGCTGATCCAGGTCGCGGCCACGGCCACGCGTGTCGTCGCCAGCGGCAGGGTCGCCAGAGAGGTGCCCGGCTTCTTAGAGCTTCTGGCCGATGTCCTCGACATCCCCGTCGAGCCGGTGCTCGTCAAAGGGTCCACGCTGCGTGGAACCGCCGTCCTGGCCCTCCAGAGCCTGGCGCCCCGACGTGAGACGGGAGCCGCCGGCCAGCGCGCTGACGCGTCGCCCTCGGCCGCACGACGCGGACTACCACGCGCGGCTGAGAAGCCGCTTCGCGAGCCTGTACGACTCAACCGTCGCGTCGGCCCGAGCGACCGCCGACATTGGGGCCCGGATCCGGGCACCAGACCGGGGGCCAGGGATTCTGTAGCGGCGCCGATCGGACGCGATACCGTCCAGTACAAGAGAGCCGGCGGTGCCATGTCGCAAGCCGCTTTGTTCACTGATTGCGGTGGTACCGACCCAGCAGGGAGGTTGCGATGAGGCCGTTGACGCTCCGGTCCTACGCCGGATACGCGGCGGGAGATTTCGCCAACAATCTCGCATTCTCGATGCAGGGCCTGTTCCTCATGATCTACTACACCAACGTCATCGGCCTGAACCCGGCGCCGGTCGCCACTATGTTCCTGCTGGTCAGGTTCTGGGACGCGATCGCCGACCTGTTCGTGGGACGGATGGTCGACTTGACGAGGTCGCGGTGGGGCAAGTTCCGCCCGTACCTGCTGTTCGCCACCCTGCCGCTGCTGCTCTCAAGCGTCGCCTTGTTTTCCATGCCCGGCTTCGGCGGTGACCAAGGCAAGCAGTACATCTACATGTACGTTTCCTACATCGTGCTCGGCACGCTCTACTCGTTCGTGAACATCCCCTACGGTTCGCTCGCCACCGCGATGACCCAGGACCCCGTCGAGCGGTCGAGGCTCGGCGTCTGGCGCTCGATGGGGCCGATCCTCGGCATCCTGGTCCTCGTGCTGGTGATCTCGCCCAAGATCACTCAATACGCGAAACATCCGAACCAGCTGCAGTCGTTCTTCACCAAGACGACGCTGACCTTCGTTGTGGTGGGCTTTCTGCTGTACCTGTTCACGTTCTTCACCTGCCGCGAGCAGGTGCCGCACAAGGGGCGGCCGGTAACGATCAAGGACACGCTGCGCACGTTCAAGCTGAACAGGGCCCTGCAGATCCTTTGTGTCTCGAACTTCGTCTATCTCATCGGCGTGTTCGGTGTCCAGGGCGCCCAGGCCTACTACGCCGCGTACGTGCTCGGCAATTCGACCGACCTGATCCCGATGATCTTGGCCAGCTCGGCGGCGGTTTTCGTGTCGGTGCCCGTCGTGCCGCGACTGGTCGCCCGGATTGGCAAGAAGGCGACGTTCATGTTCGCGACCGCTCTCATGATCGTCGCAGGCGTATGGATTTTCTTCCTGCCTGTCAATCTGTCGCTGGTCGTCGTGGCGTTCTTCGTGTTCGGCCTGGCGCAGAACGCTGCGATGTCGCTGCTGTTCGCCTTCGAGGCCGATGCGGTCGAGTACGGCGAGTACCTGACCGGTCAGCGTACCGAGGGCGCGACGTATGCGATTTACTCGTTCTTCCGCAAGATGTCGCAGGCGCTGTCGGCCTCCCTCGTGGGTTTTGCGCTCGCAGCGGGCAGCTTCGTACCCAAGGCGCCCAGCCAACCGCACTCGGCCGTGACCGCGATCAAGGTCGTCGTGGGTCTTTCCCCCGCGGTTTTCGGACTCCTCGGCGTCGCGATATTCGCGTTCTACCCGCTCACGGACGACCGCTTCAAGGAGATCGTCAAACAACTGCGGGCGCGCACCGCCGAACAGCTCGAAGTCGCGGCCAAGGTGGCCCCGGAATGAAAGGACCGCACGGAATGAGTGCCCAGCCTGGACCGTTTCCTCCGGTCGTCACGCTGTTCGAGACCTACGGCGCAGGCGCGACGCAGATTGGCGCGAGGGTGGCCGCCGCGCTCGGTGTTCCGTTCGTCGGTCAACGTTTCGCTTCGGAGGACATCGAGGCCGGGAAGATGAAGGTGTACGAGGACGGCCCGATCGGCAGATTCCTGGCACCGTTCGGCGTCTACTCCCCGAATCCGGAGGGAGCCTGGTCGACGGCAACGGGTCAGGCCCAGGACTACGAGGCCGTGCGGCAGAACCACCTCGAGGTACTCGAGGCTGCGGAAACGGGGGTCGTGGTGCTGGGCCGGAATGCCACGGCGATCCTCGCCGATCGAGCGGGAGCGCTGCATGTCAAGCTGATCGGCCAGCTTGCCGATCGGCTGGCGCGAGCGGCACGGGTCGACGGCATTGACCCGAGCACAGCGGCGCGGCGGCAGAAGAACGAGGACCGGGCCCGCGCCCAGCTGACCCGTCAGCTCTACCACTGGGACGCGACCGACCCGCTTTCCTTCGACCTCGTCCTCAACACGTCCAGGCTCGACGAGCAGGCGTGTGCCGACACGATCGTCGCCGCGTGGCAGGCCAAGGCCACCGTCGTTGCTGCGTCCGGTTCGCGGGCCGAAGGAACCGAGACGTAACACGACGATCGCTGCGGGATAGACGGCCGCCACCGGCCTCCAGCAGTAACGATGACATACACAAGCTCACGGCCGGGTGCTGATTCTCGCCGTGCCCGCGGCCGTTCAAACAGCGTTTCGAACTAGACACGCTAGCCGTCTGACCGCGCCGGGCGAGACGCGGCCGCGGGGGCCGAGCGTGCACGATCGCCCAACCCAACAGCGCCGTGTGAGGGGCATCGGCCGCCGCCGAGTGCAGACGAATGCGTCGACGCCACGGGTCGGATCGAGGGTAAGTCCGCGCAAATGAAAGCAGCTGCTCCGACGACCCGGACACCGAACCGATGCGCCAGTCGGTGTTCAGGACAGAAGAGTCAGAGTCAGGCTGGGTTGGTGACCCATCCGATCTGATCACTCGGCTAACCGCTGCCCCGTCGACGCAAGGTGCACGGGAGGGGTGGGCAGCGATTGGGAACTGCGGTCGGTTGCGCCGCTGCGGGATCAGAGCCGCGCCGGGTCGGGTTGGCCGTGGCGGCGGGCATTTCGGCGTATGCCGCGCGGGCGTGCGGGTGATCGCGCGAGGAGGCTTTCAGGAGGTCGGCGAGGTGGCGTTTCTGATTGGCGCGGGAGGCGGATCGTGACCATTGATTCCGAGTGACGGGACGAGGGTGTCGGTGGGCGAGGGGGTACCAGCACAGTGCGACGAGGTCGAGGACGCGGCCTCGGGGGCGAGGGTGCCTGCCGAGTCGGCACGGGC
>Ga0307308_10000599_pt1 | contig 13238 bp, 15 predicted proteins | sample ER_DNA_195_FD_194501 | JGI IMG/M metagenome (GOLD analysis project Ga0307308, IMG submission 194501) | Bulk soil microbial communities from the East River watershed near Crested Butte, Colorado, United States - ER_DNA_195 | ecosystem: Environmental > Terrestrial > Soil > Floodplain | place...
CCGGCCAGGCCCGCTGTGGTGGGGCTGGTTAGCGCATCAGCTCGGCGGCGAGCTCGTCGACGGTGGCGAGCTCGGCCTGCGCCACGGTGGGTTCAGACACGGCGGGTTCAGACACTGCGCGCCCCCGCGGGCGCAGGGTCAGGTAGCTGACCACGACGCCGGCCGCCATCAGGCCGATCGTGACGAGCAGGCCGGTGTGGTAGCCGTCCAGGAAGGCGTGCACCGGGTCCGCACCGCCGCGGGCCGAGGCGCCCTGCGCGGTCCGCAGCACGGCCCCGATCACCGTGATGCCGAGCAGGCCCGCGACCTCACGCGAGGCGTTGAGCAGCGCGGAGGCGACGCCGGCCACGGAGGACGGGGTGGCCGCCATGACCGCGTTGGTGAGCGGCACGTTCATCAGGCCGGCGCCGGCGCCGAACAGCATGAATCCGGGCAGCAGGCTGGTGTAGTGCGCGCTCAGGCCGAGCCGGGCGAACAGGATCAGGCCGACGACCATGAGCAGCATCCCGGCGGCCACGGTGCGGTGCGCTCCGGCCCGCGCCTCGATCCGCGGGGCGATGCCGGCGAACACCGCGACGCACAGCGCCATCGGCACGAAGGCCAGGCCGGCCTCGACCGGCGAGAAGCCGAGCGTCTGCTGCAGGTACAGCGAAGTGAAGAAGTAGATGCCGAGGATCCCGAAGGCCCAGATCATCATCGTCCCGCTGCCGCCGCTGAACTCCCGGCTCCGGAACATCTTCAGGTCCACCATGGGGTTGGCCGAACGGGACTCGATGGTCAGGAAGATCCCGGCGGAGACGGCGGCCAGCGCGAACGCCCCGAGGATGCGCGGCGCGGTCCAGCCGCTCACGTTGCCCTCGATCAGGGCGTAGGTCAGCGCGAACAGGGCCAGCGCGGAGGTCGCCAGGCCGGGCAGGTCGAGCTGGCGCACCGCGGATTCGGACCGCGACTCGGCCACGTAGAACCTCGTGATGACGAAGGTGAGCACGCCCACCGGCACGTTGATGAGGAAGATCCATCCCCAGTGCAGGTGCTGGCTGATCAGGCCGCCGAGCGCCGGACCGGTCGCCAGGGCCAGCGCCCCGGCCGCGGCCCAGATGCCGATGGCCATGCTCCGCTCCCTGACGTTGGTGAAGGTGGCCATGATGATGGCCAGCGTGGCCGGCATGAGCAGGGCCGCCCCGATGCCCTGGATCGCCCGGCTGGCGATGAGCACGCCCCCGCTGCCGGCCAGCCCGGCGACCAGCGAGGACAGCGTGAAGACCGTCATACCGACCAGGAACAGCCTGCGCCGCCCGAACACGTCGGCGAGCCTGCCGCCGACCAGCAGCAGCCCGGCCACCGTGAGCAGGTAGCTGCTCACCACCCACTCCAGGCCGGACACCGACAGGTGCAGGCTGCGCTGGATGGTCGGGATCGCCACGTTGACGATGTTGTTGTCCAGGTAGGTCATGAAGGCGGCAAGGCTCACGGCCGCCAGCGCCCACCAGCGCCTGGAGTCCAGGCTCTCGCTCTTTGCTGTCACAGTGCTCGCTGACACTGGATCGTTCCTTTCCCCGGTTTCATGTACGACGTACCTGTATCTTGTTCATATACGCCGTACAGGTACGTTGTAAAGCATGGCCTGTACGATGTACAGTTGTCAAGTGGCTAAGACAAGGAATCGGTCAGACGAGCCCGATGGCGACAAGCCCCGGCTCAGCAAGCGCACCGTCACGGAGAACGCGCTCAAGCTCGCCGACGCCGACGGGCTCGACACGCTGACCATCCGCAAGCTGGCGGAGCACCTCGGCGTCACGCCGATGGCCTTGTACTGGCATTTCCGCAGCAAGGAAGACCTGCTCGAGGGCGTGGCCGAGCAGGTCTGGGGCGAGATCGACGTGAACGTCGACCAGGACGCGCCGTGGTGGGCCCAGCTGCAGGGGCTACTGGAGTCCCTGGTCGCGGTGTTGCGCGCGCACTCGGCCGCGGCGCAATTGCTGCTCGAGCACGAGAAGCGGAACGAGGCGGCGCTGCGCGCCACCGAGGTCACCCTCGACGTCTTGCGCCGCGCGGGGTTCGATCCGCAACACGCCAGCGCGATCGCCCGCAGCACGCTGTGGACCGGGATCACGCTGGTCATGAGCGAGCCGGGCTACCATCCCGAGCTGCCGCCCGAGGAGCGCGAAGAGACGCAGCGGCGGAGCCAGGTCGAGCTGGCCATGCTGCCTGCGAGCAGGTACCCGCGGCTGATCGAGTGCGCGGTGCCGATGACCAACTGCGACGAGCCCGACTTCCACTACCGGTTCGGCATCGGGCTGTTCATCGACGGGGTCAAGGCCGCCGCGCAGCGCAACTCCAGTCAGAGCAACTCCAGTCAGGGCAACTCCGGTCAGGGCAACTCCGGCCGGGCTACAGCGGATACGCGTAGCGAATGAAGCCGCTGAAGCGCGCCACCTTGTCGTAGAGCACGCGGGCCCGGGCATTGCCCTCCTGGGTGTGCCAGTACAACCGGTCCGCCCCGCGCTCCCTGGCCGCCGCGGCCACCCCCTCGATCAGGGCCCGCGCCGCACCGCGGCCGCGCGCCGCCTCGTCGGTGAACAGGTCCTGCAGGTAGCAGGCCTCGCCGGACCAGAACGCGGGGTGGAACACGTAATGCGCGATGCCGACCAGCCGCCCGTCGAGCCGGGCGCCCAGGCCGAACAGTTCGGTCCCGGCCGCCAGCCGCTGCCAGGTCTGCTCGTACGCTTCGTCCGGCTCCGACTCCTGGTAGAACGCCTTGTAGCCGCGGGCGAGCACTTCCCACGCGGCGCGGTCCCCGGGGCGCAGCGGGCCTATTTCGATCATGGACACATCCTCACATGCGGGTCAGCGGGGGTCGTACGGCTCGCTAGGGTGAAGCCATGACGGAGGACCGCCCATGAGGGCCACGATGATGCTCGCCGACTACGCCCAGATCGCGGACGGCAAGCTGTTCATTTCCGGTGGCGGCTGGTCCATCTGCGGGCCCGGGCCGACTCCCTGCGCCGTGGTGGCGATCTTCCACGTTCCGTGGCAGGAGACCGACCAGAAGGTGTCCTTCGCGCTCCGGCTGATCGACGAAGACGGCCGGGCCGTCATGCAGCCGGGGGCAACGGACGGCCTGCCGGTTCAGGTGAACGGCCACTTCGAGGCCCGCCGCCAGCCCGGCATGACGCCGGGCACCGACATCAACGTGCCGATGAGCTTCAACATCGTGCTGCACCTGACCCCGGGCCGCCGCTACAGCTGGGTGCTCGACGTAGACGGGCACGCGGACGATTCCTGGCAGCTGTCGTTCGAGACCCGGCAGGCGGGCTAGCCGGCGGACCCTTGAGCCTGGGACAGGTCCACCTCGAACTCGACCACGACCTCGTCCTTGAGCTTGAGCGCGCCGAAGAAGCCGGTGTACGGCTTGATCCCGAACCCGGTCTGGGCCAGCGTCACGCTCCCCCGGTACCGGCCGGAGCCGGAATCGGTCAGCTGCAGGCGGGCCGGCTGCGACGTGCCGTTGAGGGTGACCGTGCCCTCGATGGCGCCCCCGGCGGCGGGGGGGTTCGGGGGGGTCGTCCCCCCCGGGGCCAGCAGGGACCCGGACGGGATGATCCGCGACGAGGCGAAGGTCGCGGTGCCGCCGCGCAGGATCCCGCCCATCTGCTTCTTGATCTCCCGACGGTCGCGGTCGGTGAGCGGCATGGCGCCGCCCGTGCCCTCGCGGACCTCGAGCGAGCCTAGGTCGAGCTCGGCGCTGACCGTGGCGGCAGACTGGCCGCCATCGCTCTCGGCGGGCACCTCGACCTGCGCGGACCAGCGGGTGACCTCAATGGTCAGGTCGTGTCCGGCCTTGGCGGCCAGCCCGGCCCGGCCGGTCTTGATGACGACACGCCCCGTGTCCGGCCCGAGGCGGAAATTGCCTGAAGTTGCAGCCACGGGGCCAACCGTAGGCGGTCGGACGGCAAAGGTCTACTACCGGTGGTAGCGAAGGGCCAGATAGGTCAGGGCAGGGGGAAGTCGCCGAACAGCTCGCGGATCCGGCGCAGGTCACGCAGCCGTGGCTCGGTGGCACCGCCGACCCAGCGGCTGACCGTCTTCACCGAGACGCCGAGCTGCTTCGCGGCCACCTCCATCGTCATGCCCTCGCGGCGGAGCACGTTCCCCATCCAGTCGGCGAACGCCGTGTCGTCGCCGTTGCCGTCGGCCATCGAAGCCGAACCGTCCCGGCCGGCCGCTGCGGCCTTCATGTCCGAGGCCTGGTTCTTCAGCAGCGAGGCCAGGGCGTCGATGCCCGCGGGCGAGCTGACCTGCGCCCCGGAGCGGAGCACGTCGACCTCGACGTGGTCGGGGAAGATCCTGAAGGACACGTTGATGGCACCGGTCGGGCCCGCCGCCTCGAGCAGCGCGTGGGCCACGGTCTCGCCCACCTCGCGGTTATCTTCCTCGGTCAGTGGGGACTGGGCCAGGCAGCGCCGGACGAAATCCCGGACGTCAGGAATAGAAGAAGGGCGCGCGGGGAACGTCTGCGACAGGACCACGACGGGTACAACTTCGATGTTGTCGCTGATCAAGTCGGCCTGCTTCTCCATCGCCGCCCTCCGGTTCGCGCGGATCACGGTGCCGCCCGGTGCGCGCAGTCACCGGGTATGACATGAGAGTACGTGGAAAAGGGCATCTGGGACGAGCCAGATCAGATAGACATATGTGTCCAGCTGCCCGACGGTTCTGTCTTGAGATCTCACCTGGACAGGAATAACCTGTTGGAGCCGGTGATGGTCCCGTTGCCTTCCGCCGGCCCATTGTGAACATGTGATGAGCGGTGAGCGGGCTGGGGTATCCGGCCATCGACTTACTGAGGCACGCCGAGAACGGTCTCGCGTGGCCCAGCGCCGCAGCATATCCCGAGCCAGGGGGGCCAGCGCGCCACCGGTTCGGGCCAGCCGCAAGCCCAGCAGCAAACAGTGCACACTGCACCAGCGCGTTCCCGGCGCGAGCAGGCGGCCAGTTCGGCCCGCTCCGCGTCCCGACCGCGCATGACCTTAACCGAGGCACCCGCAGATGCGGGTGGCCCAGCGAAGGGGTGGCCGCTATGACCCAGGCCGCGGAGGATCCCGTCCTGCATATTCTCTGGATGAACGGAGGCCTCGGCTGCGACGGGGACTCGGTGGCGCTGACCGCCGCCACCCAGCCCAGCATCGAGGAGATCGTGCTCGGTGCCCTGCCGGGCCTGCCCAAGGTCGCGGTGCACTGGCCGCTGATCGACTTCGAGTGCGGCCCCGAGCAGGGCGCCGACACCTTCATCGAGTGGTGGCACAAGGCCGACCGCGGTGAACTCGAGCCGTTCGTGCTCGTGGTCGAGGGCTCCATCCCGAATGAGGCAATCAAGTCCGAGGGTTACTGGTGCGGCTTCGGCAACAACCCGGCGACCGGTCAGCCGATGACGACCAACGAGTGGCTGGACCGTTTGGCACCCAAGGCTACGGCCATCCTCGCCGTCGGGACCTGCGCCACCTACGGCGGCATCCACGCGATGGCGGGCAACCCGACCGGGGCCATGGGCGTACCCGACTACCTGGGCTGGGACTGGAAGTCCAAGGCCGGTCTGCCGATCGTCTGCGTCCCCGGCTGCCCCATCCAGCCGGACAACCTTTCCGAGACCATCCTGTACCTGCTCTACCAGGTGGCGGGCCAGGCGCCGATGATCCCGCTGGACGAGGCGCTGCGGCCGAAGTGGCTGTTCGAGGCCACCGTTCACCAGGGCTGTGACCGGGCCGGCTACTACGAGGAAGGCGAGTTCGCCTCCGAGTACGGTTCGGCCAAGTGCCTGGTCAAGCTCGGCTGCTGGGGCCCGGTGGTCAAGTGCAACGTGCCCAAGCGCGGCTGGATCAACGGCGTGGGCGGCTGCCCGAACGTCGGCGGCATCTGCATCGCCTGCACGATGCCCGGCTTCCCGGACAAGTTCATGCCGTTCATGGACAAGCCGCCGGGCGCGACCGTGTCGACGACCGCGAGCGGTATGTATGGCACGGTGATACGCAGCCTCCGCGGCTATACCGCCCGCACATTGGACAAGGAACCGAAGTGGCGCGTGAAGGGCTCCGAACTCCGCACCGGCTACCAGAAGACGTGGTGACGCGATGACTACCGAGGCAGCACCCGAACTCACCGAAATGACCTGGGATCCCATCACCAGGATCGTCGGGAGCCTAGGCATCTACACCAAGATCGACTTCAAGGCCAAGCGGGTCGCGGAATGCCACAGCACGTCGTCGATCTTCCGCGGCTACAGCATCTTCATGAAGGGCAAAGACCCCCGCGACGCGCACTTCATCACGAGCCGGATCTGCGGGATCTGCGGCGACAACCACGCCACCTGCTCGGTCTACAACCAGAACATGGCCTACGGGGTCCGCCCGCCGCACCTGGGCGAGTGGATCATCAACCTGGGCGAGGCCGCGGAGTACATGTTCGACCACAACATCTTCCAGGAGAACCTGGTCGGGGTGGACTTCTGCGAGCGGATGGTGGCCGAGACCAACCCCGGTGTGCTGGAGATGGCCAACACCACCGAGGCGCCGCACGCGGGCGAGCACGGTTATCGCACCATCGGCGACATCATGCGCTCGCTGAACCCGCTCGAGGGCGAGTTCTACCGGGAGGCGCTGCAGGTCAGCCGGTCCACCCGGGAGATGTTCTGCCTGATGGAGGGCAGGCATGTGCACCCGTCCACGCTGTACCCCGGCGGCGTGGGCACGGTCGCGACGGTGCAGCTGTTCACCGACTACCTGACCCGGCTGATGCGCTACGTGGAGTTCATGAAGCGGGTCGTGCCGATGCACGACGACCTGTTCGACTTCTTCTACGAGGCGCTGCCCGGCTACGAGGAAGTCGGCAGGCGGCGGGTGCTGCTGGGCTGCTGGGGCAGCCTGAACAACCCGGAGTACTGCGACTTCACCTACCGGAACATGGCCGACTGGGGCCGCAAGATGTTCGTGACGCCCGGCGTGGTGGTGGACGGCAAGCTGGTCACGACCAGCCTGGTGGACATCAACCTGGGCATCAGGATCCTGCTCGGCCACTCGTTCTACGAGGACTGGGAAGACCAGGAGATGTTCGTCACCCGGGACGAGCTCGGCAACCCGGTCGACCGACGGCACCCGTGGAACCAGCACACGATCCCCCGGCCGCAAAAGCGCGACTTCGACAACGCGTACAGCTGGACCATGTCCCCGCGCTGGTTCGACGGCAAGGACTACCTGCCGCTGGACACCGGCGGCGGCCCGATCGCCCGGCTCTGGGCGACCGCGCTGGCCGGCCTGGTCGACTGCGGCTACGTGCAGTCCACCGGGCACAGCGTGAAGATCAACCTGCCCCGGACCATGTCCCGGCCGGAGAAGACCTTCGAGTGGAAGATCCCGGTGGACAAGCAAGGTCAACCGCTGTCCAACGCGATCGAGCGGGACCGGGCCCGGACCTACTTCCAGGCCTACTCCGCCGGGGTGGCGCTGTACTTCGTCGAGCAGGCGCTGGCCGAGATCCGGGCCGGGCGGACCAAGACCTGGGAATCGTTCAACGTGCCCCAGGACGCGTTCAGCTGCGGCTTCACCGAGGCGGTGCGCGGCGTGCTGTCGCACCACATGGTGATCAGGGACGGCAAGATCGCGAACTACCACCCGTACCCGCCCACGCCGTGGAACGGCAGCGTCCGCGACGTCTACGGGACGCCGGGACCGTACGAGGACGCGGTGCAGAACACGCCGATCTTCGAGGAGAACTCCAAGGAGAACTTCAAGGGCATCGACATCATGCGCGCCGTGCGCAGCTTCGACCCGTGCCTGCCGTGCGGGGTACACATGTACCTGGGCGGTGGCAAGGTGCTCAAGACGGCGCACTCGCCGACGGGAGTCACCCTCGCCATGTAGCGTCCGGCTCGCCTCCGGAGCGCGGTGACGCGTCCCGGAGGCGAGCGGGAAACCACACCCGACTACAGGGAGGGCCGATGGCCGCAGGCGATGATGCCCAGGCGGCGGGCGAGCGGGTCGAGGCGCTACTCGCCGAGCTGCGATCACAGGCCGGACCGCAGGTCGCGGCCGCCGCGGAGGAGCTGGTGGGCTCCCTGGTGGAGCTGTACGGCGCCGGGCTGGCCAGGATCACCGAGATCCTCGGCGAGGACGAGTCCGGGCCGAAGCTGATGGACAAGCTGGTCGCGGACCCGCTGGTGGAGAGCCTGCTGCTGGTGCACGACCTGCACCCGCTCGACACCAGCGCCCGGGTCCGGCGGGCCGTCGAGGAGGTGCTCCCCCAGCTCGGCTCGCACGCGGGCAACGTCGAGTACCTGGGCCTCGACGAGGCGGGCGTGCTCCGGCTACGCCTGGAGCAGAGCGGCTGCTCGGCGGACACGGTCCGGGACCTGATCGAAAAGGCCGTGGCCGGGGCGGCACCCGAGGCGGCGGGGGTCGTCATCGAGATGGCCCAGCCGCCCGCCGAACCGACGCTGCTGCAGATCACCAGGCGTCCCTTCGAGGGGGCGCGGTGACGGAGAATCCCCCCGGGGGCTTCGGGCCAGGAGGGGGCGGACCGGGAATCGCCGGGGTCACCGGGCTGCGCCGTTTCGTCAAACGGCCGCCCGGGACCCCGGCGCCCGGTACGCAGGCTCGCGGTCCGCAGGTACCGGACGGGCTGCCGGTGCAGCTGGGCAGCCAGCGCCAGGACGACCCGCCGGGCACCGAACGGTGCGAGATGTGCCAGACGATCCTAGACGGCTGGCACGGGCACCTGGTCGACATGGACAAGCGCTCGATCGCCTGCGCCTGCCGGGCGTGCTACCTGCTGTTCACCCACGAGGGAGCGGCCGGGGGCCGGTACAAGGCAGTGCCCGAACGGATCTGCCACGACCCGGCCCGGCCGCTGGCCGGCACCGACTGGAACGAGCTGCAGATCCCGGTCGCGATGGCGTTCTTCTTCTACAACTCGGCCCTGGGCCGGGTGGTGGCGGGCTACCCGAGCCCGGGCGGGGTGACCGAGTGCGAGCTCGACCTGGAGGCCTGGGACCGGCTCGCCGCCGAGTACCCGCTGCTGGGCGAGCTGACGCCGGACACCGAGGCCATCTTCGTGCATAAGGACGAGGTGTTCCTGATCCCCATCGACATGTGCTACTCGCTGGTCGGCGAGCTCCGGATGTACTGGCAGGGGTTCGACGGCGGGGCCGAGGCCCGCGAGGCGCTGGAGAAGTTCCTGGCCGGGCTGCGGCGCCGGGCGGTCGTATTGGAGCGGGGGCGCTAGAGTGGCCGACCTGATCTTCGGGTGTACCGGCGCGAGCGCCGACCGGTTTGCCGCCACGCCGACCCTGTCCTTCCAGCTCACCATCACCGAACGGTCCGGGGTGCGGATCCACGCGATCGCGCTGCGCTGCCAGATCCGGATCGAGCCGCACCGCCGGCGCTACACCGCGTCGGAGGCGGAGCGGCTGCACGACCTGTTCGGCGACACGTCGCGCTGGGCCGATACGGTCAAGCCGATCCAGCTGGCCACGGTGACCGCGATGGTCCCGGCGTTCACCGCGGTGACCGAGGTCGAGATCCCGGTGCCAGTCACCTATGACCTGGAGGTGGCTTCGGCCCGCTACCTGCAGGGCCTGGACGACGGCACGATCCCGCTGCTGATGCTATTCAGCGGCACCGTGTTCGTGGCCACCGAGCAGGGCTTCTCGGTCGAGCTGGTGCCGTGGAGCGCCGAAGCCTCCTACCGGATGCCGGTCTCCGTCTGGCGCGAGCTCGTCGACGCGCACTTCCCCGGCAGCGCCTGGCTGCGCTGCAGCCGGGACACGCTGGACGCGCTGTCGGAGTACAAGGCGCGGAACGCGCTGCCCACCTGGGACGCCACCCTGACCGAGCTGCTGGCCGCCGCAAGAGGCGGCGAGCCAGCGGCCGCGCCCGATCAGGAGGGCGAGACGGGGGTGACGCAGCAGTGAACCTCGACCCCGTTCGGAAAATCGCGGACGCGGTCCTGTACGAGGGCTACATCCTGTACCCCTACCGGGCCTCATCGCAGAAGAACCGGAGCCGCTGGCAGTTCGGGGTGGTGATGGCGCCCGGGTACGCGGCCGCTGACCCATCGGAGACCAGCTTCACCCGGGCGGAGTGCGTGCTGGAGCACAGCGGGCAGCCGTCCGTCCGGGTCCTGCTGCGGTTCCTCCAGGTCCAGCGGCGGACCTCCGGCGGCGAGAGCTGGGACGAGGCGGTGGAGCGCGAGGTCGAGGCGGCCGCGGACGCCGCCGCGCTGTTCGGCGGGGAGGTCACGCGGGAGTTCACCGTCGAGGGCGGCGAGGACCGCGAAGAGGACGTCGTGCGGCGCCGGGAGCCGCTGGCCGGCGCGGTCACGGTGCGAGCGGTCGAGGTCCCCGGCCCGTGGCGCGCCCTGAAGCTGCAGGTCAAGGTGGAGAACCGAACGGGCCTTGGCTCCGTGCCCCAGCGCCGGGAGGACGCGCTGCCGACGTCACTGGTCGCGGCGCACACCATCATCACCGCCGAAGGCGGAAAGTTCCTGTCGATGACCGACCCGCCGGAGTGGGCGCGGCCGGCCGTGGCCGAATGCCGCAACGAGGGCGGCTGGCCGGTACTGGCCGACCCGGACGGCGGGGTCATGCTGTCCTCCCCGATCATCCTGTATGACCACCCCGAACTCGCCGCGGAGAGCCCGGGCGAGCTCTACGACGGCACCGAGATCGACGAGATCCTGACGCTGCGCACGATGGCACTGTCCGACGACGAGAAGGCCGAGGCCCGGGCCACCGACCCGCGGGCGGCCGCGCTGCTGGACCGGGTCGACTCGATGGACCCGCAGGTCCTGGCGCGCTTGCACGGGACGCTGCGGTCGCCGCGGCCGCGGCCGGCCGCGGAGCCCCCGGTGCTGACCGAAGCCGGGGAAACGTCCGTGCCGTGGTGGGACCCTGACGCGGACGCCTCAGTGTCGCCGGACACCGACAGCGTGCCCATCGGCGGCCGGGCGATCGCCCGCGGCAGCCTGGTCCGGCTGCGGCCGGGCGCGCGCCGCACCGACGCGCAGGACATGTTCCTGGCCGGCCGGATCGCCGAGGTCCAGGCGGTGCTGCACGACGTGGACGACAACCCGTACCTGGCCGTGTCGCTGTACGGCCAGCCGGACGAGGACCTGCGCATCGCGCACGGGCGCTTCCTGTACTTCATGCCGGATGAGGTTGAGCCGTACGAGGCCGAGGCGGCCCAATGAGCGGGCGGACGCTGGTGGCGGGCGTGGGGAACGTGTTCCTGCGCGACGACGCGTTCGGCGTCGAGGTGATCAAGCTGCTGTCCGGGCGGCCGGTGCCGGACGGGGTGCAGGTCAAGGACTTCGGCATCCGCGGCGTGCACCTGGCCTACGACCTGCTCGACGGCTGCGAGCTGTTCGTCCTGGTGGACGCGGCGCAGCGGGGCGAGGCGCCGGGCACGGTGACCGTGATCGAGGTCGAGGTGCCCGAGCCCGACCCGGCGGCAGGCCCGGTCATCGACGCGCACAGCCTGACCCCGGACGGCATCTTCGCGCTGCTGGGCTCGCTCGGCGGGCGCCCCGGGCGCAGCCTGCTGGTGGCGTGCGAGCCGGCCGACGTCAGCGCCGGGATGGGCCTGTCCGGGCCGGTCCTTCAGGCATTGCCGCACGCGGTGCGGACGGTGGAGGAGATTCTCGCAGGAAAAGTAGTGTCGGCCTGAGCGCGGGAAGGAGGTGCTTGGGATGCTGAGCAAGCTGGTCATGGCGGCCGTCATCGTCCGGGGTGCTGGCGTTGGTTATCGACTCGCTGCCGGAGATCAAGCGGTACCTCGAGATTCGCGACATGTTAGGTGCCGGGCGTAGGTAGAGACGGGAGGAGAATGCACGAGTACGGTTTGGCCGAAGGCGTGCTGGCCACCGTGCGCCAGCGCGCCGCCGGCCGGAAGGTAGCCGGGATCCGGGTCCGGTTCGGCGTGAAGCACGCGGTTGACGAGGAGTCGATGGCGCAGGCGTGGGGGTTCGTGGCCGAGGGAACGGAGGCCGAGGGCTCCGCGGTGGCGCTCGTCACCGTGCCGGCCACGCTCACCTGCCAGGACTGCGGGCTAACCGCCGAGACCACCGACGTGCTGGCCGTCTGCCCGGGCTGCCGCGGGGAGAACGTCGAGATCAGCGGCGGCGACGAGATGACGCTCGAATCGATCACCTACGAGCCGGCCAGGACCGGCTGAGAGGGGATAGGTATGTGCCTAGGCATCCCGGCTCAGCTCGTGGCGGGTGAAACCGGCCATCCCGACCTGGTCATGGCCGAGGTGGGCGGGGTGCCCCGCACTGTCAACGTCGGCCTGCTTGACGAGCGGCCCGGCCCCGGTGACTGGATCCTGGTGCACATGGGCTTCGCGCTGAACGTGATGACGCCGGAGGAGGCGGCCGACGCCCTGGCCGCGCTCGGCGCCGAACGCGAGGCCGAGAACCGCGAGGCGGACGCCATGCAGGCGGCGATGGACGCCGCGGCGGCCGCCGAGGAAGAGGCCATCGCGGCCAGGTGGATGACGTGAGCGGGACCGCGGCCTCCGAAGGCCCGCTGATGTTCGTCCGATACGCCTACCCGCCGAACGCGCTGGGTTACTGCGGCCCCGACGACTTCGCCGCCTTCCGCGAGTACGCCGTGGCCGGCGTGGCCGACCAGGGCCTAGTCCAGCTGGCCCGGGCGTTCTCCGGGGCGTGGCCGTACCTGGAGCTGATCTCGGCCGGCTGCGGCATCCCCGACCCACTGGACCACCGGGTGGTCGAGGCCTACTGGGTGGGCAACGAGCTGCTCGACCGGGTTCCGGTCGGGAAGATCGGCGACTCGATGGCGGAGCGGTTCCGGCAGCGGGTGGGCAACAAGTTCCAGTTCCTGGCCGAGGGGGTGCTGGCCGGCGGGGTGCCGCACCACAGCTTCCACGTGTTCGGCGTGTATCCGTGGGTGGGCCTGCTGGGCGACGACCGCAAGGCCAAGCACGCGCTCATGGTGCTGGACCGGTGCCGGATCCGGTGGGGCAAGGTGACCGCCCTACACGGCGACCAGGCCGCGGTGGAATCCCGGCCGCTGTGCTGGGACGGGCGGCTGCTGACCCTGGGCGAGCCCGTGACGGAGATGGCGCGGCTGGCGCTGGACGGCACGGTGCTGGCCCGCGACATCGGCCCGGGCGACCGGGTGGCGCTGCACTGGGACTGGGTCTGCGACAAGCTCACCGACCGCCAGC
>Ga0307308_10000601_pt1 | contig 13233 bp, 12 predicted proteins | sample ER_DNA_195_FD_194501 | JGI IMG/M metagenome (GOLD analysis project Ga0307308, IMG submission 194501) | Bulk soil microbial communities from the East River watershed near Crested Butte, Colorado, United States - ER_DNA_195 | ecosystem: Environmental > Terrestrial > Soil > Floodplain | place...
CGGTCGCGGATGAGCCACAATTGGTATGCGTGGTCGGCGCCGGGCGACGGCAGGTCGGTGAGAACTGCAACCGCCTCGTCCAGTGACTCGGCCGCGACAACGGTCACCCGCCCCCCGCGCGCCGCAGTGCTCCGCGTCCGGGCATCGGGGGCGGCGAGGACGGCGGCGATCCGGTGCGTTTCGGCGTCCGCCCGCGTGCTAGCACCGCGGCCAGCGTCATCCGCGATCACGTAGCCAACCGCGCCGGCGCCGCCGAGCACAACCACGGCGGCCGCCCCGGCGAGCCAGCGGCCCCAGCGCACCGGCTGGCGGCGGGACACGCGGTGGGTTTCGGGCCTTAGTTGCAGGGTGTCGTCGACACTGGCCAGTACTGCAGAGCGCAGCCCGATAGGCGGCGCCTCAGCGGTCGCCTCGGTGAGCGCGGCCATCGTCTCGGTAAGCTCGGCCACCTCGGCGGCGCAGGCAGGGCACTCATCGAGGTGGTGGTTGAACCGCGCCCGGTCGAGGTCATCCATAGCGTTGAGCGTGTAGGCGCCGGAGAGCGTGTGGATATCGGTCATCCCCAGCTCACTCCAAGGCAGTCGCGGAGCCTGATCAGCCCGTCCCGCATCCGCGTCTTGACGGTGGGCAGCGCGATGCCCAGCCGGTCGGCGACCTCGCGGTAAGTGAGGCCGCCGTAATATGCGAGCAAGATTGACTCCCGCTGCAGCTGGGTGAGCGTGCGCAGGCAGCGGCGCACCGCATGTTGCTCCAGCCGCGCGGTAACCTCCTCAATGACGTCATCGAACGGCACGCTTGCGGTCGCCGTGCGGCGCTCGCGGTCGGCGGCGGACTGCTCGGCGCGTACCCGATCGACGGCCCGGCGATGCGCGATCGTAAAGATCCAGCCAGCGGCCGAGCCGCGTGACGGGTCGAAGCGTGGGGCGGTGCGCCAGATCTCGACCAGCGTCTCCTGCGCGACCTCCTCCGCGAGCCCGGTATCGCGAATCACGCGCCGGATCAGGCCATAGACCCGGGACGCGATGGCGTCGTAGAGGGCGGCGAACGCGTCCCGGTCGCCGCCGGCGACCCGGCGCATGAGGTCATCGACGTCGGGCGGGGTCGCCACCTGCTGCCGCGTCCGCTCCGGCTCGCTCGTCACCGGCGCCCTCGCTGCCGTTACCGTCGCCACACAGTGTGTTTCGGAGCCTAGGCCGCCGCGGATGGGTGCAGCAATCAACCTGGTTGCGCTCTACCTCGTGCGCGGGATGCGCGTGCCCCGGGCACGACGGAATGGCCTGAGGTCAGTCCACTATGCCCGTGCAACCCTTTGGTGCGAGACGGTGTCCTAAGGGGCGTGCGGATGGAGGTGTTGGGCAGCAGCGACTTCGACGAGTTCGTGCGCGAGTCGTCGCCCGGGCTGCTGCGCGCCGCCTACCTGCTTACCGGCGACCTCGGCCACGCCGAGGACGTGGTGCAGACGGCGCTGATCCAGGTAGCCCGGAAGTGGCCACGGATCCGCGACGAGCCGACACTCTATGCGCGCCGGGCGATCATCAACCTGGCCAAGAACCGCTGGCGCGACCGGTCGCGACGGCCACGGGAGAGTATCGCGACCGTCGAGCCTGGCTATGCCCCACCCGACACGAACGTGCTGCTGCAGCAAGTCCTGCTGCCCGCGGTGATGAACTTGCCGGTACGCCAGCGGGCCGTGCTTGTGCTGCGCTACTTCCAGGACCTCTCGGTCGAGCAGACCGCCGCCGCCCTGGGCTGCAGCACAGGAACCGTCAAGAGCCAAAGCCATCACGCCCTGAACAAGCTGCGCGAGGCGCTCGGCGAGCGCGCCGACCTGGAGGAGAACGATCATGCCAACTGACGACGACCTCACCACGTTGTTGCGCCGCGGCTTCGCGCAGGCCACGGCGGATCTCGACCCAGCGCCAGACCTCGTCCACGTCGTCCGTCGCCGGCACCTCAGCGCTCGTCGGCGCCGCCGTGTCGTCGCAGTGGCTGTCCCTGCCGCCGCACTTGCGGCCGGCACCGGCTTCGCCTTGGCTGGCCGAAACGTTCCGAACCACACTCCCGTGGCCGTTCCGCCGCCATCCGCGCCCACGACGAGCGTCGCGGCACCGAGGACGACGCAGGTCACGTCGGTGCCAATGAAGCCCGCGAGCTACAAGGTGGTACTCAAGGACCACAGCGCCCCACCGAACTGCCCGGCGAACGCGACGGCTCCGGTCGGCAAGTCGGAGAATCCGGCAGGGGTCTGGTACTGGACAGAGAACGGAACGTGCGTCTTCATCGGCGTCAGCTGGGCGGACACCAAGCCCCCGAACGCCGCCCCGGTCCAGATCGACGGCTACCCCGGTCTCTACGGCACGCTCGAAAACGGGGTGCGCACGATCTACGCCCCGGTCGCGCCCGGCACGAACGACTTCCACCCGAGGGGCGGTTGGGTCGTGCTGACGGTATCCGCGAACGCTCCCCGGGAACTGGTCGTGCGCCTGATCGTCCCGGCCAACTGACCTCAACCGCCCCGACCTGGTCGGCGCGGGCCGGCGCGTTGGCCGACGCCAGCGAGGCAGCCGAGCTCGCCGCCCATCTGGGCTACGCCGCCGACGGCTCGGTGGCGGTGGAGACCGATGCGCCGCTGGAGCAGACGAGTCGGCCCGGGAGTTCGGCGACCGTGTCGCGAATCGATCCAGGCATCCATGACCGCCGGCCACCGGCCGATCATCGCCTGAGCCGCTCTATGCGGCCGTGTCGCCTTGCGGTAGCGCGTCGGGGGTGGGCAGCGGGCGCCGGCTGATGTCGTGGGCCTCGTCGGCGTCGACGCCGAGCATCCGAAGCAGGTCCTCGGTGACCTGGTCGGCGGACTCGGCGTCATCGCGCTCCGGGTGGTCGTGCAGCAGCTGGCCCAGGCACAGCGCAGCCCCGGCCACGATGGCAAGAGCCAGATCCAGGTCGCGGACGGTGAATCGGCCCGCGCGGGCGGCGGCTTGGATGTCGCGGCGGGCGCGGGGGGCCAGTCCCTTCTCCGATCCGGTGAGCGCCAAGCCGTTGTGCAGCAGCACCTTGCTGAGATCGGGCCTGCGGCGGTGTAGCCGGCCGGTGAGCCGGAAGCTCTGGGCGAACACCTGGGCGGGATCGTCGATGTCGGCGGTGAGCTGGTCCAAGGTGGCGCCGAACGCGTCGAGGGCGTCTTCGACAGCGGCGTCGAAGAGTTCCTCCTTCGTCTCGAAGTGGTTGTAGAACGAGCCCATCCCGACGTCGGCGGCCTGGGTGATCTCCTGGATCGGGACGTTCGTTCTCCCGGCCGCGATGAAGCCTTGGGCGGCGCGCACGAGTGAGGCGCGGGTGCGCGCCTTGCGCCGCTCGAGGCGGTTCAGGGCCTGCTCTGGCTCCTCCGTCATCGCGCTCTCTCCTCTCCTGCCGGATCTCCGACCAGATCCAAGTATAGCGAAACGTCAACGCTGAAGAAATCTTCAAATACCCTTGACTGACGCTATGTTCATCACTGACAATATGTTCAGAGACCTGAGAGGAGCGGTCGATGAGCGACCACCACGATCCGCACACCGGTTTGCATAGTGAGCAGGGTGGACTGTCGGGCGAGCACCCCGGCCGGGCTAAGAACCCGGTCATCAAGGTGCACGACCTGGCCTGGTTGGAGTTCGAAAAGCCGAACCTGGACCGGGCCGAGGCGTTCGCGCACGCCTTTGGGTTCAGCACCGCGCTACGGACCCCGGACGCGCTGCAGCTGCGGGGTACCGACCCGGGTGCGCCGTGCGTGCTGATCCGCCAGGGCCGGTCGCGGTTCGTCGGTCCGGCGTTCCGGGCGGCTGATTCCGCCGACGTCCTGCGGCTGGCCGAGGCGACCGGTGCGACCGCCACGAAGCTGCCGGAGAGCGTGGGTGGCCTGAGCGTGGAGTTGACCGACCCGACCGGGCTTGCCGTTCGCGTCGTCTCGGACACCGACGACCTGGCGGCGCTGCCTGGCCAGGAACCACTGGAGCTCAATTTCGGCCACGCGAGCCCACGGGCCAACTCGACGCAGCGGGCGCCGCGCGAGCCGGCGAAGGTGCAGCGCCTCGGGCACGTGGTGTTGCAGACCACCAAGTATCTGGAGTCGCTGAACTGGTACCTGCAGCATCTGGGCTTGATCGTCAGCGACTTCCTGTACTACCCGGGGCAGCGCGAACGCGGGCCGGTGATGAGCTTTATTCGCTGCGACCGCGGCGCCACCCCGACCGACCACCACACGCTGGCGATGACGCTCGGCCCCACCCGCTACGTCCACTCCGCCTACCAGGTCGCCGACCTCGACGCGCTGGCTGCCGGCGGGGAGTACCTGCGCGAGCACGGCTACCAGCACTCGTGGGGCATCGGCCGGCACATCCAGGGCAGCCAGCTCTTCGATTACTGGCGCGACCCGGACGGATTCATGGTCGAGCACTACAGCGACGGTGACCTGTTCGACAACACCCTCGAGCCGGGCTGGGCGCCGATGGCCGCATCCGGCCTGGCCCAGTGGGGGCCGCCGGCGACCAAGGACTTCCTCGGCATCAAACCGGGGCCGCAGGCGGTACACGAACTGCGCACGATTCTGCGCGCCCTGCGTGCAGACAACGAGTTCGACTTCGCCGCCGTGCGCGGCCTGCTGAAGGTCGCCAGCTCATGACCACGACGATCTTCCGCACCGCAGACGCCTGGTACGTGGCCACGCCCGACGGCGCCGTCAAGATCGCCACCAAGGCCGGGACGACGGCCCAACTGCTGCGCGACCGCGAGGCGATCTCCGCCGCGGCGGTCAGCAGCGACCCCGTGCCGGCCGACTCCCTCGCCCTCGTGTCGCCGGTTACCGCGCCGTGCCGGGTCGTCGCCCAGATGACGAACTTCGCCTCGCACGCGAAGGACGCGGGACTCAACCCGGACACGGTGCCGCTGACGTTCTTCCGCAAGTCCTCCGGCTCGATCAGCGGCCCGTTCGACGAGGTGGTGAAGCCTGCGCACGTGCGGCTGCTGGACTACGAGGTGGAGATCGGGCTGGTGATCGGCCGCGAGATGCCGGTCGGCACCGAGATCACCGAGGACAACCTCGCCGACTACGTCGCCGGCATGGTGGTCACCGACGACGTTTCCGCCCGCGACGTGCAACTGCCCAAGACCCAGTTCTACGAGAGCAAGTCCTACCCCACGTTCACTCCGGTCGGCCCGGCTCTGGTGCTGCCGGACGCCGACGAGCTCAAGCGGTTCACCGATCTGCGGCTGACGCTGTCGGTCAACGGCGAGGTACGGCAGGACAGCACCGTCGCGGACATGATCTACCAGCCGGTCCAGGCGCTGCGCGCGCTGACCCGCTTCCAGCGGCTGGATCCCGGTGACCTGCTGCTCACCGGCACCCCCGTCGGCACCGCGCTGAGCGCACCGCCCAAGCCCGTCGAGATCCTCACCGCCCTCCTGCCGACGGCAACCAAGTGGCGGCTGTTCTTCCAGGCTCAAGCAAGGAACCGCAAGTACCTGCAGGACGGCGACGTCATCGAGGCCGGCGTGGCCACCGACGACCGCGCCATCGACCTGGGCACCCAACGCACGGTCGTGAGGTATCCACGATGACCAGCGAGCTGCTGTGGCCCCGCTACGCCAACCCGGGCGACCTGTCAGTGATCGAGGCGGTGCCGCTGCAGGACCGCGGACTGCCGCAGACCAGCTACGCGCTGCTCACCCGCGCCGCGACGCTGTGGCCCGAGCGGACCGCGGTCACTGTCCTGCCGGAGGCCGCCCGCTGGACCGAGCCGAGGCGGCACACTTTCGGCGAGTTGCTGGCCGACGTGCACCGCTACGCCAACGCCCTGCACGCGCTGGGCGTGCGCCGCGGTGACGCGGTGGCGGTGATGTCCCCGAACTGCGCCGAACTCATCACCGCGACCCTGGCCGCGCAGCTGGCGGGTATCGCCGCACCGCTCAACGGCGGCCTGTCCCGGGCACACCTCGCCGAGCTGCTGCGCCGCTCCGGCGCCCGGGTACTCGTCACCGCCGGCCCCGAGCTGGCCTCAGACATGTGGGACACCGCGCGTGAACTCGCCGCAGAACTGGACGTCATCCTCGTGCTGCGGCCCACCGGCGCCGAGACAACGCCCACACCCCTGCCGGAGATACCCGGCGTGCGCACCGAATACCTCGGCCATCTCGCCGCGAGCAAGGACCCGGAAGGGTTCGCTGGCTCGCCGCCGAAGGGCTCCGACCTGGCCGCCCTGTTCCACACCGGCGGCACCACCGGGGCGCCGAAGCTGGCCGCGCACACGCACGCCAACGAGGTCGCCGACGCGTGGATGCTGGCCGCGAACTCGCTGTTCGACGCCGACTCCGCAGTCTTCGCAGCGCTGCCGCTGTTCCACGTGAACGCGCTGATCGTCACAACGCTGGCCCCGCTCTACAAGGGCCAGCAGGTCGTGTGGGCTGGGCCGCTGGGCTACCGCGAACCCGCGCTGTTCGGCCACTTCTGGCGGATCGTCGAGCACTACCGGATCGCCGCGATGAGCGCCGTCCCCACGGTCTACGCCACCCTTGCGCGGGTCCCGGTCGACGCACACATCGGCAGCCTGCGCGTTGCGATGGTGGGCGCCTCGCCGCTGCCGGCCGCGGTGCGGGACGCCTTCCAGGCGCACACTGGGGTGCGGCTGCTCGAGGGGTATGGCCTGACCGAGGCCACCTGCGCCAGCGCCCGCAGCTTCCCCAACGCGCCCCGACCCGGCTCGGCTGGACAGCGCCTGCCGTATCAGCGCGTACGCATCGTCCACATCGAGTCAGACGGGCAGTGGACGGACGTCCCACCTGGAGCGGTCGGCGTGCTGGCGATCAGCGGCGCGACCGTGTTCCCCGGCTACGTCACCGGCCGCGACGAAGACGGCCACGTCCTGGACGGCATGGGCAAGCTAGTCGACGGCTGGCTGGACACCGGCGACCTGGCCCGCCTCGATGAGGACGGATTCATCTACCTCACCGGCCGAGCCAAGGACTTGATCATCCGGGGCGGTCACAACATCGACCCCGCGATCATCGAGGACGCGCTGCTCGCCCACCCGCAGGTCACCGCCGCCGCCGCCGTTGGCCGGCCCGACGTTCACGCCGGGGAGGTACCGGTCGCCTACGTCACCCTCGCCCCCGGGGCAACTGTCACCGGGGACCAGCTGCGCGACTTCGCGGCCGACCGAGTCGCCGAACGCGCCGCCGCACCCAAAGCCGTCACCGTGCTCGACCCGCTCCCGGTGACCGCGGTCGGCAAGCCGTACAAGCTGGCGCTGCGCGCCGACGCCACCCGACGCGCCGTCGCCGACGCGCTCGCCGGGTTCCCCGCCACGCAGGTCGACACCGCGATCGACGACGGCTCCGTCGTCACCACAGTCGCCGTGGCCGACGACACCGACACCGCAGCCGTGACCGCGGTCCTCAACCAGTACGCGCTGCGCTGGCACCTCATCGTGCGAGCCACCGACTGCGTGCCTGTCTCCGACTGAACATCCAAGGACAACCCATGAACGCCTCGATCACCCTCGCAGTACTCGTTACATTGATCTTCGCCCTGCTCGGCACGGCCAAGATCATGGCGCTGCCGCCGATGCGCCACCTCGCCGCCGAGGCGGGCTTCTCCGTCGACGCCTACCGCAGCATCGGCGTCCTGGAGGTCGCCGGCGCGGCCGGTGTCGCGCTGGGACTCGCGGTGCCGCTGCTCGGCGGCGTGGCCGCGGCCGGGCTGCTGCTCCTGCTCGCCGGCGCCCTTATCACCCATGTCTGGCAAGGACACGGGCCGCGCAAGTACGCGCCCGTCATCGTCTGCGGCGTTCTCGTCGTCGGCTACTTCGCCGCGTTGAGCGGAGCCGTCGCATGAGCACCGCAACTGTGCCCGTCGTCATCATCGGCGCCGGCCCGACCGGGCTCACCGTCGCCACCCTGCTCGGCCAGTACGGCGTCGAATGCTTGGTCCTCGACCGGTGGGAGTCGATCTACCCGCAGCCGCGTGCCGTGCATCTGGACGACGAGATCTACCGCATCCTGGCACGGATCGGGCTGCGCGAGGAGTTCGCCGCGATCTCCCGGCCCTTGGAGGGGCTGCGCCTCGTCGACCGGAACATGCGCATGCTGGGCGAGTTCCGGCGTGGCACCGCCGAGGGCAAGCACGGCTACCCCGAGGCGAACATGTACGACCAGCCGGAACTGGAGGCCCTCCTGCGCGCCAACCTCACGCACCACCCCACGGTCACGATCCGGGGCAACGCCGACGTGACCGACGTCACCCAGGACGGCGCCGGGCCGGTGCGGGTCGAGGTCACCGACCGGGTGACCGGGGTGGAGGAAACCGTCACCGCGGAGTACGTGCTCGGCTGCGACGGTGCCAACAGCCTTGTGCGGGGGGTCATAGGCGCATCGATGCGTGATCTCAACTTCGAACAGCGCTGGCTCGTCGTCGACGTCGCGACGGACGCGAACCTCGGCCAGTGGGAGGGAGCGCACCAGGTCTGCGACCCGGGCCGGGCCGCTACCTACATGCGAATCGGGCCGACCCGCTACCGCTGGGAGTTCCGGCTGGCCGCCGGCGAGACCGCCGAAGACTACCGCGATATCGCCCGGCTGCATCCGCTGCTGGCCCCGTGGACCGGGAACCTGCCGGTGGACCGGCTGGAAATCGGCCGGGTGGCCGAGTACACCTTCCGCGCCCAGGTCGCCGACCGCTGGCGGGACCGGCGGGTCTTCCTGCTCGGCGACGCCGCCCACCTCACCCCGCCGTTCATCGGCCAGGGCCTGTGCGCCGGCATTCGCGACGCGGCCAACCTGTCCTGGAAGCTCGCCGGCGTGCTCGCCGGCGAGCTGCCCGCGACCGTCCTAGACACCTACCAGGCCGAACGCAAGCCCCACGTCACCGCGCTCATCCGGCTGGCCAAGCTGGTTGGCGCCGCGATGACCGAGGGCGGCGAGCTGGGCAACCTGCTGCGCCGCGTCCTCGCACCCCGGATGCACCTGCTCCCCGGCGTCAGGGACCACATCCTCAACAGCGAAACACCGACGCTGCACCGTTCCGGTCTGGTGCAGCGGCCGCCGCGGCGCCGCTCGCTGGCCGGCCGGCTCTGCCCGAACGCCCCGCTCGGGGACGGCCGCCGCTTCGACGACGCGGCCGCAGGCCGGTTCGCGCTGGTCACGACCGACGAGCCGGATACCACCCAACGCGCCGAGGTGGAGCAGCGCGGCGGCGTCGTTGTCACGGCCGGTGACGGGAGCGCCCTGCACCAGTGGCTGCGCAACGGTCACGCGCGAGCCGCGGTCGTCCGCCCCGACGGCACCGTGCTCCGCGCCGGTCGTGACCTGTCCAGACTGTGCTCCGCGGTGCCGCCGTTCACCGCTCCCAGCGCCCGCCTGCAGCACGCCACCGCCCGCTGACCGGCAGCTCTCACGCTCACCGCACCACCCGCGCCCTGCCGCCCACCGCCTGCGCACCACCCGACGCCGCACGTGCATCGCTGCGCCGCTCACCTGCCACCACCCTCGAAAGGGGAACGACATGCCGCTTCGACGTTCATCGATCGTCCTCGGGGTGATCGGCGCCGTGCTCATCATCTCGGCCCTGCTCGTGGAGCTCGTCGCCGTCCCCGTCCTGACCCGGCTTCCCGGCAGCCTCGACGTGACGCTGCACTACGCCGGCACCTCGAGCCGGCTCAACGCCCAGGCGGTGCAGAGCGGCGACTCGGCCCACGTGTTCCTCCAGGACGTGCCCACCACGATCGACCGGCACATCAAGGCGGTCAGCACCACCGCGCACACCGCCGTCGTCACCGATGACACGAACCTGAGCGTCGCCGGGACCACCTCCTCCGAAAGCCACACCTACGCGCTGGACCGGAAGTCCTTGCGGACCGTCCTGCCGCCGATCGGCACCGCGGCCGAGCCGTCGACCGGGTGCCTGGCGGTCGCGTTCCCGCTGAAACCGAAGGCGAACAACTCCTACACCGTGTACGACGCCTCCACCCAGCAGTGCTTCCCGGTGACCTACGTCGGCAAGGACAGCCGCGGTGACCGCTCGGTGTACGCGTACACCGCCACCATGACTGGCGCCATCAACGAGCAGAGCTTGCTGCGAACGCTCCCGCCCGCCCTGCCGAAACAGACCCTCGCCGCACTCGCGCCACAGCTTCCCGAGCCGGTCCGGGCCAAGATGGTCGCCTCCCTCGCACAGCTGCCCGACCCCGTCCCGCTCGCCTACGCGGCGCAGACGACCCTGAACGTCTGGGCCGACCGCAAGACCGGCCTGCCCATCGACGAGACCCTGCACCAGCAGGTCACCGTCGGCGTGGACGTCGCCGGGCAGCAGGTGGACGTCATGCCGTCCTCGACATAAGCGCCGCCGTCACCCCGAACAGCACCACCAGTACCGCCAAGCTCGCCGACACGGCAAGCAGCAAACTGCTGCTCCTCGAGATCGTGACGGCCGTGCTCGCCGCGTTGGGCGTCCTGCTGCTCGTGATCGCGGTGGTTCGTCGGCGTCCGGCAACCGCGTCGCAACCGCAGGACATCCCGCCACCGGCCCGAGTCCCGGCCGGAACAGCCTCCTGATCCCCCGTCGAGGACCGTCGATGTCTGCTTCAGCTGACCACACGCGCCAGCCGGCGACGGTCCTGGTCTCGCGGCGGGTGCACGACGGCGAGGCCCGGCAGTTCCGGAGGTGGCTGCGCCGACTCCGGCGCCAGATCCGCCGGGCGCCGGGGTTCCTCGACTACCGGGTCCACCCGCCGCCCACCTACAACGACAACGAGTGCGTGATCACTTACCGGTTCGCCGACGCGGCGTCGCTGGATCGCTGGCTCGTGTCGCCCCAGCGCCTAGCCCTCATCGAGGAGAGCGGGGCGTTGCTGACCGCCGCGCCCGTGGAGCAGCGGGTCGTCGAGCCGCGCCGTGACGGCGTCACCCTGGTGAGCTCGGTACGGGTGCGCCCGGGCGCCGACGACGCGTACCAGGCGTTGCACGGGCAAGGTGTCGCCGCGGCCCAAAAGCTCGGCGGGCTGCTGCGCAGCGAACTCATCCCACCGATCCCCGCCGCCCAGGACGACACGGTGGCGATCTTGACCTTCGCCGACCGTCCCGCCCTGGATCGGTGGCTGGCGTCCCCAGAACGGCACTCCGTCCTCGCCGCCATGTCGGAGCTGACCGACGGTCAGCGCACGCTGAACATGCTCGGAGACTTTGCCGGCTGGTTCGGCGGCGGCAGCCAGCGGGCGCCCCGGCGCTGGAAGCAGGCCATCGTCGTGATCGCCGGCCTGATCCCGGTTGCGCTGCTGGTGACGCTCGCCCGGGAGGCGCTCGCGCCCCAGTTGCCGCTTCTGGCCGTCGTCTCCGTTACCGCAGTCTGCAATGTCGCGGCGCTGACCTGGATCGTCATGCCCTTGCTCACCGCATGGCTGCGACCCTGGCTCACCCGTTGAGCGGAGTTCTCACGACCGACCCGGCACGACCAGGGACACCGACCGACTGGCGGACGCCGTGCTGCGCGCCGTGGAGGACGACCTCGCGCGGCCGGGCTGCGACGACGGCGCCGAACGCAGTGGTGACCGCGCTGCTGGCGCTGCGGGACCTCGGCACCGAATTCGTCCGCCGGTTCAATCGCCTCGAGATCGAGACGGCGCCGAGCCTGTTACCCGACGGTTTGCCGCCTGATGCTTCGTTGCGCGCCGCCCTTCGCGGCACCGCCCCTCACGACAGGCCAGCGGCCTTAGCGCGCTCCTCGGCGTGCGCACGCGCGTCGATCGCGTCGAGGGTCTGCAGCCGTGCATTCTCCACGGCCCAACCGGCGCCCTCGATGGCGACCATGGCGTCCGCTTCAGCATCGGCCGCGTCCTGAAGCGCCATCTTGGCATCGATCTGATGCGTGCGCCTGTCGGTCTTTGCCTTGACATCGCCCATCTTGGCGGCCGCGTCGGCCTTCATCTCGGCCCACTTGCTTTGAGCACGGTCGGTCGCTTCACCTGCCTGCTGCTGGGCGTCTTTCATTGCTAGGTTCGCGTCGACCTGGGCCTGGTCGATGCGCTGCCGGAGTTTATCGCGGGATTCCGTGGCCGCGGCCTGCACCGATGCTTTCGCGTCTGCGGCGCGCTTCGCCAAATCGTCGAGCTGGGCTGAGAAATCCATGGCCTCTCCCCTCGCCGTGTCCATTGCTGCCGGGACACAAGCATGACGCGGGCCGACCGGTACGGCTAGGAGTATGGATCCGATTGGTTCAAGCGCTATGGCGTCCTGTCCATGCCGACGCGACGGATGACGTCGCCCACCGCTTCGACAGCTCCATGCCGACGGCGGATCAGGTCGGCAATCACGCCGGTCCAGCCGGTCTGGTGGAACGCACCAATCGCGGCTCCGTTGTCGCCGTGGAAGTACTCACTGAATATCAGGTTGTCGCGCCATGCGGAATCGGTCTGCAGCAGCTCGGTCCCGCCGAAACAGGGCCGTCGACCGTCCGGGTCGCGAGTGAAGATCGAGATCAGCCGATCCGCCAGGTCGGCGGCCACCCGGTCCAGGCTCAACTGCTTGCCCGAACCGGTCGGGTACTCGATCGTGTAGTCATCGCCGTAGAAGCGGTGGTATCGCTCCAGCACGCTGATCATCAGATAGTTCAGCGGGAACCAGATCGGGCCGCGCCAGTTCGAGTTACCGCCGAACATCGGGGTGGTGGACTCGGCCGGCTCGTAGTCGATGCTCGCCGTGATGCCGTCGTATTCCAGCGTGTAGGGATGGTCGCGGTGATAGGCGGACAGAGCGCGCAGGCCGTAGGGGGACAGGAATTCCCCCTCGTCGAATACCTTGCCGAACAACTGATCCAGCCGGTCCGGCCCGCACAAGCTCAACAGGATCCGTCGCTGGCCCGGTTCCCCGCGCAGCAGGCCAACGTCGCTGAGCCGGTCAGTACGACGCAGGTCATGCCGGTCCAGGAAGCCCGCAAACCGCTTGCCGAAAGCAAGCGCGCGCTGTAGATCATCCTCGGTGATGACCGCGGCGGCCAAGGCCGGGATGATGCCCACCATCGACCGGACCTTCACCAGCTCGGTTGACCCGGTCGGCGTCTTGAGCCGGTCGTAGTAGAGACCGTCTGTCTCGTCCCACAGCCCGAGTCCGTCCAGCGCGACGGTGATGGCGGCGAAGTGTTCGAGGAACTTCAAGATCAGATCCTCGGCGGGCCGCGAACCGGACCGGTTCAAGACGATAGCCATGCCCCCC
>Ga0307308_10000603_pt1 | contig 13217 bp, 11 predicted proteins | sample ER_DNA_195_FD_194501 | JGI IMG/M metagenome (GOLD analysis project Ga0307308, IMG submission 194501) | Bulk soil microbial communities from the East River watershed near Crested Butte, Colorado, United States - ER_DNA_195 | ecosystem: Environmental > Terrestrial > Soil > Floodplain | place...
GCGCGAGGAGGTCTGCTTCGCGGATGACGAGCGGCCCACGCGTCGTGAACGACCCCTCAGCCTGCACGCCGCTGGTCTCGAGGGGGTCGCCGAGCCAGAAGGCGTCGGCGGGATCCGCCCGCCACACCCCGCTCACGACGACGTCGACCCGGACGCTCGGATCGTTCCGGTTCACGAGCGACACGTGGTCGCCGACGAGGAGGTCCAGTGCCGCCGCCGCGGCCTCGGACAGGGTCGTCTCCAGAGGATGTTGCCCGGCTCGGGCCCAGGCGCCATCGACGAGTGCCGCGTGTCCCTCGATCCCGTCGAGGCTCTCGAAGGTCGTCAGGTCGGCGACCTGGTCGGAGGCGACTGCCGGGTCGGCGAACGAGCCGGTCCTGACGACCCGGGTGATCTCGCCGTCGGCCGCTGCGATCGCAGCCTGGATCGCTGGGCGAATCGCTCCATCGAGTCCGTCGATCTCGGTCGTACCGGCTGACATGGCAACCACGACGGTCCGGCTCGCGGCCGGTGCGGCCAGGATCGAACGATGGAGACCGCTGCTCGCGACCGCGTCGCCGTACACGACGCCGGTCGCGAGGAGTGTCGTCGCGGAAACGAGGAGAAGCCACGCCGCGAGCACCACCGGCCAATCGGCGAGGCTGCGCTGGACGACCGCGCCGGGCAGGCCGGAATCATGGGACACGTCCGCTCGGTTCTCCCGCTCGTCTCCGACGCCGTCACCCCTCCATACACCGCCCGCGGCCCTTCGGGTTCACCTTCGGCGGGTATGGGCGATCAGCGTACGCGGCCGGCCATCAGCGGGTGGTGGCGGCCCCGCGGTCAGTCTGCGACGGCGGATCCGAATCGCTTCAGCTCGGCGTCGATGTCGAGCGGCAGGATCGCGCCCCGATGCTCGGCCTCGCCCCATGCCTCGCGCGGAACGGACCACATGATCTCGAACTCATTGCCGTCCGGGTCGCGGCCGTAGAGCGACTTCGAGACGACGTGGTCGCTGGCACCGCCGAGGGCGCCCGCCTCCTCGAGAACCCGCCATGCGGCGGCGAGATCCTCGATCGTCGGGACCTCCCATGCCAGGTGATACAGCCCGACCGAGCCGCGGGCGGGCCGCGGCGCGTCGGGGCCAACTGAGAAGAGCCCGAGATCGTGGTGGTTCGTGGCGAGCGGCGACCGCATGAAGATCGCCTGCCCGCCCATCTCACTGCCCACGATCTCGAACCCGAAGACCCGACCGTAGAACTCGGCCGCCTTCGCCGCGTCACGGACGAAGAGAACGGCGTGGTTCAGGCGGGTGACGGGGATACTCACCGGATCAGTGTCCGAGGCTCGTCAATTCCTTGAATGATCGGTGGCCGCGTCGGGACCGACGAGGATCCAGGCGTCCTGCCACGTGCCGCCGGCGAGATTGCGGCTGATGTTCAGCCACGCCATTCCCTCCAGGGTACGAGCGGCGGAGAGCGAGCCGGCGTCGACCGGCCGGAAGCCAGCCGACTCGACCGCGTCGAGGACGGTCTTCTTGGCGGCATCGTCGTCGCCAGCGACGAAGGCATCGGCCTTGAGCCCGTTGATCTCGGGATTGGCCTGGCGCGAGGCGAAGAGGGTGTTGAATGCCTTGACGACCCGGCTGTTGGGCAGCCGCGCCTGGAGCTCCTCGGCGACCGAGGTCGGCGCCCCGGCCGGGTTCGGAGTCGGGCGGTTCGACACGTCGACGACGACCTTGCCTCGCGCGGCGTCCGAGATCTCGGCGGCGAGAGCCTCGAGGGCGGTCTCGGGGACGGCCAGGACGACGAAGTCCGAGCCGGCGATGGCCTCCACATTCGAAGCCGCAGCGCGCGTGCCGGTGGCAAGCGCCGCGTCGGCCGCGTGCTCGGGATGCCTTGCGGCGATCGTCACCTGGTGACCTGCCCGTTTGAATGAGCCGGCGAGCGCCTTGCCGACATTGCCTGCGCCGATGATCGCGATGTCCATCTCGAGAGCCTCCTGAGCCTTGACGAGTTGGTCCTCATCAAGCAGACTTTGCTGCGGGGACAACATAGTCCGACTGTTGGCTGTTGTCAATATAGTTTTCCAAAGGGAAAGATCGTGAGTATCGAACAGCCGAAGACCGCCGGCGCGGACGAACGCCGCAAGCCGGCCGTCGGCGCACAGGTCCATCGCTGGCGCACCGAACGTGGCCTCACCCTCGCCCGCGTCGCCGAGCGAACGGGCCTGAACATCGGCTACCTGTCGCAGATCGAGAACGACAAGGCCCAGCCGTCGCTGACCTGCCTGGCCGCGCTGTCCGACGCCCTCGAGGTCCCGATTTCCTGGTTCCTCCTCGAGGACACGCCGGCACCGACCGTGGTTCGTCGCTCCGAGCGCCCGGTCGAGGCCAATGACCTCGGCCGGATGGAACGGGTCGACGGCGGGCTCGCCCGCGGGATCTCGATCGTCGAAGCGGTCGCCAAGCGGGGAACGCGGACGGGCGCCCATGCTCACGCCGGCGACGAGCATCATCTCGTGCTGAGCGGCAAATTCCGGATGACCCAGGGCGATCACGTCATCGAGGCGGGCCCCGGCGACTATGTCCGCTGGGACGGCACGATCCCGCACGACGCGGAGGCAATCGGCGAAGACGGGGGCTCGATGCTGATCGTCAGCATCCGCCGCGAGCGCTGAGGGCGGGCAGAGGGCGGATCAGGGCCCACCACTCAACGGCTCACCCGCGACCCAACTGCAACCTTGGGCCCGACACGCGGCTCCGCGCGGGCCGCTATCCTTGCGGGCGGTCAGAGACGTTTTCAGACACTCAAGGTGGTGCCCATGAAGGTCGGCGTCGCCAAGGAGACTGCGCCCGGTGAGCGGCGAGTTGCCCTGGTACCCGAAGCGCTCGGCAGGCTGACGGCGGCCGGGCTGGAGATCCTCATCGAGAAGAGTGCCGGCGCGGGCGCCCTCATCCCGGATGAGGCTTACGCAGAAGCCGGCGCCAAGGTCGTCTCGACCAAGGATCTCTACGGCCAGTCGGACGTGATCCTGCGGGTCCAGAAGCCGAGCGGATCCGAGATCAAGGCGATGCGAAAGGGCCAGACAGTGGTCGGGTTCCTGAGCCCCCTCATCGACCCGAAGACAGCCCAGGAGCTCGCAAAGCGAGGGGTGACCGCGATCAGCCTCGATGCGATCCCGCGGACGCTCAGCCGGGCCCAGTCGATGGACGCCCTCAGCTCGCAGGCCAACGTCGGCGGCTACAAGGCCGTCCTCATCGCCGCGAACGCATTCGGGCGCTACTTCCCGCTCCTGACGACGGCCGCCGGGACGGCCAAGCCGGCCAACGTCCTCATCCTCGGCATCGGCGTCGCCGGTCTCCAGGCGATCGGCACGGCGAAGCGGCTCGGGGCGGTCGTCAAGGCCTACGACGTCCGATCGGAGACGAAGGAGCAGGCTCAGAGCCTCGGCGCCCAGTTCCTCGTGCTCAAGACCGCCGTCGACGCCTCCGGCGAGGGTGGTTATGCCCGCCAGCTGACACCCGAAGAGCAGGCCGCCCAGCAGGCCGAGCTGAACGGCCACATCGCCTCGATGGACGTCGTCATCACGACGGCCCAGGTCCCGGGACGGCGCCCGCCGCTGCTCGTCACGGCCGATGCGGTGAAGGCAATGAAGCCAGGGTCGGTCATCGTCGACATGGCGGCGTCCGCCCTCGGCGGCAACGTCGAGCTGAGCAAGGCCGGCGAGACGATCGTCACCGACAACGGCGTAACGATCATCGCCCCGGACAACCTGCCGGCCACGATGCCCGTCGGCTCGTCCGCCTTCTACGCCCGGAACATCTCGGCCCTGCTGCTCGGGATGGTCAAGGACGGGGCGCTCAATCTCGACTTCGAGGACGAGGTGACGAAGTCGACGGTGATCACAAACGATGGCGCGGTGGTCGCAGACGCCGTGAAGAAGCTACTCGAGCCGGCTCCTGCCGCAACCTCGACGCCAACCCGAGGCCGGGCATGACCGCCGCAGAGATCGACGGCCTGCTCCAGGCCCTTACCGTCTTCACTCTCGCGATCCTCGTTGGCATCGCCGTCATCAGCAAGGTCCCCGCGACCCTCCACACGCCCCTGATGTCGGGTGCCAACTCGATCCACGGGATCGTCCTCGTCGGCGCGATGCTCATCGCTGCAGAAGCGACCGAGCCGATCGGCCAGCTCCTGTCGCTCGTCGCCGTGGCGTTCGCGACGATGAACGTCGTCGGTGGCTACGTCGTCACCGACCGAATGCTCCAGATGTTCCGCAAGAAGCCCACGGCACCCAAGCCGGCGAGCGACGACGCGGCGGCCGCGTCGTGACCACGCTGGAGATCGTCGAGATCCTTGTCCGGATCGCGTGGCTCGTGGGTGCGGTCGGCTTCGTGATCGGTCTCAGCCGGATGAATTCGCCGGCGACCGCCCGCAACGGCAATTTGCTCTCGGCTGGCGGGATGGCAATCGCGATCGGCGCTACGGCCATCCTCATCGTGGTCCGGCAAGCGAGCGGGGTCCCGGTCGCAGGGATCTCGTGGGTCATCATCGTCCTGGGTGTCGCGCTCGGCGGCGGCCTCGGGCTGTACACCGCCCGGACCGTGAAGATGACCGCGATGCCGCAGCTGGTCTCGCTGTTCAACGCGGTCGGCGGCGGCGCGGCCGCGCTCATCGCGATCGATGACTACCTCGGGCTGGCTGCAGGCAGTTCCGTCCGGATCGACACCCACATCTTCATCGTCCTCGACATCATCATCGGCTCGATCACGTTTACCGGGTCGATCATCGCGTCGGGCAAGCTCCAGGGGCTGATCCCGGGCAAGCCCATCTACGTCCCGGGCGGCCAGCTCGTCACCCTCGCCCTGGCGGCGATCACCGTCATCGCGGCCCTCGTCCTCTTCGTCTCGGGCACGCCGAACCTGCTGCTCATGGTCGTGATCCTGGCCGCGGCACTGACATTCGGCGTGACGATGACGCTGCCGATCGGCGGCGCCGACATGCCGGTCGTCATCTCGCTGCTGAACTCGTTCACCGGCACCGCCGTCGCGATGGCCGGCTTCGTCATCAACAACCCGGTCCTGATCATCGCCGGCGCCCTCGTCGGTGCGTCCGGTGCGATCCTGACCAAACTGATGGCCGATGCGATGAACCGCTCGGTCATGAACATCATGATCGGCGGGTTCGGTGGCGGCGATGAGGCGGCCGGCGCGGTGGCCGGAGCCGGCGGCTCCGTCCGATCGATCGGCCCGGACGACGTCGCGATCCAGCTCGCCTACGCCCAGCACGTGATCGTCGTCCCCGGTTACGGCCTCGCCGTCGCCCAGGCCCAGCACGCGGTCCGCGAGCTCGCCGAGCTTCTCGAGGAGCGCGGCGTCGACGTCAAGTACGCGATCCACCCGGTCGCGGGGCGCATGCCGGGGCACATGAACGTGCTGCTGGCCGAGGCCAATGTCCCCTATCCCCAGCTCATGGAGATGGACGACATCAACCCCGAGTTCGCCCGAGCCGACGTTGCCCTGGTCATCGGCGCCAACGACGTGACCAACCCCGCTGCGCGCCGACCGGGCTCGCCGGTCTCAGGAATGCCGATCCTCGACGTCGATCAGGCCAAGTCGATCGTTGTGATCAAGCGCTCGATGGGCAAGGGCTACGCCGGCATCGACAACGAGCTCTACACGAACGAGAAGACGGGGATGCTCTTCGCCGACGCGAAGGAGGGCCTCGCCTCGCTGATCGCGGCGGTCAAAGCCGTCTAGGCCGGGCCACCCCGGTCCCGCTGGCGGCCCCGAAACTCAGTCCTCGCCGCCGGCCGTCTCGAGCACCTCGACGTCCGGCAGGCCCGCAATCTCGGCGACGATCTGGTGCTGCAGGACGCCGGCCGGAAGGCGGAGCCGCATCTCGATCTCGTAGTTGGCCTTGCCGAGACGCTGGCTGTTGATCTCGCCGATCTCGATCCGGCGCGTGGCGAGCAGCCGCGTCACCTCGCCGAGGACCTCGAGCCGGCCGGCGTGGAGCCTGAGCCGGACCTCGCGAGTCCCCTGCGGCCGGAGCCTGGCGATGACGCTGTTGAGCGGCCACAGCGAAAACAGGATGATCGCGGCGCCGACGACCGCCACGATCCACGAGCCGGCACCGACCGCCATCCCGACCGCGGCAGTTGCCCAGAGGCTGGCCGCCGTCGTCAACCCGCGGATCGACGTCCCGTACTTGAGGATCGCCCCGGCGCCGAGGAAGCCGATGCCGGACACGACCTGGGCGGCGATCCGGGTCGGGTCGACATTGGCGCTGCCACCCGCCGACGGACCGAAGCCGAAGATCGACAGCTCCGTGAAGATCGCCGAGCCGAGGGCGACCAGGAGATGCGTCCGCATCCCGGCCGGATGGTCGTGGATCTCCCGCTCGAAGCCGATCCCCGCGCCGAGGATGGCCGCGATCAGCATCCGGACCGCGAGATCCGCCTGCAGGCCAAGATCGATCGGAGGCATGTCGAAGCTGTCCTTCCGGGCTCGGATCCGGGTTGGTCCGGAAAGTCTAGGCGGTCGGTTCCTCGAGGGCGATGCGGATCCGCTTGTTGATCCTGCCCTTCGACTCGTAGCCCGTCACTCGGATCCGGCCGACCTCGCGGGTGTTGGCGACGTGGGTGCCGCCGTCGGCCTGGAGGTCGAGCCCGACGATCTCGATCGTCCGGATCTCCTCGATGCCCGGCGGCAGCAGGTTCACCTTCGTCCGGATCAGATCGGGGATCGCGAACGCCTCGTCGCGCGGCAGGACGTTGACGCGGACGTCGCGGGCGGCATCCAGTTCAGCGTTGACCGTCGCCTCGATCTCGTCGACGAGGTCGCCGCCCATCCGCTCGAACTCGAAGTCCATCCGGCCCGCGCCGGGCTCCATGTTGCCGCCGGTGACGAGCGCGCCGTAGTCGCGCCAGACGACGCCGCACAGTGCGTGAAGGGCGGTGTGGGTCCGCATCAGCGCGTGGCGGCGATCCCAGTCGAGATCGACCGAGACGACGTCGCCGACCTCCGGCGGGCCGACCTCCGGAGGTTCGAGCTCGTGGACGATGTCGCCGCCCGACTTCCGGGCCGCCCGAACGGCCCACGATCGCCCGTCCGACGCTCGGAGGAGGAGGCCGCGGTCCGGCGGCTGGCCACCGCCACCCGGGTAGAAGACCGTCCGATCGAGGACGACAAGTGGCGCCTCCCCGCCCGCGTCGACCGCCAGAACCCGTGCTTCCGTCGAGCGGGCGTAGGCGTCCGTGTAACAGAGCTGCCCGGCAACGTCCACTTGTGCTGGCCTACTTGACGGTGAGGACGCCCTTCATGGTCGTCGGGTGGACCTCGCACATGAAGGCGTAATTGCCCGCCGCGAGGCCCGGCACCTGGTACGTCCGCTTGCCCGGGCCGGCGAAGAAGGTCGTGTTGTCTCCGGTCACCTGGACCTTCGAACCGTCCGGGTTCTTGATGACGAGGTTGTGCATGACGCCCGTGTCCTGGTTGTCGAAGACGAGGGTGAAGGGCGTTTTCGCAACCGCGTCGAGCGTCGTCGGGTCGAAACCGGACGTCGACGCACCGACCGGCGCGGTGACGGTCGTGCTGGCGCCCGCGCCGCCGGACGCCCCGGCGGACGGCGACCCACCGGCCGGGGCGGAAGCGGCCGCACTCGGCACCGACGACGACGCGGCGCTCGGCGCGGCCGATGACGACGCGCCCGGGCTGCCCGACGCACCGGCCGACGCGGCGGGTGACGCGGACGCCGGAGCGTAGGTCCAGCCAGGGGGCGCGCTGGCGGCGCAGGCCGCGAGGGCGACCAAGATGAGCGGAACGGCGAGGGCGATCGTCAGGCGGCGCATCTTCGGCAGGACCTCGAGCAGCAGGTTGGACAGGTGGTCATCGGGCGCGGCTTCGGGCGCATCGCGACACGCGGACCCGAATCTACCGTCGGCGGGGCCATCCTGTCTGCTGACTCTGCCGCGCCGATCATTGGTCGCCAGCCAGGCCGAGCCGGATCGCCACAGCGGCGGCTTCGACTCGACCTGACACGCCGAGCTTGCCGAGGATGTTGCCGACATGAACGCCCACGGTCTTCTGGCTGATGAAGAGGCGCTCGCCGATCTCGCGGTTCGTCCGACCCTCGGAGATGAGGGCGAGGACCTCGTGCTCGCGCCGCGACAAGCCGAACGTGTCACCGCGTGGCGTTGCCGTCGCCCCCACGACGCCGCGGAACAGATCCGACGCGCCGGCGCCGTCCGCCGATCCTGCAATCGACGCGCCCCCGGCAGGCTGTGCCTGCGGCCCGGGAACGCTGTCCTCGGCGAGAAGCACGTCGACGCCGTCGGGAAGCTGGATCATCGCCCGCTGGCCGAGCTCTCGCAGCTCCCTTAGCAGCGGACGGGCGGAGAGCTCGAGACCGATCTCGGCGGCCGCCCGGAGTGGCGCCTTCGCCTTCGCGCGCGATGAGCGTCCCTCGCCGCTGCCGAGGAGCGCCTCGGCCTCTCGCCAGTACGCCCGGGCCACTTCGTAGGGCACCTCGAGGTCCTTCCAGCAGGCCGCCAGTGCCGCCCAGACGTCGGGATCGTCTGTGCCATCGAGTCGCTCGCGATAGGCGGCCGCCAGCGCGAGATAGGCATCGGCCTCGCGCCGCGAGCCGATGGTCGGAGCGACACCGGAGTCACGGACCGCCGCCTCGGCCGCCGCCACGACCTCCTTGGTCCTGGTCCGGGCGTTGGCGAGACCCGCCAGGTCGCGACGCGTCCTCGCGTCGGCGGATGCGGTCGCGTCGACCTCGGCGACGGTCGCCGCCATCTTCGCCGTGAGGACCCAGTCCTCGGAGCCGACGATCAGCTCCCAGCCGCGCTTGGCCGCACGGATCGCGTCGACGTGGTCGTGGCGCCACAGCGCGAACGAGGCGGCGGCACGGTACACCGGCACCGCGTGCTGTGATTCGTTGACCGTTTCCAGCTCGAGGAGCACCTGCCCGAGCAGGCGGCCGGCGTACTCGCCGGCGCGGGTCTCGATCTCGATGATCGCGAGGCTGTCGACGGAATTGACGAACGCGACCCCGGCGGGGCTCCACTCGAGGGCGGTGGCGCTCAATGCCCTGGCCTCCGCCCAGCGCCCGAGCCGGAAGAGCGAATCGGCGGCATTGCCCCGCAGGAAGTTGCCATAGACGGCCTCGAGACCAGCCGCCCTGGTCACCTCGATCCCCTCGAAGGCGACCTCGACGGCTGCCTTGCGCTGACCAACGAGGTCGAGGACGGTCGTGAGGTTGGCGTATACGCGGAACAGCTCGTCCTGATCGCCGGCGGCCTCGGCCAGCGCCCGTGCCTCGCCAAGCAGCGTGACCGCCGATCCGGGATCGTCGCCCCAGCCGAGCGAGACGCCAAGCGTCGTCATCGCGTGGGCCAGCTGGCTGCGACCGTCTGGGGCACATGCCTCGGCGATGCGGATCGCCTCGCGGGCCAGTCGTTCCGCCTCCGAGAACGTACCCTCGAGCATCTTGACCTGAGCGAGGGCCGCGAGGACCGTCGCCCGTTCGACGGACGGCTCCTGCGGCATGAAGGCGACGGCTCGCTCGAGGGCGGCAACCGAGCCGGCACTGTCGCCGGCCGCTCGCCGGTAGCGCCCGAGCCGTTCGTGGAGCAGCCCCAGCGCGACGCGATCCCGTCGCTCGTCGAAATCGCTCATGACGGTCTCGACGAAGGCGGCCGCCCTGGCCGGCCGGCCGGCGGCAAAGGCAGCCTCCGCGGCGCGGATCTGAAGGGGCGTCACGTCCGCGCGGCCGTCACGAGCACGCGACCCACCGCCGGCCGACCGCGTGGCCAGCCGATCGATCGACGACAACGCAAGCTCGAGGTAGCGGAGGGCGTCCTCCGGCGCGTAAACCGCCTCGGCCCGACCGGCGGCGTCGATCGCCGCGTCCTGCGTCTCGAGCGTCGCCTGGGCCTCGTCCCAGTGGCGGGCCGCGGCCGCCGGATGGGCGGCAAGACCGGCCGCGAGCGCGAGGTGGTGACGGTGACGCTGGCGCGGCAGCAGATCCGCTGCCACGGCCCGGCCGATGAGCTCGTGGCGGAAGTCGACGGTCATCCCGTCGAGCTCGAGCATCCCATGAGCGACCCCTTCAGCCAGGCCGGCGGAAAGGTCGGCGTCGAGGACACCTTCCCCGCGGCGCGGCGCGTTCGTCGATCGCGGCGGCCGGCGGCCCTCTGCCGTCAGCTCGTACGCGACGGCCACATCGGCCAGCTCAGTGGTGCTCAGCGGGCGGCCTGCCGGAGCCAGCAGCCGGAGGACGCGCCGGCACTCCGGCGATCGCAGCCCCACGCGGGCGACGACCAGGTCCTCGAGCGAGCCGGTCAACGATGCGCCGGAGAGCTCGCGCCGCGCTGCGAGGAGCTCCTCGGCCACGAGCGGATTGCCGCCCGAGCGCTCCGCCACGAGCACGAGGGCCGAACCCGTTGGCCGCTCGCCCTCGATCCCCTCGATCAGGTCCGCAAGGTCGCTCCGCCCCAGCGGCTCCAGCGTAAGCCGCGTCGGTTGCCGTCGTGCCTCGATCATCTCGGCGATACCAGCCGTGAGCGGATGAGAGCGGGTCATGTCGTCGGGCTGGTAGCTCACGAGCAGGCAGAGTCGATGCGGCCGCTGGACCCGGGCAAGGAACGCCGCGAACGCGCGCGTCGCAGCATCGGCGTGATGGAGGTCCTCGAGCATCAGCAGGACCGGTCGCCGCTCGCCGAGGCGGCCGAGCACCCCGAGAATCCCCTCGAGGACGCGGGCCTGGCGTCGCTCGGCCGACGTGACCGACGGGCGGCTCGGGAGCGCCCCGGCATGGGCCAGGCGAGCGTGGAGCTCCGGCAGGAGCCGGACAAGGTCCTCTGCGCCGGACCCGACGAGCGTGGCGAGATCGGCCTCAGGCAGGTCGGTGAGGGCCGGCCTCAGGGCGCGGATGATCGGTGCATAGGGACTGTCCGTCCCGGCCGGCCGGCTTCGCCCGCGCAGGACGCTGAACGGCTCGCTCAGACCCGTCAGCCGCCCGCCCGCCTCCGTCAGCAGGCGACTCGACCCGATGCCACCTGGACCGTCGACGAGGACGGTCGCCGACAGACCGTCGGTGGCAGCCTGCAGCACCGGAGCCAGCCGCACGAAGGCCGACTCGCGTCCGACGAACCGCGCGCTCGTGAACCCGGGGGGCATTAGGGCATTCTACGGGGCGCGATGAGGGGCGAGCCGCTCCTCCAGCACGTGATCCGGATTTGCCGAGCGCCTCGTCGGCTACGGCGGGCGAGCCGCCGGTTGGTCAGGAGGCGCGGCCGCGCGCGTCGAGCATCGACTGGAGGATGTCGCCGGCAGGCTCCGGGATGCCCCAGCCCACGCCCGCCGTGCCTGGCTGCGTGTCGTCGACGATCTCGCCGAGAGTCATCTTGTGGAGCCAGCCACGCCGTCCGTCCGGGCAGAGGACCAGCCAGTAGGCGCCGGAGCGCTCGAGGAGCTGGACCTCGTCGCCCTGGTCGAGCTGTCCGAGCTCCGCCGAGCGGAGCTCGTCGGGGGCGTCGAGGAGGCGGACGACCCGATAGCGGACAACTCGGCGCTCGCGACCTTCATCGGCAGCGCCACCGTCGGCGAAGGCAAGGCGCTGGGTGGTGCCGACCGTGCGGGCCGGGTCCGACTTGCGGGCCTCGAGCAGTGACGGCCGACGCCAGCGCGGCATCGCGGCCTCGCCCTCGAGCGGCGCGATGAACGGCCGCGACATCAGATCACCGGATGCCGAGACATCCGAGCCACGAGCCGCCTTGGCCTGGAGCACTTCGTCGGGAGCCGGTTGCTCCTCGTCACGGCGCTTCTTGCCGAAGATCGCGAAGGCCATGCCCATCGCGACCGCCCCGGACGTGCCGACAAGCGTCGGCAGAAGACCGAGGTGAGGCCCGTTGTCCAGCCCGAGAACGGCGAGCGTGGCCATGAACGCGCCCGCGCCGACGCCGGCCGCAGGCGGATCGAGCACGCCGCCCTGGCTGCCGCTCACCGCACCGGTCGGGCCACCGGCCTCGGGGCCCGGGCCGCCGGCCGTGATGATCGGAGCGCCGCTCGACGGTTCGCTCGACGGGTCGGGTTGGGTGCCTGGGTCGGCCGAACCGCCGGCCCACGGACCGGTCGTCGGATCGACGGGTCCGCCATTGCCGCCGCCGGCACCTGGGCCGTCAGATGGATAGCTTCCGGCGCCGCCGATGCTCGTCGTCGGGGTGGGCGCGGACGGTGGGGTCGGTGTGGGACCGGTTCCGACGCCGCCCGGATCCGGCGCCGGCGTGTTCGTCGGCGCGGTCGTCGGCGCAGGCGTGGGCTTCGGCGTCGGGGTGGGGGTGGGCGTGGGTGCCGGTGTGGGCTTCGGTGTCGCGGGGGGAGCAGGTGTCGGCGTTGGGGTCGGGGCGGGCGTGGGCGTTGGGGCAGGCGTTGGCGGTGTGCTGATCGTGACGGTCCCGCCTGGGGCCGCATCGGTGAATTTACGAGTGTCCGAGGCCTCGAATGAGAAGCTGTGCGTACCAATTGGCAGAGTCGTGGCGAAGCTGTATGTGACGCCGTGCTTCCAATCGCTGCCGCCGGCGGCCATGTCGTGAGGAGTCCCGTCGATCAGGACAGTGACCGAGGCAGGGCCTGAGCCCTCGTGGTTGCGGTAACCGACCGTTAGTTCGATCGTCGTCGCGGTCGTACCGCTGTCTGGTGTTGCGCTCGCGCCGTAGAGTCGCGTCGGTCCCGAGTCGGCGGCCACGGGCAAAGCCAGCGACAACAGGAGGGCTGCCGCGGCCGCGATCGTGGCGATCAATTGTCCGGCCCTGCGCGGCGCCGGCGAGCGTCGAGTGAGTAGCACTAAAGGCCTCCGCTCCGGGCATGAGTTCCCGGTGCGTGGCCCACGATGGTCGGCCGAGCAAAGCGCCGCAATGGTACGGGTTTCTCACTAACGAATCGGCCCGAGGCTGATTCGAACGGGAAATGGTGCGGCAGCGCACCGGTACTCGAGCGGCGGTTGCGACGATCGGTGTGGTCCGGTGCGGTTGGTGGTCCGGTCGGCCGCCGGGAAGTGACCCGATGATCCCATAGGCATAGGTCAACCCGCAGCCCACGATGAAGGCCATGGAGATGATCTACCCAGCGGCGTCGACCAAACCTGCGCGCGGGCCAATCGTGATGGGCACCTTCGTCGGACTCGTCCTGCTCGTCGGTGGGATCGGCCTCGCCTGGTTAGCCATCG
>Ga0307308_10000605_pt1 | contig 13211 bp, 9 predicted proteins | sample ER_DNA_195_FD_194501 | JGI IMG/M metagenome (GOLD analysis project Ga0307308, IMG submission 194501) | Bulk soil microbial communities from the East River watershed near Crested Butte, Colorado, United States - ER_DNA_195 | ecosystem: Environmental > Terrestrial > Soil > Floodplain | place: USA...
ACCCCTCGTGGCTGTTCGGATCGGATACGAGCGACGCGCTGTACCGCAGCAGTGTCGCCAGCGTGTTCACGAAGACCGACGCGCAAACGGCCCTGTCGCCCCGGGTCCGCCTCGCCTTTCCGATCTCGGCCACCACCAGCGTGCGCGCGGGCTACGGGCGGATCATCGAGGCGCCGGCCTGGACGACGTTTTTCCAGAATGCCAACGCCGACTTCGATTTCACAAGCACGTCGGCCTTTTTCGGTCGGGATGTGAAGTTCGCGATGTCGTCGCAGCTCGATCTGGGAGTGCGGTCCGTCATCGGCCGTAATGTGGTGATCGACGTCGCAGGGTATCTCAAGGACCTTCCCCAATATGTCGGCCGGTTCCAACCCTTCGCCGATCCCTTCAACGTCGGCGACACCATCAACATCAATGTTCTCACGGTCGACAAGGTGAACGGCGTTGGCCTGGACGCACAACTGGATTGGCGTATGGGCGAGTGGCTGACCGCGTCCGGAGCCTATTCCCTCCTGCGTGCACCCCGTGGCGACAATGGTGTGACGACGCAAACGGTGACGGCGTCGGCGGACGTACGCCCGCCGCGCCTCGGGTCCGTGGGTCGCGACCTCAGCGCCCAGATCATCGTCCGGGCAACCAGCGGCATCGCCTACACTCCGCGGGTCAACGCCGGACTCGGCACGATCACTCCCTTGGCGCCGCTCAACATCACGACCGGCTCGGCGCGACTCCCCTGGACCAAGCGCGTCGACGTCCGGATCACGAAGGATGTACGCATGGGCGGCCGGGCGTGGACGGTGTACGCCGACGTGCGCAACGTGTTCAACTTCCAGAACACGCGCACCGTCTTTGACGAAACGGGCGACGTCGTCAACGCGCAGCACCGAACCCAGGCACTCGCGCCGGAGTACGGCAGCCTCACCGCGGAAGCGAGCGGCAGCGGCGCGCTCGAGCCGGATGGCACCACCATCAACCTGAGTGCCTGCTCCAGCTGGGTGACCCCCGCAAACTGTGTCATGCTCACGCGGGTCGAGCGGCGCTTCGGAGACGGGAACGGGCTGTACTCGTTGGGGGAGCAACAGCAGGCCTTGAACGCGTATTATGACGCCATCGAGGGCCCCTGGTTCTTCTATAGCCCGGGCCGCACGCTGCGCCTGGGCGTGGAGGTAGAGCTCTAGGCTCCGCCGAGCACTTCGCGCACCCGGCTCGCGAGCGCTCCGGGGCTGAAGGGCTTTTGCATGAATGCGGTGCCGGGGTCGAGCACGCCGTGGCGTTCCACGGCGTCGTCGGCGTAGCCGGAGAGATACAGGACCTTGGTGTCCGGCCGCAGCTCGAGGAGGCGCCGCGCCAGCTCGCGGCCGTTCATCCCCGGCATCACGACATCGGTGACCAGCATCTGAATAGGGCCGGCATGGCGCGCCGCGAGCTGAAGCGCCTCGGTGCCGCCACTCGCCAGGAGCACCGTGTATCCCGCCTGCTCCAACACCTTTCGGATCAAGACGCGCACCATTTGCTCGTCCTCGGCGACCAGGAGGGTCTCGGTGCCGGCGGCGGGGACGCTGACCACGCGGGCGGCGCGCGACGTGTCGACGGGGGCGTCCACGCGGGGCAGATGGATCCGGAACGACGTGCCGACGCCCTGCGTGCTCGTCACCGCGATGTGGCCGCCGCTCTGGCGCACGATGCCGTACACGCTCGCCAGGCCGAGCCCCGTCCCTTTGCCACGCTCCTTGGTCGTGAAGAACGGCTCGAAGACGCGGGCCAGTGTGGGCGCGTCCATTCCGGTCCCCGTGTCTGTCACCTCGATGAGCGCATACGGTCCGGCGGGCAGGTCGCCGCCGTCGGTGACGTCGACGTTCTCGGTTCGGATTGCCAGGCGACCGCCGTCGGGCATGGCGTCCCGCGCGTTGACGGCCAGGTTCACGAGCACCTGCTCCACCTGACCCGGATCGGCACGCACCGCGCCCAGGTCACCGGCGAGGTCCGTATCGAGCGTCAGGTCCTCGCCGATGAGACGCCGCAGCATCCTGCCCAGATCCCTGATGAGATCGTTCAAATCGAGCACGACGGGCTGGAGCACCTGGCGCGCGCTGAAGGCCAGGAGCTGACGGATCAGGTCCTGGGCGCGGACGGCCGCGTCGCGGATGATCTCGACCTCCTCGCGCGCGTGCTCGCCCGGGGGTGTGTCCATCATCAACAGCTCGGCGGAGCCGAGGATGGCGGTGAGCACATTGTTGAAGTCATGCGCCACGCCGCCGGCGAGCCGGCCGATCGCTTCGAGCTTCTGGGCTCGCGCGAGGTCCTGCTGGAGTTGCAAACGTTCGCGACGCACCGACGCTTCGGCGAGCGCTTTCGCGACGGCCGGCGGCAGTCGTTGCAGCCGGTCTTTCATGATGTAGTCGGTCGCGCCGGCCCGCATCGCGGCGACGGCAGTGTCCTCACCCACGCTGCCCGAGACGACGATGAACGGCACGTCGTACCCGGAGGCCTGCAGCACCGCCAGCGCGCCCGGGGCGTCGAACGTGGGGAGGTAGTAATCGCTGAGCACGATATCCCACGCCTGCTTGTCGAGCGCCGCGCGCAGCGCGTCCGCGGTTTCGACGCGCTCGTGGGTCGTTACAAAGCCGCCGCGCTTGAGCTCGCGGAGGATCAAGTCCGCGTCCGCGGCTCGATCCTCGACGATCAGCGCGCGCAGCGGTGTCGGTCGCGCGGCCATGGAATTAGGCACGATCTACTATACGGACGCCCGCGCCCTTGCTTCAAGGCCGCCGCGCACCAACTTATGTGCCCATGCGGCTCCCCTGGGTCCTCGCTGTGGCGGTCGGGATGTCGGCGTGCAGCGGTTGGGGCTGGCTGCCCGGCCCGCAGTCGCCAAGGCCCGCGCGCGACACGATCCCTGCGCGTCAACCGCCCCGCCAACCGGCTGCCGTGCGCGATACGCAGCTGGAGCAACGCGTGTCGCGCCTCGAGCTGCGGCTGCTCGAAAAAGAGGCACAGGTCGAGGAGCTGCAGGCGCGCCTCGACGATGCCCGGCGCGAAGTCGTGCGCGCCATGGCCAAGCTCCAGTCTCTGGCGACCCGCGCGGAAGCCGCGTCCGGCATGGCGGAAGCCGAGATCGCGCTGCAGGCGTTGCGGACGGGCGGCAATCCGCAGGGCGTTCCCGAGCTGGGTCAGGCCGCCCAGCTGCTGCAGCTCGCGACCGCGGAGTTCGACAAGCAGAACTACGGCGGGGCGCTGTACCTGGCGAATCAGGCGAAGGATGCCGCGGCGGCCGGGCAGGGTCGCGTCGCGAGCGTCGAGCGGGGGTCGTTGCGCCAGGGCGAGGTGCCGTTCGCGTTGCCGCTGCACCTGCAAACGATGGGACGCGCCAATGTGCGCTCGGGGCCCGGGAGCGGGTTTGACGTCGCGTTCACCCTGGACGGCAGCGCGCCGTTGACCGGCTACTCGTATGTGGACCAGTGGGTGCGCATCACCGACGACTCGGGGCGCGCCGGGTGGGTGTTTCAAAGCCTCGTCGGCCGGCGGCAGTAGCGCGCTAGGCTTCGCGGGATTTTCGCCGGCGACGCTCCGCCGCGCCGGGCGCCAGCGCGACGCGGTCACGGCCTTCCCGTTTCGCCTGATACAGCGCCGCGTCCGCGATGGCGATCACCGTCTCCCCCAGGTCGCCGTGCGCCGGGAACTCGGCGACGCCGAAGCTCAAGGTGACTGATCCTCCGGGGATCTTCTCGTTCTTGAGCCGCTCGCGGACCCGATCCGCGACGTCGGCGGCGCCCGACCCCTCGGTCTCCGGCATCAGGACAAAGAACTCCTCGCCCCCGTAGCGCGCGACGACGTCCACGTCGCGCGTGGCCTCGCGCAGGATCGTCGCCACCTTCTTGAGCACCGCGTCGCCGGCCGGGTGGCCGTTGGCGTCGTTGTACTTCTTGAAGTGATCCACGTCGGCCATCAACACCGCGAACGTGTGCTTCAACCGGCGGGAGCGACGCACTTCGTGGTCCAGCGCCTCCATCATTCGCCGGCGGTTGAACAGCCCCGTGAGGGGATCCGTCGCCGAGAGGCGCTCGAGCTCGCGATGAGTCTCGCGCAGGCGCGACACCATGTTGTTGAACACCTGCGTGAGATACCCGACCTCGCCACCGGTGACCATCGGAAGGTCGACCTCGAGATCGCCCGCCGCCACTTTGGCCGCGCCTTGCGTGAGCCGGTCGAGGGGCCGGACGATCAGCAGGCCGAGGAAATACCCGAGCGCGCCGACCGCCGCGAACAATGAAGCCACGATGAGCGCGGTGACGTTGCGCAGCCGCGCCACCTGCCGGAAGGCTTCCGTCGTGGGAATCTCCGTCACCACGATCCAGTTGAGGCTGGGGATGCGCCGCACGCTGCCGACCACGCGGTCGCCGGTGGCGCTCGCGAACTGGATGGCGCGCCCCTCCCCCGCGAGCAGGTGCCGCGTATCCTCGCCCGAGTATCCCAGCGTCATGAGTTCGCCGGAGGCGCCCCGCGAGCTGACGATCAGGTGGCCATCCTCGCTCATGAGGTAGACCTGGCCCGCGTCCCCCGGCGAAAAGCGACGCAGCGTGTCGGCGACGCCGCGGAGATTGACCCTGGCGGCGATCGCGCCGAGCAGCCGCCCGCTGGCGGGCCGGATCGGCACGGCGATCACCATCTCGGGCCGCGCCGCCGTCGAATCCCAATAGGGCGTGCCCAGGAGGAGGTTGTCGCCGCGCATTTGGCCCTGCCAATCGGGGGGAAGGACGAGGGCACGGGGCCGCTTGTCACTCGACGCGATGATGTGGCCGTGCGGGTCCAGCACGAGCAGCTCAACGTAGTCGACGAACTTGTCGCGTACGGAGTTCACGTAATCGGTCAGGCGCTGGTAGGCCCGTCCCGATCGTACCGCTTCACCGTTCACCCGTTGCAGCCGGTCCACGTTCTCGGTGACTTCGTACGAGCTCGAGAACACGCGCAGGTCGTAGCGCCGCTCTTTGGTCCACAGGTCCAGCTCGCGCGCGGTCTGCGTGCTGAGCCCGAGCAGCTCTTCCGATGCCTTGGCCGTGAGGGCGCGCTTGTTCTCCACGTACGAGATGTACGCGGTCGTGATGGACGGCAGCAGCGTCGCCAGCACGGCGAACATCAGGATCTTGCTCCTGATGGTATCCAGGCGCAGGGCGTTGAGACCCCGCGAAATCGTTTGTTCCCAGGAAAGCAAGGACTCGCTCCCTCTTCGGTACCAGCAAGATTCACGTCGCGCACGCTACCGCAAGCTCGACCGCCAATCCGTGCGGAGAATCACGGCGCGGCCTGGCGCGCAATCACGGCTGGGCGCAAACTAGGCGCTCCCAAGTCACCTCTCACCAGCGAGCATCCACATGCACCGCCGCTCATTCATTGAATACGCCGCGGGCGCCGCGGCCGCCGTCGCCGCCTGGCGCCCGGTCGCGAGGCCGCAAGCCTTCGAGCTCGACGAGGCCACGATCGCGTCTCTGCAAGAAGGAATGCGCTCCGGAAGATACACGTCGCGCTCCCTGTGTGAGGCGTACCTCGCCCGCATCGACGCGGTCGACCGCGCCGGGCCGGCGCTTCGCTCGGTCCTCGAGACCAATCCTGACGCGCTCGCGATTGCCGATCGCCTCGACGCCGACCGCAAAGCGCGGCGCACCCGCGGGCCGCTGCACGGGATCCCCGTGCTCATCAAGGACAACATCGCGACTGCCGACCGCCTGATGACCACCGCCGGCTCGCTCGCGCTGGTGGGCGTGACGCCGCCGCGCGACTCCGTCGTGGCCGAACGCCTGCGCGCGGCGGGCGCGGTGATCCTCGGCAAGACCAACTTGAGTGAATGGGCGAATTTCCGCGGCAACCAGTCGTCGAGCGGCTGGAGCGGGCGCGGGGGGCAGACGAAGAATCCCTACGCGCTCGACCGCAATCCCTGCGGCTCGAGCTCCGGGACCGGCGCCGCGATCGCGGCGAACCTCGCGGCCGTGGGTGTCGGCACCGAGACCGACGGCTCGATTGTCTGTCCCTCGTCGGCGTGCTCGCTCGTCGGCGTCAAGCCGACGCTCGGCCTGATCGGCGGGGCCGGCATCATTCCGATCGCCCACAACCAGGACACCGCGGGCCCGATGTGCCGCACGGTGACCGACGCCGCGATCCTGCTGGGCGTCCTGACGGGCAAGGACTACGGCGCGAGCCTCGACGCCGCCGGTCTCAGGGGCGCGCGCATCGGTGTCGCGCGGAAGAAGTGCTTTGGGTACAGCCCCGAGGCCGACGCGCTCGTCGACGCCGCCATCGACGTCCTGCGGCGCCAGGGCGCGGTCGTCGTCGATCCCGCCGACATCCCCCATCTCGGCGAGTACGACGACTCCGAGTTCACGGTGCTGCTCTACGAGTTCAAGACGGATCTGAACGCGTACCTGGCCGAGTGGGCGCCGCGGGCGCCGATCAAGACCCTGGCCGATCTCATTGCGTTCAACGAGACGAACACGGCGCGCGAGCTGCAGTACTTCGGCCAGGAGATTCTGGTGCAAGCGCAGGAGAAAGGGCCGCTCACCGACCAAGCCTACCTCGATGCGCTCGCGAAGGACCGACGCCTGTCGCGCACGGAGGGGCTCGACGCGGTCTTCGCCGAGCACACGCTCGACGCCATCGTGGCGCCGACGGGAAGCCCGGCCTGGCCGACCGATCTCGTCAACGGCGATCACTTCCTCGGTGCCAGCTCCACGCCCGCGGCGGTCGCCGGCTATCCCAGCGTCAGTGTGCCCGTGGGCTATGCGTTTGGTCTGCCGGTGGGGATGTCGCTCATCGGCCGCGCCGCGAGTGAGGCGACACTCTTGAAGCTCGCCTACGCGTACGAGCAGGCGGCGAATCCGCGGAAGGCGCCGCGTTTCCTCGCGACCGCGGACCTGTCCTAGCGGAGAGGCGCGCCCGCGGCGATCCAGTGCGCCAGCAGCGCCCGCTCGTCGGGCGTCATGCCCGTCTTGTTAGCGAGCGGCATCGTCTGGGTCTCGACCGCGCGCACGCGGATCCGCTCGGCGAGGCCCGCGATGGCCTCGGGCGTGTCGAAGGCCACGCCGGCCGGTGCGGCCCCGAAGGTGGGGTCGCTCGGGAAACGAGAATGGCAGGGGAGGCACCGCTGCACCACGACGGAGCGCACCGCCGAGAATGCGGGCGCGGGACCCGTGGCCGGAACGGCGGAGGTCCGCGGTGTCGATAAGAACAGCGCGCCCGCCAGCGCGGCGACCGCCGGCGCGACGGCCCAGCGCGCCGATCCGCCGCGGCCGATCATCGTGTGGCGCGCGGCTGCCCCAGCGACGAAGAACAACAGCAACACCGCCCAATTGACGGGGCTCGCGTACGTCGCCGGGTAGTGACCGCTCAGCATGATGAAGAGCAGCGGGAACGTCATGTAGCTGTTGTGTACCGAGCGTTGCTTCGCACGCTCGCCCATCGTGAAGTCGGCCGGTCGACCCGCCTTGGTGGCATCGATCATCGCCTGCTGCGCCGGGAGAATGCGGATCCACACGTTCGCGACCATCAGGGTGCCGAGCAGGGCGCCGACATGCATGTAGGCGGCGCGGCCCGAGAGGAGGCGGCACGCAGCGATCACGACGGCGCTGAGCAGGACGAGCGAGATGGCCAGGGCCGCGAATCCCGGGCCCGCTGCGAGCGGCGAGCGCCACAGCAGGTCGTACACGACCCACCCCACCACCAGCAGGCCGATCCCCAACGCGGTGGCGGTCCCCCGACCGATTCCGGACACGGCGGAATCGAGCAAGTACGCGTTGCTCAGGTAATAGATGAGGACGAGCAGGGCGATCCCGGTGATCCACGTGAACAGCGCTTCCCATTTGAACCAATGGAGCACGCCGGGCATCTCACCCGGACCGGGGCGGCGCTTCTCGGTCTGATAGAACCCGCCGCTGTGCACCATCCAGACCTCCCCCTCGACGCCGGGGCGCGGGGGGGTGGGGGTGGAGAGGGCGCGGTCCAACCAGATGAAGTAGAATGAGCTACCGATCCAGGCGATTCCCGCGATGAAATGCGTCCAGCGTAGCAGCAGGTTGGCCCAATCGCCGAGGTGTCCGACCATAGGGGCTCTAATTTCACCGTGAAACCCCACCCGGCCAGCCCCCGTCAAGTAAGGCGGTCCGTCTCCTGCCCCACGCCATCCGGAGTTGCCTCATGAAGCCTGCGCTCATTCTGACCGCTGCTCTGCCACTGCTTGCCCTCTCCGCATGCGCCAAGGCCGGCGCCGACGACGGCGCCAGCCGTCCCTACAAAGTCGGGGTCGTGGACCGCGGTGAAGTGCGAGTTACCGTGGAAGAGACGGGCGTGGTCGAGCCCGAGCGCAGCATCGTCGTGAAATCGCCGATCTCCGGCGTCGTGCAACAGCTCTACGTGCGGGAAGGCGACCGCGTGCAGCCGGGGCAGGGGCTCGCCCGCATACTCCCCGACATCGCGCAGGCCAACAGTCTCGCGCAGCTGCGCAGTGAAATCGCGCGGGCGCAAATCGCGCGCGACAACGCGCGACGCGACTACGATCGCGGGCAGGCGCTGTCCGGCATCGGCGGCATCACGCAAGCGGAGCTCGACCAACGGCGCGTCGCCTACGAGCAGGCCGACAACCAGTGGCGCACGGCCAACGATCAGCTGCGTTTGGTCCAGTTGTCGGGCGTGACCGCGGGCGACTCTGCGGATGGAGGCGCGCAGTGGGCGCGCATCATCGCGCCGTCGTCCGGCGTGATCATCGCGCGCGGCGTCGAGGCCGGGGAGACGGTCGTCGGCGGCACGAGCGCCTTCGGCGGCGGCACGGCGCTGTTCACGATCGCGGATCTGTCGACGCTCATCGTCAAGGCGGCGATCAACGAAGTCGACATCGGCAAGGTGAAGCGCGGCGACCTCGTTGCGCTGACCGTCGACGCATTCCCGGGCGACACGGCGCACGGCGTGGTGCGGCTCGTACCGCCGGCGGCGCGGCAGCAGGAGCGCGTGCGCGTATTCGACGTGGAGATCGAGGTGACAAGCGGCCAACAGTTCCTGCGGCCCGGCATGACCGCCAACGTGCGGATCTCGGGTCCGGTGCGCAGCGGCGTGGCGCGCGTGCCCGTCGAAGCCGTGTTGCTCCAGGAAGGCAAACCCATCGTGTACAAGATCGGTGGCAGCGGGCCGCAGCCGGTCACCGTGACCCTCGGTCTCTCCGATCTGTTTTATGTCGAGCTACTCCCCGGGTCGGGGCTGGCCGCGGGGGATTCGATCGCGCTCGAGGATCCCGTCGCCGCCGCGGAGCGCGCGCGCAATCCGGCGCGGCGGCGGTAATGCTGATTCAAGGTCGCAGTCTCGCCAAGACGTACCGCCTCGGGCAGGTCGATGTCGCCGCGCTCCGCGGCGTCGATGTCGATGTCCGGCCCGGCGAGTTCGTGGCGATCACCGGGCCGTCCGGCTCGGGCAAGAGCACCCTGATGCACATCCTCGGATGTCTCGACACGCCCACGTCCGGGAGCTATCGGCTGGACGGAGAAGACGTCAGCGGCCTGACCGGCAAGCGGCTGGCGCAGGTGCGCAACCGGAAAGTCGGGTTTGTCTTCCAGACCTTCAACCTGATGCCGCGTCTCAGCGTCGAAGAGAACGTGGCGCTGCCCCTCAAATATCGCGGCGGCATCGCGCGCGGCGAGCGGCGCGCCCGGGCGATGCGGTTGCTCGAGCGGCTGGGGCTCGCGGAGCGCGTGGGGCACCGGCCCGACGAGCTGTCGGGGGGTGAGCGCCAGCGCGTGGCCATCGCGCGCGCCCTCGTCGGCGAGCCGGCCATCCTCATGGCGGATGAGCCTACCGGGAACCTCGACTCCGCGTCCGGCGCCGAGGTGATGCGCACGTTCGCGGAGCTGCACGGCGCGGGTCACACGATCGTGCTGGTGACGCACGATCCCAACGTGGCGGCGCGCGCCGAGCGCGTGATTCAGATGAGCGACGGGCGGGTCGTCTGAACCTCCTCGAGTCGCTGCTCACGGGACTCGACGAAGTCCGGCGCCATTGGGGCCAGACCGTCCTCTCGCTGCTCGGTCTGATCCTCGGAACGGCTAGTATCGTCACGGTGCTCGCGTTGTTCGGCGGGCAGACGGCGCTGACCGAGCAGTTCCTGAGCGAAGTCGGTGGGCGCGGCACGATCATTGTATCAGATCGCGACCGATCGGCCCACCCCGGCGCGCAGGAGCTGGCCTCGAAGCGGCTCACGTTCAAGGACGCGCAGTTCCTGCGCGATCGGGCCGGCGCCCTCGCCGCCGTGAGTCCCGGGTGGGCGCAAAGCCTTTCCTATCGCGTGGGGAACACCAGCTTCGACGGCCAGGTGATCGGCACCGTTCCCGACTACATGGCGATCAACGACATCAAGCCGCTCGTGGGGCGCTACCTGAGCGATCTCGACGTGCGGCACCAGGCGCGCGTCGCCGTGCTCGGGTGGAAATACGCCGACTCGCTGTACGGCGTGGCGACCCGTGCGGTGGGACAGCTCGTCAGCATCGGGGGCAAGACCTACACCGTCGTCGGCGTGTTGGAGCGCGAGGAGTTCTACTTCGCCGCCTGGGAAGACAACGCGCTCGAATACCGCAACGAACGGGCGTACATCCCCATCAGCACGGCGATCGCCCAGCACAGCGCCGTCGACCACCTCGACTTCCTCACGCTGAAGGGACGGCCCGGGGTGGCCCGCGGCGTCGCGCAGTCGCAGGTCCGGAGCCTCCTCTACGCGCGGCACGGCGTCGAGGACTTCGACATACGCGCGTCGGGGCAGGGCGCCGGCGGCGAAGCGGGCCAGTTTCTCCTGCTCTTCAACTTCATCTTCCTCGTCGTGGGCGTCGTGTCGCTGATCACAGGCGGGATCGTGATCGCGAACATCCTGCTCGCGTCGGTGGTGGAACGCGTGCGCGAGTTCGGTACGCGCATGGCCCTCGGCGCGACCGCCGGCGCCATCTTCGCGCACGTGCTCGCGGAGGTGCTCGTCGTCACGGTGATTGGGGGCCTCCTCGGCCTGGGACTCGGCACCGCCCTCACGGGCGTGGTCGCGCATTTCATGCAGATGCCGGCGGTGGTGAGCCCGTTCATCGCGGCCGTGGCGACGGTGACAGCGTTGACGGTGGGACTCCTCGCGGGGCTCTTCCCGGCCTTGCGCGCCGCGCGCCTGTCCCCCGTAGAGGCGCTGCGCTATGCGTGAGTGGCTCGAGCTGATCGGCGACGCCCTGCGCGAGATCCGCGGGCACAAGCTGCGCTCGGTGCTCACGCTGTCCGGCATCGTGTTCGGGGCGGCATCGGTGGTCTCGATGACGTCGCTCGCGTCGGCGATGAAGACGCTCGTGTACGACGATCTCATCTCGATGGGCCAATCACGCAGCTTCATCGCCCGGGACCAGGGTCCGCGGTCTGACGCGCGGGGGGCCGCGGCGCTGCGCCACAAAGGACTGCGGACCAACGACCTCGAGGCGCTGCGGAATCTCCCCGGCGTAGAGACCGTTCACGGGCGCGACTGGGGTGACGAGTACGTCGTGAACGCACCGGCCGACCGCCGTCAGGTGCGTATCGACGGCGTAGACGCCGGTTATCTCGAGTTGCGGAATTACCGCATCACCGGCGGTCGCAGCATTCGTCCCCTCGATCTCGAGAATCGCGCGCGCGTCGCAGTCGTAGGCTCGGAACTGGTGCACGATCTTTTTGGCACTACGCCACCGGTGGGTCAGACGATCACGGTCGATGGCGTGCGTTTCCAGGTCATCGGGATCGTGGCGCCCATCGAGTTCGACATCATCCCCGCCGATTTCTCGTTCGTCGCACGGCGCATCTACATCCCATACACGTATCTCACGCGTTACCGGGAAGGCGAGGGCCGAGTCAACGAGGTGCTCGTCACTGCGGCGCCGTCCGCCGACTTCGGCGACGTGTTACGGCGCGGCGTGACCTTGTTGCGTCAACGCCACGGCGGGACGCAAGACTTCGAGATCGACAACCGGGCGGCTGACGTGCTCTCCGACCTCGCCATGGCCGACAACATCCTCGGCGGTTGGAACGCGGTCATGTTCACGATCGCCGGCGTCACCCTGGTCGTCGGGGGGATCGGTCTGTTCAGCGTGCTGCTGATCTCGGTGCGCGAGCGGGTGCGGGAAATCGGCATTCGCAAGGCGCTGGGGGCCGATGATGGCGCGATTGCGCGACTTTTCCTCGCCGAGTCGCTGACGCTGGCGTTCCTGGGAGCGGTGACGGGGATCGGCGGTGGCGCCGCCCTCACGGTGGTCACGGAGATCATCGGCCGCCAATTTGGCAAGCCGTTTGTCATTCCCGTGAACATCCCCGGCGTCATTCTCGCGGTGATCTTCGCACTGATCGTGGGATTCCTGTTCGGTTTGTATCCCGCGCGGCGCGCCGCCAAGCTCGACCCGATCGAGGCTATCGCGGGGGTATAGCGCGCATAGTTTTTACACACCATGCGCGCACTCACACTCGCCGTACTCCTCGCCGTTCCCGCGGCCGCTGCAGCGCAGACGGCCGACACGCTGACCGGCCATATCACCGACGCGACGGGTCAACCCATTTCCGCCGCCACAGTGGAGATCACGGAGCTGGGCCGCAGGGTTGCGACTGCGCCGGATGGATCGTTCCGGCTGGCGTTGCCACCGGGACGGTACACGGTGGTGATCCGACGGACGGGGTTCGCACCCGTAGTACGGGACGTCATGGTCGCCGGCGCCGCCCGAGTCGACGTCGCCTTGACGCCCAGCCCCTTCCGACTCGAGCCGGTCACCGTGACGGCCACGCGGTCGCCCGTCGCGGCGAACGCTTCACCGCTTCCCGTCTCGCAGCTCGCCGGCGCTCAGTTGCGCCAGGCCCGCGGCATCTCACTGGCCCACGTCGTCGAAGCATTGCCGGGGGTGCGCACACTGAGTACGGGCGCGCAAATCGGGAAGCCGGTGATTCGGGGGCTCAGCGGGCCTCGCGTTCTGGTTCTCGAGAACGGCAGCCGGCTCGAGGACTACTCGTGGAGCGACGAGGATGGTCCATCGGTCGAGACGGGGTTCGTGCGGCGCGTCGAAGTGATCCGCGGGCCGGCCAGCGTGCTCTATGGGTCCGATGCTCTGGGCGGCGTCATCAACGTCCTCTCCGAGGACCTCCCCGACGCCGCCGGGGGCCCGAAGTTCATCCGCACGGGTTACCAGCTGTCGCTCGCCAGCAAC
>Ga0307308_10000607_pt1 | contig 13201 bp, 13 predicted proteins | sample ER_DNA_195_FD_194501 | JGI IMG/M metagenome (GOLD analysis project Ga0307308, IMG submission 194501) | Bulk soil microbial communities from the East River watershed near Crested Butte, Colorado, United States - ER_DNA_195 | ecosystem: Environmental > Terrestrial > Soil > Floodplain | place...
GAAGGGCGACCGGCGCGATCCGATCCACCGCGCGCCGCCTCCGTTCACCGAGCAATCGACGCAGGCGGAGATCTTCGAGACGGGTATGAAGGTCATCGACCTCATCTGCCCGTTCCTCAAAGGTGGAAAGTCGGCGGTGTTCGGCGGCGCCGGTACCGGAAAGACCATCGTCATCCAGGAGCTGATCCGCAACGTCGCGTCAGAGCACGGTGGCTACTCGGTCTTCTGCGGCGTCGGCGAGCGTTCGCGCGAGGGCACGCAGCTGCTCGGCGAGATGAAGGAGTCGGGGGTCATCGACAAGATGTCGATGGTCTTCGGTCAGATGAATGAGCCGCCCGGTGCGCGCCTGCGGGTCGCGCTCACCGGTCTCACCATCGCGGAGTACTTCCGCGACGAACAGGGTCGAGACCTGCTCATCTTCATCGACAACATCTTCCGCTTCACGCAGGCGGGCTCAGAGGTGTCGGCGCTCCTCGGTCGCATGCCGAGCGCCGTCGGCTATCAGCCCACGCTCGCGACCGAGATGGGCGAGCTGCAGGAGCGCATCACTTCGACGAAGAAGGGTTCGATCACGTCTCTGCAAGCCGTGTTCGTGCCGGCCGACGACTACACCGACCCCGCGCCGGCGACGACCTTCGCGCATCTCGACGCGTCGATCCGGCTCGAGCGGTACCTCACCGAGCTCGGCCTGTACCCGGCGGTGGACCCGCTCACATCGACGAGTCGCGCGCTTGACCCGAACATCGTGGGTCAGGAGCACTACGAGACCGCGCGCGAAGTGCAGCGCGTGCTGCAGCGCTACAAGGACCTTCAGGACATCATCGCGATCCTCGGCATCGATGAGCTCTCCGACGAAGACAAGCTGCTCGTCGCGCGCGCTCGCAAGCTGCAGCGATTCCTCGCGCAGCCGATGTTCGTCGCTGAGCAGTTCACCGGCGTTCCCGGGCAGTACGTGAAGGTCGCGGACACGGTGCGCAGCTTCCGTGAGGTCCTCGAGGGCAAGCACGACGACCTGTCGGAGCAGGCCTTCTACAACGTCGGCACGATCGAGACGGCCCGCGAGAAGGGCGAGCGGATGGCGAAGGAAGGCGGGTCCTAGCGCTCATGCCGCTCCACCTCGAAGTCATCACGCCAGAGCGCAAGGTGTACGAGGACGACGTCGATATGGTCGTCGCGCCCGCGACCGAGGGCTACGTCGGGATCCTTCCGCACCACGTCCCCCTCTTCACCACGCTCGGCCCGGGCGAGTTCAAGGTGAAGAAGGGCGGCGTCGAGGAGATCCTCGCTGTGTTCGGCGGCTTCATGGACGTGCGCGGCGACCGGGTCGTCGTCCTCACCGACGCGGCGGAGCCCGCCGAGGAGATCGACGCGAGCCGAGCTCAGCAGGCCCGGGACGCCGCTCAGCAGGTCCTCGCCGCGGGTCCGGCGTCCGCCGCCGACGAGCAGCGCGCGCGAGCGGAGCTCCAGCGAGCTCTGGTCCGCTTGCGGGTCAGCGAAGGCCGCCGCCGGCGCCGCTGAACCGAGGCGCGACCGCTCGGTAAACCGCTAGTCTGTCCGCGGCTGGGGGCGGTGGGACATGGCGGCACGTCTTGTTCGTACGTTCGCGCTCGGGCTCATCGCGACGATCGTCGTCGCCGCATGCGCATCGACGACCGCCGAAGCGCCGATCGTCGCGGACATCGCAGCACCGGAGGCGCAACCCGCTGCGGCATCCTCTCCGACTCCGACGCCGATCCCAGCGCCGTCGCCGACACCGCTCTATTCGAAGCTCCGAATCTTCGTCGCGTCGGAAAGCACCGACCAGGTATGGGTGCTCGACGGCAAACCCGGCGAGCCGTATGCGCTCGTGGGAAAGATCGCGGTTGGGAAGCTCCCGCATCAGCTCGGCGTGTCGCCCGACGGGAAATGGGTGGCCGTGAACAACCGCATGGGAAACACGACTTCGATCATCGATCCCTTCGCGATGAAAGAGGTCGTTCGCCTGATGGTCGGAAAACAGCCGCACGGGATCGCGTGGGCACCCGACGGTAAGACCCTTTTCGTCGGCCACGAGCACGACAACTACATCGCGCGTTTCGAGGCCGGGACCTGGAAGCCTCTGCCGCCGCTCATGGTCGGCGTACCGCAGCACGTCCTCACGATCGCGCCGAGCCGGCCGAACGAGCTCTGGTTCACGCTCACCAACACGACGCAGGGCGACGTCCTCCGCGTGTATGACCTCGAGACGAACAAGATCACGCCGATCAAGGTCAGCGACGTCCACGACGCCTACTTCACACCCGACGAGACCGAGGTGTGGTCGAGCTCCTCGGGGTTCCTCGACAAGCCGTCGGACCGGATGGTCATCTACGACCCGTCCACCAAGACAGTGAAGAAAGAGATCCACCTTCCCGGCACCTATCCATTCCATACCGAAAAGGTCGACCAGGACGGCGTCTTCTTCATGGCGGACCGGTCGCTCATGGTCCTCTCCGATCACCTCGGACCCGGGCTCTTGTGGGTCGACTGGAAGGAGCGCCGCGTCCTTTCGGAGACGAAGCTCGGCCAGCAGCCCTTCCACACGACGTACGACCCCGAGGGCGATCGCCTTCTGACCACGACGAACGTCGACGGCATGGTGAACGTCATCGACGTGAAGACCCGCGCGGTGGTGCAGAAGGTGGCCGTGCCGAAGGCACACGGAATAGGAGCGGTCCCGATAGGCCTGCCTTAGTTAGTCTCTCGTCGTGCTCTTTCGCCTCCTCGCGGTTTTCTACAACCGGCTTCCGGTCCGATGGCAGCGGCGCATCCTGAATCGCACCCAGTCGCGATTCCTCGTCGGTGTGGTGGGCCTCGGGGTCGACCCGAACGGCCATGTGATCCTGGCGCGCCACCGTTTCGGCGCGCCGGAGTGGCGTTTCCTCGGCGGCTTCCTCTCTCCGCGCGAGCGGCTCGAGGACGCGCTTGCCCGCGAGGTCCGAGAGGAGACGGGGATCGACATCGAAGTGGGCCCGATCCTCGAAGCCAATCAGGGCTATCGGTGGCAGCGGGTCGAGCTCGTTTACGCGTACCGGCCGCTCGGAGGGACCGAGCGGCTATCGAACGAGCTTCTGGAGGTCCGAGCCTTCGACCCGGCTGACCTGCCGGACGTCCGCGCGGACCAGCGCGGGATCATCGAGCGTCGTGCGGCGCAGGCGGTGGAGTGGGCACGACGGCCGCGATAAAGCGGGTCCTCGCGGCGCTCGTCATCCTTGCCCTTCTCTCCTGGCTCGTCCTCCCGCTCGTCCGCGCGCTTACCCTCGTGTCGTCGCATCACAGCGATCCAGTCGCGCCCGCGGACCTTGCGCTCGAGGATCTGCGCTTCACCGTCGGACCCGACGTGCCTCCTTCCCCGGTGAGGGACGTCGAGCTCGCCGCGTGGACGCTGCACACAGTGCATGGCGCGCCCGCCGTCGTGCTCGTCCACGGATTCAAGACCTCGCGCGAGGAAATGATCCCGTGGGCACGTTTCCTCCACGACGCGGGCTACAACGTCCTTCTTCTCGACACGCGCGGCGCCGGCAAGAGCGGCGGATCGACCGTAGGGCTTGGTGCCACCGAGCCCCATGACATTTCCCAGGCGGTCACGGTGGCGCGACAGCAATTCGGAACGGACAAGGTCGCCGTGCTGGGAATTTCGCTCGGCGCGGGCGCCGCGATCCTTGCCGCGGCGGACGATCCCGAGATCAGCGCCGTGGTCGCTGACAGTGCGTGGACCGATCAGGACTTCCAGCTCTCGCGTCTCTCATTTGTCCCGGTCGGTCCGCTTCTCGTACCGCTTCTCCCCTACGGCGTCGGGATCGTAAATCTGTTCGTCGGCGCGGATGTGACCCAGGCACGCCCGCTTGATGCGATCGCACGAATCTCGCCGCGACCGATCCTTCTGATCCACTCGGCCGACGACGACAACGCGACGACGCCGCTCGAAGGAGCGCGCAAGCTCTTCGCCGCCGCGGGAGAGCCGAAGGAGCTATGGGTCGCGCCGCGCGGTGGCCACGTCGGCGCGATCAACGCGTTTCCCGATGAGTATCGCGCGCGCGTGGTCGCGTTCCTTCGCGCCGCCCTCGGCTAGCTCAGTCGGGCGGCCGGTCCGCTTCGAGCGCGGCGACGATCTCTTTGATATGGCCGAGATGCTCGAACTCGTGCTCGAGGATCCGGCGCATGACCTTCCGCGTCGTCCATCGCCGTCCCATCACGACGTGATCGAGCTCGGTATCGGCAGGCTCCATCACGGTGAATCGCTGAAAGGCCATGCGATGGACGGCCTGCAGCGTGTTGTACGGGTCTGCCGGCCATTTCTCGAGTCGCGACAGGAGGGAGGCTTCGGTGAGCATCACATGCTCGAGCGCTTCGCGCACGCTCCACATCGTCTCGGTCGGCTTTCGTTCGATTTCCTCGGACGAGATCTCGCGGACCACAGAGAGGAGCGCCGCGCGCGACGCCTCGAACTGATGAAGGAAGTCGCGGAGCTCGTGCTCCTCCAACCGTCCGACATCTTCGGGGACGACGCGATCGGCGGGCAGGTCTCGCACCTCGAAGCTCGCCGGGTCGAGGTCCTTCCAGTGGTCGATCGAGACCCCGCGCGCGTCGAGAAGCTCGAGATATGCGCGAAAGGCACGCCGCGCGTTCGCGACCGCCTCGTCGCGCGTGGTCCCTGATGCGATGCACCCGCGCAGTACCGGTACGTGTGCGAGCCAGTAGCTGCCTTCGCCTTGAACGTAGATCGCCGCTTTGTCTTTCAAGCGCGTACCCAAACCTTCTGCCCACAGTCTTCGCGGATGGTTCGCTCGGTCCCGTCGACCATGACACGGATCGGCTGCCCGTGCCGCAGGTCGACCACGCGGACATCGACGCCGGGCCGCAGGCCCTGCGAATCGAGGTACTCGAGGAAACCTGGCTCGTGCTCGAACTGATCGGGGATGCGCTCGACCGTCGCAGTGGTGCCGGGCGGCACCCGCTCGAGCGGCTTGGTCGGGCGCGGCGTGACACCCGGCATCGGGTTGCCGTGAGGGCAGGTCTGCGGGTCGCCGAGCACTTTTTGCATGCGCTCTTCCATCTCCGGCGACATCGCGTGCTCGAGTCGCTCCGCCTCTTCATGGGTCTTCCACCAAGCGAACCCAAGCACCTCGACGAGGAACCGCTCCGCGAGCCGATGCCGTCGGACGATCGAGTCAGCGTGGCGCTGCCCCGTCTTGGTCAGATGCACTTCTTTACGGTCGTCGAGCGCGATCAGGCCGTCCCGCTCGAGGCGATGGACCATCTCCGAGACGGCCGGAGCGGAGAAACCGAGGAAGTCCGCTAGGCGTGCCGAAACGACATGGCCGCTCTCGTCGCCGAGCGTGTAAATCGCCTGGAGGTACTCCTCGACAGCGGGCGACTGGGTAATTGTTGACCTCCGCAGTCGGAAATCGTTAGGCTCACCTTAGCCGTTGGGACGACCAAAAAGGGATGCTTTGGACGGCGAGTATCGCACCGGGGAGTGACCAAGGCCGCGATGTCGATGGGCGAGATCCTCGCGCTGGGTGCGATCGCGGGCTTCACCGTATTCCTCGGCTTGCCCCTGGGACGGATGCGCAGCACCTCGACCAGGATGCGCTCGCTGCTCAACGCCGGTGCCACTGGAATCCTGCTCTTCCTTTTCTGGGATGTCCTGGCCAAAGGGATCGAGCCCGTCGAGGAAGCGCTCGCGGAGGCGACGACGAGCGGCGGTACGTGGCTGCACTTCGGGTGGCTCGCTCTTGTCTTTGCGGTGTCTTTGACGGTCGGGCTGATGAGCCTCGTCTACTACGACCTCTGGCTCGCTCGACGCGCGCGCGCAACGATGCGCTTTGGCCCCGGCGCGGCGAACGTTCGGGAGTTCCGCGCGGGTCCGATCGCGCGCCTGCAGCCGGCGCAGCGGCTCGCGTTCTTCATTGCCCTCGGGATCGGTTTCCACAACCTCTCGGAGGGCCTGGCGATCGGCCAGTCTGCCGCCGGGGGACAGCTGCGCCTGGCACTTGTACTCGTCATCGGGTTTGCGCTCCACAACGCGACCGAGGGCTTCGGCATTGTGGGACCTCTCGCCGGTGAAACGCACCTCCCGAGCTGGCGTTTTCTCGGCGCGCTCGGGCTGATCGCGGGCGGTCCGACGTTCGTCGGAACGGTCATCGGTCAGTCCTTTCAGAACGAGACGGTCTTTGCGGCATTCCTCGCGCTCGCGGCGGGTTCCATCCTGTATGTCGTCATCGAGCTCCTCGCTGTCGCGCGCAAGCTGGGACACAAAGACATGACGACCTGGGGCATCCTGGCGGGGCTCGTCCTCGGTTTTGCAACCGAGTTCATCCTGACAGCGGTCGGTGCGTGACGATCTAGCGCACTTTTGGGTCTCTTAGCCCGTTAGAGTTCAGCGCGTGTTCTCCCGCCAGATCGGCATCGACCTCGGCACCGCCAACGTCATCGTGTACGTCCGTGGGAAGGGGATCGTCCTCACCGAGCCATCCGTCGTCGCGCTCGCGAAGGAGGATGGGTCGAACCGGCCCCGGATCGTCGCGATCGGCGAGGAGGCAAGGCTCATGCTTGGCCGCACGCCCGGTACGATCACCGCGCTCCGTCCGATGCGCGACGGAGTGATCGCCGACTACGTCATCACTGAGCGCATGCTCGAGTACTTCATCAACAAGGTGACGGGACGTATCAAGTTCGTGCGTCCAGAGCTGATGATCTGCGTTCCGTCCGGTGTGACGAGCGTCGAGCGCCGCGCGGTGAAGGACGCTGCGCTGCGAGCGGGCGCGCGCGAGGCGCATCTCATCGAGGAGCCGCTCGCCGCGGCGATCGGCGCGAACATTCCAATCTCCGGTCCGTCCGGGAATCTGATCATCGACATCGGCGGCGGGACCGCGGAGATCGCGGTCATCTCGCTCGGCGGCATCGTCGTCTCGCGCAGCGTTCGCGCCGCCGGCAACAAGCTCGACGAAGCGATCGCGAACTTCGTCCGCAAGCGCTACAACCTGATGATCGGAGAGCGCACCGCCGAGGATGTGAAGATCCAGATCGGCTCGGCCCTTCCGATGGATCCGGAGCTCACGATGGAAGTGCGCGGCCGGGACCTCATCGCGGGTCTGCCGCGGACGATCACGATCGGTTCGAACGAGATCTCCGAGGCAATGGATCCGGTCCTCCAGCAGATCATGGGCGCGGTGAAGGCCGTTCTGGAGGAAACGCCCCCGGAGCTTGCGTCGGACGTCATCGACAAAGGGATGGTCCTTTCCGGCGGCGGCGCTCTCCTGCGCAATATGGACAAGCTTCTGACGCAGGTCACCGGAGTCGCCTGCTACGTGGCCGAGAACCCGCTCTATTGCGTGGCCAAGGGCACGGGCATGGCGCTCGAGCACCTCGACTTCTTCCGCAGAAGCCTCGTCGCAGTCCACTAGCGAGGGAGCCTTGGCGCCGGCGCGCGTCGACATCCTCGGCGTCGGCTTCGACCGCATCGACCTCGCCGCCGCCGCGGAACGGATCATCGAGCGTCACGCCGCCGGGCAGCGGACCTTCGTGATCACGGCGAATCCGGAGTTCGTGATGCTTGCCCGTGGCGATGCCGATCTCGGAAAAATCGCGCGAGACGCCGATCTGGTCGTCGCCGACGGCACCGGCGTGCTCGTAGCGTCTCGTGTGCTTCGCGATCCGCTGCCGGGCCGCGTGCCGGGCCGTCTTCTTGTGCCGGCGGTCCTTCAGCTGGCGAGCGGCCCCGTCTTCCTCCTCGGCGCTGCACCGGGTGTGGCCGAGCGCGCGGCCGCGACGCTCGTGCGGCGGATCCCGTCACTGCGCGTCGCCGGTACTCACGCGGGCTCGCCCGTGCCGGAGGAGGACGAGGCGATTCGCGCGCGCATCCAGGCGGCCGGCGCCCGTGTTCTCCTCGTTGCCTATGGGATGCCGGCGCAGGAGCGTTGGATCGCGCGGAACATGCCGCTCCTTCCCTCGGTCCGGACGGCGATCGGCGTCGGTGGCGTGTTCGATCAGCTCGCGGGGCGCGTCCGGCTTCCACCACGCGTCGTTCACGCGGTCGGTCTCGAGTGGCTCTGGCGCCTGGGCTTCGAACCGAGCCGATGGCGGCGCCAGCGCGTCCTGCCGGTCTTCGCCGCGCTCGTCGCTCGCCAGCGCATCCTTGGCCGATGAAGCTCGCCCTCGCGCATGAGTACTTCGTCGCGCATGGCGGCGCGGAGCGCGTCGTCGAGACGCTCCACCAGATGTGGCCCGAGGCGCCCGTCTACACGTTCTTCCACGATCGCCGCCGCTATGGGGATCTTCCGGGATGGACGCTCCGTACGAGCTATCTCCAGCACCTTCTTCTCGGCGAGAGCCATCGGCTCCTGCTTCCGCTTTACCCGAACGCGGCGCGCGCTCTTCGCGTGCCGCCCGAGACGGACGTCGCACTCGTTTCGACGAGCGCGTTCATCAAGGGCATCGGGCTGCCGGATAGGACCGTGGCGATCGCGTACTGCCACTCGCCGACGCGATATCTGTATGACTGGAGCGACCGCTACCTGCAGGAGGAGGTGCCCGCGCCGCTCATCCCGCTCGTGCGCGATCTCCTGGGGCGACTTCGCGAGGATGACCAGAAAGCCGCGCGGCGATTCGATCGGTGGATGGCCAACTCGACCGCGGTGCGGGGCCGCATCCAGACCTATTACGGCGTGCCGGTCGAGGCGATCGAGGTCGTGCACCCGCCGGTCGACGTCGATTCGTTCGTCGCAAACGACGAGCGCGGCGACTTCTGGCTCTTCGTTGGACGGCTCTCCGCGTACAAGCGCGCCGACGTGGCCGTACGCGCCTTCAACGACATCGGATTGCGCCTCCTCGTCGTGGGCGAAGGCCGCGAGCGCGGAGCCCTCGAGCGCATCGCGAGCGAGAACGTCGTCTTCGCTGGCCGCACGGACGATGCAACGCTCCGCACGCTGCTCGCATCCGCGCGCGGACTCATCTTTCCGGCTGAGGACGACTTCGGGATCGTGTGTGTCGAGGCCCTGGCGTCGGGCGCTCCGGTCGTCGCCCTTGCCGCCGGCGGCGTCTTCGACATCATCCGCGACGGCCAGGAGGGCGTCCTGGTCGACGTTCCCGAAGCGCGAGCCTTCGCCGAAGGTGTCCTTCGCGCGGAGCGCGCGCGTTTGGAACCGAAAGCGCTTCGCGACTCGGCGCGCCGCTTCGATGTGTCACGATTTCGCGAGCGCGTGCGCGCCATCGTCGAGGACGCGCATGGAAAAGGAAGGGCCAGACCACATGATTGAGCGAGGCCCGGCTCCGCCGAGCCGAGCGAAACCGTCAGCCTTGAGCCCGTGGCGAGTCGCGGAGGCCACGCCGACGGGACGAGCTGCTTGATAGGAACTGAGGCGAAGCGTGTTCGCGTGGACATGCACACCCACAGCGAGGCCTCGCCGGACAGCCGCACGCCGATCGCCGAGCAGGCGCGGGCAGTTCGGGCCGCGCGCATCGACGTGATTTGCGCGACCGACCACAACACCGTCGATGGCGCGCTCCGACTGCGCGAGCTCGAGGACGGCTTCCGTGTGGTCATCGGTGAGGAGATCAGCTCGCGGGACGGCGAGATCATCGGGCTCTTCCTCGAGCGCGCTGTCCCGCGCGACCTGAGTGGCGAGGAGACGATCGCGCGCATCCACGACCAGGGTGGTCTCGTCGTCGTCCCGCATCCGTTCAGCATGAATCGGCGCTACCACATGCGGCGCGCCTCCTTGGATCGGCTGCGGTCGCAGATCGACGCGCTCGAGATCTTCAACGCGCGCGAGGCGATCTTCCTGAACAACCGATCCGCCGCCGCGTATGCGAAGGAGCACGACATCATCGGAACGGCCGGGAGCGACGCGCATCGTGCGGCCGAGATCGGCCGCGCATTCGTCGAGATGCCTGACTTCGCCGGGCGCGGCGATTTCCTGAGCTCCCTCAAACAGGGCGTCGCGCAGGGACGACTGTCCGGCGGCGGGGTCCACGTCTACACCCGATACGACCGGTTTCGGAAGTGGCTGGGACGAAAGAGCCCGACCGAGACTCGCTGAAGCAACGGGCCTCGACGCATGTCGAGGACCCGACCATCGAGCAGCTCGCCGCTGCTGCGGGTCGTACCGACGACCTCGCCGTTCGGCGCCAGCTGTTCGGTTGGCGCGAGCTCATCTCGACGCTGATCCCGATCGCGCTGATCGCGTTTTTCGCGCGGAACGTCGACTGGTCGCAGGCGTTCGCGACCCTCAGCCGGGCCGATCCGCTCTTCGTGGTCGCGGCCCTCTTCGTCTATTACCTCTCGTTCCCGGTCCGTGCCATCAGGTGGGCGCGCCTGCTACGCGAGGGCGGCGTGCGGGTTTTCGGACGCGACCTTCTCGAGATCCTGCTCCTTGGCTGGTTCGTGAACTGCCTCGTCCCCGCGAAGCTCGGCGATCTGTATCGCAGCTACCTCGTGAAGCGCCGCTTCGGGATATCGCTGTCGCGCACGGTCGGCGTCGTCGTCGCGGAGCGGCTCCTCGACCTGTTCGTCGTCTTCGGGCTGCTGGTCGTCGACGGCTACGTCGCATTCGGACGGACGATCCTGCCCGACCTCAACATCCTGTACGTCACGGGCGGGGCCCTCGGGCTCCTGATTCTTCTCGGTCTGGTCGGCCTCTACGCGATCGGACCGCGGCTCGGGCGGTTCTTTCCCGCGGAGGTCCGCCGCATCGGCCGGCTCTTCCGTGAGGGCGTGCTCCACAGCTTTCGCGCGCTGCCCGTCGCCGGGCCGCTGACCCTCCTCGTCTGGTTCCTCGAGACGAGCCGCCTTCTGCTCGTTCTCCTGGCGCTCGGTCTCTACCTGCCGCCATCGCAGGTGATCTTCGTCGCCGTCGCGGCGTCGCTACTCACGACCGTCCCGCTCACACCGGCGGGGTTTGGGTTCGTCGAGATCGCGATGGTGTACGTCCTCACGGCGGGATTCGGTCTCGCGCAGAACGACGCCGTCGCCGTCGCCGTTCTCGACCGGGCCGTCAGCGTCTTCTCGGTGATCGTCGTGGGAGGCGTGCTGTATTTGCGGACGCAGCGCACCGAACGGATCGGCGCCGGACCGTGATCCGCGCGCTCGTCGTTCTCTCGCTCGCGCTGGTTGTGTTTCGCATTCTCTCCGCGGCGTTCGTCGTGACCCAACCGGGCTTCACCGATGCCTATTACTACGTGGATGTCGCGCGGCGGCTCGCACACGGCCAGGGGCTTACGGCCGACTTCATTTGGAACTTTCTCGAGGCGCCGCGTCTCGAGGCTCTTCCGGTACCGAGCCATCGCTTCTGGATGCCGCTCGCGACCGTCGTGCAGGCGACCGGGATCGGCGCTCTTGAGCCGGTCCTCGGCACGTTCCGCTCGGCGCAAGCCGCGATCATCGCGGTCGCGGCGTTCGTGCCCGCGGCGGCGTTCGTTGCCGCGCGCTCCATCGGCGCATCCACACGCGCCGCGCTCGTCGCCGCGACGCTCGCGGGACTCGGTGGGTTCACGTTCGCGCCCGCATGGGTCACGCTCGATTCGTTCGCGATCGCCGCGCTGGTCGGAACGATGTTCTTCGTCGCGTTCGTCCGTGCGGCGGCGGGCGATGTCCGCGCCGGCGCGATCGCCGGCGGGCTCGTCGGGCTGCTGTTCCTCGCGCGCGCCGAGGGCGCGCTCTTCGGCGTCGCATTGCTTGCGCTCGTGCTTCGTCCGTCGTCCCGCGTATCCGGGATCGCGGGAAGCGCGGTCGCGCTGGCCGTCGGCCTTGCGTGGCTCGTGCGCGGTCTCGCGCTCCCGGGTTCGCCCGGAATCGCGCTCGTGAAGGGCGTCCTGCTGGTGCGGTACGAGGACTTCTTCGCGTTGACGCCGAGCGGCAGCGCTGACCTGGCGACGCTGATTGGCGTTCGTCTGTCCGCGCTCGGGTCCGACCTCGTCGTCGCGCTCGCCGCGCTCCTCCTCTTTCTCGCGATCCCGCTTTTCCTCGGCCTTCGTGTGGGGTGGCGCCACCCGGCCGTCCGAGCCTTCGCGGCGCTCGCACTCCTTATCTATGTCGCCGAAGGACTGTTCTGGCCCCTACATGCGACCCGCGGCTCCTACTTCCACTCGCTCGCCGCGTTCTACCCGTTCGCGATGGCGCTCGTCGCGCTTGGCGGTGAAACGTGGCTCGCTCGGTTCGAGCGAAGCGCTCGCCGCCTCGCGACGTACGGGACGCTTGCAGCGGTCCTGGTCCTGGCCGTGTTCGGACTGACGAATTGGGACGCCTCGTTCAACGAGCCGTACCGGGCGCGCGTCGCCGCACTCGATCTCATTCCGCCCGGGCCGTTCCTCGCGATCGACGCTGCGGCGTGGCGGTGGATCTCGGACCGGAGCGTCCTGATCTCGCCCGCCGACGGTCCACGGACAGCGGCCTGTGTCGCTATCGCCTATCGCGTCCAGTCCTTGGTCCTCGAGCCGGCCCACTTCTCCGCGTACCAGTCGCTTTACGACGGAGAGGGTTCCCCGTGGTTCGGTCAGGGCGCGGAGCGCGGCGGGATTCGCGTCTACGCGCTCAACGGAAATCCGGGCTGTCTTTCGCCCGACCTGCCCGTTCGTTGATGACTGCCTGGCGCTTCGCGCCGCTCTACGTCGCCGCAGCCGCCTTCGCCATCGCGGTCTCGCTTCCCGGCGGCGATCCGGACACGTACTGGCACCTCGCGTCAGGGAAGTGGATGGTCGAGCACGGTCAGCTTCTCCGCGCCGACGTGTTCTCAAGCACCGCGACCGGCGCGCCGTACAGCGTCGGCGAGTGGCTCGGCGAGCTCGCCATCTACGGGGCGTACGTCCTCGGCGGCTGGGCCGGGATAGCCCTCCTCCGCGCGGCGCTCGTCGCGGTCGGCGCGTTCTTCATCACGCGCGTGGCGCTTCGCGCCGCGCCGGCGCCGTTCGCGCTCGCCGTCACCGCGCTCGCGCTTGCTCTCTCTGAGATCACATGGACCGATCGCCCGCAGCTCTTCACGTTCGCGCTCTTCCCGCTCGTGCTTGAGCTCCTCATCGTCGCGCGCGCCGGCAGAACACGGCTCCTCGTCGCGGTGCCGCCCCTCATCCTGCTGTGGACGAACCTTCACGGCGGCTACGCGCTCGGCCTCGCGCTCGTGGCGATCTTCGCGGCGGAAGCCGTGCTCACGCGCCGGAATGCGGTGCCCTTCGCGGCCGCCGCGGT
>Ga0307308_10000608_pt1 | contig 13197 bp, 13 predicted proteins | sample ER_DNA_195_FD_194501 | JGI IMG/M metagenome (GOLD analysis project Ga0307308, IMG submission 194501) | Bulk soil microbial communities from the East River watershed near Crested Butte, Colorado, United States - ER_DNA_195 | ecosystem: Environmental > Terrestrial > Soil > Floodplain | place...
CCTCGCGGCGGGCATCGTCGCGCTCCTCGGGGTGCAGCTCCTCTTCTTCTACTTCCCGGGGCAGGGGATCGTGTCCCTGGATCCGACGCTGGCCATCCCGCTGACCGTCGTGTGGATCGTGGCGATGATGAACGCGGTCAACCTCATCGACGGTCTCGATGGTCTCGCGGCTGGGATGGTGGCCATCGGGGCCATCGCGTTCTTCCTGTACATGTTTCGCGCGCCGGGCGTTGACGGGCAGCCATCGACGGCCGCGCTGCTCTCCGCCGTCGCCGCGGGTTCCGCGCTCGGGTTCCTTCCTTGGAACTTCCACCCGGCGAAGGTGTTCATGGGCGACTCGGGCGCGATGCTTCTCGGGCTCTTGATGGCGGTGGCAACCATCTCGGGGGTCGGTCGGAACACGTACCCCCCATCGGGCGGAGACCTCGCGGTCATCGCGATCCCGGTCGCGGTTCCGTTGCTCGTGCTCGCGATCCCGTTCCTGGACGTCGTGCTCGCGATCACCCGGCGGATGTGGCGCGGGCGCGGTATCACGCACGCGGATAAGGAGCACATCCACCATCGGCTCCTCGACATCGGTCACTCGCATCGGACGGCCGTCCTGTTGATGTACCTGTGGAGCACGTTGATCTCCGGCTGCGCGCTCGCTGTCGCGTTCATCGACGGCCGGGCGTTGGTCGGCGCGGTGGTCGGGATCGCGCTCGTGGTCGCCGTCGCGGTACCCAAGGTCGTCCTCGGGTGGACCTCGCCGGGCTCTCATCGACGTGGGGGCCGCAGGAACGGCCACGCGGAGACGCCCGTCGCACCGCCCGGCCCCGCGCCGACCTCACCATCACCTACCGAACCCGAGCGGCCCGCGGCCATCAGGGATTCGGCCTAGATGCGGGAGATGGGGCGGCGCGACGAGCCCGCCTACGCCGGGGGGGCCACGTTCTCGAAGGTCCCGCTCGTGCTCGAGCCGGGCGAGCTCGTTGGTCACGATGTCGCGATCGTCGGCGCGCCGATCGACGAAACCGTGTCGAACCGGCCGGGCGCTCGCTTCGGCCCTCGTGCGATCCGGCTCGCCGATGTGAACGGGACGATCCCGATGAGCTCGCCGAACATGGATGCCGGCATCGACCCCTTCGAGGTCCTCTCGATCGTCGATTACGGCGACGCTCCGATCGTGCCGGCCGACCCGGCCCGAAGCCATGAGGCCATCCGCCGGACGGTCGGAGAGATCGTGTCGGCCGGGCTCGTGCCGGTCGTGCTCGGCGGCGATCACTCGATCGCCCATCCCGACGTCGGGGCGGTGGCCCAGGCCATTCGGCCCGAGCCCCTCGGTCTCATCCATTTCGATGCGCACGCGGACGACGCCGCCGAGCTCTGGGGGGTCACGCGGTCGCACGGCACGCCGATGCGACTGTTGGTGGAGGAGGGCTCCGTCCGTGGGAGCGACGTCGTCCAGGTGGGCCTTCGCGGCTACTGGCCGGGCCCCGAGGAATTCGCGTGGGCGCGCGGGCAGTGGTTCCGTTGGTACCTCATGCAGGACGTCTACGACCGCGGGATCGAGCAGGTGATCGACGATGTGATCGGCGATCTGGCAGAGCTGCGGCAGGTCTTCCTCTCGGTGGACATCGACGTCTGCGATCCTGCGTACGCGCCCGGCACCGGCACCCCGGAGCCCGGGGGACTCCAAGCGCGGGAGCTTCTCAAGGCCATCCGTCGCATCGCGACCGAGGTGCCGATCGCCGGGATGGAGGTCGTCGAGGTCTCGCCTCCGTACGACCACGCGGAGATCACCGCGATGCTGGCACACCGGGTGGTGCTCGAGGCTCTCAGCGGGATCGCGCTCCGGCGTCTCGGGCGCGGTCCTGAGCGCGAGCGGCACGCGCCCCGATAGGGGCCCAAGGGCGCTCTTTACCCTGCGACGCCGCATCCCGTAGGGTTGTGGTCCCCGTACAAGTCGAGGGGCGTGTGGTGCAAGGGCGTCCCGTGCCCCGCGCGGCGGCCTGGGTGATAATCCCGGACGTCCTAGGGCATAATCGCCCTGAAACGTCGTTCAAACCACCCGGAGGGGGCGGAATGCCGGAAGTCGATGTTCGGCTCGAACGGGTAACGAAGGACTTCGGAGAGGCGGTGGCCGTCGACGACCTGTCGTTGGACATCCCCTCCGGCGAGTTCTTCAGCTTGCTCGGCCCCTCGGGCTGCGGCAAGACCACCACCCTTCGGATGATCGGCGGCTTCGAGGAACCCACCCGCGGCATCATCTACCTCGGCGGCCGAGACGTGACCGATCTGCCGCCGTACAAGCGCGACGTGAATACCGTTTTCCAGTCCTACGCGCTGTTCCCCCACTTGGATGTCCAAGAGAACGTCGCGTTCGGACTTCGCCGTCGCAAGGTGGCCAAACCGGACATCAAGACCCGCGTCGAGGACACGCTTCGCCTGGTGGACCTCGTGGGGTTCGAGAGCCGCAAACCGTCGCAGATGTCCGGAGGTCAGCAGCAGCGGGTGGCGCTGGCTCGAGCCCTGGTGAATCAGCCCAAGGTGCTCCTCTTGGACGAGCCGCTCGGAGCGCTCGACCTGAAGCTGCGTAAGCAGATGCAGCTCGAGCTGAAGCGCATCCAGTCCGAGGTGGGCATCACGTTCGTGTACGTCACCCACGATCAGGAAGAGGCGATGACGATGTCCGATCGTCTCGCCGTCATGCGTCAGGGCAAGATCGAGCAGATCGGGGATCCGGAGGACGTCTACGAGAACCCGCAGACGGAGTACGTGGCGAGCTTCCTCGGCGCATCCAACCTGCTCGACGGCGACCTGAAGGAGCAGGACAAGGGCCTCTCGACGGTGCTGCTCGCGGGCGGCGACGTCGTGCACCTGCCGACGGATCGCGCGCCCTTCCCCACGGGCACCACCATCAAGGTCGGCGTGCGGCCCGAGAAGATCACGATCGCGGCCGACAGCGACGACGAGGTCGGGTCCGGGTGGAACAGCGTGCGTGGTCTGCTGCGCATGTCCACATACATCGGTGTCAGTCATCAGTTCAAGGTCGAGGGACCGCTCGGTCACACGCTGACCGTGTGGGTCCAGAACCTCGGCACGAACACCTCGCCGCATCCCGGCGAGCGGGTTCGTCTCTCCTGGCCATGGGAGCACACGTTCGCCGTGCTGCCGCAGGAGGGACTCAGGCTGGAGGAGGACGAAGAATGAGCGACGACCGTCTCATCGCGCCCGGCGCGATGCAGGAGATCCTTCGCAAGCGACTGACGCGCCGAGGCCTCTTGAAGGGCGCCGGTGCCGGCGTGGCGGGCTTCAGCCTCGCGGCGTTCCTCGCGGCATGTGGCAGCGACAGCGGTGGGGGCAACGTGAACCCGAAGGACGTTTTCTCGGGCGAAGCCGGGGACACCGTCCAGTTCGCCAACTGGCCGCTCTACCTCGACCAGGCCAAGGACAAGGACGGCAACGTCTACTACCCGTCGCTCAAGCAGTTCAAGGACGCGACCGGTATCACGGTGAACTACGAGGCCACGATCCAGAGCAACGAGGAGTTCTACGGCAAGATCCAGCCGCAGCTCGCGGCCGGCGACTCGACCGGGTGGGACATCATCGTCATCACGAACGGCCGTCAGTTCACGATCCTCACGCAGAACCAATGGGTGTACCCGCTCGACACCAGCAAGCGACCGAACTTCGACGCGAACGCGGCGGACTACGCCGTTAGCCCCGCCTACGATCCGGGGAACAAGTACTCGATGGCGTGGCAGTCGGGGATCACCGGCATCGGTGTGAACACGAAGCTCGTGAACGGAGAAGTCACGAAGATGGACGACCTCGCGAATCCGGACAAGGTCGGGAAGAGTTCCGTGGGCATGCTGACGGGCGACATGCCGGACTGGGTGATGGTGAACCTCGGCATCGATCCGAAGACCTCCGGACCGGATGAGTGGAAAGAGGCAGCCGCGTGGTTGATGAAGCAGCGCGATTCCGGCACCGTCCGTCAGTACTACGACCAGGGCTACATCAATGACCTCACCGGCGGGAACCTGACCGCCACGATGGCCTGGTCGGGCGACGTCTTGTACAACCAGCTCTGGGCCGGGTACGACAACCTGGAGTTCGTGTTCCCGGACGGTGGGGCCCTCCTGTGGATCGACAACATGCTGATCCCCGTCGGTGCCAAGAACCCGGTCGGTGCGCTCGAGGTCATGGACTGGTACTACGACCCGAAGATCGCGACTGAGGTCACGGAATGGGTCCTCTACAACTCACCGGTCAAAGGTGTCCAGGACCTCATTATCAAGGACGCCGACAAGGCGCAGGCCCAGGGCTACAAGGGCTACGCGAACAAGCTGTACGAGACCGCGCACAACGAGTTCCTGTTCCCTACTCAGGCGTACCTGGCTCGAACGTCGTTCGGGCGTCAGTTGGAGAACGACGACGAAGCCTCGCAGTGGGACAACATCTTCCTGCCGATCTCGCAGGGATAGCCGGCCGGAAGGAAGGAAACGACGGTGGCGACGGAGGGGACGGACACCGGCACGACGCCGGCCGTTCCTCCGAAGCGCGGCAGGAGCTATGGGGACCGCAAGCGCGTGGTTCCGTACTGGCTCATGCTCCCCGGCGGGGGGTACCTGCTGGTATTTCTCATCCTGCCGCTCACCCTGCTCACCTTCACGTCGCTCGAGAGCGGGGGAGCGTTCTCCGGGAACTTCCGGTTCACGTGGGAGTTCGCGAACTACACACAGCAGATCGTCCAGTACCAGACGCAGTTCGTGCGCTCGGTCGAGTACTCGATCATCGTCACGATCGCGGCGCTGCTCCTCGCGTACCCGATGACGTACTGGATCGCCTTCTACGGCGGCAGGTGGAAGTCATCCATCCTGCTCCTGATCTTGGTGCCGTTCTTCGTCTCGTTCGTGTTGCGAACGATCCAATGGAAGTTCCTGCTCGGTGACAACGGGCTGATCTTCAGTCCGTTGAAGTCGATCGGCTTGTTGCCCGACCATTTCCGCGTGCTCGCTACCCCGTTCGCCGTGGTGGCGGGCATGACCTACAGCTATCTGCCCTTCACGGCGCTGCCCCTGTACGTGGCGCTCGAGCGCATCGACAAGCGGCTCGTCGAGGCGGCGAAGGACCTCTACTCCTCGCGATGGGAGGCGTTCCGGCACGTCGTGCTGCCGCTGTCCTTACCCGGGGTGTTCGCCGCGTTCCTGTTGACCTTCGTCCCGGCGACGGGAGACTACGTGAACGCCTCGGTGCTAGGGGGTCCCGGCACCACGATGATCGGGAACATCATCCAGGAGAAGTTCCTGTCCGAGCTGAACTATCCGGAGGCGGCCGCGTTGTCAGTGATCTTGATGATCGCGATGTTGATCCTCGCGAGCATCTACGCGCGCATCCTCGGGACGGAGGACTCGGCGCTCTCCGCGGGCGTGGCCGGATGAGCGCCGTCGCGACGCAGGAGCGGGCGGTCGGAGCGACGGCGCCGGCTCCGATCAACCCTCCCCGGAGGAAGTGGACCCGTCTCATCCTGCCCGTCTACACGTGGTTGATGATCCTGTACCTGGCGAGCCCCGTGTTCGTCATGATCTTGTACGGGTTCAACAACATCCCCGGTGAGCGCAACGTTCCGAAGTGGTTCGGCTTCACGCTGCATTGGTGGCGCGACCTGTTCGGCGTGCCCGGCATGGTGAGCGCCCTCAAGACGTCGCTCGTCGTCGCTCCGGTGAGCGCGGTGTTCGCCGTGATCATCGGCACGTTGCTCGGACTCGCGCTGGGCCGCTACCGGTTCCGCGGCAAGGCGCCGGTGAACTTCGTGATCTTCCTGGCGATCGCCGTGCCCGAGATCGTGCTCGGCTCCTCGCTGCTGTCGATGTTCATCTTGTTCAAGGGCATCCCGATCGGGATCGTCACGATCTTGCTCTCGCACATCGGCTTCAGCATCCCGTTCGTCGCCGTGACGGTCCGGGCGCGCGTCCAGGGCCTCGACCGCTCGCTCGAGGACGCCGCGCAGGACCTGTTCGCGAACCCCCTCACCGCGTTCTTCAAGGTGACGTTGCCGCTCATCGCTCCGGCGATCCTGGCGGGCTTCTTGCTGGCGTTCGTGCTGTCCCTCGATGACTTCGTCATCACGAACTTCGTCTCGGGCGCGACGCAGACGTTCCCGATCTGGGTGTTCGGGGCGACGCGCATCGGACTGCCGCCCCAAGTGAACGTCATGGGCACGATCTTGTTCATGACCGGCGTCCTGGCGGCCGTGGTGAACGTGCTCGTCCAACGTCGCCGCGTCCGGGTGTGACCGCGCGCCTACCCGTCGACAGTGCCCGGATCGGCCAGCTGGGTGTGAGACAACGGTTCGACCGCGGGCCCGGCACTCGTGAAAGTTTTCACAAGCGTCGTCGAAAATGGGCATCTACCTGCAGAAACAGGCTCGTCCCGTCTTTGACGTCCCGAACGAGCCACGGATATACTGCGCTGCCATGGCCGGACCGGAGCGGGGCGACGCCTGGGCCGGGATGAGCACCGGTTGGGCCATCACCAGCACGCTCGTCGCGGGGATGGTGGTGTGGGGGGGCCTCGGCCTCCTCGTTGATCGGCTGGTGGGGACGTCTCGCGTGTTCCTGGCGATCGGGGTGATCCTCGGCGCGGCAGGCGGGATCTACATCGTGTACCTCCGATACGGCAAGGAAGAACGATGAGCATGCCGGACCCTGAGCGCGAGCTCGTCCGTCGCGCGCTACCGTTCGCCGTCCCCGCTCTTGCGATCGCGTTCGCGATCGGAGGCCTGCTGGGCGGACGAGACGTCGCGTTGTCGGCGGCCCTCGGCATCCTCGTGGTGGCCGTGAACTTCGCGGCGAACGGTCTCTCGCTGGCCTGGGCGGCCCGCATCTCGCCCAACGTGCTGTTCGGCGTGGCGATGGGTGGGTTCGCCGTTCGACTCGGGGCCGTTCTCCTGGTGATGATCGTGCTCGATCGTCTCGCGTTCTTCTCACCGACGGCATTCATCGCAGCGCTCGTGCCGGCGACGATCGCCCTCCTCGTCCTCGAGATCCGCCTGATCTCCGGACGGTTCACGGCGGACCTCTGGACGTTCCCCACGGGGTCGACGGGGGGTCGGCCGTGATCGCGGCCGCGCTTGCGGCTTTCGAACCCCCGACGACGAAAGACTTCGTCTGGCCCTGTTGGGGTCCATCGCTGCGGATCGGCGGGATCACGATCTGTCTGAACTTCGTCACGTTCCTCGTGCTGCTCGGTTTCATCCTCTTCATCGCGTTCTTCTGGCTCGCGCTCCGTCGACCTCGGGTGGTGCCCGGGAGGTTGCAGAGCCTCGCGGAGACCGGCATCCAGTTCGTTCGGGAAAACGTCGCGATGCCGATGCTCGGCGAGGACGCCGACCGCTTCATGCCGCTTCTGACGACGCTGTTCTTCGCCATCTTCTTCTGGAACATCTTCGAGGTCGCGCCGGGTATCAACTTCTCCTCGAACAGCCGGATCGCGTTCCCGCTGATTATGGCGATCACCGCGTGGGTGACCTACAACTACGTGGGCATCCGAAAGCACGGCTTCATCGGGTACTTCAAGCACGTGCTGTTCCCGCCTGGCGCGCCGGCGCTCCTCTACCCGTTGCTGGTGCCGATCGAGTTCATCACGACCATCGTCATCCGGCCGATCACGCTGTCCGTCCGACTCTGGGCCAACTTCCTCGCAGGCCACTTCTTGCTCGCGGTCTTCTTCCTCGGCACGATCGCGATGCTGCAAGGCGGGTTCATCGCCGTGTTCGCCCCGTTCTCGTTCGCGATCGCGGTCGTGCTGGTGGGCTTCGAGGTTTTCGTGTCCGTTCTGCAGGCGTTCATCTTCTCCATCCTCACCGCCTCGTACATCGGCGGCGCGATGGCCGAGGAACACTAACCAAGGAGGCACAGCATGCTGCGACTGCTCGCGGAGGTCACCGGCAACATGGACTCGATCAAGACCGTCGGCCGGGGTCTCGTCATCGGACTGGCCTCGATCGGTCCGGGCATCGGACTCGGCGTGCTCATCGGCAAATCGGTCGAGGCGATGGCCCGACAGCCCGAGTACGCAGGGCAGGTACGGGCGACGATGTTCATCGGCATCGGTCTCATCGAGGCGCTGGCACTCTTCGGCATCGCCTTCTCGTTCATCATCTAAGGAGGACGTCGGGTTGCTCGAGCACATCGCACCGTTAGTCCTGGCCGCCGAGGCGGTGAACGACAAGAAAGACCTGTATCCGCATTGGAACGAGCTCATCGTGGGCGCGATCGCGTTCGCGATCTTGTTCTTCTTCACGGCCAAGTTCGTGCTGCCGCGCGTCGCGAAGCTCCTCGACGAGCGACGCGAGAAGATCCAGGGTGACCTCGAGAAAGCGGAGGAGACCCGGGGCCAAGCCGAGTCGGAGCTCGCGGACTATCGAGCGCAGCTCGCGCACGCTCGTGAGGAGTCGAACGCGATCATCGAAGAAGCTCGCAAGACCGCCGAGCAGCTGCGCTCCGATATGCAGCAGCGGGCCGAGCAAGAGTCTCAGAGCATCGTCGCTCGCGCGCAGGACGAGATCCGGGCGGAACGTGACCGCGTCTTCCAGGAGCTCCGCGGGCAGGTGGCCGAGATCGCCGTCGACCTGGCCGGCCGTGTGGTGGGGGCCTCGCTCGATGCCAAGGCGCACGCGAAGCTCATCGATCAGTACATCGACGAGGTCGCCGGATCGGCCTCGGCCGAGGGCAGCAGCAACGGGAACGGGAAGCATTAGGTGGCGGAACGCGACGCGCTCATCGAGGGGTACGCCGAGGCGCTGGTCGCCGTCGCGCAAGCCGAGGACGAGTCCGGGCCCGTCGAGGACCAGCTCTTCGCCTTCTCCAAGGCGGTCGAGCGCGATACGAAGCTGCGCGAGGCGCTCACGGACCCGGCGCTCCCCGCGGAGAATAAGAAGACGCTCGTCCGCGAGATCCTGGGCGAGCGGACCCACCCGGTGGCGGCCGGCCTGCTCGGCATGATCATCGACCAGGGACGGGAGCGCGAGCTCGGTCGCATCGTCGATGAGATGGTGCGCCTGTCGGCGGAGCGACGTCAGCACGCCGTGGCTGAGGTCCGCTCGGCGGTTCCCCTCGACGAAGAGCAGCGCCGGCGTCTGGAGGATGCGCTGTCCAGGGCCACGGGCAAGACCGTCGAGGTGAAGGTCGTCGTGGATCCCTCGGTCGTCGGGGGCGCGATGGCGCAAGTCGGCGACGTGGTGTTCGACGGTTCGGTTCGCACGCGCCTCGTCGAGGCGCGCCGACAGCTCGCGGGAGCATGACCCCAGGGAGCGTGTGACCACATGGCAGTGGACTACGAGGACTTCGACCCGAAGAGCATCGCGGACGCTTTGCGGCGCAACGTCGAGGAGTACAAGCCCTCGACCGAACGCGAGGAGGTGGGCCGCGTCATCGAGGCGGGCGACGGCATCGCGCGGGTGAAGGGCCTGCCCCGCGCTATGGCGAACGAGCTGTTGGAGTTCACGGGCGGCGTGCTCGGCATCGCCTTCAACCTCGACGAGGACGAGATCGGCTGCATCATCCTGGGCGAGTCCTCGCACATCGAAGAAGGGGGACTGGTCAAGCAAACCGGCACGATCTTGTCGGTGCCGGTGGGTGACGGGTTCCTCGGCCGGGTGGTGGACGCCCTCGGGCGGCCGCTCGACGGCAAGGGCGCGATCAGCGCATCCGAGACGCGCAACCTCGAGATCCAGGCGCCCTCCGTCGTCGATCGGCAGCCGGTGAAGGAACCGCTCCAGACCGGCATCACGGCCATCGATGCGATGACGCCGATCGGACGGGGTCAGCGAGAGCTCATCATCGGAGATCGGCAAGTCGGCAAGACGGCGGTCGCGATCGACGCGATCATCGCGCAGCGCGAGCACTGGGGAACGCCGAACCAGGTGAAGTGCATCTACGTGGCCATCGGCCAGAAGGCGTCGACGGTGGCCGAGGTCGTCGAGACCCTGCGCGAGAACGGGGCCCTCGAGTACACGGTGGTCGTGACCGCTCCGGCCTCGGATCCCGCCCCGTTCCAGTACGTGGCTCCGTACGCGGGTGCTGCCATCGGCGCGTACTGGATGTACCAGGGGGAGCACGCGTTGGTCGTGTACGACGACCTGTCGAAGCAGGCCACGGCGTACCGCACCCTGTCGCTGTTGCTGCGGCGGCCGCCGGGGCGCGAGGCGTATCCCGGCGACGTCTTCTACCTGCACTCCCGATTGCTCGAGCGGGCGGCCAAGCTGTCGGATGAGCTCGGTGCCGGCTCGCTCACCGCGCTGCCGATCATCGAGACGAAGGGCAACGACGTCTCGGCGTACATCCCGACGAACGTCATCTCGATCACAGACGGTCAGATCTACCTCGAGCCCGACCTGTTCTTCGCGGGCGTGCGCCCCGCCATCAACGTCGGCATCTCGGTGTCTCGGGTGGGCGGCAACGCACAGATCAAAGCCATGAAGAAGATCTCGGGGCGTCTGCGGATCGACCTGGCTCAGTACCGCGCCCTCGAGGCGTTCGCGCAGTTCGGCTCCGAGCTCGACAAGGCGTCCCAGCAGCAACTGGCGCGGGGCGCGCGCGTGGTCCAGGTCTTGAAGCAGCCGCAGTACCAGCCGGTCCCGGTGGAGCGCCAGGTCGTCTACATCTTCGTGGCGACCGGCGGATTCCTGGACGAGTACCCGGTGGAGGATGCTCGCCGTTTCGTCGAGGAATTCGGGCAGTCCTTCGAGTCGCGGCACAAGGATGTCCTGCAAACGATCCGTGAAAGCGGTGACCTGTCCGACGAGACCGAGGCGACGCTGCGGAGCGCGATCGAGGAGTTCGGCCAGACGTTCGCTCCCACCGAAGCGGCAGCCGGGAGCGACGCCGCGGTCGGCGAGACGACGAAACCCGACGACGTGAAGCCCGACGTCGGCTGGGACCGGATGTCCTCCGCCGACGAGCCGGCCGAGGAGCGCGCGTCCGATCGATCCGTTCCCGAGGAGCCCGCCCCCGACGACGAAGGTTCCGGCGCGTAGTCGTGGGCGCCCAGCTTCGCGTCGTCCGCCGTCGGATCAGGTCGGTTCAATCGACCATGAAGATCACCCGAGCGATGGAGCTCATCGCGGCCTCGCGCATCGTGAAGGCGCAACAACGCGTCGAGGCGGCCCGCCCGTACGCCGAGCTTCTTACGCGGGCGATGGAAGACGTGGCTCGGCAGACGGGCGCGCTCGTCCATCCGCTGCTCGAGGAGCGCCCCACGCCGCAGCATGCCGGCGTGCTGGTCGTGACGTCGGATCGTGGTCTCGCGGGGTCGTATAACTCGAACGTCTTTCGCCTCGCCGAGCTCACCACGGCCTCCGTGCGCGGGCGCGGTCTCGAGCCGGTCCTGTACGCGGTCGGCAAGAAGGCGATCGGGTACTTCCGGTTCCGGGGGGTCCCGATGGAAGCCTCGTGGAGCGGATTCAGCGAGGTGCCCACACATGCGGCGGCCGAGGACATCGGCCGTCGGGTCATCACGGACTTCGCATCGGAACGGATCGATGAACTGCACGCGATCTACACGGACTTTCGATCGGCGTTCACGTTGCGCGCCACGCAGAAGCGGTTCCTGCCGGTCGCGCCCGAGGAAGTCGCTGCCGTCAGCCAGGAACCGAGTGCGGAGTACCTCTTCGAGCCCGAGCCTGCCGAGATCCTCGACGACCTGCTGCCCGCCTATGTGGTCACGAAGGTCTACGCAGCGTTGCTCGAGTCGGCGGCGTCGGAGAACGCGGCTCGCCGCCGCGCGATGAAGGCGGCCACCGACAACGCGGAGGACCTCATCAAGGTGCTGTCGCGGCAGGCGAACCGCGCGCGGCAGGACGAGATCACGACCGAGATCATGGAGATCGTGGGCGGTTCCGAGGCCCTCGGCAAGGCATCAGGGGAGTGAGCGATGGCTGACGAAGAGCTTCCGAAGGGACGCGTGGTTCGCGTCATCGGTCCGGTGGTGGACGTCGAGTTCCCGCCGTCCGAGCTGCCCGAGATCCACACGGCGCTGAAGCTGTCGATCGCTCTCGGCGGCACGACGACTGTGGTGACGTGCGAGGTGGCCCAGCACATCGGCGAATCCGTCGTGCGCACGGTCGCGCTGAAACCCACCGACGGCCTCGTGCGCGGCACGCCGGTCGAGAACACGGGCTCGCCGATCACCGTGCCGGTGGGGGAGGGGGTGCTCGGGCACGTCTACAACGTGATCGGGGAGCCGCTCGACACGACGATGGACCAGATCCACCCCGACACGTACTGGCCGATCCACCGCGACCCGCCACCCTTCGATGAGCTCGAGCCCAAGTCCGTCATGCTCGAGACCGGCATCAAGGTCATCGACCTCCTCGAGCCGTACGTGCAGGGCGGCAAGATCGGGATGTTCGGCGGCGCGGGCGTGGGCAAGACCGTGATCATCCAGGAGATGATCCGCCGCCAGGCCGAGCAGCACGGCGGCGTGTCGGTGTTCGCGGGCGTGGGTGAGCGAACGCGCGAGGGCAACGACCTGTTCCTGGAGATGACCGAATCCGGCGTGCTCGAGAAGACCGCGCTCGTGTTCGGGCAGATGGACGAGCCGCCGGGCGTGCGCCTGCGGGTGGCGCTCTCGGCCCTGACGATGGCCGAGTACTTCCGCGACGAGCTGCACCTGGACGTCCTGCTGTTCGTGGACAACATCTTCCGGTTCACGCAGGCCGGGTCCGAGGTATCCACCTTGCTCGGCCGGATGCCGAGCGCGGTCGGGTACCAGCCCACGCTCGCCGAGGAGATGGGCGAGCTCCAGGAGCGCATCACCTCGACGAAGGGCCGCTCGATCACCTCGCTGCAGGCGATCTACGTCCCCGCCGACGACATCACCGACCCGGCTCCGCACACGGCGTTCGCACACCTGGACGCCACCACCGTGCTCTCGCGCGAGATCTCGGCACTCGGCATCTACCCCGCGGTGGATCCGCTCGACTCGACCAGTCGGATCCTCGACGCGCGGTACGTCGGGCAGGACCACTACGACGTCGCCCGTCGCGTGCAGGAGATCCTGCAGCGCAACAAGGACCTGCAGGACATCATCGCGATCCTCGGGGTCGACGAGCTGTCCGAGGAGGACAAGGTCCTCGTGGCTCGAGCTCGCAGGATCCAGAAGTTCCTATCGCAGCCGTTCTTCGTGGCCGAGCAGTTCACGGGAATCCCG
>Ga0307308_10000611_pt1 | contig 13167 bp, 9 predicted proteins | sample ER_DNA_195_FD_194501 | JGI IMG/M metagenome (GOLD analysis project Ga0307308, IMG submission 194501) | Bulk soil microbial communities from the East River watershed near Crested Butte, Colorado, United States - ER_DNA_195 | ecosystem: Environmental > Terrestrial > Soil > Floodplain | place: USA...
CTCGCGCGGTGCGCCGCCGCCGTCGGTGGACGCGATCCAGATCGAAGGCACCCGCCGGTTGCGCGCGCGGTCAATCCGCGAGACGACGTACGCGACCTGCTTTCCGTCGGGCGAGATGCGCGGGTCGGCCGCGAAATGGTACGAGTAGTAGTCCTCGGCGGTTATTCCGCGGCGAGCAGACTGCTGCTGCGCCGCGACGGGGAATCCGCTCGCGAACACGAGGAGGGATGCAGAAACAAAACTGGTACGAAGTCGCATTGTCGAGGGAAAGAAAGTGTCGGGAAGATTGGGGGCGGAGCTAACTGGCCCGCCTAGCCGATCAATGAAAGCGGGGGGTCGGCGGTGCCAGGACGAGCGTGTCACCAGTGAACTCGAACCGGGAATTCAGATGGGCGTTCGAATCGGTCCCGACGTAAATCGTGAATGTGCCCGGCTCGACCACGCGCCGCATCTGTCGGTCGTACAGTGCGAACGAATCGGGTCCTAGCTTGAACGCAACGCTTTGCATTTCGCCGGGACCAAGCGTCACACGACGGAAAGCCTTGAGCGCCCTCACTGGCTGTGCAACGCTCGCGACATCGTCGCGCAGATAGACTTGCACGACCTCGTCGCCGGCTCTGTCGCCGCTGTTGCGAACATCCACCGTCACCTCGAGTGAGTCACGACCGCCGATGCTCTGCGGCGAGAGGCGAAGATTGCTGTAGGCGAAGGTGGTGTAGCTCAACCCGTACCCGAACGGGAAGAGCGGCGTCCACGGCAAATCCAGATACTTGGAGGTGTAGCTGTTTGCCGAATCGGGCGGTCGCCCCGTGTTGCGGTGGTTGTAGTAGATCGGGATTTGGCCGGTCGCTCTGGGAAAAGTGACAGGAAGTTTTCCACTGGGGTTGTAATCGCCAAACAGGACATCGACCACAGCACCGCCATGCTGAGTGCCCAGAAACCAGGTCTCCAGCACCGCGGGTGTTTCGGCTACCAGCTCCGGGATCGCCAGCGCCCGTCCGTTCATCAGCACGGCGATGATGGGCTTCCTCGATCCGCCGGCCGAAGCGCGTGCGGCGCGGATTACACTGCGTGCGAGCGCGAGCTGGGCACCGGGAAGCTCGATCGAAGCGCGGCTCGCCGCCTCTGCCGACATGTTTTCCCGCTCGCCAAGCACCAGGATGATCGCATCGGCCCTCGATGCCGCGCTTCGCGCCAAGGAGAATCCGGTCGTATCGGCGGTATCGACCGGCGCGCCCCGGGCGTAAATGACGCGCCCTGATTGACCAACTGACGCCCGGATCCCCGCCAAAACGCTTACTGCTTCGTCCGAGCGTCCGTCAGCGGCCCAACTCCCGAGCGCTGAACGGGCATCGTCGGCGAGCGGTCCGATGACGGCGATCGTGCGGATGTCTTTTCGAAGTGGAAGTGTTTTGTTCGCGTTCTTCAGCAGGACAATCCCCTCACGGGCCGCGATCCGCGCTGCGCGCAGATGCTCAGGGGCCAGCGTAAAACGGCGCTCCCGTGCCACATCATTGAAGCGATACGGATCCTGAAAAAGGCCGAGCGCATACTTCAGGCGCAGCAATCGGTGGACTGAGGAATCAACGAAGGCTTCCTGCAACCGTCCCGCGCGAACCGCGGCGGCCAGGCTGTCGGCATAGATGCCGTCGGACATATCGACGTCGACGCCGGCGCGAAGGGCGAGAATCCCAGCTGCCCCCGTCGTTGCCGCGACGCCATGCGGCACCATTTCTCCGATGCCGCCCCAGTCGCTGACCACGAGACCCTTGAATCCCCAGCGTCGGCGCAGGACGTCGTCCAGCAGCCAATCGCTCGAGTGCGCCGGAATCCCGCCGATATCGTTGAAAGACGCCATCACGGTCGCGGCGCCGGCCTTTACCGCCGCTTCATACGGTGGCAGATACGTCTCCCACAGCGTCCGCTCGGTGAGCTCCACCGAGTTGTAGTCGCGGCCGCCCTCTGCTCCGCCGTAGGCCGCGAAGTGCTTCGCGGTCGCCATCAACACGTCGGGTTCCCCGAGACCTATCGCGCCGTCTCCGCCCTGGAAACCGCGCACCTGCGCCGCGGCCATGATGGCGCCCAGATACGGGTCTTCACCCGCGCCTTCGACGATGCGGCCCCAGCGGGGGTCGCGCGCAATGTCGACCATTGGCGCAAAGGTCCAGTGGAGTCCGTGCGCTGTCGCTTCCACAGCTGCCCCGCGCGCAGAGAGCGTAACGCGCTCGGGGTCGAAGCTCGACGCTTCGGCTATTGGTACCGGATAGATCGTCCGGAAGCCGTGAATGACGTCGTTCGCGAACAAAAGCGGGATCTTGAGCCGTGATTCCTGGGTGGCGATTCGCTGGAGCTCCCGGGTGTACTCGGCTCCGAAGATTCCCAGAAACGATCCAACGCGTCCGGCGCGAATCTGCTGCTCTCCGCCTTCCGGCACTCGCGGGCCGGTCTGCGTTCCCCTGCCGGGTAATTGGGCCAACTGTCCAAGCTTCTCATCGAGAGTCATCAGCTGGAGCACTGAATCGGCGAATCGGGAGGCCTGCGCCGAGTTCAATGGCGATTCGCGGCCAGGTTCGGGCGTGGGCGATCGTTGAACCAGCGTGCACCCGGAGAGTGGCGCTGCAAGGATCAGCAGGAGAAAAGCTCTGGTCTTCTCACCAACTACCCGGGTCACTGTCGGCATCTCCGTTCTCGGTTATTGCGCGTTTTCCGGCGCCGAAGGCGCAGCCGCAGATATCAAGATGCGACAGTTCAGCCTTTACCGCACTGTCTCAGTCGGAAGCTCGTACCACACCTCGACCTCGTATCCGTCCGGATCGGTGAAGAACACGTAGGGCTCACCCGGGCAGAACTCACCGCGGTGCTTGATCTTGCCGCCCGCGCGCTCGATGGAGGCCGCAGCCCGGTCGATGTCGCGAGCGTCGGTCAGTCGAAATCCGAAGTGCTTGATACCGCCAGAACGGCCGACATTCTCGGTGCCTTCCTCAAGCACGAGAACATCGCGCGCGCCAGGCGTCTGAGCCTGGAGGAAGTTCTTCTCGCGATAGACCGCCAGCATTCCGAAGACATCGTGGTAGAACTGGAACGATCTCTCCAGGTCGCTTACGGTGAGCGCGAGGTGCGTCAGTCCGAGCGTTTTGATCATCGTACCGGCTTTGGTCAGCGCGTTGACAGCGACCAGTATTTACGAGAGAAACGGCCACCATTCAAGAAGCTCTTGCTGAGCGGTGATAAATTGAAGAGCCGAGCGATCCGGACACGAGTCAGAGCAAGGAGCGGTGTGATGACCAACGAGAGAATCAACGCCTTCAGCGATGGAGTGATCGCGATCATCATCACGATCATGGTTCTGGAGCTGAAAGTGCCGCACGGGGCGGATCTGGCAGCTCTGTCCGTGCTCCTGCCGGTGTTCCTTACCTATGTGCTCAGCTTCATTGTGATCGGCATCTATTGGAACAATCATCACCACATGTTTTACCTGACCGACCGCGTCACGGGCGGAGTTCTATGGGCGAACCTGCATTTGCTCTTCTGGCTCTCGCTAATGCCTTTCGTGACGGGATGGATGGGAGAAAACCATTTCGCGCCTCTTCCGACTGCGTTGTACGGCGTGGTGCTAATGATGGCCGGGATCGCGTATTACATACTCTCGCAGTCGATAATCCGGAGTCAGGGCTCGGGCTCCAGGCTGAAGGCGGCCGTCGGCAATGACGCAAAGGGACTCATCTCAGTGGTTCTGTACTTGCTTGCAATTCCGCTGGCGTTCGTGAATCAGCTGATTTCCGATGCGATCTACGTGTTCGTGGCTCTGTGGTGGCTGGTGCCCGACCGAAGAATAGAGCAGCGGTTCGAGGAGCTGTCGAAGGAGACGCGCTAATGACACCAGGCGAATCAGGGAGCGCTGACGCGGAGAGAGCTGCGCGCGAGCTCTATGAGGGCCTCATTCAGGCATGGAACAAACGCAACGCCCGCGACTATGCGCTCCTCTTCGCATCGAACGGCAGCATCGTCGGGTTCGACGGAAGCCAGGTAAACGGTCAGCTCGAGATCGGCGCGCACGTCAGCGAAGTATTCTCCCACCACCAGACTGCAACGTATGTCACCATCGTGCGCGAGGTCCGGCCGATCTCGAGTGACGTGCTGCTCTTGCGCGCCAACGCGGGAATGGTCCCGCCCGGAAAGGATGACATCAATCCAGAGAGGAATGCCGTCCAATCACTGGTAGCCGCGCGGAAAAGCGGTAAGTGGGAGATCGCGCTGTTCCAGAATACGCCGGCGGTGTACGACGGGAGGCCCGAGCTTTCCAAAGCGTTGTGCGAGGAGCTGCGCACCGTTCTCCGCGCGAATCCCCTTCCTAAATGAGCTCGTCGAAGAGGGAGCTTTCGCGACGCGGTTTTGTTGTTCGCGCCGGACAGGCCGGAGTCGCGCTATCCATCTTTCCACCTACGCTGCGTGAACTTCTGCGGCCGTCCCTGTCCTCCCCTGCCGCGGAAGATGCCCTCGGTCACGGCGTTCTAAACGCTCCCGTTCCTGCTGACTTGTATTCCGGGCTCCGCTGGAGAATGCTGGGCCCGTTTCGCGGCGGACGCGTAGCCGCTGCGACAGGAGTGCCCGGTCGCCCCAACGAGTTCTATTTCGGCGCCGTCAACGGCGGAGTCTGGAAAACGATCGACGGGGGACGCGTGTGGAGTCCGGTTTTCGACTCACAATCGACCGCCTCGATCGGCGCGATCGCCGTCGACCCTTCCCAGCTGAACACGATTTTTGTCGGCAGCGGAGAATCGACGCTGCGAGACTCCGTTGGCTACGGCAACGGAGTCTACAAATCCATCGATGCCGGGAAGACGTGGACACATCTTGGTCTAGACGAGACTCACCACATCGGGAAGATCGCAATCGACCCAAAAAACCCCGACCGCATATTCGTCGCAGCAATCGGGAAGCTCTACGCGGCGAACGACGAGCGCGGCGTTTTCCGCTCCACCAACGGCGGACGCAGCTGGCAGAAGGTGCTGGGAGACCAGAATGTCGGAGCGGTCGAAGTCGTGATCGATCCATCCAACTCGAGCGTTGTCTACGCCGGACTCTGGAACACCCGCCGCCCACCGTGGTTCACGTATGCTCCGACAAATGGGCCGGGCGGTGGAATCTTCAAGTCGACCGACGGCGGAAGCACCTGGACGCGGCTCACCAATGGCCTGCCCAGGGACGGCATCGGCAGAACCGGAATCGCGATTGCGCCGAGCAATCCGAATCGCATCTACGCGATCGTCGACTGCCTTCTGCCGGAAGCGCCTCCGCAGACCGAGCCGCCGCTCGGAACTCCTGCTCCCCAGCCTTCCCCTGCGGGCGCCCGCCCCTCGAGTCCTCCACCAGGACAGGGCGGTTTTTTCCGGTCCGACGACGCGGGAGCGACGTGGACGCGACTCTCGAACGATCCGGCGCTGTGGGGACGCGGTTGGTACTTCGAGAAAATCGCTGTCGACCCAACTGATCCCGACACGGTCTACGTTCCGAACGTTGCGGTCAACAGAACCAGGGATGGCGGAAAGACCTGGGCCGTCCTGCGCGGCTCTCCAGGCGGTGACGATTACCACCAGGCCTGGATCAATCCAGCCGATCCAAACACGATGATCGTCGCGAGCGATCAGGGGGCAGTGATCACGCGAAACGCGCGCGCCCAGGATCCGCGCGACGTTACCTGGACGTCCTGGCTCAACCAGCCGACCGCGCAGATATACCATCTCTCGGTCGACTACCGTTTTCCTTACTGGGTCACGGGAGCGCAGCAGGACTCGGGAGCGATGGCGATCCGATCCCGCGGAAAATTCTCGGAGATCTCGATGCACGACTGGGAGCCGATTGCTCCCGGTGGGGAGAGTGGATACACGGCGGGCGATCCGCTGAATCCCGGAGTCGTGTTTGGCGGCGACGGACAGCGCTGGAATCTCGACGCCAACATTCCCGTCGAAGGCACGACCAGTCCGAAATCACCAGAGCCCGCGCGCAGCGACTGGACTCAGCCGCTCGTGTTCTCGAAGGCGGACAAGCGGTCGCTTTATTACGCAAACCAGTTCCTCTTCAAGACCATCGATGGCGCGAAGACGTGGACGTTGATCAGTCCTGATCTCACGCGCCCTGAAGTCTTCGTCCCGCCAACGCTCGATGCGACTGCGGCTGCTGCTACCGATCGGAACGGCAAGCGTGGCGTGATTTACACCATCGCTCCGTCGCCCTTGCGCGCACCGTTGCTCTGGGTCGGCACGGATGATGGCTACATCCAGTTCACCGCCGACGACGGCAAAACGTGGCAGAACGTGACGCCGAGCACGATCACGCCCTGGAGTCGCGTGACGATGATAGAGGCCTCGCACTTCGAGGCAGGGACGGCCTACGCCAGCGTCGACCGCCACCAGCTACAGGACTTCGAGCCCTACATCTATCGCACCCGCGATATGGGGAGGACCTGGCAGAAGATCACCAATGGTTTGGCGGCTGGCGTCTACGTGCACGTTGTGAAGGAAGATCCTTTGCGTCGTGGACTTCTCGTCGCCGGCACCGAGCACGGAGTCCACATCTCGTTCGATGACGGCGACAACTGGCAGTCGCTCCAGCTCAACATGCCGGTGACGTCGATGCGCGATTTCGAGATCTACGGCAACGACCTGATAGTCGCGACGCACGGGCGCGGCTTCTGGGTAATAGACGACATCTCCTCCCTCCGGCAGCTGGGCAATGCTGTGATCTCGGGCGACGCCTATCTCTTCAAGCCCGCCGATACGATCAACTTCATCGAAGGGAGTGACAACGGTACACCGCTCCAGAAAGATGAGCCGCAGGCCGAGAATCCGCCGAACGGCGTGATGATCGACTATTACCTGAAGAAGCCGGCCAGCGGTCCGGTTTTGATCGAAATCCTCGACGCGAACGGGGCAGTCGTGCAAACGCTATCGAGTGACCCGAATGCGCAGCGCCCACAGAACGTTCCGGGGCGGACGCAACCCGCAGGCATTCCGCGGGTATCTCCGTTGTGGCAAGCTCAAAGCGAGCTGCCGTCAGCAAGCGCGGGAATGCATCGCGTGACATGGAATCCGCTGCGGCCCCGTCCGCGCGGCGCACCTCCGCCGGATGAAGGAGGTCCGCTGGACAGGCGTTACGTCGGAACTTTCAGCGCAAGACTGACCGTTAACGGAAAGACTTACACGCAGCCATTTGTGGTGAAACCGGATCCGAGAACTCTGCGTTCTTGAACTACCGGAATCACGCCATGGTACTTACAGACTGACGGAGCCAGCATGGTGCAGCATCTTCGCATTCCCGCTTTTCTCATCCTCTTCGCGAGCTCGGCATTGGCGCAAGGAAGTCGTGCTCAGTCGCACGTCGGTGCGGCCGGATCAGTCGAGGCGCGAGTCAAAGGGCTGCACGAGCTTCTCGACGAGCAGTGGGAGTACACGCTCCGCACTTCCCCCGAATTCGCTTCCATATTGGGCGACAAGCGCTACAACGACCGGCTCAGTGACTTCTCGCAGGCGGCGATCGACAAGGACATCGAGCAGAATCGGATTTTTCTCGCAAAATTCGAGGCGGTGAACACCGATGGCTTCCCTGAGCAGGAGAAGCTCAATCGCGACCTGATGGTGAGAAACATTCGCCAGACCCTGGAGGCCGTGAAGTTCAGGGAGTGGGAGATGCCCGTCAACCAAATGGGCGGGATCCACCTCGATCCGCCGCAGCTGGTCACCTCGCTCTCCTTTGAGACCGTGAAGGATTACGACGACTACATCGCTCGCCTCAAGCAACTGCCGCGCGCGTTTCGCGACGTGACTATTCAGATGCGGAAGGGAATGGCCGAAGGCCTGATGCCGCCGAAGATCCTGCTGGGCCAGGTGGCGAAGCAGGCGAACGACCTGGCGACCCAGAAGCCGGAAGACTCACCCTTCGCGGTTCCGACGACGAAGTTCCCCAAGGAGTTCTCAGCCGCCGATCAGCAGCGCCTTCGCGCGGGGGTTCTCGCCGCGCTTCGCGATAGTGTCCTGCCCGCCTACGCCAGGTTCACCAAATTCGTTCGGGACGAGTACGCGCCTCGCGGCCGAACGGAAATCGGAACGTGGGCACTGCCGGCAGGTGAGGAGCGGTACGCATTCGCGGTCCGTCGCTCGACCACGACGAACATGTCGCCCGACGAAATCCACGCGCTCGGGCTGCGTGAAGTCGCGCGTATCGAAGCCGATCAGCTCGTGATTGCCAAACGGCTCGGCTTTTCGACAGTGAAAGCGCTCCGCGATTCAATTCCGAAGATCCCGGCGCTGCACCCTAAATCGCGGGAGCAGATACTGGATGAGTACCGGCACTACGTCGACCAGATGTCGGCAAAGCTGCCGACGCTGTTCGGAAGACTGCCGAAAGCCAAGCTCGAGGTGATGCCGATCGAGCCATTTCTCGAGAAAGAAGCATCTACCCACTACAACCAGGGAACGCCAGACGGCTCTCGTCCTGGCCACGTGTTCGTCAACACCTACGACTTCGCCAATCAGCTCACGATCAACAACGAGTCGACCGCCTATCACGAGGGAGTCCCCGGTCACCACATGCAGATTTCGATCGCGCAGGAGCTCCCCGAGCTGCCGCCATTTCGGCAACAGGGCGGCTACACAGCGTACGTCGAGGGGTGGGCTCTTTACTCAGAGCGGCTGGGCAAGGAGATAGGCTTCTATCAGGATCCCTACAACGACTACGGCCGGCTCGACGACGAAATGTTGCGCGCGATTCGCTTGGTGGTGGATACCGGAATTCACGGCAAGGAACACTGGACGCGCGATCAGGTGCTCCAGTTCTTCCGTGACCACTCGAGCAGCAACGAAGCGGGCATTCAGTCAGAGACGGACCGCTACATAGCGTGGCCCGCTCAGGCGCTCGCCTACAAAGTCGGCCAGCTCACCATTCTGCGCCTGCGCGACAAGGCGCGCGAGGCGCTCGGCGACAAGTTCTCACTCAGCGCATTCCACGACGAGGTGCTCGGTGCCGGCGCGCTGCCGATGGATGTGCTCGAGCAGCGGATGAACGACTGGATCGCTCGCACCGCCGCCAAGGGGGAATAAGAAACCGCGGACTGAAAACGCTCGCGCTCATCGCTTCTTCCCGTCCCGGCTTTTCCCGAGGGCCGCTCCGGGGTCGTATCTGCCCCACGCCTGCCAGCTTCCGCGCTCGCCGTGCTGTTCAATGATCCGCGCCAACCTGGCGGCGGCATTGCTCCAGTTCCTTTCGACTGTCCGCTGCGCGGCGTCGGGGTCGCCGTCCGCGATGCTCCTCACGATCGCCTCGTGCTCCTTGACAGAGCTCGACAGCTCGTCGAGCAGCACGCTGATGTAAAGCCGCGAGTATCTCTCGCTTTGCGGCTTGATCGCCCGATGCAACGTGAGCAGGCGCGGACCTACTACGCCCTCGACGTAGGTGCGGTGAAATTCGAGGTCGAGATCGAACACGCGCGAGGCATCTCCCCTCTTTCGTGACTCGGCGGCGAGCTCACGATTGAGCTCGCGCATGCGGGCGACGAGTTTTTTTCTGCGGGAAGCGGGCAACGCCGCTGCCGTCCGTGCCGCCAGTCCTTCGAGATGGCCGACTATGAAATAGACTTCCTGTCCGTCGGCTAGCGTGAGCGGTGCCGCTACGAGGCGTCTCTCGCGGCCGTTGCCATAAGACGAGACGAACCCTTCCTGCTCGAGCCGATGCAACGCGCTTCGCACCGGAGTTCTGCTCAGTCCCAGCCACTCCGCGATCGCGCGCTCGGAGATTCGCAATCCGGGGGACAGCTGCCCCCATACGATCGCTCCCCGGAGATTCCGATACGCCTGCGAGACGTTGTCTACTCTTTCTGCCGCATCGGGGACCGAGCTGTCGGCATGGCCGCGGTGGCCGGCCGTTTTTCGGCCCCGTCGCGGTGCGGGTCGGTTCATGTGCAAACCATACGACGCCTCCGCCGAGCACGCAACAACAAGGGGTCGCGGCCGGCTGGAGATCGAAGTGGTCCACCATTGCGGTATACCAGACGGCGGTCTATGTTGGGGGCCGGTCGGCTCGGCGGCGGCAGTGGTCATTCCTTCTTCTGGCACCGTGGCAAACGAAACCCGCTCTCATTCCGGACGTAGCGACTCCCCCTCCCCCTCCCCCGGCATCCTCGCTGATGTCAATGGCTCGAGTGTTCGCATCAGGCCGCTGGCTTCACACCATGATTACGACGCGTGCGTCGCGCTGCAGCGCGAGGTTTGGGGAGCCGAATACGACGACGCGGTGCCGGCGTCGCTGCTGCAGGTCGTTCGGCACATCGGTGGGTTGGTCCTGGGTGCGTTCAGCGCCGACCGGGAATTGCTCGGTTTCGTCTTTGGGCTCACCGGAGTGAAGGACGAAAAAATCGTCCACTGGTCGCATGCTCTGGGCGTCCGCGAATCAGCCCGGAACCTCGGCCTCGGCCGACTGCTCAAAGAGTATCAGCGGGCCGAGCTGGCGCGTCGCGGCATTGCGAGCGTGTACTGGACGTTCGATCCGCTGATCGCGAAGAACGCGCACTTCAATCTCAATCGCCTCGGTGCCCGTGTGGTCGAGTACGTCCCCGATATGTACGGCACCACCAAGAGTCCTCTCCACCATGGGCTCGCCACCGACAGGTTCGTCGTGGTCTGCTCGACCACACCTGTCTCTGCCGGAACACGGCGATCCACGCCAGTCAGAGGTCCGGACGCCCTGATACTTTCGAATACTACGCCTCCGCCCGAGGTCCTCTTCCCGGGTGTAGCGCGACTCCCGCGCGCGATCTCGATCGAGGTTCCCACGGATTTCGCTCAGGTCCTTGTCGCTTCGCCCACGACCGCGGCCGCGTGGCATTCGGCGGTGCGCCGCCATTTCCAGTGGGCCCTTCGCAACCACTACGCTGTCACCGGGCTGCATCGCGATCCCCTGACGTCCCGTTCCTTTTACACTCTCGAGCTGGAGTCGGCTGCGAAATGACCCTCGTCATCGAGCGCATCACGCTTCGCGAGATCCAGCTGACCCTCAAAGAGCCGTTTCGTATTTCGTCGGGATTGGTGGAGTCGCGGCGAATAGCGCTGCTCGAGCTGACCGACCGCGATGGCGTGACTGCCTGGTCGGAATGCGTCGCATTCGAGCTACCCAATTACTCACCCGAGACGATCGAGACCGCCTGGCTGGCGATTCGTGAATGGCTCGCGCCCCGGATTCTCGGGCGCGAGCTCGCAGGTCCGGAGGCCGTTCGCGCCGTCCTCGACAAGGACATTCGCGGACACAACATGGCCAAGGCCGCGCTCGAAATGGGATGCTGGGGCGTGGCGGCCGAAGCGCAGTCGGTCTCCCTCTCGGCGCTGCTCGGAGGTACGCGGGAAAAGGTCGCGACGGGTATCTCGCTCGGCATCCAGCGCGAGCCGGCGTTGCTCGTTCAGCGAGCGCGCTCGGCGATCGCCGCGGGCTACCGCAAGATCAAGGTGAAGATTCAGCCCGGCCAGGATGTCGAGTACGTCCGCGCGGTACGCGACGCGATCGGCAGCGGTGTCGACTTGATGGCTGACGCAAATTCGGCTTACACTCTGGATCAGGCCGACCATCTCGCCCAGCTCGATGCTTTCAATCTCATCATGCTGGAGCAACCACTCGGGGACGACGACCTCGTTCGCCACGCCCAGCTTCAGGCGCGCCTCGCGACGCCGATCTGTCTCGACGAATCGATTACGAGCGTGGACCGCGCGGAGGACATGATTTTCCTGAAGAGCGGACGGATCATCAACATCAAGGCCGGCAGAGTTGGCGGTCTGTCTGCCTCCAAGCGCATCCACGACGTCTGCCGCAAGGCCGGCATCCCGGTTTGGTGCGGCGGAATGTTGGAGACGGGTATCGGCCGCGCGTACAACGTCGCTCTTGCATCGCTCCCTGGTTTTTTGCTGCCCGGCGATCTCAGCCCGAGTGCACGCTACTGGGCGCGCGATATCGTGACGCCCGAGTGGACTATGGACTCCGAGGGAATGGTGCGAGTGCCGCGCGACCGGCCCGGCATCGGCGTGACGGTCGACACCGATTTCATCGAGTCGCTGACGGATCGAAGCGAAACACTGAGCGCCGGTCCGACGATGGTGCACGTCGCATGAGAGCGAAGCCGGCCAAGCTTCCGTTCGTTCGCGGGGAGTCGAAGAGCGCGCGGATTCCAAGCGGTCTCGAGGAGCGGCTCATCGCTTTGCGCCGCGATCTCCATCGTCACCCGGAGCTGTCGCTCCTGGAAAAACGCACCTCGTCGGCACTGATTCGCGAGCTCGAGGGTCTCAATCCCAGTCGTATCGAGCGCGTTGCCGGAACCGGTGTCGTTGTTCGAATTGCGGGGCGCCGAGCTTCCGCGCCGTCAGTTGCGATTCGCGGCGACATCGACGCGCTTCCCATCCACGAAGCTACAGGTTTGCCATTCGCGTCGGAGAACCCCGGCGTGATGCACGCGTGTGGTCACGATGTTCACGCGACGTGGACGGTGGGCGCGGCCGCGCTGCTTGCCGCTCAGCCCGCTGACGGCGATGTCGTGATAGTCCTGCAGCCGGCCGAGGAGACTGGCGAGGGAGCACTCGCTGTGCTCGAGTCGGGTGCGCTCGATGACGTGAGGGCGATCTTCGGCGGGCACGTGGACCGGCGCTTCGTCGTTGGCCAGGTAGTCGCGCAAGCCGGGCCGATCGCGGCGTCCGCCGACAATTTCGACATTGAGCTACTCGGTCGTGGCGCACATGGCGCGCGTCCGCACGAATCAGCAGACCCGATAGTTGGGATGGCCGCTTTGATTACGTCGCTCCAGACAATCGTGTCACGCTCCGTAAATCCTGCCCTGCCAGCGGTTGTCACGGTTGGGGTGGTGTCAGCGGGCACCGCTCCGAACGTCATCCCCGACCGCGCGACCGTACGGGGAACACTGCGCGCGACGGATGACGCCACCCGGGCGCTGCTGCAGGCCGAGGTTCGCAACATCACCGAGCACGTTGCTGCCGCGCACAAACTGGAGGCGCGCGTCACGATCGGTTCGGGTGTTCCGCCAGTGATCAATGGCGAGGAGGCGGCAGGCTGGGCCCGCGAAGCAGCGATCGCGACGCTGGGACCGGATGCCGTGGTCCCGCTCGGCGCTGCCAACATGGC
>Ga0307308_10000616_pt1 | contig 13097 bp, 13 predicted proteins | sample ER_DNA_195_FD_194501 | JGI IMG/M metagenome (GOLD analysis project Ga0307308, IMG submission 194501) | Bulk soil microbial communities from the East River watershed near Crested Butte, Colorado, United States - ER_DNA_195 | ecosystem: Environmental > Terrestrial > Soil > Floodplain | place...
ATCGGCTTTTCTGGCCATCCAATGATCGAGCACTTCAAATTTGTCGCGGCCCATACAAAGCGTACGCCCAAGATCACCATCCCGGCGCCATCAGCGGCCTATGGCCGGCCCATGCGGACGCCGATCGACGAGAAAACGTATCCGAAACTTGACCGTTTCTTCGACGACCTCGGGCAGGCCTACAAAAAGGCTGTGCGCGCCTTCGCCGATGCGGGCTGCCGCTACCTTCAGCTCGACGAAGTGTTCATCGCCATGCTGTGCGATCCGAAATACCGGCAGACAATGAAAGATCGCGGCGACGATTCTGAACGCCTTGGCGAGCTCTATGGCGATCTCGTCAACACGGCGATGTCGGATATTCCCTCCGACATGACGATCACAATGCATATGTGCCGCGGCAACTACAAATCGACCTATATGGGAGCGGGCGGATACGAAGCCGTGCAGGAAATCCTGTTCAACAAGATCAAGGTGCACGGTTTCTTCATGGAGTACGACACCGATCGTGCCGGCGGTTTTGAGCCGTTGCGAATGCTGCCCAAGGACAGAGTCGTGGTGCTCGGCCTGGTCACGTCGAAAAGCGGGCGATTGGAGCCGAAGGACGAGATCAGACGCCGTATCGAACAAGCTGCCAGATATGTCTCACTCGATCAGCTGTGCCTTTCGCCGCAATGCGGCTTTGCCTCGACCGAGGAGGGCAATGTCCTGGCCGAGGAAGAGCAATGGGCGAAGCTTCGCGTGATTGTCGAACTCGCCGATGAGGTGTGGGGTTAGTTTCGCATGGCTGGAATCGTCAAAGGCAAAACTGCCATCGTCACGGGGGCGGGACGGGGGATCGGGCGCGGCATCGCCATGTTGCTCGGTCGGGAAGGCGCGCGCGTGGTGGTCTGCGATATTGGCGCCAGCCTGGAAGGCGAGGGCAACGATGCCGGACCGGCCCGGCAGACCGTGGACGCCATCAAGAAAGCGGGCGGTGAGGCGATTGCCTCGACACTGTCCATCACCGAGCCGAAGAATGCGGAAGCCATCGTCAAATCGGCCCTCGATACTTTCGGCCGCGTTGACATCCTGGTCAATAATGCCGGGATTTTGCGCGACGTCATCTTTCACAAGATGAGCTGGTCGGACTGGTCGGACGTTATCGCTGTGCACCTGCACGGCTCCTTCAACATGAGCCGTGCAGTCGCGCCGCTGTTTCGCGAGCAAGGCTCCGGTTCTTTCGTGCATATGACCTCGACGTCGGGGCTTGTGGGAAATTTCGGTCAGGCCAACTACATTGCGGCCAAGCTCGGGATCATGGGCCTGTCGCGCGGTATCGCTCTCGATATGGCGCGGTTCAATGTGCGCTCGAATTGCATCGCCCCGTTTGCGTTCACGCGCATGATCGAATCAATTCCGACGCAATCGGAAGAGGATAAGAAGCGCATCGAGGCTTTCCAGCGGATGACGCCGGAAAAGATTGCGCCGCTTGCGGTCTATCTGGCCTCCGATGCTGCAGCCGATATTACCGGACAGATTTTTTCGGTTCGCAACAACGAGATCTACCTGTTCAATCAGCCGCGGCCGATAAAGACGATCCACCGCGCCGAAGGCTGGACGCCGGAGCAGCTTGCAACCGAGTTGAAGTCCGCCCTGGCGTCTTCGTTTACGCCATTGGAACGCTCGGAAGATGTGTTCAATTGGGACCCGATCTAGACGTACTTGTCAGGCGCTTCCGGCTGCATAGAGTGGGACGATGAAAAAGCGTGGCGCCGAACACGACGAATTTGCCGATATTCGGGACGGCGTCCGCGCACTCTGCGCCAAGTTCCCCGGCGAATACTGGCGGACACTCGATCGCGAACGAACTTATCCGACTGACTTCGTCGCCGCGCTGACAAAAGCCGGCTATCTCGCGGCACTCATCCCCGAGGAATATGGAGGCAGTGGTCTCAATCTCGCCGCTGCCTCTGCAATTTTGGAGGAGATACATGCCTCCGGAGGTAATGGCGCGGCCTGTCACGCGCAGATGTACACGATGGGCACGATCCTGCGTCATGGCAGCAATGCGCAGAAGGAACGTTATCTGCCGCTGATAGCGAGTGGCGAGCTCCGTCTGCAGGCTTTCGGCGTGACCGAGCCCACCTCGGGAACCGATACGCTGTCCCTGCGCACTGTGGCGCGGCGCGAGGGCAACGATCACTACGTGATCAACGGCCAGAAGATTTGGACGTCGCGGGCCGAGCATTCGGATCTGATGCTGCTGCTCGCAAGGACGACGCCGAAAGAACAGGCCAAAAAACGCACGGAGGGCCTGTCGGTCTTCCTGGTGGACATGCGGCTCGCGCAAGGGGCCAATATCGTCATCAATCCGATCCGCACCATGATGAATCACGCGACCACGCAGATCTTCATTGATGATCTGCGCGTGCCGGCAGAAAATTTGATCGGTGAGGAAGGAAAGGGCTTTCGCTACATTTTGGCCGGCATGAATGCCGAACGCATCCTGATTGCTGCCGAATGTATCGGCGACGCGAAATGGTTCATTGCCAAGGCAACTCACTATGCCAAGGAGCGTGAATTGTTCGACCGGCCCATCGGTAAAAATCAGGGCGTTCAATTTCCGATCGCGCGTGCCTACGCGCAAATGCGCGCGGCCGAGCTGATGGTGCACGAGGCCGCCCGCAGGTATGACGCCGGCGAGGATATCGGCGCCGAAGCCAACATGGCCAAGCTTCTGGCGGCCGATGCGTCATGGGCTGCGGCCGACATGTGCGTGCAGACCCATGGCGGATTCGGATTTGCCGAGGAATACGACATCGAGCGCAAGTTTCGCGAAACGCGGCTTTATCAGGTGGCGCCGATCTCAACGAATATGATTCTCTCGTATCTGGCCGAGCACGTGCTCGGTCTGCCGCGGTCGTATTGAGATGACGCTGCCGCTCGATGGCCTTCTCGTGATCTCGGTCGAGCAGGCCGTGGCGGCGCCGCAGTGCACGTGCCGCCTGGCCGATGCCGGAGCGCGTGTCATCAAGGTCGAGCGGCCGGAAGGCGATTTCGCGCGCGAGTACGATCACGTCGTCCACGGTGAGAGCGCCAATTTCGTGTGGCTCAATCGCGGCAAACAGTCGGTCGTGATCGATCTCGGCAAGACCGAAGACAAGACGCTGCTCGAAGCCATGCTGGCGAAGGCCGACGTATTCGTGCAGAACCTGAAGCCCGGGGCGATTGCCAAGCTTGGCTTTGCCATGTCTCGCCTGCGCAAGGACTACTCGCGCCTCATCTGTTGCTCGATCTCGGGCTACGGCGAGAGCGGCCCCTACGCGCAACGCAAGGCCTACGATCTTTTGATTCAGGCCGAATCCGGCGTTTCGTCGGTGACCGGTGGGCCGGAAGGACCCGCGCGCGTGGGCGTATCGATTGTCGATGTCGCTGCGGGCCTCAACGCATACGAGGCCATTCTCGAAGCATTGATCGCGCGTTCCAGAACGAACGAAGGTGCAGAAATTTCGGTGTCGATGTTCGACGCCATGGCCGAATGGATGACGGTGCCGTTGCTGCATGGAGAAGGCGGCGTGCCGTTTCGGCGCATCGGTCTCGCCCATGCGGCGATCGCGCCCTATGGCGTGTTCAAGACAAGGGATGGGGCCGACATCCTGATCGCGATTCAGAATGACCGCGAGTGGCGGGTGCTAGCGGAAAAAGTACTGGGCGACGCGGCGCTAGGAACGAATGCGAAGTTCGCGACAAACCCAAAGCGCGTCGAGAATCGGGCCGAAACCGACGCCAAGGTCGCCACCTGTTTTTCGCGTCACGAATTTGCGACACTGATGAAGAAGCTGGAGTCGGCCGACATCGCCTTTGCGCGCGTCAATGACTGGGAGCTTTTATCGAAGCATGCGCATTTGCGCCGGATTACGGTCGGCGCACCGAGCGGGCCCGTCAGCATGCCGGCGCCGGCGCCGCTGCGCGCAGGGCAGGAGCGTGCCTACGGGCCGATCCCGGCGCTCGGCGAGCATACGGCGACAATCCGACGCGAATTTTTGAGATAATCAGTCGATCGCCGCGGATTCCACCTTGGCTCCGGACGCCAGCCGTGCGCGGCCGATGATAAGAACCAACGGGATCACGGCGAGCGTCAGTACCATCAGCAGTTTGAAGTCATTCAGGTAGGCGAGCATTGCCGCCTGTTGCGTAACGATCGCGTCGAGTAGAGCCCGGCCGATGTCGGTGTGCACGTTCAGGTTTCCCGTCACATCGGGTATCTGCAGTGCATTGTTAAACGGAGTGACCTGTTCGGTTAGCCGCGCGTGCATTTCCGTCGTCTTGCTGGTGAGATTGGCGATCACCATGGATATGCCGATCGACGAGCCGATATTGCGGGTCAGCGTGGTGATGGCGGTTGCACCGGTGCGCAGGTGGCTTGGCAAGGTCGCAAAGGCGACGGTCGAGATCGGCATGAACAGCAGGCCGAGCCCGATGCCTTGCACGATGCTGGTGACTACAATCGTCGTCTTTGTCACGTCGAGCGAAAAACCGGTCATGTAGTAAAGTGTCCCACCGGCCAGCAGCAAGCCACACAGAAACAGGTAACGCGGATGCACCATCTGCATCAGGCGTGGCGCCACCAACATGGTGATGAGCGTGCCGACGCCGCGCGAGCCGAGGAGGAAGCCTGCCGTCTGGATCGGATATCCCAGAAGATTCTGCATGAATGGCGTCACCAACGCCATTGTGCCGAAGAGCACCACGCCGATGACCAGCATGAAGATGCAGCCGCTTATGAAATTTCGATCCTTGAACATTTCGAACCGCACGAACGGCTCGTTCGTGGTCAACGAATGAGCGAAGAAATAGTAAGAGCCGGCGACCGACACGATCGTTTCGATCCAGATTTCCCTGGAATCGAACCAGCCCACCTGCTCGCCGCCGATCTTCAAGGCTTTTTCACTCATGACTTATCCAGCGACTGCTTGTTGTTGATTTGTGTTGCGTTGTGCGCAGGTTGTCTTTCACGGTGCCGAGTTCCTTCAGCATGCGCTCGATTGATGCCACCGAAACGCCGTCGAGTACGGTTTCCATCATCTCCGCGCCCAGGTTCGCCAATCTGTCGAGCAAGGGCTTTGCAGCGGGCTTGAGGTACAGGCGGTTGGCGCGCCGGTCGTTCGGGTCGGCACGGCGTTCGATCAGGTCGCTATCGGCCAGCCGATCAAGAAGACGCGTCAGTGTGATCGGCTGCAGGTCGAGCAGGTCGGCGAGTTCCGTCTGCTTGAGGCCCTCGTTTCGATCGATGCGCATCAACACCGCCCATTGTGCGCGGGAGATGCCGAACTGGCGGGCCCGCTGATCGGCATAAGTTTTCAACAGCCGTGCTACGTCCATGATCGTGAAGGCAAATTCCCTTTTGATGGGTTGCGGAGGCATGGTTTTGCGCTCGGTTGCGATCGGCATATAGTATGCAAGCTTATTATAAGTTCAATATGCTAATTCGGCAAGGCTGCTGAGCGTGCGATGCGCGGATGACGGGCCGTTTGACCTCGGGCAAAGTCGCGCCCGCACGTCGCCTAGGAAGGAACTCAACACATGGACATCGGCTTCATCGGCCTCGGCAATATGGGGCAACCGATGGCGCGTCGGCTCATTGAGGCCGGGCACAAGCTCATCGTTTACGACACGCGCAACGACGCCGTTGCACCGCTGGTCGCGCTCGGCGCGCAGGTTGCATCGTCGCCCGCCGACGTCGCCGACCGGGTCGAAACAGTCATGGCAAGCCTGCCGTCGCTGCAGATTTCCGAGAAGGTTGCGATCGGAGAGGGGGGTGTGATTCAGGGCAAGCGCATCAAGCGCTTCATCGATTTATCCACCACAGGCGCAACCGTTGCGGCGAAGATCGCAGCGGTGCTAGCCAAAAAGAATATCGTGCAGATCGATTGTCCGGTGAGTGGCGGTGTCGGCGGCGCCAGCAAGGGCACGCTCGCTGTAATGATTTCCGGACCGAAAGCCGAAATCGAACTGGTGAAGGATGCGCTCGCAGTCTTCGGAAAAGTGTTTGTCATCGGCGAGAAGCCGGGCATGGCGCAAACGATGAAACTTGCCAATAATTTCCTTTCCGCAACTGCGATGGCTGCGACTTCCGAAGCGGTGGCGATGGGCGTGAAAGCGGGACTTGATCCCGCCGTGATGATAGACGTCATCAATGCCGGCTCTGGCCGGACCACGGCTTCGGACGGAAAATTTCCGCAGGCGATTTTGCCGCGCACGTTCAACTATGGTTTCGCGACCGCGCTTATGCTCAAGGACGTTCGACTCTGCGTCGAGGAAGCGAAAAGCCTGAATGTTGCGAATTCGGTGATGAGCACCGTGCTGGATCAATGGGAGACAACGAACAAGGAATTCGGCGGAGACAGTGATTTTACCGCCATTGTTAAAATGATCGAGAAGCGCGCGGGCGTCATTGTGGGCAAGAAATCATGAGCGACGATATCCACGAAGTCTATGCGGTCTGTTATGCGACGCACGCGCGCAAGCGCTCGGAAAATTACATCTTCGGTGACCCGCACGATGAGATGACCTCGATTGCCTATTACGTCTGGGTCATCAAAGGTCCGCACGGCACGTTCGTGTGCGACACCGGTTTCGATGAGGTCGCGGCAAAAGAGCGTGCACGGAAGATCATTCATCCGGTGGGTGAGGGGCTGAAGGTGCTCGGGGTGCAGCCGGACAAGGTCGATCATGTGATTGCCACGCACATGCATTGGGATCACGCCGGCAACTACGACCTGTTTCCCAACGCGCGCTATCATGTCCAGGACACCGAGATGGCCTACGCCACCGGGCGCTGCATGTGCCATCCGATGTTGCGCATTCCTTTCAGCGAGAGCGATGTGCTGGCGATGGTGCGAAAAGTGTTTGCTTATCGCGTGGAATTTCACGACGGCGTTGAAGAACTGGCGTCCGGCATCACGGTGCACAAGATCGGCGGCCACTCGAAAGGTCTTCAATGCGTGCACGTCAAGACCAGACGCGGCACGGTGGTGATCGCATCGGACTGCTGTCACCTCTATTCGCATCTCGACGAAGGACGCGTATTTCCGATCACGTACAGCGTCGGCGACACGCTCGAGGGCTATAAGACGTTGAAGAGGCTTGCGAGCTCACGTCACCACATTGTGCCGGGACACGACCCCGAGGTTTTGAAGGTCTATCCTGCGGTCAAGCCCGGCCTGGAGAATTGGATCGTACGCTTGGACGTGGACCCGAAGGTCTAGGCCAGTCCCAATTCTGCGAACGCGCTCTTGTGGTGCTCGGCGCGTTCGGGCGCGAAGCAGCAAAAAACTACGCGCGTGATACCGCGTGGCCATGCCGCGATTTCGGCGGCGACGGTGCCGACGGCGATCCGCGCCGCAAGATCGGCCGGGAAGCGATAAATGCCGGTCGAAATTGCAGGGTACGCGACCGATGTAAGGTTCTTGCCGGCTGCGAGATCAAGCGCAGTCCGATAGCAGCCGGCCAAGAGTGCCTCTTCGTTCCTGTCGCCACCGCCCCACACCGGACCGACGGCGTGGATCACATGTCTGGCCTTGAGCCTGTAGCCGTGCGTCATCTTGGCCGAACCTGTTTCGCAGCCGCCCAGCTTACGACATTCCGCAAGCAATTCCGGCCCGGCCGCACGATGGATGGCGCCATCCACACCGCCGCCGACCAGCAATGTGCGATTGGCGGCATTCACGATGACGTCGACATCGAGCGTCGTTATGTCGGCGACAATGATGTCGAGGGTGGTCTGACCGATCTCGGCGGTGAGCTCCGTCATGCCCGGGATGATATCACGCGCCTGCGCCTTCCGGTGCAGCCTCGAAATCGACGCTCGACCGCACGCCGATGTCGTCGTAATGCGCGTCGAGGAACCGGCGTGCGGCACGTCGGCCATTGGCACGAAGCATCTCGAAGAAGTCATAGTCGGTGCTGAAACGACTGGCCGCATCGAGCGTCTGTGCCGCACCCGTGAGGGCGACCCGGTGCACGTTGATGCGGCGATATTGGCCTGGCCCGATGCCGCGTGGCAGCTTGCCTTCGTCGATCAGCTTGCCGACAAAAGTAAGGCCGCGCAATTCCGACATCAGCGAGGAATTGAACGTGATCTCGTTGATTCGCGCGAGGATCTCGCCCTGAGTCTTCGGAATTTGTTTGCGCCTGACCGGATTGATCTGGACCAATAGCAGGTTCTCGGTCTGCGTGGCGCCGATCAACGGATAGAGCGCCGGATTGCCGACATAGCCTCCGTCCCAATAAGGCTCCCCGTCGATTTCGACGGCACGAAACAGGTGCGGCAAACAGGCCGACGCGACAATCATGTCCGCGGTCATTTCCTCGCGACGGAACACGTGCAGTTCTCCGGTCCGCACATTCGTCGCCGATACGAAGAGCTGCAGGTCCTTGCACGCCCGCACTGCGTCGAAGTCGACGAAGCGCCCGACCAGATCCTTCAGCGGGTTGATATTGAGCGGATTGAAATCGTAGGGCGAAAGATATCGCGTCAGCGCCTGCATCCACAGACCTACCGGTGTGTCTTCGATCGGCCAGAACGAAAACAGACGATCGACCGCGCGGCGCTGCACCTCAGGCAGGTTGCCGCCGATACTCGCCGCGCGCCAGAAATCGGCAAGTCGCTTCCGTGCTTCCTCCGGCCCGCCTCGCGCCAGTCCGTCGGCAAGTATGATTGCGTTGACCGCGCCTGCTGAAGCACCGGAAATGCCTTCGATCGTCAGCCGCGCATCTTCAAGCAGATGATCGAGCACGCCCCAGGTAAAGGCGCCCAATGCGCCTCCGCCCTGCAACGCGAGATTGATGTGTTTGCCAGCCTTAGGTTGTTCTGACTTGCCCCCGCCAAACGCCCGCGCGAGAAATTCGATCACTGTGCTACCCAGCCGCCGTCGATTGAATAGGCCGAGCCGGTGATCGTCGCAGCGTCGGCGGTGCAAAGGAAAACGGTAAGCGCGCCGATGCTTTCGGGCTTGGTGAACTGATGCATCGGCTGCTTCTCCGACAGTAACGCAATTTCTTCCTCGCGCACGCTTTTGCCGGAGGCTTTTGCGCGCGCGTCAATCTGCTGCTGAACAAGCGGCGTAAGCACCCAGCCGGGGCATATGGCGTTGCAGGTCACGCCCGCGTTCGCGTTTTCCATCGCGACCACCTTGGTGAGACCGACGAGCCCGTGCTTGGCAGAGACGTAGGCGACCTTCTGGGCGCTGGCCACCAGTCCGTGCGCCGAGGCAATATTGATGATACGGCCCCATTTGCGCGCTTTCATGCCGGGCACGGCAACGCGTATCGTGTGAAATGACGACGACAAATTTACTGCGATGATTGCCTCCCATTTCTCGATCGGGAAATCCTCGATATTCGCGACGTATTGAATCCCGGCGTTGTTGACCAGGATATCGAGCGCGCCGAAATCCCTTTCGGTCGTGTGAACCATGTCGGCGATCTCGGCGGGTTTGCTCATGTCGGCGGCCGAGTAGCGCGCCTTGACGCCGAAGTCTTTCTCAACCCCGGCGCGGATTTTTTCGATCTCGGCTTTGTCGCCGAAACCGTTGAGCACGATGTTCGCGCCGTCCTGTGCGAGGGCGCGGGCCGTCGCGAGCCCTATGCCCGACGTCGAGCCAGTGACCAACGCAGTTTTGCCTTTGAGCATGGCTGTCCTCTTTCGATTGGGCCGAAAAGACTGATGGTTTTGAAAATGTCGCGGGAACCTGCCCCTATTTTTGTTGCAGTGCAACATATTTGTTGGGACTTTGGGGATTGGAGCGGTTTGACGTTAGACTTGAGTCGAAGGTGGAACTTGGCCAGCAAATCGCAAGCTCGTGCGGTATTTCCGAAACCGGATCATGATCATGAGCGGTGCGCGAGCGACGCCATCGCTCACGCCGAAGCGATCTGCGCCGCTCGCAAGGAGCGGCTGACGCCGATCCGTCGTCGGGTGCTCGAGGCGCTTCTGGCGAGCCATCAGCCGCTCGGCGCCTATGAGCTGATCGACCGCCTGGCGGTGCGCGGCGCCCGCCCGGCACCGATCACGATCTATCGCGCGCTCGATTTTCTGCGTGAGCAGGCGCTCGTGCACCGCATCGAAAGCCGGAACGCCTTCATCGCATGTGTCCATAATCATGAAAGTGCTGACCCTGTCGTGTTTCTGATCTGCGAAAAATGCGGCACGGTCGGCGAGGCGGCCTCCGCCGCTGTGGCCGACACGATCAAGAATGCATCACGCGCGGCGGGGTTCGTGCCGAAAACTCCGGTGATCGAGATCTCCGGCATCTGCGCGCATTGCAAGGCTGCGTGAGGCGATCCACGCGTTGTCCAGCCCAGCCTATACATCGACCACACGTCCACTTGATGCGCTTGCAGCGAGCATCGTGGTCGTCCTGTGCCTGTCCTGGGGCTTCAATCAGGTTGCGACCAAGCTCGCGATTCATGATATTCCGCCGTTGACGCAAGCTGCGGTACGTTCGGCCGTTGCTGCGCTGCTGATTTCCGCGTGGTGTCGCTTGCGCGGCATGACGCTGCTCAAGCGCGACGGAACGCTGTGGTTCGGTCTGCTGGCCGGCATTCTCTTTGCGATCGAATTCATCCTGATCTTTCAGGGCCTCCTTTACACCACGGCTTCGCGTGCGACGTTGTTCATATATCTCGCGCCGTTCTTTGTGGTGCTTGGCGCGCGTATAATTCTGCCTGCGGATCGCTTCGGCCTCGCGCAGTGGTTGGGTCTTGGGTTGTCATCCGTCGGAATGGTGGTCGCTTTCGGCATTCCCGCTCCGGCGTCTGATCCGAAACAACTGACCGGCGACATTATGATGGTGGGTGCTGCACTATTTTGGGCAGCGACCACGCTGACCATCAAGGCGAGCCCACTCACCCGCGCATCTGCCGAGAAGGTGATGCTCTACCAACTCGTCGTGTCGGCGCCGATGATGGTCGCAGCGGCGCTTCTCACCGGGGAGCACGTCACGCACATGCCGTCGGTGTTGGCGCTGGGGGCGCTGGCCTACCAGACGATCTGGGTCGTCAGTGTGACCTTCGTCATCTGGTTCGCGCTGATCGCGCGCTATTCGGCCAGCCGGCTTTCGGCGTTCACTTTTCTCCGCCCTTGTTCGGCGTTACGGCAGGCCATCTTGTGCTCGGCGAACCGCTGGCGCCTGCGTTTGCGGCTGCCGTGGCGCTGGTTGCAGCGGGATTGCTGCTGGTTAACAAGTCCTAGGAAATCGTTCAATGAGGTGACTTTCGCCTGCGTCCGTCCTGTTATATTTGTCTGGCACGGGATTTGTAGAAAGGCCCTATGAGTATAAACGCGCAACGTCACGGAACTGTCGCAGTGCAGGTCGGCGGCGTCACGGTGGGTGGCGGGGCGCCGATCGTCGTGCAGTCGATGACCAATACCGACACGGCCGATGTGGAAGCGACCGCACGGCAGGTGGCGGCGCTGGCGGCGGCCGGCTCTGAACTTGTGCGCATCACGGTTGACCGCGATGAAGCGGCCGCGGCAGTGCCGCGCATCAAGGATCGGCTTGGACAGTTGGGCGTGTCGGTGCCGCTCATCGGCGATTTCCACTACATCGGCCACAAGCTTCTTGCCGAGCATCCCGGCTGCGCCGAGGCGCTCGACAAGTACCGCATCAATCCGGGCAATGTCGGCTTCAAGGACAAGAAGGACAAGCAATTCTCCGCCATCATCGCGATGGCGCTCAAGCACGCTAAGCCGGTGCGCATCGGCGCCAACTGGGGCTCGCTCGATCAGGAGCTTCTGACGCGGCTGATGGACGAGAACGCCAAGGCGAAGGCGCCGAAAGATGCGCGCGCGGTGATGCACGAAGCCATGGTGCAGTCGGCGCTGCTGTCGGCGGAGCGGGCCGAGGAACTGGGCCTGGCGAAGGACCGCATCATTCTCTCGGCCAAGGTCTCGGCGGTGCAGGATCTGATCGCGGTCTATGGCGAACTGGCGCGCCGCTGCGACTACGCGCTGCATCTGGGGTTGACCGAGGCCGGCATGGGCTCGAAGGGGATCGTCGCCTCCTCCGCCGCCATGGGAGTCCTGCTGCAGCAGGGCATCGGCGACACCGTGCGCATCTCGCTGACCCCGGAGCCCAATGGCGACCGCACACGCGAGGTGCAGGTGGCGCAGGAACTGCTGCAGACCATGGGCCTGCGCACCTTCGTGCCGCTGGTTGCGGCCTGTCCCGGCTGCGGGCGCACCACCTCGACGACGTTCCAAGAGCTTGCCGCCGACATCCAGGGCTTCATCCGCGACTCGATGCCCCAATGGAAGACGCGCTATCCGGGGGTGGAGACGCTCAACGTGGCGGTGATGGGCTGCATCGTGAACGGGCCCGGGGAATCCAAGCACGCCGACATCGGCATCTCGCTGCCGGGCACCGGCGAGCAGCCGACGGCGCCGGTCTTCATCGACGGCAAGAAGGCGGCCACCCTGCGCGGGGCCACGCTGAGCGCCGATTTCAAGCAGATGGTGATCGACTATATCGAACGGCGCTGGGGTACAACCGCGCGGGCGGCGGAACCCGCGAGGGCGGTGGAGGAGTATTCGCCCTTGGCCTAGTGGCAATTTCACACCTGACAGTCCATCATTTCATCTGCAAGCTCGACCGGGGGATCAGTGAGCAGCCTTCCGCCACAAGACAATTTTTCGGAATTCACGCCACGCGTCGTCAAGCCGCGCAATCTTGCGCTGGGTATAGAGCGCATCGGATTTTTCGCGCTCACCCACCGGGCCTTGTGTGCCATCGTTTTCATCCTGCTTTGCATCGTGGCGGCGGTCGGTTTCACGCGCGTCAAAGTCGACGATTCGCTCAGTCAGCTTTTCCGATCCGATACCGATGAATTTCGTACCTACGAAGAAGTCACGCGCCGCTTCCCCTCGAACGAATTCGACGTTCTCATCGTCATCGAGGGCGATCACTTGCTCGAGCGGGCGTCGCTCGAAAAGTTGCGTGACCTTGCGATCGAGCTTCAGTTAATCGACGGCACTAGGGGCCTGATTTCGATTTTTTCCGCGCGCGAGCCGCCCAAAGACGGGCAAATCCCGCCTCCCCTCTTCCCCAATCCGTTAC
>Ga0307308_10000618_pt1 | contig 13079 bp, 9 predicted proteins | sample ER_DNA_195_FD_194501 | JGI IMG/M metagenome (GOLD analysis project Ga0307308, IMG submission 194501) | Bulk soil microbial communities from the East River watershed near Crested Butte, Colorado, United States - ER_DNA_195 | ecosystem: Environmental > Terrestrial > Soil > Floodplain | place: USA...
ACGTCGCGACGAACGCCGGGCCGAGCGCATCCGCCGCACGCACGAGCGTGCCGACGTTCCCCGGATCGCCGACGTGCCACAGCGCGAGGCCGACGTCGGACAGCACGGCTGGGCGTGGCAGATCGCTGCGCCGGAAGACCCCGATCACCCTCGGCGGATGCGCAAGCGTCGAGACCTCGGCCAGGAGCGCCGGCTCGACGTTCTCTCCGGCGACAAGCAGTTCGACCGGCTCGACCCCGGCGTCGAGCGCCGCCTGCACGAGATCCTCACCCTCCGCCACGAAGAGCCCGAGCTTGTCGCGCCAACTCCGGTCGTGCAGCTTGCGGACGAGCTTGAGCTTCTCGTTGTCGAGAGAGGTGATCAGGACTGCTGAGCGGCCAGAGCCGATTTCGCCCGAAGGCGTCGCCTCGCGACGCCGACCATAGAGGTTGCGTGGGCTCTGCCCGCGCGACCGTCTAAAGGACCTCGTTGGCTCACGAAGAAGCGGTCTGCCCGAGCGCTGATTTCGCCTTTTCCGCGATCGCGCCGAAGGCCTGCGGATCGCTCACGGCGAGATCGGCGAGCACTTTGCGGTCGAGCTCGATCTCGGCCTGCTTCAGCCCGGCGATGAACTGGTTGTACGAGAGACCGTTGGCGCGCGCGGCTGCATTGATCCGCATGATCCAGAGGCGCCTGAAGGTCCTCTTCTTGTTCTTGCGATCGCGGTACGCATAGGTGAGCGAATGGTCGACCTGCTCCTTGGCATAGCGGTAGGAGGACTTCTTCAGCCCCCAGTAGCCCTTGGCCTGTTCGAGAACCTTGCGCCGCTTCTTGCGGGAGGCGACGGAACGCTTGACGCGGGGCATCTACGAGCGCCTCGCCCGTTTGCCGAGCATCAGCTTCAACGCGGGCACGTTGGCCTCGGCCACCGGCTGGTCCTTGCTGAAGCGCCGCTTCCGTTTCGAGCTCTTCTTCGTCAGGTTGTGGCTCTTCATCGCCTGACGGCGCAGCACCTTGCCGCCGGCGGTGACCTTAAACCGCTTCTTCGCGCTGCTCGATGTTTTCGTTTTGGGCATCTCGTTTGACTCCTGCGTTCTTCGTCGGCGCCAGCACCATTGTCATGTTCCTGCCGTCCAGCAGCGGCTGCGATTCCACCATTCCGATCTCCTGGACGTCCTCCGCGAGCCGCATCAGCAAATCGCGGCCCCGCTCGGGATGGGTGGTCTCGCGGCCCCTGAACATGATCGTCACCTTCACCTTGGCGCGCTGGTTCAGGAAGCGCTCGACGTGGCCTTTCTTCGTGTTGTAGTCGTGAATCCCGATCTTCGGCCTGAGCTTGATCTCCTTGACGTTGATCTGTGTCTGGTGCTTGCGGGCCAGCTTGGCCTTCTGCTCCAGCTCGTACCTGTACTTCCCGTAGTCCATGACCCGTGCCACCGGCGGATCGGCCTGGGAGGCAACCTCGACGAGGTCGAGCCCCTTGTCGAAGGCGTACTGCATCGCTTCCCTCGTGGGCTTGATCCCGAGCTGCGAGCCGTCGTCATCGATCAATCTGACCTGCGAGGCACGGATGTAGTCGTTGATCCGCGCTTGCGGAGCGGGCCTCGAAGGCGGTTCGACCGTGCGCCTCGGCCTCAAAGGGCTATCACCAAGCTAAGTTCGATCCTTTCTGTAAAACGACAGAGCCGCTGCACGCAGCGGCCCAAATCCTCGTCCTTGCGACTCGGTTGAACCACGCAGAGCTCAAGCTCGCGAGGTGAGGAACGTGGGCGCTCCTGCTTGCAGGCCTACAGGGTAGCAACCTCTGAGATTTCCGCACGCAAGCCGTCGAGGCTCAGGGTCGACTGCTCCCCGCCCCGCTTCCGCACCGCCAGGGACTCGTCGGATTCCTTGTCTCCGTAGACGATCACGTAGGGGATCTTCTCGACCTCGGCGTCCCGGATGCGCTTCCCCACGGTCTCGTCGCGCTCGTCGACCTCGACCCGGTAGTCGCCGAGCTGCTCCTTCAGCTTGCGGGCGGCCCCGCGGTGGTCCTCGCCCACCGGGATGATCCGAATCTGCACCGGCGCGAGCCAGAAGGGAAACGCCCCTGCATAGTGCTCGATCAGGATCCCGGTGAAGCGCTCGAGCGACCCGAGCAGCGCGCGGTGGATCACGACGGGATCGTGATCGGTGTTGTCGGCCCCGGAATAAGTCAGTCCGAACCGCGTAGGCATCTGGTAGTCGAGCTGGATCGTTCCCATCTGCCACGACCGTCCGAGTGAGTCCGTCATGTGCAGGTCGATCTTCGGGCCGTAGAACGTTCCCTCGCCCGGGCTGATGACGTAGTCCATCTCGTGCCTCTTCAGGGCTGCTTCGAGCGCCGCCTCGGCGTGGTCCCACTGTTCGTCGGTGCCCAGCCGCTTGTCCGGCCGCGTCGAGAGCTCGGCGTGCGCCGTGAGACCGAACAGGTCGTAGAGGAACCGAGCGTACTCGACCATCCCGTGAATCTCTTCCTGGATCTGCTCCTCCGTGACGAACACGTGGGCGTCGTCCTGCGTGACGTGCTTGACGCGCAGGAGGCCGTGCAGCGTCCCACCCCGCTCGTCGCGGTGCAGGGTGGACGACTCCGCATAGCGCAGCGGCAGCTCGCGATAGCTGCGGCGACGGCTGCCGAAAAGGAGCATGTGGCCCGGGCAGTTCATCGGCTTCAGCGCCATCAGCTTCTCGTCCTCGTGGCCCTTCACGAAGAACATGTTCTCCTCGTAGTTCTCGTAATGGCCGGACGTGATGTAGGTCTCGATGTCGTAGAGGAGCGGCGTCTTCACCTCGACGTAGCCGCGCTTCGCGTTCTCGCGGCGCCGCAGGTCCTCCAGCTCGTTCCAGATCACCATTCCCTTCGGGTGCCAGAACGGCGAGCCCGGCGAGTTCTCAGCGAGGTGGAACAGGTCGAGCTGCTGCCCGAGCTTGCGATGGTCGCGCCGGCGAGCCTCTTCCAGTCGCTCGAGATAGGCATCGAGATCGGCCTGGGAGTAGAACGCAGTCCCGTAGATGCGCGTCAGCTGCGTGTTGTTCTCGTCGCCGCGCCAGTAGGCGCCCGCGAGACTCGTGAGCTTGATCGCCTTGATCGGCTTCGAGTTCTGCAGGTGCGGGCCGCGACAGAGATCCGTGAAGTCGCCCTGCGTGTAGAAAGAGATCGGGCCCTCGGCCGTTCCGACGAGCTCGACCTTGTACGGCTCACCCTCCGCTTCGAAGCGCTTGCGCGCCTCGTCGGCGGAGACTTCCTCCCGGGCCCACTCGCGACCTTCCTCGAGCTCGCGCCGGATCTCTTCCTCGATCCGAGGTAGGTCCTCTTCGCCGATCGGCTCCGGGAACTCGAAGTCGTAGTAGAAGCCGTTCTCGATCGCCGGGCCGATCGCGACCTTCACGCCGGGATAGAGGCGGTGCACAGCCTCGGCGAGGAGATGCGCAGACGAGTGCCGGAGAACGGCGAGGGCGTCCGGATCGTCCTTGTCCCTCGTCGTGAGAATCTGGATGGGCCGGCCGTCCTCGAGCGGCAGGCGCAGGTCCTGGACGTGCCCGTTCGAGCGGACGAGGACGGCCTCCTCGGCGAGCTTGGGGCCGATCGCCCGGGCGGCGTCGAGCCCGGTGGCACCGTCGGGAAGTTCGAGTTCGGAATTGTCGGGCAGAACGACCTTCATGACGGAACAGGATAAGGAACACCCGCGCGACGACGATCAAAACGACGAGCTCGACTCGTCACCGGTGCCGGATCCGACCGACAAGCAGTGGCCGTCTGACGACGATCCGGAGGCCGACTGAACTGCTCCCGAGAGTGCCGGGGAAGAATTGTCAAGTCTCTTCCACCGAACTTCTCAATCTCGCGGGCGCTTTGAGCCAGTAGCTCTCTCGGAGCCATTCCAGCGCGCTTTCGAGTGTCTCCTCGTCGGACACCTCCGTCGTGACCCACCCGTAGCGACCGACATAGCGCGCAACGCTGACATGTGGGAAATGCAGCGCAATTTCCCTCTCGTCAGGGGTGAGTTTCACCGTGAGCGTTACCGAACCTTCTCCATCCGACATTGCTGCGAACATCTTGTTGTCGCCAACCTTGAAAACCGGATGTCCCCAAGGCGAGTCCTCATATGTCTCCGGATACGACAATGCGAGCTCGCGAATACGTTGTCCGTACGACATGTGTTGTATTTTCATCGTTTCGTAGGGAATCGTGCGGGGTACGCAACGTGCGATTCAAACTGCTAGGAGGAGAGATGCCTCAAAACATACGAGACGTCATGACCTCCAATCCGTGCACCATCGACGCAGAGAAATCAGTTGCGTACGCCGCGAAGATGATGCTCGAGGAGGATGTCGGCCTCGCACCGATCGTGGAGGGCGACAAGTTGATCGGGATGTTGACCGACCGCGACATCGCGACGCGGGTCGCAGCAGAGGGGAGTGACCCCGATCAGGTGAAGGTTCGCGACGTGGCGTCGAAGCAGCTCATCACCATCGATCCAGGGCAGGATCTGGACGAGGCGCTGCGAATGATGGCCCAGCATCAGGTACGCCGTCTACCGGTAGTCGAGGAAGACGGTCGGCTCGTGGGTGTCGTTGCGCAAGCAGATATCGCTCGAGAAGGTGACGACACGCAGACGGGTCAGCTCGTAGAGGAAATCTCCGGATCAGGAGGACGGATGTCAAGCATCGAAGGAGTGCAGTTCCCAAGGCAGGTCGAAGACGAACAGCCGCAGATGGAGAGCCCGTTGGGTCAGGAGCCCCAGGTCGAAGAGCGGCAGCAGGAAGAGGAAAGCATCTCGAAGGTGCAGTCCTCCAGCCGTGGACGCCGCAAGCGCAAGACGGCAGCACGAAAGACCACGGGGACACGCAAGCGTAAGACCGCTTCGCGGAAGCGAAGCACAGCGAAGCGGAGCACCGCGAAGAAGCGGAGCACCGCGAAAAAGCGGAGCACCGCGAAGAAGCGCAGCACCGCCAAGCGCAAGACCACGTCGCGCAAGCGCAGTACCGCCAAGCGCAGCACGGCGAAGCGCCGTGGGGCGGCGAAGAAGCGGGGTGCCGCGAAGAAGCGCAGCACCGCCAAGCGCCGCGGGGCCGCGAAGAAGCGCAGCACGGCCAAGCGCAAGACGACGTCGCGCAAGCGCAGCACCGCAAAGCGCAAGACGACGTCGCGGAAGCGGAGCACGGCCAAGCGCAGCACGACGAAGCGCCGCAGCACCGCCAAGAAGCGGGGCACGGCGAAGAAGCGCAGCACCGCCAAGCGCCGCAGCACCGCCCGCCGCTCGACGGCGACGCGCAAGACCGGCACGCGCCGGCGCACGACGCGCCGCAAGACGCGGTAGCTGGAGGCTCAGGAGAACGAAAAGGGCCCCGCGTGAGCGGGGCCCTTTTTCTTGCCGCAAAACTGTGTCCCTGCTACGGCCGGTCGATCGTGAAGGTCGGCGAGGTCCAGGTCTCGATGTGGGCGGAGTTGTTCCGTTCTGCCAGGGGCTTCTCGACCGAGAGCTTCAACGTGTACTGCCCGTCCGCTGCGGTTCTGATCCTCTTGCCGTTCCCGGACATGTACGTGCCATCCCAGGCCAGCACGAAGGCGCCTGTGCTCGTGCTGTTCCGAGGCAGATATTGGAGATCGATCGCGCGGCCCAGATTCCGGCCGGCCGCTGTGATGACCTCGATCGTCAGCCTCTGCGCCTGGAGGTCGAGATGGAATGGAATGGTCGGCTGGTCGCCGCCCACCAGCGTGAAGGTCGCATTCGTCAGCGGCCCGTCCAGGTTGGCGTTCGTGAGCCAGGGCAAGCCGAACGGATGAGTCAGGATCTGGATCGACTGGTAGTCGCCCTTGAAGCCGACATAGGGGACGCGCAACTTCGCGCCGCCGCCGCTCGGGGTCAAGACGACATAGCCGCCGTAGATACTCCTGTCGGGGAGTGCTCCGTTCGGCGTCACCGTCACGTCCACGGTCTGTGAGCCCCCGGCCGACACGGCCACCTGGGAGGGTCTGAAAGCCACGTCGGCGAAGCCGGTGAGAAAGGACACTGCGAACGTGTTCGGGCCTGTCGACAGTGCGGGGACATTCGAGAGGGTGTACGTCACCGTCGCCGAGCCGTTGTTCCGGATCGTGATCCGCTTGGTGATCGGAATACCTCCCTGCCCTTCGCCAAGCGAGAGCTTGCCGGGCAGCACCAGCGTCGTGGCCTGGATCGCACCGACGACGTCGAGCATCCCGGCGCCCTGGCGCTGGACATTGTCGAGAAAGCCGGCGCCGGGAGCGCCCCAGAACGGCTTGGGATCTGCACTGTTCTGGAGGATGTCGCGTACCTGGGCTGCGCGGAGAACGTTCCGCTGGTCATCCTTGCCGCTCCGCCAGCTTTCGTCGTTTCCGTCGTCACCGTTTCCGTTGTCGTCGTTGTTGCGACGCAGATCGCTTCGAGACTGGAGCAGCAGCGCAACTGCACCGGCGACGTGCGGCGCGGCCATCGAGGTGCCGCTCAGGGAGCCGTAGCCGCCCTGCTCGAGCGGAAGTGTGGAATAGATGAACCCACCAGGTGCCCCCAGATCCGGCTTCAGGCTGAGATCTGCCGCTAGGCCGAACGAGCTCAACGACGAGATGAGGTTTCCGAGGGCGTTGGGGAACGAGTCGACCTTGTCCGTCCAGGTCATCGTGGTCGTATCAACCGCAATTCTGTTGTTCAACAGCACGCCCTCAGAGTCCGAGACCGCGACGACGGGGATCGTCAGCGCCGGCGCGCCCGCGACGGTGGGGTTGATCCAACCGGAAGTGTTGTTGTAGAAGACGACCGCGGAGGCGCCCGCTGCCTGGGCGTTGATCGCCTTCACCCGAAACGCGCAGGTTCCGCGCCGGATGAGGACAGCCTTGCCGTCGAGGCTATGAGCCGCCAGTGCGGTGCAGGCATCGGCGGCCGAGGCCGGCGTGCCGGTCTTCGTCAGGACCAGGTCTCCTGAGGTGGGTGCTGCCGGCGAGCCCTCGGCGTTCAGGTAGCCGACCTTGGTGTCGTCCGGGGAGACGGTGAAGTACGGCGTGCCGTTCAGCTCCGTGTTGTCGAACGCCGCGACGCCGATCACATTGTCACCGACACCCGGCGAGCCGGCTGCGTAGAGGCCACTGCTGCCGTTGTTACCGATCGACGCAACGACGACGACACCCTTCTTCACGAGCTTGTCGGCCGCCTGCGCTACGGGTGACTGTGGCCAGTTGTCGAAGCCGGCGCCGATGCTCATGTTGAGCACGTCCATGTGGTCATGCAGGACTCGCTCCATGGCGGCGAGCAGCATGTCGTCGGAGGTTGAGCCTTGGCAGCCGAAGACGCGGTATGCGCCGAACGTGACGCCGGGCGCGACACCCGTCACCTTGCCGTTCGCACCGATGATCCCCGCCACGTGTGTGCCGTGCCCGTTGCAGTCATCCGGATACGCATCCGGGACCGGATTCGGGTTCGTATCTGCGTCGAAGGCATCGCCGACGAAGTCGTAGCCGGTGGTGACACGACAGCCGCGGCCGAAGCAACCGCCGAGATCGGGATGGTTGTAGTCGATCCCCGAGTCCATGACGGCGACTCGCACACCCTTGCCGGTGAGGCCGAGCTCGTTCTGGGCAATGTCGGCGCCGGTCATCTGGATGGCGCTGGCGAGGTCGGGCGAGATCTTCGCGGACGGAGGCAGTGCGTGCGTCTCCACCGGGAAGACGGCCTTGACCGATGCGAACTTCTGGATCGTGCCGATCTCGGAGGCTTTGGCCTCGATCGAGACCCCGTTCCATAGCGACTTGAAGCGGTACCGCTCTTTGTACTTGACGCCCTCGGACTTGGCCTCGTTGCGGAACGCCGCACCGTCGCCGTCGAGCTGCTGGTCGGAGCTGCCGTCAGCTAGAGCCCCGCTCGGGAACTCGACGAACCAGTACTTCGGTGACTCGTTCGTCATCTGCCCGTTCTCGGCGGAAGGCGACTGGCTCGCTGGAAAGACCTGCTCAACGCCGCTCCCGGCCGATGCCGCACTCACGATGACCACCGCAACCGCAGCGAGTGCGAAGAGCGTTATGCCGCGAAACCTCAGTCGCTTCATGTCTCTGTTGACGCCCCTTCTACGTGGTGAAGAAAACACCTCGGACCCGACAAGCGCCGCAGGCGCCTGAGCCCCATTCGGTTGACCCAATATAGGAGTCCATGTCAGGCCGGGAATGCCCCTTTCGGGGGCTACAGGGCCGTCAAAATCCCGACTTCTCGCCGCGCTTCACACGCCCCGCGCGACCAGGCGCCGAAGGAGTAAGCAAGCCGATCGAAATCATCATGGCCTGCGCAGCAGGCCGGATTTCGATCGGCGATGGGCGGTACTGGGCTCGAACCAGTGACCCCCAGCTTGTCGAGTACTGGCGGGACTCGGTCAACCGGGAGCTGGGTCGGTCAACTCGCCTGATGGAGCGGTTTCCGGCACGCGCGCTCGGTCAGGGTTGGCCGTCATGCTGGGGGGTCGGTTCCGAATGTCATGCCAGCCAGGCATTCTCGATAAGACGGTCGAGCTGACCGCGCTTGTTGCCGACCGCCATCCGGTTCACCCCCGGGGCGATCTTACTCGTCCGAATAGGCCACTAGTCACGCTTCGCCTTGCGCGCCGCGCCACCTTCACCCGGACCGGCCCTGTAGATCGAACCGCTCGAGCGCGGCTGACGAATCAGATCCGGCTGCGGCCGTTGTGGCTGCGGCGGTGCCGGTATCTCCCCTCGATCCCCCCGGCTCCGCGCGGACGCAGCCTTTCTCGATGATGCGAGACTCTCTGTGCACCAAAATCAGGTGCACGAGATCTACGATTTTTTTAGAAGGTACGCGGCCACCGAACTACCCGCCACGGCGACCAACTCGGTATCAGCCGTGAGCGGTAAAGGCAGCGACGACAGGAGTCCGCGCTACGAAGCCGACTCGGCCGAGCGCGTCCTTGCCGCCAATGTTGTAGGAGTAGTAGAGACCGGCTGGCTCGATCTGAGCGTGAAGCATTCGTGCTTTGCGCGGCAGTGCCAGAACTACATCCCTCTGGTCGCGTGTCCTCCGGACGTGAATCTGATGGTCGGACACGTAAACCACGAACACATCGTCCGCATCCTCAAGCTGCACGGGCGTGTTGTTCCCGCTCGTCGACAGCTCTTGAGCACCAACGCGTTGCCCAGAGCGGAGGTCATACGTGTCGAGCAGCCCTCTTGGTCGAAGAATGAAGAGCTTCGCCCTGCCGAGGCGCGCGGCACGAACCGGTCCATCCGTCACCTTGCGCCGTGCTCGACTGCCAAGATCGCGGACGTCAACCGAATCCGCCCGCACGGCGGCGACGACGTTGGCCGCGGCCGAAACAATTCGTACACCACGGCCAGCGATCAGCCTCTCCGCTCCGCCGGCAGAGACCAACAAGCTCCTCTCTACATGTCTGGAAACGTCCGCCGCCGTCGGACAACTGGAGAGCGCGTTGCAGTAGCTCTCTACGCTGTAGACGATTCCATGCGCCCCTGCTTCCAGCGAAGTCAATGACTTACCCGCAGCCGCGCTGGTTCCGCCGTTCGCGACTGATTCGAACGCCGGAAGTGTTCGTCCGCCAAAAACGTCTCCGCCATACTGCACGTTGCAGGAATGGCCTTTCCTGGTGATCGCCCGACCGATTTTCTCCGCGCTTACAGCTCGGATCATCAAGCAGTCGCTTCCCGAGTTCACGTCGCCCCAGCCGAAGACCCACGCAACAAGCGTCGGTGCGAGGACAAGGTCGTCGATGCTGTTGTACCCGGCGTTGCCGTAGCAGCCAGCGGGGATGGTCGACTTGCGCCGACTCCTCGGTGACCAGAGGAGAACCTTGCCGCACTTTCCTGGCCGCTCTGCGGCGACCGCGACAACGTCTCGCTTCGCGGAGATCGAAGACACGCCAGGCAGGCGGATCTCGAGGCGGCCGAGTGGGTGCAACATGCGGGGTGGTGTGACGCTCGCCAATCGGGGCCCTCGTATGACGCCCCGATCCGTTCCGCCGATACCAATCGCTGTGAGAACAGCGGCGGCAAGCGCCGTGGCGACGACGACTCGACAAAACCGCGTCGTGCATCGGCTGCCCAGGGGAGAAACGCACGCAGCGAGATAGCGGAGGATAGGAATTCGGCGCAACAGAGGCCTCATCTGTAGTACGTTCGGCCACCACCAGAGAACGACTCACAGCCCTTCGGCTTAGCCGCTTTCCGGGGATCTCTCCCTCGCCGGGAGCCGTGAGCCGCTCCCCACCAGGAGTTCTCCTCTCTTGACGCTGCAAGCGCAATGGTCCCGTTCGGGCCACGAGGCATAAGAGATCCAGAAAGGACGCAATGTGCGTCAAAAGCGTGCGCTCGAAAGGACGCAACGTGCGTCAAAACGTGCGCTGAGTGTGAGGCGGCGCATTAGCGTGGACGGGGGGCCGGGCTCTCGCGGGCCTGGCCGCAGGTCCCCGCGTCCCGGCTCCCAGAGCGGACGTCTGATTTGCGCGCGGTAAACAGTGCTTCGCGGTCGAACGGCTCACGCCGCGCGGACAAGCTCGCAATCTGACGCAGGCGAAGGCGGAGCGCGAGAAGCTCCGCGTGCAAGTTCGCTCGGGCGAGGCAGTTGTTCCCTCGAAGGTGACCCTGGCGTCAGTCGCGGACGACTTCTTTTCGACGTTCGAGTCTCTCGTGTCCTTGATCAGCACTGGCAGGAGGTCAGAGAGCACGCCAGGCGTGACGATGAGGGGCGCGAGGACGCTTCATAGCTGGCCCGCGAACCCGGACTTGACCAATCCTTGACCACAAGACGAAACGAGGCCCTCGCACGCGGGCCTCTCTCTTTCTGGAATCACGCCTATGCAGGCGATTCGTCTGATGGGCGGTACTGGGCTCGAACCAGTGACCCCCAGCTTGTCGAGCTGGTGCTCTCCCAACTGAGCTAACCGCCCTGGTGGAGCGGCCAGTCTAGCCGAGGCTTCCGAGGGTCAAAAGATCTCCGGGCACCAGGGATGTCGGTCCCAGCGAAAGAGGGCATCCGCGCGCTCGATCGCCCCTTCCTTCAGTTCGACGAGCCGGCCCGCACGCCGAAGCGCGGCAAACGAGACGCCGCCGAGCAGCGCGGAGCCGAGCGACTGCACGGGCACCGAAAGCTCGGGCTCGTCCTTGCTGCGCTCGGCGCGGCCGCCTTCGAGCTTCCAGCGTCCTTCGTTCCACGGACAAAACTCGTCCGCGACGTCGAACACGATCGAGCCTTCGCCCGAATAGCTTCGACCCGACAGAGCCGCGCCCACTTCCACGAGCCGGACCCAGATCCCATCGCCCATCCGGTAGCGCATGCGTCGCGGCGTCGCGAGCAGGAGGAACAGCGGATGGTCGGGCGGTAGCAGATAGGACTTGACGGTCGCGATCCAGTCCACTGCGAGCAGATAGGCCCAGAGATCGCGCAACGCCTCCGGTGACGTGCCCAGAGCCTCGAGGACTCGCAGCTCCGCGTTGGTCGTGCCTGCCTCGAAGCCGGGCTTGTGCCTGTATACGGCGTAGCCCTCCATCGACCCGTCGCGTTCGTAGGCGACCCAGCGCTTCGGGCCCGCGCCGTCGCGGCGTTCCTCGGGATCGGCGATCTCGCGGTTCTCCCACCACACGTCGTTCCGCGAGAACATGCCGGGCCACTGGGACCGGATGCGATCGTAGACCGACGGGATCCTGTCCTGAGCCTGCTCCGGTTCGATCAGCCGCAGAGTCCCCTCGGGCTCGAACGGCTGCGCAAACGCGGTGTGCTCGCGCGCGAGCGTGATCTCACCGCAGAACGATGCAAGCCCATAGCCGAAGCGGCCGTAGATCGATTCCTCCGATGCCCACAGAGCCGCGAGCGGTTCGCCCCGTTCATATGAATCGTCGAGCTGCGCGCGCATGAGGGAGCGCAGGACTCCGCGCCGCCTGTGCGTGGGCACGACACCGACGACGCTGACCCCGGCGGTCGGCAGGTCGCCACCGGGAACGGTCAGGTCGAACGCGAACGATCCTGCGCCGCCGACGATGGCTTCGCTCGACCACGCCCCGTACATGCGCTCGAACGGCAGCAGGTTCGTGAAGCGCTGCATGCGCTCCTCGTTAGCGACCATGCCGAAGTACTGGCCGATCGCGAGGACCGCACCGGTGAACTCATCGAGGTCCGCGACTCGGCGAACGTCGAAGCCGGTCAGAAGTCCTCCGGACAGTACGGGGGACGCGACGTGCGGAAAAGGTCGGTCGCGCGCTCGAGGGCGCCGGGCCTCAGCTCGCGAACGCGCTGCGCCGCCGCAAGCCGCCCGAAGTCGAACGCGCCGAGATAGGCCGAGGCGAGGTCGGCGACGTCGAGCTCGAGCTCTGCGTCGTCGTCGGTCCGGCCGGCGTCGCCTCCGATCCTCCACTTGCCTGCGTTCCAGGGGCAGAGCTCGTCGCGCACCTCCACGACGACCGAGTCGTCGGCCGCGTACGTGCGGCCGCTCAGGGCGGCACCGAGATCGACCAGTCGAAGCCAGAGGCCTTCGGTCACCCGAAGCATGAGGCTCCGCGGGTCCAAGACCATCAGGAAAAGCGGCGATCCCGGGTCGTGCCGGCCCTGTATCCGCACGACGAGGTCGATCCCGAACAGGAATCGCCAGAGCTCCCGCTCGGCCGCGGGAGACGTCGCGCATGTTTCCAACACCCGGACCTGGCTCTTGGCGAACCCCTCTTGCCAGTCGAGCTTGATGCGATAGAGGGTGTAGCCGACAGGCTCGCCGTCGAACTCGAGCACCGCATAGAACTTCGGTCCGCCGCCGCGGCGCCAATGTTCGGGGTCGGCGAGGCGGTAGAGGTCCCAGAGGAGCGGGCTGCGACTCGTGAAGCCGGGCACCCGCCGGCGAACGGCGTCATAGATGGGTGGCAGAACCTGCGCGGCTTCTTCCCGGTCGATCAGCCGTACGGCGCCGCGCGGTCCCGGATCGTCGCGGAGCGAGAACCGCGACCGGTCGGCGTCGAGCTGCACCGTGGGCGCAGAGATTCCATAGCCGAAGCGGCCGTAGATGGCCGCCTCCGAAGCCCAGAGGATCGCCAGAGGCTCGCCGCGCTCGTGCAGATCCTCGAGCTGGCG
>Ga0307308_10000620_pt1 | contig 13040 bp, 9 predicted proteins | sample ER_DNA_195_FD_194501 | JGI IMG/M metagenome (GOLD analysis project Ga0307308, IMG submission 194501) | Bulk soil microbial communities from the East River watershed near Crested Butte, Colorado, United States - ER_DNA_195 | ecosystem: Environmental > Terrestrial > Soil > Floodplain | place: USA...
TCGCCGATGAGATCTGCCTCGCGTGGCTGCTCGAGCGCCGGCTGTTCGAGCTCGGCTGGGAGACGACGTTCGAAGGCGAGATCGTGGGACTGATCCCGTCAGGGCTGTTCGTCCGCTTCGCGGAGGTGTTCGAGGGCTTCCTGCCCGCGCGGCGGCTTCTGGGCGACTACTTCGAGCTGAGCCCGCTAGGGACGGCGCTTGCCGGCCGGCGGAGCGGGAAGACGTACCGGCTCGGCGATCCGATCGAGGTGCGAGTCGAGGGGATCAGGCGCAGCGAGGGCAAAGTCGAGGTCGCGCTTGCCCGCCGCGGCCCTATCTAGGTTCACGCGCGCGCGTCCCCACCCGGGTGGGGATTGAAGGTCCACCCGCCTCCCGCGTCGAGCGTAACGACCAAACCCGCACGTGTGTGAAACGGACTTGCGCCGAAAGTGTCACAACGAGCCACACCTACAATCGTCCGCATGGCGAAGACTCAGGGCGAGAAGCTGATCGCAGAGAACCGCCGCGCGCGGCACGAATACCATTTCCTCGAGCGGCTCGAGGCCGGCCTTGCGCTCACGGGCAGCGAGGTCAAGTCGCTCCGCCAGGGACAGGCGACCCTGCAGCGCGCCTACGCGGACGCGCGCGACGGCGAGCTCTGGCTCGTCGGGCTCCACATCCCGGCCTACGAGCAGGCCTCACAGCCGCACGACCCGGACCGCGACCGCAAGCTGCTCCTCCACCGCCGCCAGATCGACCAGCTCAGCTCGAAGGTCGCGGAGCGCGGTCTGACGCTCGTCCCGACGCGGCTCTATTTCAAGGACGGCCGAGCCAAGGTCGAGCTCGCCCTCGCCCGCGGCAAGGAAGTCCGCGACAAGCGCCGCGACATCGCCGACCGCGAGAGCAAGCGCCGCATCGAGCGCGCACTCAAGAGCCGCAGATAACCCGGGCACGGATCGGCGGGCGGCGCCGTCGAGGGGAGGGGCCCCTGAAGGACTCCGCCCGCCACGGGGACGAATGCCAGATGTAGAAATCTCAATCCAGCGGATTACGAACGGATCGCACAGCTGCGGCGCCGGGCAGGTCGGAGCGCTCAGGCGGCGCTGACCGCGTAAAGCCGCCACTCGCCGGGCACGCCCTTGAGCGCGGCCGCGCCGCGGTCCTCGAACTCCAGGCCCGACCCCGCCACGAGATCGCGGACTGTGCTCGAAACGAGCACCTCCCCGGGATCTGCCCGGCCGGCGACCCGCGCGCCGATGTGCACGGCGATCCCGGCGAGCTTCCCGCCCGCGACCTCGCACTCGCCGGTGTGCACGCCGGCACGGATCTCGAGCCCGAGCTCGCCGACGGCGTCGACCGCCGCCCGCGCGCAGCGAATCGCCCGCGCCGGCCCATCGAAGCTCGCGAGGAACCCGTCACCAGCGGTGTCGATCTCGCGCCCGCGAAACCGCTCGAGCTGGCGGCGCACAGTCGAGTGATGCGCCTCGAGCAGCTCGCGCCAGCGCCGGTCGCCGAGCTCCGTCGCGCGCTCGGTCGAGCCGACGATGTCGGTGAAGAGCACGGTCGCGAGCACCCGGTCCGGGTCGGGTCCCTCGCGCACGCCGGTCAGGAACTCGCGGACCTCCTCCAGGATCTCGCTACCGCGGCCCGCCCAGGGGATGTGGACCGTGCCCGGAAGCTCGACGTACCGGGCGCCGGGGATATTCGCGGCGAGGAAACGCGCGTTCTCGACGTGGCAGACCGGATCGTCGGCCCGATGGACGATCAGCGTCGGCACGTGGATCGACGTGACCACGTCGCGGACGTCGATTCCCATCCCGACTCGCATGAAGGCCACCGCGTCGCGCGGTGTCATCGAGGCGGTCTGAAGCCTGCCCAGCCACCGGCGCATGCCTTCCGGATCGGGATCGTCGGGGAAGAGCACCGGGGCCCCCAGGCCCTTTCCCCAGCGTTCGCCGAGTCCTGCCACGTGCTCCTCGAACTCGTCGCGTGTCACCTCGCCCCACGGCCAGTCCTCGGTTTTCTCCTCCTTGACCTCGGCTCCGATCAGCAGCAGCGCCTCGGTGCGCTCGGGGTACGTGGCCGCGAAGAGCATCGACATCGGCCCACCCTCGGAGACGCCGATCAGCGCGGCGCGCTCCGAGTCCGCGGCGTCCATCACGGCGCGGACGTCGTCCATGCGCTCCTCGAGCGTTCCGAACCGCGTGCGCTCCGAGAGGCCCATGCCGCGCTTGTCGAAGAGGATCAACCGCGAAAAGGACGCGAGCTGGTCGCAGAAATGGCGATGGCCGGGGTGCTCCCACATAACGTCGAGGTGGGTGAACGCGCCTGCCACCCAGACGACGTCCCGAGGCCCCTCGCCGAGAACCTGGTAGGCGATCTCGACGTCGCCGCTCATCGCGTAGCGGATCGGCGGCGCGCTCACGCGAGCGGCCCGCGCAGGTAGATCCGGCCGATCGTCGGCTGGTAGCCGAACTCGCGGTTCAGGTGACGGATCGGCGCGTTGCGCTCGTCGTTGCGCGTCCGCAGCTCCTCGTAACCGTTCTCCTTCGCCCAGCGGATCTGCGTCGCCTTCAGCGCCCGCGCGATCCCCCGGCCGCGCCAGGCGCGCTTCAGGCCGGTGAGGTCGTGGTGCGCCGTCTTCGGCTGTGCCTCGGTGAGCGAGAACTTCGCGTAGCCGACCACCTCGCCGCCGGCGAGCGCAAGGAACGTCGCGTCCGGCCTGTCGCCCGAGCCCTGCATGTCGTTGACGAGCCAGCGCTCGAACGGTTCGACGATCTCGTCCTCCCACCCCGGGACGTCCGGCGAAGCCTCGAGCGCGACCTCGTAGATCCCGCGCGAGAGCTCGGGCCGCTCCGCCCACGAGACGATCTCGACCCCCTCCGGTGGCTCGACCGGCGGCGGCTCGATCTCGGCCAGCCGGAGCGCGACGCCCTTCTCGCGCCGGTCCTCGACGAAGCCGCGCCTCTGCGCGAAGGCGAGGCTCTCGGGATCGTCGTCGCTGACGACTGCTTCCAGCTCGGAAAGGCCGTGTTCGCGCGTCCAGTTCGAGACGGCTGCGTAGAGGTCGGTGCCGGCCCCGCGGCCGCGCACTTCTGAAAGCACGGTGATGAGCGTGGTGGGCAGCTCGGGCCGCTGCGGCATGATCGCCGCGAAGCCCGAGCCGACCGGGTCGCCGTCGATCCAGGCGACGAGATCGATGTGGTCGACCATGGCCGCCTTGAAGTGGGTGACCTCATCCATCGTGACCGCCTCGTGCGGCCAGACCGCGTTGAAGACGTCGAGCGAGACCTGCTCCTCTCGCTCGGCCGCACATGCCCGGACGTCGACCATTTCGGCCACAATAGACCTACCCACGCGGTGGGGTTGTGGCCCGCCGGGGTGGGAGATACCCTGGATCGAGTCCCCACCGTGTTGTCCTCAGAGACTTTCCGCACCCGCATCGGGTTTGCCGCAGCCGTAAGTCTCGTCGCTCTCGCGACGACGTCGGTGCTGCTTGTGCTGCTCGGGGACCGAACCTGGAGGATCGTGGCCGCCGCAGGGATCTTTGCGGGAGCCGCGGCGCTCCTCGGGTGGCTCGTCTACCGGGCTGCCGCCAAGGAGCGCGCGCACCGGGCCGAGCTGGCCCGCGCCGAGGCGCGTTACCGGGCGCTGCTCGACGGCCTGCCGCTCGTCACGTGGCTGACCGATCCGGGCGACCGCAGCTCGTCGCTGTACGTCAGCCCGGCGATCTCCGAGCTGACCGGCTATTCCCCGACGGAGTGGCTCGAGGAGCCGGGCCTTTTCCTGAAGCTGCTGCACCCCGAGGACCGGACGCGAGTGCTGCAGGAGCTCGCGGGCACGGCGAACGGGATCCCGGTGCGCACCGACTACCGGCTGCTCGCGCGCGACGGCAGGGCGGTCTGGGTGCGCGACGAGACGGTGACCGTGCGCGACCCGGCCGGCGAGCCGCTCTACACGCAGACGTTCCTGCGCGACCTCGGCGAGCTGCGGCGCTCCGAGGACCTGCGCGAGCGACTCGAGGTAGCCGAGCGCGCAGCGACGGACGAGGTCGCCGAGCGGCAGTCACGCCTCGATCTCGTCCGCCGCGTGGGCCAGGAGCTGAATTCGACCCTCGACCACGAGGCGGCGCTCTCTCGCGTCGCCGACCTCACCGTCCGCGAGCTCGCCGACTGGTGCGTGATCGACCTGATCGACGAGGGGGATCTCAAGCGGGCCGTCGTCGCCCGCGCGGAGGCGATCCGCGACGGCGCCAAGCTTGCGGACAGTCCCGGCAGCGGGATCGGTGCCGTTGCCCAGAGCGGCCGTGCGCTCATCCTGCCGACACCCGGTGAGAGCTCGAACGGCGAGCCGGTTCGCCTGCTCGAGGGTCTCGAGGCGCGCTCGGTGATCTGTGTCCCGCTCCGTGCGCGCAAGCAGCCGCTGGGAGCGCTCACGGTCGCCCGCACTGCGCGCGGCGAGGCCTTCAACGCCGACGATCTCGCACTGGTCGAAGACCTCGCGGTTCGGGTCGGGCTTGCGCTCGACCGCGGCCGGCTCTACCGCCTGGTCGAGGAGCGCGCCGACGCGGCGCGGGTCCTCGAGCACGTCGGCGACGGCATCCTCCTGCTCGACCGCAACGGCGTCATCCGCCTCTGGAACCCGGCCGCTGAGGCGGTCACCGGGATCGACGGGAAGAACGTCCTCGGCCGCCCGGCGGTCGACGCGATTCCGGGCTGGCAGAACGCGGCCGATCAGGTACCGGTGCTCACGGCGCCCGATCCGGGTCACGACGAAGTCACGATCCCGATCGACACGTTGCGCGGCGAGCGCTGGATCTCGATCTCGGGCGTCCGCTTCTTCGGCGGCACCGTCTACGCGTTCCGCGACCTGACCGACGTGCGCCGGCTCGAGGAGATCAAGGCCGACTTCATCGCGACCGCCTCGCACGAGCTCCGGACGCCACTGGCCGCGGTCTACGGCGCCGCGCAGACGCTGCTCCGGCACGACTTCGCCCTCGACGAGACGGGCCGCGAGCGCTTCGTCTCCCTGATCGCCGACGAGTCGGAGCGCCTCGGCCGGATCGTGAACGAGATCCTGCTCGCGAACCAGCTCGACGCCGGCCGCGTGGACATGGAGGTCGAGCCGTTCGACCCCGCCGATCTCGTCGAGCGGGTAGTCGAGGCCACGCGGGCCCACACGCCGCCCACCGTCACCGTGAGCCACTCTGCGGCCGAAGACCTTCCGAGCGTCTCCGCGGACGCGGACAAGGTCCGGCAGGTGCTCGTCAACCTGATCGAGAACGCGATCAAGTACTCACCCGAGGGCGGACACGTCGAGGTCGACGTGGGCGAACACGACGGCGCCGTCCGCTTCGGTGTCCGCGACGAGGGTCTGGGGATCGCGCCGGAGGATCAGGACCGGATCTTCGAGAAGTTCTACCGCGCCGACCCGCAGATGGTGCGCGGCGTGGGAGGGACCGGCCTCGGCCTCTACATCTGCAAGGAGCTCGTCGGCCGCATGGGCGGCAAGATCTGGGTCGAGCCGAACAACGGCAAGGGCTCGGCGTTCTTCTTCGAGCTCCAGACCGCAGACGTGCTCGCGCACGGGCCGACCGACCCCGGGCGGCTACAATTTCGGCACTGACATACGGGGGCGACCTGGTTTCGACGTGGTCGGTTCTCCGGCAGAGCTGCAAGCCGAGGTCCCCGGTCGGCCTCGTAAAACAACCGGGACACAATGCAAGTGCGAAGAACGATCACGCACTCGCTCTCGCTGCCTAACCCGTAGCGAAGCGCGTCGCTCCGAGCTCGGCCCGTGGCCCGGGTAGCGGCGTCAGAAAACGGGCTCGGCACCAAGGGAGAGCCAATCGCCTGAGGTGCGACACCAAAGGATGGCTAGCCCGGCGGTTGGTCGGCTGCCAACCGGCCGGCGGGCGAAACTCAACGGCAGCCTAAGCTTGTAGACGTTCTGCACGGGGCGTCCGCGGACGCGGGTTCGATTCCCGCCGCCTCCATTCGTCGCTCGAAGTCCGGCTCCGCTGGCGCAGAGCCATGACGACTTCGAGCGATTTCTCGTTCTATCGACGGGCCGAGGCGAGCCGACGCCGGCAAAGCCGGCATCGGCGGCCTGTGGACAGGTTTTGGCAGTCTCGGAGCAGCGGACCCCTTGACGCAAGAAGGTGTCCGACACCGTTTTCCGCCACTTGGGCCTCTGCGGCCCAAGCCGAAACCTTCAATCGACGAACTTCCGCTCGAATAGCGCCATCCGTTCGCTCATCAGCGCGTCCCAGCCGGGCGTACTCCTGCGGAACTGAAAGCGGGGCGTGGGGAGCCGTCGCCTGTGCGAGTGATCGGAAATGTCTCCTGAGCTGACTATGCCGCCCGGCAATCAGCTCACATGGTGATGATGACTTTTCCTCGGGCGTGTCCCTCTTCCAGATGACGGATCGCCTCGGGAACTTCGCTGAGCGGGTACGTCGTGTCGATGACCGGCACGACCTTGCCTGCCTCGATGAGCTCCTTGAGCACGACCAGGTTGTCGCCCTTCTGCTTGGCGATGAACGTCCCCAGCTTCTGGCTCACGAACGGTGACAGCATCTGGGCGCGGAGCTGGCGATCGATGCCTCCGAACCACCGTCCGCCCCCTTCGCCTCCCACGATGACGAGGGTTCCCCTGGGGGCGAGCCCTCGTCGGAGGTGTGACAACGAACGGTTTCCCGCGATGTCGAGGATGAGGTCGTAGCGTTGCCCCGTCTCCGCGAAGTCGTCGCGCGTGTAGTCGATGACGTCGTCCGCGCCGATCGATCGGACCAGCTCCACCTTCGTCGTGCTGCACACGCCGGTCACGTGGGCTCCGAACGCCTTGGCGATCTGCACGGCGAACGACCCCACGCCTCCCGCCGCGCCGATGATCAGCACTGTCTGCCGCGGCTGCACCTTTCCGGCGTCGCGGAGAGCCTGGAGCGCGGTGGAGCCAGAGGTGGGGACGGTCGCCGCCTGCTCGAAGGTGAGGTTCGCCGGCTTGGGCGCGATCTTGTCCTCTCGAGCGGCCGCGTACTCGGCGAATGCGCCGTCGCAGATCCCGAACACCTCATCGCCCGGCTGGAACCGGGTGACATCCTTGCCGATCGCCTCGACGCGACCTGCCACATCGGTGCCCCGGACGCGGGTCTTGGGCGCACGGAGCCCAGAGCCCGCGATGCGGAACAGGTACGGCAGGCCCGTCATGAAATGCCAGTCCCCGACGTGTGCGCTCGCCGCGTGAACGCGGAGTAGTACGTCGCCGCTCGCCACCTTCGGCTCGTCGACGTCCTCGAGTTCCAGGACATCGGCTGTGCCATATCTGTCTTGGACGATCGCTTTCATCGGATTCTCCCGCCCCGTTGGCGTGCAGCTACGGGGCGATAGTGAGTCGCGTGATCTGTTGGCCAGCGATGGTGAAGTCCCACTTGAGATCGGCGGTGCCGCCGGGGAAGTTGCCGATCAGGCGGCCGGTGACAAGGTAGCGGTCGGGGCCGAGTGCTTCTGTACCGGTGACCTCGGTCGTGTAGGTGTATTTCGAGGCTGCCCCGGTCTGCCAGCCTCGGATCTCGGCCGTACCGTTTCGTTCTTCGCCTTCGTCGATCACGGTGGCGTCCTCGGCGAAGAGGCTGACAATCGAGTCGATGTCGCGATGGGCATCGCGTTCGAAGTAACGCGAGATCACGTCGGGGAGGTTGGTGGACATGTGTCCTCCTTAGCCTGTGGGTCTACGGTTGGAACCCCTGAGTCAGCTAGGAGTCCGTGCAGCAGTGCGCGGTCGCTCGCCTCCCTCGGTGCCGACTCGGCCGCCAACGGCGGCTCCTCCTGGGATGTCGGCAACGCAGGAAGCCGATGGTGGATCGCCACTACGAAGCTGACGCCCGAAACCCGATAAGCGTACGCACGAAGCTCACACGTCCGTCACGCAACGTGAGTATGTCGATGCCACGGACCGCGGGACTGCCCGGCGGCCCGAAGCGCCAGGGCATGGCGGCGGTGTCAGAACTTATGTAACCCAGGCCGTCCTCCTCCAACACGAAGTCGGACGGAGCATCGTCAAGAATCTTCTGAGCGCGCTGGTTCAGCGCATGCCGCCCCACGACCTCGCCCTCTGGATCGATGAACCTCACGTCTTCGAGATATGTCCGCTCGATGGCCGCCCGGCGCTTCCCAGGGTCCCGCTCGGAAAAGACCTCGTGCAGATTGCTGTACAGCAGCTCCTTCGCGTCGGCCATGTCGGTGATCCTTTCATCGCTGTGTACGCGTAGCGGAAATGAAACTATGCCGTGGAGCGGTGCCGCCGAGACGTCGCACGCGCGCCCGACATAGAGGCTCGTCTTGGACGCTCGGCGTTCTCGGCCAGCCGCGTCGTACCCGCTGGATCGTCGAGCGCTTCAGCGACTCCCGCCCGTTCTGCGCGGTTCGGCTAGAGAAAGGCGGGCAGCGTACTGGCCTGGTCGAGGGTCCTCTCATCTGAGCAACGCGATCACAGTGACTCCTCGCCGCGACCCCTTCCTCGCCGCGACTCGTCGTACTAGTTAGACGCGCGCGCGAGGCAGTTTACGGGGGAGATAGCCGGGGCGGGCTCGGCAGTTCGGCCAAGTCTCTTCGCGAAAAGCCGGCGAGCTGGCGCGTCCGGAGCGACTCTCTTGAGGTAGCCCTGGGCAACGAGCCTCTCCTGGGTTGGTTTCCGACCAAAGCCGCCTTGCTGCGGACGCGGGTCGATTCCCGCCGCCTCCACCTCAGGGTTCAAGCCAAAAATGGATCGCGACGGACTTATCCAAGGGTCCCCCAGTGCCCTGGTCGTAGCAGGGCACCGGGGGCGAGTCCTGGCTAATGCCGCCTTCAGCAGCCTTGAGAACCCGTGCGATCACGGGCAAGGCTGCACGCTGTCCTCGATCCGGAAGACGGGCGGGTCGGCACTCGGCGCAACGAACGTCGCGTAGACCGTCGCCCCACCGGCGCTCGAGACCTGGACCGGGTCATCGTCCTCGACGAACACGCCACCGTTCTCAGAGGTCGGCCCGTACGTCTTCGAGCTGCAGTCTGAATGCGTCAAGGTCACCAGACCTGACTGCACAGCCAGGATCACGATGCCTGGGTGGTGATGCCATCCGCTGAAGCCGCCCGGAGCGATGTCGAACTGTTGGACGCGGACGTCGGTCGGGCCTTTCGTCTGGAACTTGACCCGGTCGCTGTTCACCTGGACCTCGTCGTCGAAGTTCGCGGTGACGAGTGGCGTCAGCCCCACGAATCCGGACCCCGGCGATCCGAGAGCCACGGTTACGAGCGTTCCGATCACCGCAACGCCCAAGATCGCGGCACTCAACTTCTTCCTCGAACGAAATACACTCAACAGTTCCACCTCCTTGGGCCCCTGCTCGCGCAACGGTCCCTCGTCGACATTCACCTGCGGCCGTTGTGTCAATCGCCGCCCGGGAGCGGCTGCCAGTCAGACTCGAAGTCGAACGCCGAGCCCTTGGTCAGCCTCAGCTGGTCGCTGCCGTCGGCGTTCATCGTGAAGATGTTGTAGTCACCGCTGAGATGGACGATCTTCCGCCCGTCCGGCGACCAGGCGCTGAAGAAGTCGCTTCCCTTGTGGTTGGCGGTCAGATTCGTCTGGTTCGTGCCGTCGGCGTCCATGACGAAGACCTCGGCGCTGTCGGTCCGGTCGGAGGTGAACGTGATCTGCCCGCCGTCCGGTGACCAGTTCGGCTGGAACTCGAATCCGTCGTTGGACGTGAGCTGCCGGACGCTCGAGCCGTTGGGCCTCATCGTGTAGACCTCGAGGTCGCCGTCGCGGTCGCTCAGGAAGGCGATCCTCGTTCCGTCCGGCGACCAGTTCGGCGAGCTATCTCGGACGCCCGGCGAGCTCGTGAGGTTTCGCTGCTCGCTGCCGTCGGCGTTCATCGTCAAGAGGTCGTCGTCGGTCTGGCCCCTGATCGGGTCGAGGTCTCTGACGAAGGCGATCCTCCGGCCGTCTGGCGACCACGCCGGTTCCTCGTCGTCGAGGGCGTTGAACGTGATCTGCGTCTGGTGCGATCCGTCGGCGTTCATGACGAAGATCTCGAAGTCGGCTTCGGGGTTCGTCGCGGTGACGCGGTCGCTCATGAACGCGATCCTCTGCCCGTCCGCCCGCCAGTTCGGAGCCAGGTCGTCCATCTTGGACGCCGCAGTCAGGTTGACGAGGTTCCCCCCGTCCGGGTCCATCGTCCAGATGTCCTCGTCAACGCCACGGCGGTCGTCGCCGTCACGGCGGTCGCTGTCGAAGGCGATCTTCCCGTTCTCGCCCGGGAAGGCCGCGAGCGCCGGCGCAGCCGCCGCTAGACCTACGACGAAGACGACAGCCAGTACGGGCCAGGTGCGAATCATGGTCACCACTCTCCTCGGTGGTCGGTGCGGGCGAGGGTGCGGCAGAGCGGTTGCATGCCGGCTGCAAGTTGGCGACACTTGGCTGCAGAAGGGAGCGCGATGCAGTTCGGGATCCTTGGCCCGCTCGAGGTCTCCGACGAGGGTCGGCGGGTCGAGATCGGGGGTCACAAGCAGCGCGCCCTCCTTGTTTCGCTCCTGCTGCACGCGAACGAGGTCGTCTCGCTCGACCGGCTGATCGACGAGCTCTGGGGCGAGACGCCCCCGCCGACTGCGGCGAAGACGCTTCAGGCTCAGGTCTCACGTCTGCGCCGGGCGCTCAACGGGGACGAGGATCCCGCGGCGCACATGCTGGGGCCGCTCGAGACCCGCGGGCACGGCTATCTCCTGAAGATCGAGCCCGGCCAGGTGGACGCAGATCGCTTCCAGGGCATGCTCGAGGAGGCACGGCGCACTCGGGCCGATGGGAAGCCTGAGGAGGCCGCCGAGGAGCTGCGACAGGCGCTCGCCCTCTGGCGGGGCCCCGCCCTGGCCGACTTCGCCTACGAGCCGTTCGCACAGACGGAGATCGCGCGCCTGGACGAGCTGCAACTGACGGCGCTCGAAGAGCGCCTCGAGGCCGACCTCGCGCTCGGCCGCCACACCGAGTTGATCGGCGAGATGGAGGCGCTCGTCGCTCGGCATCCGCTGCGGGAGCGGCTCCGCGGCCAGCTCATGCTCGCCCTCTACCGCTCGGACCGCCAGGCCGAGGCGCTACACGTCTACCAGGAGTTCCGCCTGGCCCTCGCCGAGGAGCTCGGTTTGGAGCCGAGCCAGGGGCTGCAGCGGCTCGAGCGCCAGATCCTGGAGCAGGACGCGGAGCTCGCGGGGCCGGCCCGGAAGCTGGGGCCGAGGCCCGTCCGGCGCCGCGCGCAACTGCTCGTCCTGGCCGGAGCCCTCCTGCTCGCCGCGGCCGTTGGTGCAGTCGTCGTCCTGCTCCTCCGCGATGGAGGCGGTGAGACAGTAAATGGCCGCGAAGTAACGATCGCGGGCGGCAAAGCGGGCGCGCTGGATCCGAGGACAGGCGAGCTCCTGGCGACCATCCCCCTCGGAACGTCGCCCACGAGCATCGCGGTCGGGGAAGGGAGCGTGTGGGTGCTCGACGCCGATGACAGGACCGTCTCGCAGATCGATCCGAGGAAGCGCGCCCTCGTGCGGACGTTCAGCACGGGCTCGACGCCGACCGACCTCGCTGTCGGCGCGGGCGCCATCTGGATCGGAAACGGCGTGCCCCAGGCACGGACTGCGCTCCCGGAGAGCGTGTCCCGATTCGATCCGGAGTCGGCCGTCGTCGACGGGACGATCCCCCTGTTTCGAGCAAGCGGCGCAGCTCTCGTCTGGGTCTCGGCGGCCAGCCTGGCCCCGCACGTCGCGGTGACGGATGCAGCTGTCTGGGTGGTCAATCCCGATCTGAGGGTCTCCCGGATCGACCCGCGGACGAATCGGGTCGTGGCGGGCGTTGCCGAAGTCCGTGCGTTGAGCATCGCTGCGGGCGAGGGCGAGGTGTGGATCGTCAACGACCAAGGGGAGGTCGTCGAGATCGATCCACGGACGAACGTCGCCTCGAAGCCGATCTCGGTCGGTGCCGAGAGCCTGGACGCGCTCGCCGTCGGCGCCGGCGCGGTCTGGGTCGCCGATCCCGTCGGCGGCAGCGTCTGGCGGATCAACCCCGACCCGGAGAAGGCCATCCTGCGCACCATCTCGCTCGAGGTCGGCGTCGGCGGGGTCGCCTTCGGCGAGGGGGCGGTCTGGGCGACCAACGAGCTCACCGACGAGGTCTACCGCATCGACCCGGACACGAACGAAGCCCGGGTCGTCAGCCGGATGACGGCACCGCGGGGAGTCGCGGTCGGCGAGGGCGGCGTCTGGGTCACGTCGGCGGGGCCACCGTCGGCCGAGGAGGCTCTTCCCGCTTCGTCCTGCGGCAAGCTCGTCTACGGCGGAGCGGACAGCCCGCGTTTCGTCGTCGTGTCCGACCTGCCGCTGCAGGGCCAGCCCCGAGCGGCCACCCTGCCCATGACGGAGGCGATCCGCTTCGTCCTCGAGCAACGCGGCTTCAGGGCGGGGCCACACACCGTCGGCTACCAGTCGTGCGACGACTCGACGGCTCAGGCCGGGGACTTCGACCTCTACAAGTGCTTCTCGAACGCGAAGGCCTATGCCCGCAACCTCGCCGTCATCGGGGTCATCGGGACGTACAACTCAATCTGCTCGTACGTGGAGATCCCGATTGCGAACGAGGCTCCCGGCGGTGCCTTGGCGATGATCAGCCCCTCGAACACGTGGGCCGATCTCACGCGCCCCGAGGGCATGCGCCCGGGTGAGCCCGAGGTTCGGTACCCGTCGGGCGAGCGGAACTTTGTCCGCATCGCGGCCGCCGACCACCTGCAGGTCGTGGCCGACGCCCAGCTCGTCAAGGAGCTGGGCGCACGACGCCTGTTCGTCCTTTCGGACCCCTCCTTCGGTACCTACATGGAAACGGCGGCGCGGAACCTCGGGCTCGAGATTGTCGGCTCAAGCGGGTGGAACTCCGAGGATCGCGACTTCGACCGCCTGGCCGAGCGCATCGCCCGGACTCGCGCCGACGCGGTCTTCATCGGCGGCTTCCTGTATCCGAACGGGGGCGGCCTGGTTCGGGATCTCCGCGCCCGC
>Ga0307308_10000621_pt1 | contig 13017 bp, 9 predicted proteins | sample ER_DNA_195_FD_194501 | JGI IMG/M metagenome (GOLD analysis project Ga0307308, IMG submission 194501) | Bulk soil microbial communities from the East River watershed near Crested Butte, Colorado, United States - ER_DNA_195 | ecosystem: Environmental > Terrestrial > Soil > Floodplain | place: USA...
GGACTCGCGAGCTCGTTCTCGTTAGCGACCGGTACGGCCGTCGCCCCGTCTGGACGGCCTCGATCGACGGAGCATTCGTGGTCGCGGGCGAGCTGAAGGGACTGATCGCCGCCGGTCTGGAGCCTCGGATCGACGTGCAAGGCTGGGCCGAGTTCCTCGCCTACGAATCGGCCCTCCTCGAGCACCCCGTCCTAGAAGGCACGCGTCTCCTGCCGCCCGCTGCAGCTCTCGTCGCGGGCGCCGATGGCAAGGAGCGAATCCATCAGCGCTGGGAATATCGCCTCCAGCCCGAGTCGGACCTGGACGAGCGTGAGTTCGTCGAGGAGTTCGGCCGCCTCCTCGACCTCGCCGTCGCACGGCGTCTCAGCCCGGACACAGCCCTCGCGCTTAGCGGCGGGCTGGACTCACGTTCGGTTGCGTCGGTCCTCCTCAGCCGCGCTCCCGGGCTTCCAGCCCTCACTTGGGGAGCGCCGGGATCGGCGGACCTCGAGCTCGGAACGAAGATCGCCGCGGCCGCGGGACTGCAGCACCGACGGCGCCCATTCGAGCGTGGTTACATCGCCGCGCGTGCGCCTGAGAGCGTCTGGCTGACCGAGGGCGACTCGCGGTGCTTCCACGTCCATCTTGGTTATGCGCGGGAGCTTCGTGAGACGGATGGCGCCCGGTCGCTTCTCATCTCGATCGGGGGCGACCACCTCGTTCGCAGCATCGGAGGGCCGTTGGCGACCGGCGGACCGCTCGCGGAGCCGCTCGCCTTTCACGGTTGGAGGGCCAAGTGCGTGAAGGACGAACTCCTGGACGACCTGATGACACCCCAGTTCGCCGACGAGCTGAGAGGCCGGGCGCGTACGGCGATGCTCGCCGCGCTCGCGGAGCAGGAGGGCGACTCGCTCGCGCGAATCCGACATCTCATCTTCAAGTGTCAACCTCGCAAGATCTGGTCGCAGGTGAATCTGTTCGCCGACGATCTGGCGCCGCGCGACCCCTTTGACGACCACGACCTCGTCGAACACTGCCGCCGCATGCCTGAACGGTTTCGCCGTGATGCGGTCGTCCAGAGGGTTTACCTTCGCCAGTTTCCCGCCCTGGCGAGAGTTCCCAACGCCACGGGCGGGCTGGCTCCGGGCCTACGGGGCACGCGCGAGCGGCTGGCGGTGCACCTGAAGCGCAACCGCGACAGGCTGGAACGAAGGCTGACACGGAACCGTTCGATGGCGCGCCAGGGCATCGGCGACTACGCGGCCGACCTCAGGCACGGCGGCCTGCTCGCGCTGCTGCTCGAGCCGCGCACCCTCGAGCGCGGCCAGCTCCGCGAGGAAGGAGTTCGCCGTCTCATCGACGAGACGCTCGCTCTGCGCGAGCGGCACACGATGGCTCTCGGTGTCCTGGTCACCTTTGAGCTCTTCCAGCGCCAATTCGTCGACGGCGACGGCGAGCCTTTGTCAGCTCCGGGTTCAACCGAAGTGATCGCAGCTTGAAGCGCGCGACTCTCTGCGGGTGCCTCCTCGCGGGGAGCCTCGTGCTCGTGCCGGCCGAGTCGCCGAGCTAAGAGCCCGTTTCAAGCGGCTCAGGTCTTCATTTTGAGACGGGCTCTAAAGAGGAAGGCGACTACTGCCGACGAAGATTGGTGCGACACCAGTCCGCAAGGTGTCGTTCCTCTCCTAAGCGAGGGCCGCCTCCCTCAGGTGGCCCTCATTTTTTGCCGCAACCCGCCGGGGCGACCAAGGCGGGGCGCTTTTTTGAGGCTGCGGGGCAAGGACTCGAACCTTGACTACCTGATCCAGAGTCAGGCGTCCTACCATTAGACGACCCCGCAAGGGCTCGCGCATTGTAGCCGCGGCCCACCGGCTGCAAACGGCAATACTCAGGTGACCGTGCGTCTCTCCCGGACGGCCGCCTTTCTCCTCGTCGTCTTCCTGCTGGCGACGGCAGGCTGCTCAGGAGCCCGTCAGGGGGTGGTCGCGAGCCCGACCACGACCAACGCGCCGCCGAGCACGACTGAGGTCCCCGCGCCTGTCGAGCCGACCACCAGAGCTTCTGCTCGAAAGCACAAGACACGGTCGCTTCCGGGGGACCTCCTGATCGCCGATCGAAACAACAACCGGGTCCTGATCGTCAGTCCCTCCAAGCACGTCGTCTGGACGGCGGCCGGCCTCCACGGGCCGGACGATGCCTTCTTCACGCCGAGCGGGCGCTCGATCATCACGAACGAAGAGTTCAACGATACGCTGGCCGAGGTGTCCCTTCGGACGAAGCGCTTGATCTGGAGCTACGGGCACAGCGGCATCGCGGGTTCGAGATCCGGCTATCTGAACACGCCTGACGACGCCTACCGTCTGCCGAACGGACGCACGGTGATCGCCGACATCCAGAACTGCCGGATCGTCGAGCTGACGCACGCGAAGCGGGTCGCCCGAGTCCTCGGCGGCCGCTGCAACCACGACCCGCCGCGTGGCTTCGCCAGCCCAAACGGGGATACGCCGCTGGCTGACGGCGGTCTCCTCGTCACCGAGATTGGAGGGTGGATCGACCGCCTCGACCGGCGGGGACGGCTCGTCTGGTCGATCAGGAGCCCGATCGCCTATCCATCCGACGCTCAGCTTCTGCCCGGAGGAGGGATCCTCGTCGCCGGCTTCACCATCCCGGGGAGGATCGTGATCCTCGACCGCCGGGGTCATGTGCGCTGGTCGTTCGGCGCCGCGAGCGGGCCGAACATGCTGGCCAAGCCGTCGCTCGCGATCCAGCTTTCCAACGGAATGATCGCCGCCAACGACGACTACAACCATCGAGTCATCGTCATCGACCCGCATCGCAAGCGGATCGTGTGGCAGTACGGTCACACCGGCGTCCCCGGCAGCTCTCGCGGCTACCTGAACAAGCCGGATGGAATCGACCCCGCGCCGGCCGGCTTTCGCGCGCCGGGCTAGAGCTCGAGCCGGTACAGCGGAATCAGACTCTTTTCGCCCTCAGTGTCGATGTGCGCGATCACCTCGACGTACGGCTCGAGCCCCGATCCACGCAGCTTCGCCTTCAACAGTTCGTCCACCTGGTAGACGCCCGAAGAGTTGTTCATCTCGATCTCGATCAGGATGGGAGTGCGTTCCCCGTCCTTGATCGCCACCTCCTCGATGGCCGCGGCCGAGAGCGAGTGGATGGAGACGCGCCCGTGCTCGAATGGAATGCGCGAGCGGCCCTTCGCCATGTCGAGCGCGTCGGCCACGCGCACGATTCCCGCCTCGAGGGTGAGCGGCTTGCCGTAGTCACGGTGACTAGTGATCGCGCCGAGGACTTCTGAGGCGATCACGGTCAGCTCGGGTTCCTTGTAGAGGCCTTCCAAGAGATCGTGCAGCTTGGGTTCTGCGAGAAAGAGGCTCCAGTCCTCGTGCCCTTCGCGATGGATGGACATCCCGATGCAGTGGAGGAGGGCACCTAGGACGACGACGACCTCTGCGTCGTCGCTGTTCATTCCGTAGTCGCGTACCACCGCGGGCTCGACCCCGTGCTTCGTCAGCTGGCGCAGGAGCTTGAGCGCGATGTTGGCGACGATCTGGATGTGCACCCACGAGTGGTCGTTGATCTCGAGCCGCTTGACCGCGTTGATATTCGATACGTGCCACCAGCCCTTCAGCTGGTCGTCCGAATTGACGCGCTCGAGCAGCGAAGCCAGCTTCCGATTGGCCCGCGGCGGCACGCGGATGCGCATCTGCGCGACAGCTTCCGCCGGGGTCAGGCGGGCCTCTTCCTCCGCTTGTTCGGAGACCGGCTCGTCGATCCGCTCTTGCGTCTCCTTGTCCAGCTCGGCCATGGCCGAACCTTACGCCGCCGCGGCGAGCGCTGGCTCGGGCGCGCCCCGGAGATCGTAATACATGAGCGTCCAGGCGAGAGCCGCGAACGGAGCGGTCAGCGTCGAGCTGACGAGTTGGGCGACGAGACCCTGAAGGCCGTTCGGCAGCGGGCTGAGAACAAGTGAGATCGCAATCCCTGCACCGATGAGGACGAGAAGGGTGAGCAGGACGACCCCGAGCACCTGCCAAAAGTGCCCGCGCACGAGCTCGCCGCTTCGATCGAGTCCTCCAAAGACTCCACGCTCTTCGAGCATGATCACCGGGACGGCGAGAATCCACCGCACGAGGAAGTAAAAGAAGACGAAGACGAGCGCGACGCCCGGGATGAAGAAGAGAAGGAAGCCGACGACGATCAGGATGAGGGCGATGACGAACATCAGCACGAAGAAGAAGCCCAGCAAGCTCAGCGTGTTGATCCGCCGGCGAACTCCCTCGAGCGTTTGACGGATGGTCAAGTCGGCTCGCCCGTCCCTGATGTCGTCGACCGCGATTACGAGCGCTCCCTGAAGCCAGAAGACGGCCGCGACGCCCACGAACACGGCGGCCAGGGCACCGAGATTTCCCAGCAGCAGAATGAGGACCAGCGTGAGGATCGCAATGATCACGTACATGATGAAAGCGATCGAGACCAGGTGGCGGAAGTGCGCTCTGTAGAGCTCCCATGCCTGCCCCATGATGCCGCCCACCGACACGCAGTCGGCAGCCTAGATCACGCCGCCGCCGCTGCCCAGTCTCCGTAGAGGGAGAGGTAGCGCCCCGCCCGGGCGACAAGCTCCTCGTGTGTCCCTTGCTCGACGACCCGCCCGTGCTCGAGGACGACGATCAGGTCTGCGCTGCGAATCGTCGAAAGGCGATGGGCGATGATGAAGGCGGTGCGGCCCGCCAGGAGCCGTCTGAGGGCGACCTCGATTCGGCGTTCCGTGCCGATGTCCACGCTCGACGTCGCCTCGTCGAGGATCAAGATGCGCGGATCGGCAAGCAGGGCGCGGGCGAAGGCGACGAGCTGCCGCTGGCCGAGAGACAACCGGGTTCCGCGCTCGGCCACCTCCGTCTCGTAGCCGTTCTCGAGGGCGGTGATGAACTCGTGCGCGCCGACAGCCTGCGCCGCCGCAACGATTTCCACCTCCGGGGCGTCCGGGCGCCCGAATGCGATGTTCTCGCGGACAGTCCCGGCGAAGAGGAAGCCCTCCTGGGGAACGATTCCGAGCTGGCGCCGAAGGCTCTCCTGCGTCACCTCGCGCAAATCATGGCCGTCGATCGTGATCCGACCTGCGCGCGGGTCGTAGAAGCGGGCGATGAGCTTGGCGATCGTGGACTTTCCGGCTCCCGTGTGGCCCACGAGGGCCACGGTCGTTCCCGGCGCGACGTCGAGGTCGACCCCGTGGAGCACCTCGGGACCCGTGCCGTAGCCGAAGCGGACCTCTTCGAATGAGACTCGGCCCTCGATGCGGGGGAGCGGAAGGGCCCCGGGGAGATCCTCGACCTCCAGAGCCTCATCCATTACGTCCATGATCTTGTCGAGAGCAGCGACGGCGGCCAGGAACGTGTTGTAGAGCTGCGAAAGCTGCTGCACCGGGTCGAAGAAGTTCGACAGGTAGAGCATGAACGCGAGCAGCGTCCCGACGGTGATATTCCCCTGGAAGTACAGGTAGCCGCCGTAGCCGAGGACGATCGCCGTCGATGCCGACGAAAGGAAATCGACGAACGGGAAATAGAGGCCGTTCGTCACCACCGTCCGCTGGTTCGCGGCGCGGTAGTGGGCGTTCACTTCCTTGAAATGGCGCAGGTTGGCGGGCTGGCGCGTGAAGGCCTGAACGACTCGCATTCCCGCGATATCCTCGGCGAGCGTCGCCGTTACGAGGCCCAGTCTCTCGCGCACCGCCCTGTACGCACGCGACGACACGATCCGGAACACGGCCGTCGCCACCGCCATGAGAGGGAAGACAGAGAGCGTCGCGAGGGCGAGCCGCCAGTCGAGCAGGAAGAGGATGATCGCGGACCCTGCGAGGATCAACGTGTTCTGGAAGAGGCTGGTGACGCCGTCGGTGACGAGCTGGTCGAGTGCCTCGACGTCATTCGTCAGCCGGCTGATGAGGATGCCGGCCCGGTTGCGCTCGAAGAAGCCCAGGGAGAGCCGTTGGAGGTGGCGGAAGAGCTTGTTGCGCAGGTCGGCGAGCATGCGCTCCCCGGTCCAGCCGGTGAAGTACGTTTGCGCCGCGCTGGCGATCCAGTTGAGGACGCCCGCAACGAGGAAGGCGACGACGATGAGGACGAGCGTCCTGTAGTCCTGCTTGCGGATTCCGTCATCGAGCGCGAGCTTGGCGAGGTAGGGCGGGGCGAGCGAGGTGAAGGTCGCTGCCAGGAGCGTCGCGATGGCGATGGCGGTGCGGCCCCGGTAGGGCGCGGTGAGCCGTGCGAGCGTCGAGATGCGGCGGGCCGTCCGCCGCCACGACCAGTCGGCGACCTCGGCGCCGCGTTGCATCGTCAGGTGGCTGCCAGGCTGCCAGACCCTCACGGCCGGCCCCCATGAATTACGCGCGCGAGTATGGGAAACCCACCTCCCCAACCCGACGGCGCGAGCCTATCGCGAAAATCCGCGCACGTGGCGCGCAGTTCGTGCCAAATGCGGGACATCAGCCCGTCGCCTCCAACCGCGAGATGAACTCCTGCTCGATCAGCCCGTGCTCATGGATCTCGCGGTAGACCAGACTCGTCTCGGCGAGCTCGCCCTGCGTTCCCCGTGCCGCGATGCGCCCGTGGTCGAGCACGACGATCTCATCTGCCAGCGAGATCGTGGACAGCCGGTGCGCGATGATCAAGGTCGTCCGCCCCTGCATCGCCTCGCGCAGCCCTAGCCGTATCCGCGCCTCGGTCGTCGCGTCCACCGACGCCGTCGCGTCGTCGAGGATGAGGATGCGAGGGTTGGTCACGATCGCCCGCGCGATCGCGATCCGCTGCCGCTGGCCGCCCGACAGAGTGATGCCGCGCTCGCCGATCACCGTGTCGTAGCCCTGCGGAAGCTCGGCGACGAACTCGTGGGCCTGCGCGAGCCGGGCCGCGTGCTCCACCTCTTCGTCGGTCGCGTCCGGCGCGCCGAACGCGATGTTCTCGCGAACAGTCGTTGAGAAGAGAAACGGATCCTGAGAAATGACGGCAATCGCGCGCCGCAGGGAGGAAAGCTCAACGTCCCTCACGTCTACTCCATCGATCTCGAGCCGCCCGCTCGTCACGTCATAGAAGCGCGGTACGAGCGCGGTCAGAGTGGTCTTGCCGGAGCCCGTGTGTCCGATCACCGCGATGTTCTGGCCGGGCTCGATCTCGAGATCGATGTCCTCCAGGACAGGACGCTCGGGGTCGTAGCCGAACGCCACTCCGTCGAAGCGGATCCGACCCTCACCCGGCGGGAGCTCGGTCGCCTCCGGTCGCTCCGCGATCTCCTCGGGCTCGTCGAGGATCTGGAAGATGCGCTCTCCGGAAGCCGTCGCCCGCTGCGACTGGCCGATCCACATTCCGAGCATGCGCAGCGGCATGATCAGCATCGAGACGTAGAGGTTGAAGGCGAAGAACTCACCGACCGTCAGCTGGTTCTGCACGACCATCCGGCCGCCGACGAGGAGGACCGCGGCCTGCGCGAGGAGCGGGATGAACGAAAGCACAGGCACGTAGATCGAGCGCTGGCGGTTTGCGTCGACGGTGCGCTGGAAGACCGCCTGCGAGCGCTGCTCGAACTTCGCCTGCTCCTGCTCTTCCTGGGCGAACGACTTGACGACGTGGACGCCCACGATGTTCTCCTCGGCGACGGTGGCGACGTCGGCGAGCTTCTGCTGGACGTCCCTCAGCACCGGGTGGGAAACCCGGCTGTAGCGGTAGGCCAGGATGATCAGGACGGGCGTGATCGCAAAGGCGATCAGCGACAGCCGCCAATCGGTCCAGAGCATGATCGCGGTCGCGCCGACGATGGTGAACAGGTTCTGCGCGAAGAAGATGAGGCCGTAGCCGAGGAAGAAGCGCACTCCCTGCAGGTCGACGGTCGCCCGCGACATCAACTGGCCGGTCTGGTGGCGGTCGTAGAAGCCGAACGAAAGACGCAGCAGATGCCCATAGAGGGCGTTCCGCATGTCGTATTCGACGCCTAGCGCCTGTCGCCCCGAGATAAAACGGCGTCCCACCATCAGGAGCGCCTTCAATGTTCCGAGTCCGATGACGACCCCAACGAGGATCCAGAGCAGGTGGCGGTCTTGCGGTCGAATCGCCTGGTCGATGACGCCCTGCGTGACTCGCACGAGCCCCAGCGACGCAGCCTGCGACGCTGCGGCGAGAACGATCGAGACGCCAAGCGACCAGCGGTAGGGGCGCAGGAAGCCCAGCAGGCGTCCGAAGATGTGCAGATGTGGGTGACTTGTAGCCAGTTCCGACACTTTCCTTCGAGTCTAGCGACGGCCTAGCCCTGCACTTCTATGCTGGCCCGGTGGCGCTTCCACTGGAATCGGTACCGAACTTCTCGGAGGGTCGCGACAACTCGACCCTCTCCGCCTTGAGAGAAGCAATGTCAGCTCCCGCGCGTCTCCTCGACGTGCATTCGGACTGGGACCATCACCGCTCGGTCTACACCCTTGTCGGAAGCGGAGACGAGCTCGTCGAGACGCTCCTCGCCGGGATTGGGAGCGCGGTTGACCTCATCGATCTGGCCCGCCACCAGGGAGCCCATCCCCGCATCGGCGCCGCGGACGTCGTCCCCTTGGTGCCGCTTCGACCCGAGCAGGAATCCGACGCGCGGGAGGCGGCGCTCTGGCTGGCGGGCAGGATCGCGTCCGAGCTCGAGTTGCCCGTCTTCTTCTACGGGCGGCTCAGCGAGGACGGACGGGAGCCGGCGTTCTTTCGCAAGGGCGGCCCCGGCGAGCTACAGCGCCGTGTCGACGAGGGCGAGCTGCGGCCGGATCGCGGCCCCGACCGCCTGCATCCGAGCGCGGGAGCGGTGCTCGTCGGCGTCCGCCGTCCGCTGATCGCCTTCAACGTGAATCTCCGCGCGGACGACGTCGAGGTCGCGCGTGAGATCGCCCACCTCGTCCGCGAGCGCGACGGCGGTTTTCCCGGTGTCCGCGCCCTGGGGCTGGATTTGCCGCGAGCGGGTCTGGTTCAGGTGAGCATGAACGTGACGGATTGGGAGGCTGCCGCCCTCCACGAGATCGTCGACCGGATCGTCGCGGAGGCGGAGTCGCGTGGGGCCGAGGTCGTCGGCAGCGAGCTCGTGGGACTGATGCCGGCCGGGGCCGCCGTCATGGCCGCCGGCGCCGTGCTCAGGATCGACGGATTCGACCCGAGCCACGTCCTCGAGCTGCGTTTGCTCGACGACTGAAACTCAGTGCCACGATTGCGCCCGCGATGCCGACGATGGGCGCCGCAACGGCCGCCCCAACGAAGACCGGTCGCGGGTCTACGAAGGCGAAGATGGGGGAGACTAAGAGCAGGCCGGTGGCATGGGCGCCGCGATGGACGAGCCCGATGAGGCCCATGACCCGCCCTAGCACGCCCTCGGGCACCTGTTCCTGGGCTGCCGAGTTGACGAGTACATACGCCGATCCCTGGCCCAGGCCCGCAAAGACGGCGCCGGCCATGGCGACCGCGAGCGAGCCTGCGAGCCCGATCAGCAGGTACGCGGGCAGATAGAGCGACCAGGCAAGCAGGCTCCCGAGCGCCTTACGCCTCACCGGTCGGCGGGCGAGAAAGAGGCCGGCCGTAATCGACCCAACCGCATAGCCGATCATGACGAGCGAGAACCCGCCCGGGCCGTGAGAGAGCTCGGTTCGGACGAGTTGGGGTACGCCGACCATCCACGTTCCGGACTCGATCGTGATGGCGACGCCGAGAACGATGACTGCGGCGGCCAGCACCGGCAGCGGTCGCAGAGCGGCAAAGCCCGCCCTGACCTGCGTCCATGTGGTCCCTTCCGGCTCGCTCGGCGCCCGCCGTGGGTGGATTCGCGTTAGGAGCGCAGCGGAGATGAAGAACGACGCGGCGTTCAGGGCGAAGAAAGCACTGAGCGGGAGCACCGTCAGGAGCGCAGCCGCAAGCCCCCAGCCGCCCACTCCCAGCGCGTCGGAAGTGGCGCGCACGAGGCCGTTGGCCTGCTGGACATTTCGGCGGTCGACGAGCGCCGGAAGCAGAGCACCGTACGCCGGGTCGAAATAGCTCGTCGCGGCGGTGAGCACGAACGCCGCGAGCACGAGCCCCCACAGGGGAAGATCGCCCAGCAGACCAACGACCGCGATCGGCACGAGGGCCGCCCCGCGGACGAGATCGGCGGCGATCATCGTCCTGCGCCGCTCGAGCCGGTCGGCGAGAAGACCTCCGTGAAAGCCGAACAGGAGCGCCGGCAGACTGTCTGCGAGGCGCACCGCGATTACGCCCAGCGGGCCGCCCGCCTCGAGCGCGAACCACATGAGCGCGATGTACTGGAACGCATCGCCGAGCTCGCTCGCCGCGATCGCGGAGTACGTGATTCGGAACTCGCGCCGCCGGAGGAGGGAAAACACGCCGCGGCGAGGAGGCTCGAGCGCCTCGGGACGGGCCTCCTCCGGCTCGCCTGTGACGGGATCCGCCATCTAGAAGTAGAACTGCCTCCACGCGCTCCACCAGTCGTCCGCCTTCGACACGATCCGACGACCGTCGATGACCTCGACGCCGTGGCGGTGGTGATAAGGCTCGACGAGGTTCGACCGGGTGAACTCGACCTCGATCTCGCAGGGGCGGCCCGGATCGTAGGGAGCGACCGCGTTCAGGTTTGCGAGCGTGCGCTTGGCCGCGTCCTCGATCAGCTCGCGCGCCCGCTGGGGCGCGATGTTCCGGGCGCTGAACCGCCCCAGGCCTTTCTTGACGGCGACGGTCACGAGTGCGCTGCCGAGGAGTTCGTTCGCCTCGCGGCACACCGCCTCGTCACCGGTGACGAGCAGCACAGGACAGCCGAACGTCCCGCAGAGTGCCGCGTTGATTCCGGTCTCGCCGACCGGCGTGCCGTTGAAGCGGAGCTCTTGCCATTCGGACCCGGAGACGGTGTGGTTGAGGACGCCGTCCGCGGTTCCCGCCCGCGCGTGCATTCCGACGAAGAGGGCTGCGTCGCAGCCTTCCTCCAGGAACTCCGTGTACTCGGTCCACTCGTTCTGGACCACCCACTCGCACCGCGGGTCGAGCTGCTCAGGCAGGAGCGAGTTGAACGACCACCCCTTGCCGGCGCCGTGGCAATCCATCACGACCACCTCGTTCGCGCCCGCGGCGAAGGCTCCCCGCACGGCTGCGTTGATCTCCTCCGTGTAGAGGCGGCGCGCCTCCTCGTACAGCGGCTCGCCGCCATCCCCCTGCTCCGGCTTGACGACGCCGGCTACGCCCTCGATGTCGCTAATCACATGAATCCGCACTCGGTCTCCTTTGCTCAAACAAGCGAGAAGTTTGACGCTGACGCGTTCTAGACTGGCCGCATGGCGGTCGCCACAGCGGTTCTCCTGAACGGGGACGATCTCACGATCGAAGACGTGTGGGCGATCGCGGTCGACCGCCTCCCGGCCGGGCTCTCTCAGGAAGGACGCGAGAAGATGCAAGCCGCCCGCGGTCTGGTGGAGCACGCCGCACACGGCGAAGGCGGAGAGCACACCTACGGCATCAACACCGGTTTCGGGCGCTTCGTCTCGAAGTCGATTCCTCCGGAGCTGACGGAGGAGCTCCAGCTTCGACTTCTGAGAAGTCACGCGTGCGGAGTGGGGGAGCCGTACCCGGACGAAGTGGTTCGCGCCGCCATGCTGCTACGTGCCAACACGCTCGCGAAGGGCTACTCAGGCGCGCGCGTGGAGACTGTCGAACTCCTCCTCGAGTGTCTGAACCGGGGCGTCCTGCCGGTCGTGCCCAGCCGGGGCTCGGTCGGAGCTTCGGGCGATCTCGCGCCTCTGGCGCACCTCGCCTTGCCGCTCGTCGGCGAAGGCCTTGCAAAGCTGGATGGTGAGACTCTGTCCGGCGCCGACGCTTTGGCGCGAGCAGAGCTCGAGCCGGTTCGCCTGCAGGCCAAGGAAGGGCTCTCCCTCGTCAACGGGACGCAGTTCATGTGCGCGATGGGGGCGCTCACGCTCGTGCGCGCGCGTCGGATCGCGACATCGGCCGACATCGCATGTGCGCTCTCGCTCGAGGCACTTCAGGGCTCGCGCGTCAGCTTCATGCCGGAGATTCAAGCGCTGCGCCCCCTTCTGGGGCAGCGACACGCGGCGGCAAACGTCGACCGTCTGCTCGAGGGCTCGGCCATCCTGGAAGCCCACCGCTGGTGCGACAAGGTGCAGGACGCCTATTCCCTGCGTTGCGCCCCCCAAGTGCACGGGGCGAGCAGGGATCTCCTCCGCTACGCCGAGGAGACGATCGCGGTGGAGCTCAATTCGGCGACCGACAACCCGCTCGTTCTCGTCGAGCAAGGCGAGCTGGTCTCGAACGGGAATTTCCACGGCCAGCCGCTCGCGTTCGCCCTCGATGCGATGGCGATTGCCATCGCCGAATTCGCATCGATTTCCGAGCGGCGAATCGAACGTCTGGTGAATCCATCGCTTTCGGATGGGCTTCCGGCTTTCCTCACTCCCGACGGCGGACTCAACTCAGGGTTCATGATTCCGCAGTACGTGGCCGCTGCCCTCGTGAGTGAGAACAAGGTGCTCTGCCATCCCGCCAGCGTCGACTCCATCCCGACGAGTGCGGGGCAAGAGGATCACGTGCCGATGGGAAACGCTTCCGCGCTCAAATGCTGGATGGTGCTCGGGAATGTCGAGCGGGCGCTGGCCATCGAGCTCCTGTCCGGCACCCAGGGCGTCGAGTTCCTCGCGCCGCTCGAACCGGGCGCGGGCGTGCTAGCCGCCCACGATTTCATCCGCAGCCTCTCGCGGGCGGTCCAGGAGGACCGCCCGCTGGCCTCGGACATCGAGGGGGTCGCCGAGGGGATCCGGTCGGGCGAGCTCGTGTCCGCGGTCGAGAGTGTCGTCGGGGAGCTCGCGTGAGCGTCCGCTCGATGGAGGCTGTCGTCGAGGAGCTTTGCGGGGATCTCTCTTCAATCAGCGCACCCCGTGGGCAGACGCTCAACGCGCGGTCGTGGCAAACGGAAGCGCCATTGCGCATGCTGCTCAACAACCTCGACCCGGAGGTGGCCGAG
>Ga0307308_10000622_pt1 | contig 13016 bp, 14 predicted proteins | sample ER_DNA_195_FD_194501 | JGI IMG/M metagenome (GOLD analysis project Ga0307308, IMG submission 194501) | Bulk soil microbial communities from the East River watershed near Crested Butte, Colorado, United States - ER_DNA_195 | ecosystem: Environmental > Terrestrial > Soil > Floodplain | place...
TATCCGTTGCGCCCGCCGAATGCTTCGCGGTCCGAACGCCCCGAAATACCAGCGGGCACGCGGGTGCATGTCCGCGGGACGGACGCGATAGGCCAGGTCGGGGACGGTCAGCACGAGGGGGACACCACTGACGATCGGTGCGACGCCAAGGACGGAGTGAAGCAGGCGGAGTGCGCGCGGGTAGGCGCCAAAGCGCCAGGGCAACGACCATTGTTCCCGGCCCAAGCGCAGGCCGCGCGGCACCCCGGAAAATGGGACGAGGTGATGCCCCGCGGCGGCGTCGCCGACCTCGGGGATCACATCGTTGGCGAGCAGGACATCGACCGAAGCCCCGACCGAGTGCAGGCCACGAAGAATGTGCAACGCATGATGTTCCAGACCGGTAAAAGGGCGAGCGGCGAACAAGAGGTCGATCGCGATGCCCTCGGGTATCGAGTTGCTGCCGGACATTGCCGCGATGCTACGACACGCGCCAGTGCACGTGTCGTGTGGAGGGCGCACGCCGAGGCGCCCGCGCAACTGTGATCGTCGGCATCGACGGGACGCCCAGTGTGCGCCAGCACCTCACCGGGACCGAGGTCTATGCCCGCAGCATCATCGAGGCCCTGGCCGCCATCAGGGGCGGTCGGACGATGCGAGTCTATGCCAATGCGGTCGATGCGCCGGCCTGGCTGCCACCCAACGTCGAGTGGCGCGGCATCCCTTTTCCCCGGCTGTGGACGCATTGGCGACTTCGCCAGGCCCTCCGACGGGAGCGGCCCGACGTGACGTTCATTCCGAGTCACGTCTTACCGGTGGCGCTGGGACTACGGTCGGTGGTCACCATCCACGACGTCGGTCATCGGCACGAGCCGCGGTCCTATTCGCCGGCCGCCCGCTGGTACCTGGAAATGACGACCCGTTACGCGGCACGCCATGCCAACCGACTGATCGCGGTCTCCAAGTCGACGGCGGGCGACCTTGCCCGCTTCTACGGCGTGCCAGGCGGCCGGATCGTCGTCGTGCACTCCGGCCTCGACCCCCGCATGCGACCCCAGGATGCCTCGACCGTGTCGGACGTGCTGCGGCGGCTCAAGATCGCCGACCCCTACTTCCTCTACGTCGGCCGCAACCATCCGCGGAAGAACCTGGGCATGCTGCGCCGAGCCTTTGACGATGCCCGCCGACGTGGCCTGGAGGCGCGCCTCGTGCTGGCCGGACCTGGCCAGGACCCGCAAACGGGTTCGAGCCAGGTCACCACGCTGCCCTACGTCTCCGCCGAGGACCTGCCCGCCCTCTACGCGGGTGCCATCGCCCTGACGCTGCCGTCGCGCTTCGAAGGCTTTGGCTTTCCCGCCCTCGAGGCGATGGGCTGCGGCACCGCCGTCGTCGCGTCGACCGCCGGGGCGCTCCCGGAGGTCGTTGGCCCAGCGGGCATTCTGCTCAGCGCGGACGACCCCGGGGCCTGGAGCCAGGCGATGCTCGAACTGGCCAGTGACGCGGCCTTGCAGCAACGCCTGATCGCAGCCGGCCGCGCGCGGAGCGCGGAATTCAGCTGGGAAGCGGCGGCGAGCAAAACCTGGCGCGTCCTCGATACGGTGGCGCGTCAGCCTCAGCGACCGGCGGCCGACTCATAGACGGCGCGGTGGGCGGCGGCACTCGCCGACCAGCTGTAGAGCCCGGCGCGGGCCCGGCCGGCCGCGACCTGACGCTCGCGCAGCCGGGAGTCCGTCAGCAGGCGAAACAGGTTGAGGGCTACCGTTTCGTGGTCTTCAGGCGGGCAGAGGAGGGCCGCATCACCGGCAACTTCCGGGATAGCCCCAGCGTTCGAAGCCACCACCGGGGTTCCAGACGCGAATGCCTCGAGCAAGGGCAGCCCGAAGCCCTCGTCGAGTGAGGGGAAGACGACCGCCTGCGCCAGCTGGTACAGCGCGGGCAGGTCTTGCATGCCGGCGTAGCCGACAAAGCGCACCCAGTCCCGGAGCTCGAGGTCGCGAACCGCCTCGACCACGGCGTCGTATTTCCAGCCAAATCCACCGACGACCACGAGCGGGATCCGCTGCTCGATGGGGATCCGCTTCAGCGCACGCAGGGTGGTCACGTAGTTCTTGCGCGGCTGCACCGTGCCCACCTGGAGGAGGTAGCGCGGAGGCAGTGCATAGCGCGCGGTGACCTCGGCCCGAACTTCAGTCGATAGTGGAAGACTGAATTCGGTTTCGACCCCATGGGGGATCACGCGGCAACGGTCGGGCTCGATACGGAAGAGGCGGACGGTGGCGCGCTTGGTCGCCTCCGATGGGCAGATGACGATGCGGGCGCGCCGGAGCGACCGTGGCACGACGACCCTGGTGGCGAACCACTGACCCGCCGGGAACCATTCCGGATGGTCGTAGATGGCCAGGTCATGGATCGTGACGACCCCCGGGAGACCGAGTGGAAGTAATGGCAAGGCATTGGCCGGACCGTGGATCAGCTGGGCGCGGTCCCGACGCATCCGTAGGGGCAATGCCAGCTGCGGGCCGATAATCCGCGGTCCGGAGTCTCGGTACGGTATGAGGTCGACGCCGTGACTTTGGTGGAGGGCCGCGGTCAGCGCCCGGATGTACCGGCCGACCCCGGTCGCATCGTCGGTCAAGGCCCGGGCATCGAGGGCGACGCGCAGCGGCACGCTGCCGGACGTGGTCAGCTCAGGCGTAGGTGTCGATCCGGGCCTGCTTTGAGAGCGCCTCCACGACCTGCCGAGCCGGGAACCGTTGGAAGTCATCGGTCCAGAAGGTTTTGACCCGTTCGCCTCTCGGCGGGATGTCGGGCCGTCGAGCCACCGCCAGCACCAGGGCGGCCGCGGCCGCCGCGACATGGAGCGCGTCACCGTCGTGGCCGATGACGGCAAGGCTGAGCTCGCTCAACAGGGCAACCTCGTCCACCGTGATCTCGGAAAGGTTGATGACCAGCGTCGGCTTGGCCACGCCGCCGAGGGTCTCGCGGACGGCTTGCTGGTCGCCCGCCCCGCTCAGGAGGACGATGCGTTCCGCCGCCGACTGATTCGCGACCACGGCGAAGCGGTCGGCCGGCCAGATCCCCGCTGACCGCCGCGACGACCACCCACCGCCGCCGGGGATCAAGACCAGCGGGCGTCGCCCGCTCCCGATGAACGCCGGCCAGCGCGCCATCGCCTGGGTGCGCACCGCCTCGGGCGGACGGAGGGACGGCGCATCGCCAGGGGCGAGGACGGGCCGGTTGCTCGCCACCGCCGCCAGGCGCCAGTTGGCTTCGACTGGATGCATCCCTTTGACGGCCGGCACCCGCTCGGTCGCGGCCCAGCGATTCGCCCCGGCCGACACCAGTCGACGGGGCACACCGGCGAAGTAGGCGAGCGCGACGTGCACAAACCTGGCCGGAAAGGGAAGCACGACCGTCTCAACGGCATTCGTCCGCAGCCGTCGATAGACGCGGACAAGCTCCCCGGGCGAATCATCGAAGACGAACGCCCGGCCAACCGAGGGCAGGCCGAGTAGCGTTCCGACCGCGTCCGCCGAGGCAAAGACGGTGGCGCCGTCGCAGGCACGGAGCACGGGCTGGGCCATCAGCGCCTCGCGGACGCCGCCGCCCAGCACGATCGCCACCCGTGACGAGGGTCGCTGTTCGGTGCTCATGTGATGTAGTGCTGGCCGCGGCGGATCACCTGCAGGTTGTCGAGCGCCATGCCGGTCCCGACCGCAACGCAACTCTGCGGGTCGCGCGCCACGCGCGCCGGGATACCTGAGCGCAGCGCGAGAAATTCGGCGATGCCCCGGAGCTGCGCCCCACCGCCGGTCAGGACCGCGCCGTTCCGGTTGACGAAAGCGCGTCGGGCCTCGGGGACTTGAGCCAACAACCGTTGCAGGGCCGCGGCGATCGCGCCCAGCGGCTCATGGATCGACGCGTGCACCTCGGCAGCCGACACGCGCAGTGCGACAGGGCGGCCCCCATCATCGGCGGCACTGACGTCGAGAGCGTGGTCCGGGGCTGGCGAGCTCGCCGCACCCAGCTCGATTTTCAGACGCTCAGCCTCGCCGGGCATCAGTCGCAGGCCGTGCTTTTTGAGGATCGCCGCCTCGATGGCCTGGTCGAGCGCGTGGCCGCCGATCCCGACCGACTCCATGGCAAGCATTTCGCCCAGCCCGATTGCGGCCACGTCGGTGGACCCGGCCCCCAGGTTGACGATCACGATGCCATCGGTTGTCGCCACGGAGACGCGGGCGCCGATCGCCGCGGCCATCGGCTTGTCGATCAGGTAGGCGGTCTTCGCCCCGGCCTGGATGGTGGCCTCCAACACGGAGCGGCGCTCGACTCCGGTCACCATCGGCTCCACCGAAAGCATCACGTCCGGGCGGAAGATGCGCTGCCGGCCGACAATGCGGCCGATCAGGTGTTGTAGCATCGCCCCGGCCACGTCGTAATCAATGCCGTTACCGTCGCGGACCGACCGTACGGCCCGCGTCTTTCCGCCGCGCCCGACCAGCTCGGAGGCGGCGCGGCCCACCGCCAGGACCCGAGCACCCTTTTCATCGGTCGCCATCACGGCCGGCTCATTGACGACCACGCCTTCACCCTTGACATAGACGAGAACGGTCGAGGTCCCCAGGTCGATGCCGATCTTCTTTGAGAGCACTGCGCGTCAATCCCCCACGACCCTGGAGAGATCGGGACGGACGTCGCCAACCTCGTCCTCGACGCGGGTGATGTGAGCCCCCAGGCCCTCCAGCTTGCCCACCAGCTCCTGGTAGCCACGGTCCAGGTGATAGACGTTGTGGAGCACGGTCGTCCCTTCGGCACAGAGGGCGGCGACCACGAGGGCTGCGCCGGATCGGATGTCGGGCACTGTGACGTCGCCGCCGTGGAGCGCGCTGGGACCGGACACGATGGCGCTCCGGCCCTCCACGTAGACGTCGGCCCCGAGCTTGCGAAGCTCGGGCACATGCTGGAACCGATTTTCGAAGACCGCTTCGGACACCACGCAATGTCCGGCGGCCTGGGTCATCAGGCTGACGAACGGCGCCTGCAGGTCGGTTGGAAATCCCGGATGCGGCCAGGTGGTCACGTCGACCGGCTGCAGCCGGCTGTTGCCCTGCACCCAGAGGCTGTGGGTCTGGTCCTCCACCTCAACGCCAGCTTCCCGTAGCTTGAGCATCACCGCTCGGAGATCCGCGGTTTCGACGTCCTCCAGCACGGCCTCACCGCCGGTGGCGGCGATCGCGAACGCGTAAGTCCCGGCTTCGATGTTGTCGGGGATCACCCGATGGGTGGCGCCGCTCAGCTCGGGGACGCCCTCGATGATGAGAATGTCGGTGCTGATCCCATGGATCCGGGCCCCCATCTTCCCCAGGAACATGGCCAGGTCGACGACGTGGGGCTCACGCGCCGCATTGTGAATGGTCGTGGTGCCGTCCGCGGTGGCCGCCGCCATCATCAAGTTCTCGGTGCCGGTCACGGTCGGCATGTCGAGATGGATGGTGGCGCCTTTCAAACGGTCGGCTCGGGCAACGTACTCACCGCCCTCCAGTTCGACGCGGGCGCCCATCAGCCGCAGCCCGCGGAGGTGCTGCTCGACCCGGCGCATGCCAATATCGTCGCCACCCGGTTTGGCGACGCGGGCCTCGCCCCGGCGGGCCAGCAGCGGCCCCATCAGCAAAAAGGAGGCCCGCATCCGGCTGGCCATAGCGGCCAGCACCTCACTTCGCGCCAGGCGCTCGGCGTTGACCTGGAGTTGGTGCGGATCCAGCTGACGGATCTGGACCCCCATGCCCTCGAGCAGACGGACCATGGTCGAAACGTCCTCGATGGCCGGGACGTTTTTGAGCCGGCATTCCTCCTCGGTGAGCAGGCAGGCGGCGAGGATGGGAAGGACCGCGTTCTTGGAGCCACTGATCGGGACCCGCCCGACCAACCGAGTTCCCCCCTCGATCAGGAGTTGGGCCACTGACCCCCTAGGGTATCAGCCGAGCTACGCCAACGGCGCGATTTGGTCTCTGCGTGATTACGTCCGCCGCCGGCGGCGGAGTTCGGCCAGGCGAAGCCGCGCCTCAGCTCGCGCCAGCGCCACCGAGGCGGCAGCCTGGTCAGCGTCAGACAGCTTCTGCTGCAAGAGATCCGCTGCCCGGCGGCGGGCTTCCTCGGCGCGCGATTCGTCGATATCCTCCGCCCGCTCGGCCGCATCCGCCAGCACGGTGACCTCGTCGGGCCGCACTTCCAGGAATCCGCCCGACACGAAAAAGAACTGCTCCTCGTTGTCGTTGCGCACCTTGACCACCCCCGGCCTGAGCGGGGTCAGCAATGGGATGTGCCGCGGCAAGATGCCCAGCTCGCCCTCGGCCCCCGGAGCAACGACGAAGTCGGCATCCCCTTTGAAGCGACGGCCTTCCACGGTCACGATGTCGACGTGGAGTTTGTTCTTCTCCGCCACGGTTACTTGGTTCGCCTGCCCCGCTCGGGCTCGCCATCCTTGGCCTCTTTTTGCTCGCCCTTCGGCCGCTGATCACCGGCGGCGCCGGCCTTGGGTTTGTCCTCTTGGGCCGCCGCCTTTGGCTTCTCCTCTTGGGCCGCCGCCTTTGGTTTCTCCTCTTTTGACTTCCCCTGGTCGCGAGGAGCCGCCTCGCCCTTGGCCGCCTCCACCGCCTCGTCGATAGTGCCCACCATGTAGAAGGCCTGCTCCGGCAGGTCGTCGTGCTTGCCGTCGAGGATCTCGCCGAAGCCACGGATCGTCTCTTTCAGCGGGACATACTTTCCGGGCCGGTTGGTGAAGATCTCCGCCACGAAGAATGGCTGCGACAGGAAGCGCTCGATCTTTCGCGCCCGCGCCACCAGCAGCTTGTCGTCCTCGGACAGTTCGTCCGGGCCGAGGATGGCGATGATGTCCTGCAGTTCCTTGTTGCGTTGCAGCACCTGCTGCACACCGCGGGCGACGCGGTAGTGCTCCTCGCCGACGATATCCGGCGTCAGGAACCGCGAGAAGGAATCGAGTGGATCTACCGCCGGATAGATGCCCCGTTCGACGATTGCCCGCGAGAGACTGACCGTTGCACCCAGGTGGGCGAAGGTGGTCGCGATCGCCGGGTCGGTGTAGTCGTCGGCAGGCACGAACACCGCTTGGACCGAGGTGATGGATCCCTTCTTGGTGGAGGTGATCCGTTCCTCGAGGTCTCCCATCTCGGTGGCGAGGGTCGGCTGGTAGCCGACCGCCGACGGCATCCGGCCGAGCAGGGCCGAGACCTCGCTGCCGGCCAGCATGTAGCGAAACACGTTGTCGATGAAAAGCAGCACGTCCTGGCCGAACTCATCACGGAAATACTCCGCCAGCGTCAGACCGGTCAAGCCGACTCGGGCGCGCGCCCCCGGGGGTTCGTTCATCTGCCCGAATACCAGCGACGTCTTGTCGATGACCCCCGATTCGTTCATCTCGAGCCAGAGCGAGTTGCCCTCACGGGTGCGTTCGCCGACGCCGGCAAAGACGGAGAACCCCTGGTGCTCGGTGGCGATATTGCGGATCAACTCCATGACGATGACCGTCTTGCCGACGCCGGCACCACCGAACAATCCGATCTTGCTGCCCTTGGCGAAGGTGGTCACCAGGTCGATGACCTTGATGCCGGTCTCCAGCACCTCGGTGTCGGTCGCCTGCTCACTGACCGGCGGCGCCAGGCGGTGGATCGGTAGCCGGACATCCGACTTGATCTCGCCCTTGCCGTCGATCGGGTCGCCAATCACATTCATCATCCGGCCGAGCGTTCCCTTGCCGACCGGCACGGTGATCGGGCCGCCCGTGTCCTTGACCTCCGTGCCCCGCACCAGCCCGTCGGTCGAATCCATCGCGATGGTGCGCACGACATCGTTGCCACGATGCTGCTGGACTTCCAGCACGAGGCGGCCCTGTTTGCCGCGATCGATCTCGAGCGCGTGGTAGATCTCGGGGAGGTCTTGCGCCTCGAAGACGACGTCAACCACGGGACCGATGATCTGGTCGACGCGCCCGGTCCGTTCCTTCTTGGGTTTCTCCTGCTTCTTGTCGGTCTTTTCCGCGACTGCCATTGATGCCTCCTGCTAGCCGGTGGTGAGCGCTTCCGCGCCACCGACGATTTCCATCAGCTCCTTGGTGATCGTCGCCTGCCGCACCTTGTTGCGCAGCAGGGTCAGGTCGTTGATCAGCTCACCGGCGTTGTCGGTCGCATTCCGCATGGCGACCATCTGGGCGGCATAGAAGCTGGCCAGGTTGTCGAGTACCGCAGCATAGACCTGCGCCTCGACGTAGCGGGGCAGCAACTGCGAGAGAACCTCTTCAGCCTCCGGCTCGTAAACGTAGTCGATCCGAGGCCCTTCCTCTTTGCGCTCCGGGACCCGGACCGGGATCAGGACTTTGACCGTCGGCTCCAATCGGCTGACCGAGGCAAAGTGAGTGTAGAGCAGGGCAACCTCGTCGACATTGCCTCGCAAGTACTCATCGCGGGCAACCGTGATCACCGGAAGGATGTCCTTCAGCTGCGGCCGGTCACCGATCTGCGAGACCTCGGCCAGGATCGGCACCCCAAGCCGGCGGAAGTAGTCACGACCCTTTCGGCCGATGGTGTCGAGCACCGTGTCGCCCTGCCGGATGTAGCCAAGGGCGGCACGGAAGGCATTGACGTTCAGGCCGCCGGCGAGGCCACGGTCGGACGACACGAGGATGAGCAACCGCTTTTTCACGGGCCGTTCGGTAAGGAACGGATGCTGATACGAGGTCACCCGGCTGGCGACCTCGGTCAGGACGTCGGCCATCCGGTCGGCGTAGGGACGGGACGCCTCCGCCCGTGCCTGCACGCGGCGCAGCTTGGAGGCGGCGACCGCCTGCATGGCGCGCGTAATCTGCTGCGTGTTCTTCATGCTGGCGATCCGCCGGCGAATCTCGGCGAGGGTGGCCATCTGGCGCTAGCGTTCCTTCTTCGTCTCGCGCTCCGTCGCCCGGCGGGCCGCTTGCAAGGGACCCTTTCCGTCCGGCGGCGGCGCCTCGCCCTTGGCGGCGGGCTTCTCTTCGGCCTTCTGAACCAGTGGGCTCGACTTCTTGAACTCGTCGATCGCCCCGCGTAGGAGTTTTTCCGTGTCCGGCGACAATGCCTTCTCCTTATCGATCGTCTTCTCGATTCCCTCGTGCGAGCTGCTGAGGAAACGGAGCAGCTCTTTTTCGAATTGCTGCACCTTGTCGACCGGAATATTGTCGAGGTAACCGTTCCCGCCGGCGAACAGGACGATCACCTGCTGGCCGACGGGCATCGGTTCAAACTGGTCCTGCTTGAGCAGCTCCTCCATCCGCTTGCCCCGCTCCAGCTGGTCGCGCGTGCGCTTGTCGAGGTCGGACGCGAACTGCGCGAAGGCCGCCATGTCCCGATACTGCGAGAGGTCGAGGCGGAGCCGGCCGGCCACTTGCCGCATCGCTTTGATCTGGGCGGCACCGCCCACGCGGGACACCGAGAGCCCCGTCGAGATTGCCGGGCGGATGCCCGCATAGAAGAGATCAGTCAACAGGTAGATCTGGCCATCGGTGATCGAGATGACGTTCGTCGGGATGTAGGCGGAGATGTCGCCGGCCAACGTCTCGATGATCGGCAGCGCCGTCAGCGAGCCGCCGCCATTCTCCTTGTTCATGCGCGCCGCCCGCTCGAGGAGCCGCGAATGCAGGTAGAACACATCGCCGGGATATGCCTCGCGTCCGGGCGGCCGGCGTAGCAATAGCGAGATCTGCCGGTAGGCCCAGGCGTGTTTGGAAAGGTCGTCGTAGACCACCAGCACGTCCTTGCCCTGATTCATGAAGTACTCGCCCATCGAGGTGGCGGCGTAGGGCGCGATGTACCAGAGCGGCGCCGGCTCGCTGGCGGTGGCGGAAACGATGATCGTGTACTGGAGTGCACCGTGCTCCTCGAGCAGGGCCGCCACCTGGGCCACCGTCGCGGCGCGCTGACCGATCGCCACGTAGATGCAGATAACGTCCTGCCCTTTCTGGTTGATGATGGTGTCGAGTGCAATCGCCGTTTTGCCCGTCTGCCGGTCACCAATGATTAGCTCACGCTGGCCGCGGCCGATGGCCGTCATGGCGTCGACCGCCTTGATGCCGGTCTGCAACGGTGTATCGACCGGCTGGCGGGTGATGACGCCCGGAGCCACTTTTTCGACTGGGGCCGTCTCCTTCGTCTTGATCGGTCCTTTTCCGTCGATTGGCTCACCAAGGGCGTTGACGACCCGCCCGACCAGCGCGTCTCCAACCGGTACCTGCATGACGTTGCCCGTCGTGCGCACCTCATCGCCCTCGCGGATCTCCTCGTAGGGCCCGAGGATGACGGCGCCAACCGAGTCCGATTCCAGGTTCAAGGCCATGCCCTTGACCCCACCTTTGAACTCGAGCAGCTCCAGGGATTGCGCGTTCTTCAGGCCATAGATCTGCGCGATCCCGTCACCGATCTCGGTGACGATCCCGACGTCCGCCGAGAGGATGGGGACGTCGAAGTCCTTGATGCGCTGTTTGATCAGGTTGCTGATCTCGTCTGACTTGATGCCCAATGCTCTCCCTCGCCCTTTAGCTCAATAATTCCTGCCGCAACCGTGCGAGCTGCGTCCGCACGGTGCCGTCGACCAGATGATCCGCGATCTGGATCGCGGCGCCACCGACAATGGCCGGCTCGCTCACGAAATTCACACTGACCTTGCGGCCCAGTTTGCGCGCCAGCGCCTGCTCGTAGCGCCGGCGGTCGTCCTGATCCAGCTCAATTGCCGTCGTGACGGTGGCGTGCACGATGCCGGACGCCTCATCCGCAAGCCGTTCGAATTCCTCTCGGATGCGATGGATCTCTTGGGTCCGATAATGCTCGACCAGCAAGCGGAGCAGGTTCTCCGTTTCGGGCCGGAATTCCGGCGCGAGGAGTTTGGCCAGCCCCATGCGACGCTGCACCCCAACGGCGGGATTCTGGAAGGCCGCTTTGAGGACGTCATCCTGGAGCAGGCTGTCGAGCTTGGCCAACTCGGCCCGCCACGCGTCGATCGCGTTCTCATCCTCGGCCAGCTGGAAAGCACCGGCGGCATAGCGACGCGCCACGTTGCTCGCTTCAGGCACGAATCTCCGCCCCCTCGATAGCCCGATCGATCAACTCGCGGTGCTTCTTCGCGTCCAGGCTCTCGCCGATGATCCGGCCGGCGGCCATAACGGCGAGGTCGGCGACCTGCGACCGAAGATCCTGCACCGCCTTCTCGCGCTCCTGCTGGATCTCGGTACGGGCTTTCGCGATCAGCGACTCCGCCTGCTCGCGCGCCTTCGTCTCTAGCTCTTTGCGCAAGTCCTCACCCTGCTTGGCAATGCGGTCGAGCATGGCCTGCGCCTCGCGCCGTGCTTCCTCGAGCTTCGCCTGTCGTTCCCGCTCAGCCGCTTCCAGCTCCTGCTTCGCGCGTTCCGTCGCCTCGACGCCTTGCTGGATCCGGGCGCGACGCTCGTTCAGGATCCGCAAGAGCGGCCCCCAGGCGAACCGGTAGAGCACACCCAGCATGACAAGGAAGATCAATAGCTGCGCTACCAGCGTCGCGTTGATGGTGAGCAGCCCAGCGGCGAGTCGAGTCATTTCCCGGTGATCTGGGACAGGAGCGGGTTGGCAAAGATCAGGAACAGGCCGAGGCCCAGTCCGATGATAGGCAGCGCCTCGATGAACCCGATGCCAATGACCATGAGCGTGAACAGTCGTCCCTGCATCTCTGGCTGACGGGCCGTGCCTTCCACGGTGCGACTCGACACCAGCCCATCACCAATTCCGGCCCCGAGCGCGCTCAGTCCTAGCAAAAGGCCGAACGCAATAACGGTGGCACCCAAGACGATTGCTCGTTCCAATCCAGTCCTCCCTTAGTGGTTATCCATGTTCTTCTTCGACTCCAGTAGCAATAGCGACGTACGAGACCGTCAACACCGTGAAGATAAAGGCCTGCACCGCCCCGATGAAAAGGCTGAACAGCGCCCAAGCGGCGCCGGGCAGCCACGACACCCAGTTCGGGATCAGCATGATGATCAGGGTCAGCAGTAACTCGCCGACAAAAATATTGAAATACAGCCGGAATGAGAGCGTGATCGGCTTGGCGAGCTCGTCGATGATCGTCAGCGGAAAGTACGGCGGCACCAGAAGCAGGTGTTTGACGTACCCGCCGAGATGTCGGTTGCGGATGCTGTAGTACTGCACGAGCACGAAGGACATCAAGGCGAGCCCCAGGGTCGTGTTCCAGTCGTTTGTCGGTGACTTGAGCCCGGGCACCAGCCCTAGCCAGTTCGCGATCAAGAGAAACGTGAAGAGGGTGATGGCGAGCGGCCCGAGCGCGATGTTTCGACCCTGAAGTGTCTCCTCGGTCAGATTGCCGATGTACTCGACGATGGCTTCCGTGGCGTTCTGCAGCTGACTGGGCACGCCGACTCTGAGCTGACTGCGCAGTACGGCCCCGAGGATGAGAAGGAGTCCGCACACGATGAGGGTGTTTCGAATCGTGTCGGCATTGAAATCGAGACCCCCGATGGTAATCGTCGGATGCTCGACGTCGATTTGCAAGAGAGGCAACCCCATCATGCGGTCACACCTGGCTGGGCGCGCAGGATGCGCCACCCGGCGACCGCCGCCGCAATTGGGAAACAGCCGTACCCGATCACGGCGCCTACCGGATCGACGCGACTGACGACCAGCAACCCGCCGAGCAGGAGCGCGATGGTGAGAAAGCGGATGGCCGCCGCCAGTTGGAGCATTCGGACGGTCGGCGCGTGCCCGAGGAAGCGCTTGGCGGTTCCCACCATCCAGACCATGTTGGCGAGGCCCAGCAGTCCCCCTCCAACCAGGCCGCCGAGTGCCCGGGGGTGACCCACGGCCAGCAAGACGAGACCGACAGCCGACAAAAAGGCCAGGAGGACCAGCGACGCCGTCAGCTCGAACCGGCGCAGGTCACTCACTTCGACGCATCTCCTTCATCACCATCCGCACGACGCTGTATCCACCGCCGACAATCCCCAGCAACAGCCC
>Ga0307308_10000624_pt1 | contig 13013 bp, 9 predicted proteins | sample ER_DNA_195_FD_194501 | JGI IMG/M metagenome (GOLD analysis project Ga0307308, IMG submission 194501) | Bulk soil microbial communities from the East River watershed near Crested Butte, Colorado, United States - ER_DNA_195 | ecosystem: Environmental > Terrestrial > Soil > Floodplain | place: USA...
TACGCCGGTCCAGGTGCCTGTCGCGGCGGTCATCGCCACGCCGTCTTTGGCGGTCCCCGAGAGGCTCGGCGCGACGGTGTTGACGGGCGGGTTGGCGACGATGACCGCGCTCGCGGGCGAGGCGGCTTGACTGTTGCCGTCGCCGTTGGTGCCGGTGACGAGCACGCGTACTTGTTTGCCGGCGGAGCCGGCGGGTGGCGTATAGGTGGTTGCGGTTGCGCCGGGTATGTCGCTCCACGTGGCGCCGCCGTCGATCGAGGCTTGCCACTGGTAGGTGTAGGTGATCGTGGTCACGCCGGTCCAGGTGCCCTTCGCGGCGGTCATCGCGACGCCGTCTTTGGCGGTCCCCGAGAGGCTCGGTGCGACGGTGTTGACGGGCGGGTTGGCGAGGATAACCGCGCTCGCGGGTGAGGCGGCCTGCGTCGCGCCACCGCCGTTGGTGGCAGTGACAAGTACCCGTACCTGGGTCCCCGCCGAGCCGGCGGGTGGGGTGTAGGTGGTTGCGGTCGCGCCGGAGATATCGCTCCAAGTGGCGCCGCCGTCGATCGACGTTTGCCACTGGTAGGTGTAGGTGATCGGACCCACGCCGGTCCAGGTGCCCTTCGCCGCGGTCAAGACCTTGCCGTCCTGGGCGGTACCCGACAAGCTCGGCGGAACTGTGTTCGACGGCGGACTCGCCGCGAAGGCACTTGCGGCATTCAGAGCGAAGACGATCGCGACGAGGAACAGCACGGGCACAGCCGCTCGATTTCGGCGCATTCTCGCTCCTACCTCCTACTCTCAAATCGCCTATCCACTGACCCGCCACAGGCCAGCTCCGCAGACGTCCCGGTTGTGGGTTCTATCGGTGTTCCCGACAGGGTGAGGAGATCCCCCTCCTGGGTGACGGGGCTGCCCTCAGTTCAGGTCGAGACCAAGCCCTCGATACCGCGCCGCGCCCCAACCTGACCAGCCCTGTGGCTCTTAGGTCGGATCGGTGGACGTACGGCCGTACGTCGGTCAGGAGCCCAAGTTTCGAGCCGACAGTGGCGTCAAGCCCAACAGTACGTTAGGCGCATCAGTCGCTCATCTACCAGGTGTCTACCGAACTGAGCGAAGTGCAGCGAACTCGGAGGATGTCAGGGCGGACGAAGGGGTCGAATCCGCTCTGAGCAGCACTTGCCCTTTATCGGATCGAGGAGGTCGCCGGTTCGGGCCCGGCTAGCTCCATTCACGAAGCTCCTGCTAATCGCAAAGATCTGGTCACGGCGAGCGATCGCCGGCACCGCGCTCATCTACTTACGCGCGACCAAACTCTGCTAGAGAACGCGGGGTGCGCTCGACCCCGCCTTACCATTCCAGTCGGGGTTGTCTTGGCTGGTTCCCGATCCGTTCTTCAAGCACTGGGACGATGCTGACACGCTCTGGATGACCGGCAACACACGAACCTTCCGGAGGGACAGCGCGTCACCTCCGGAAACCCTTCGGCACCTCCTCGAGGCGCTCCTGTGAGGGTGCGCATCGAGCGTCTGCTTCTCGGCGGCTTGATGTCGGCGGTTGCCTTCCTACTCGACCGCCGCTTACGCAAAGTCCAGCGTTAGCGTCGCCGGGCGAGATCCACCGCGAGCCATGCGCCGAAGACTGCGGCGACGCCGGCGAACGTGATCGGGATCCAGCCCGCCGTGCCGGCGGCCGCAGTCGCCGCCGAGCCGACTAGGCCGGATGCCGCGCCCGCCGATAGGGCCAACCGGCGGCCTGTGCTGCGAATCGCATCCTCGATCGAAGCGGCGCCGAGAAAGTCCACTTGCAGCTTTTGGCCTGGTCGTGCACCTGTCGCACGCTCGACCGCCTCGACAAATCTGACGACGCGTAACTTGATCTTCTCGGCCTCGTAGTAGAGCTGCTGGGGGTCGACTTGTTTTCGGAGCCGCTGGCCGACGTTGCGAAGAAGAAAGCGTCCAATGACGCGGAACGGGTCGAGCGTCGGATCCAGCTTCGTCACTGCCATTTGCATCTGGCCGAATGCCTTCCCGCTCAGCGCGAGCGACGCCGGGAGCCGAACGCCGTGGCGGCTCGCGATCTGCAGTATCCCATCGAGCATGGGTCCGATCTGGATGTCGCGCAGTGAACCGACTCGGAACTGCTCGATGAAGGCCGCGAAGTCGCTTTCCATCGAATCCAGGTCGAGGTCGTCGCGGCGGTCCTCGCCCGCGAGCAGGAGGACGGCTTCGGCGAGGAACTTTGGGTCGTCGCGCGCGAAGGCGAGCAAAAGCAGGATCAGGATCTCCCTCACCTCCGGCCCGAGCTCGCCGACCATCCCGAGGTCGAGGAGGTAGATCTTCTTCTCGGACCAGAGGAGGTTTCCCGGGTGCGGATCCGCGTGGAAGAACCCGTCGACGAGGATCTGCCGGGAGAACGCTTCGAGCAGTTGCTGCGCGGCGTCGCGGCGCTCGGGGCTCTCCGGTGCGTCCAGAATCGGAACACCGTCGATGAACTCGAGCACCAGCAGGCGCGACGTCGACAGCTCTGGATAGAGACGCGGTACTTCCAGCCGGTCATAGGGCAGGAGCGCCTCGCGCATCCTTTCGACGTTCGCCGCCTCCTCGCCGAAATCGAGTTCTCGGCGCAGCGAGTCAGAGAGGTGCTCGACGAGCGCCGGGATGTCGACCGTTGCGCGGAGCTGTTCGCGCTTGAGGGCCTTCTCCGCGAAGAGCTCGAACAAGCCGAGGTCACGCAAGATCTCGGCTTCCGCCCGCGGCCGCTGCACTTTGACGACGACGTGAGCGCCGTTATCGAGTGTTGCGCGGTGCACTTGCCCGATCGTTCCTGCGGCGAGGGGCTCCGAATCGATCGAGGCGAAGACGTCCTCCCAGGGGACGCGCAGCTCCTGCTCCATGACACGCACGACCTCCGCCTCCGTTAGCGGCTTGACGTTGTCCTGCAGCTTCTCGAGCTCGGCGACGAACTCCTCGGACAGCAGATCGGGCCGGGTCGAAAGGATCTGGCCGAGCTTCGCAAATGTCGGCCCGAGCTCCTCCAGCGCTGCGCGCACCCGCTGTGCACGTTCAGCCGACGAGATTGTGCCGCGGATGTCAAGCCCGAGCCGACTGATGATCCGCGCGATCTGCGCGGCACGTCCGAGCAGCCGCCCTTCGACTAACGGCGTGGTCGGCGGCTCCGCCGCCACGCCGTCGGACGTGTTGACGATGACGACGGTGCACCGTGCGGTGTGCGAGATCCGATTCGGCACATTTCCGAGCAGAAACTCGCGGCGTCCACCCATGCCAACGTTCCCGACGACGAGCACGTCGGCGTTCTCCTCTTCGGCGGCGCGCACGATGCCGCCGGGGACATCGTGGTCGACGCGGAAGATCGCGCGCGCATTCGAGAATGCCTCGGCGTCCGCGCGCAGCAGCTCTTCAGCCCCGTCCTCGCCTGCGGGGCGCACGTTGAGGAGGATGAGCTCGCCGGCGAAACGCTGGGCGAGTTGCGCCGCCCAGGCAACCGCGCGCTGGGCGGTTTCGGACCGATCGGTGGCGACGACGACCTTCACTCGAGACAAGGTCTATTCCAACAGACGGTGAGCCGGGGGGAGTGCAGTGGGGTCGCCGGTTTGGGTGCCCCGGCCAGCTCCACTGGCCGATCGATTCAAGCCGCTGTGTCCAGGGTGGAAGACAGCTCCCCCGGGCCGCGTCTTGTTCCCATGGAGGGCGGGTCGGCAATCCTGCCATTTGGCTGTGGGATTTCCCGGGTATTGGGCGGATAATGGGCGAACTTCTCGAGATGGCGACCCACACCCGGATTGGAACCGAGGTCGCCGGGTTCCGGATCGAATCGGTCCTCGGCCGCGGCGGCATGAGCGTCGTCTACGTCGCTGAGCAGATTCGCCTTGGTCGAAAGGTGGCGCTGAAGCTCCTCACGACCGAGCTGGCTTGGGACGAGCAGTTCCGCGAGCGATTCGTGCGCGAATCGCACATCGCCGCCGCGACCGACCATCCGAACATCATCCCCATCTACGACGCAGGCGAGGCCGACGGGCTGCTCTACATCGCCATGCGCTTCGTTCAAGGTCCCGATCTGAAGGAAATCCTCAAGCGCGGTAGCCTCGGCGTCGGTCGTACCATCTTCCTCATCGAGCAGCTTGCGAGCGCGCTCGATGCTGCGCACGCGCGGTCGCTCGTTCACCGTGACGTGAAGCCGGGGAACATCCTCGTCGAAGAGAGCACAGACCACGCCTACCTCACGGACTTCGGCGTTGCAAAACAGACGACTGCGCGAGGTCTGACATCGACCGGACACTTCCTGGGCACCGTCGAGTACGCAGCGCCCGAACAGATCGAAGGAGGGACCGTCGACGCTCGTACCGACGTCTATGCGTTGGGCTGCGTGTTGTACGAGTGCCTGACCGGATCGCCGCCCTTCTCACAGGGGACGGAACATGCGGTGCTGCATGCGCATCTCGTCGATCCTCCGCCGTCGGTCAGTCGCGCTCGGCCCGAGCTGCCTCAGGCATTCGACGGCGTCGTCGGAACCGCGATGGCGAAGGCAGGTGCGGACCGCTTCCCGTCGTGCGGAGAGCTCGCCCACGCCGCACGCAACGCTGCGAGTGGAACGGCGCGTCGGGTCGACGGCGGCGTACCCCCGCCTCTACCGGTGGACACGATTCGCTCGACGCCGGTCACTCCGCCGCCAAGCCCTCCGCCGCCGGACCTCTCGACACCTGTTACGCCGCCGCCGCCGGAGACGCCGGCCGCGCCCTCGTCGCCCGGCGATGCCCCGACTCCTGCTCGCAGAATGACGCCGCTCAAACAGTGGCTGTTGATCGGGCTCCTGGTTGCCGTCGCGGCCGCGGCTTCGGGTGTGGCGGTCTACTTCCTCACCGGCAATGACCGATCGGCCGCACCGCTTTCAACCCCGCAACCCGGCGCCGTTCACCCACTCTCCGATCTCGTGCCGTCACCGGTCTGGCAGACGTGCAAGCAGCAGGACACGCCGCGCCCGGGCGCGGTCGCGACCGCGGCTTGCCTGCCGCCGGCGAATTCGACGACCTTTACGCCTGATCGCCTGGAGATCTCGTCCTTCGCGAGCGGCGCAGCCGTTCAGCGCGCCTACGAGTCGGAACGCCGCAGCCACCACGTGCCGCGCAATCGTGGCACGTGCAACGGCCTGAGCTGGTTCGGTGAGGGGACGTGGCTTCACAATCCATCCGCACCCGGTTCCAGCGCGAAACCAGGCGGGTCGCGCTTCTGTTACTTCGCCGGCAACGATGTGGTGATCGTGTGGACGCACAGGAAGTTCGGACAGCCAACCCACACCGACATCCTCGGCATCGCGCGTGAGGGCGGCAGCGATCACCCCGGCCTGTATGGCTGGTGGAGATTTTGGCACCACCGGATCGGCAAGGTCATCGCGTAGTGCGCGACCCATCCCGTGACGCGGCGCTGGTGGCGATTCTCGACGGCGCGGAGGGTGGGAGACGTGTTGCGATCGCGGGTCAGCTTACGGTCGGACGCGGCGACGACGCCGGCTTGGTGATCGAAGACCCTGAGATCTCGCGAGCACACGCGGTTCTCGCTTCGACCGGCGAGGGACTCGAGATCGAGGACCTCGGATCGCTCAACGGAACCTGGGTGAACGGCGAACGCATCACCGGCGCGATGCCCCTCGCGCCCGGGGATGTGATCAAGGTCGGCACGACTCGCGTCGAGGTGCTCTCGGTCTCCGTCGGGCCGTCTGCCGGCCCGCAGTCGCCTCTTCAGCGAGCCTCGCCCACCCCCGTCGCAGCCGAAGACGAATTGCGACCCGTCAGCGCGCTGTTCGCCGACATCGTGGGCTCCACGGCGCTCGCGGAACGACTCGCCCCGGAGGACTTCACGGCACTGATCGGCGGCTGCGTGGATCGCATGTGTCGCGCGGTCGAACAGTTCGGCGGTGTCATCGACGCCTATATGGGCGACGGGATTGCCGCCTTCTTCGGCTTTCCCACAGCGAATGAGCACGATGCAGACCGGGCAGCCAGAGCAGCCCTGAGCATCGTGAGGACCATCGACGGCTACGCGAACGAGGTGCGGAAGACCTGGAAACTCCCGGATCTCGGCGTCCGCGTCGGCGTCAACAGCGGACAGGTCGCAATAGGGGTGGTCGGCGGAGCGGAACGCCATCCCGTAGCCCTCGGCGACACGATGAACGTCGCGGCCCGGCTGCAGACGGCAGCCGAGCCCGGCACGATCGTGATCGGCGGCGCGACGGCGAAGAAGCTGCGCGGTCGCTTCATGTTGGCGCCGCTCGGGCACATCGCGGTTCGGGGAAGAGAAACGCCTGTCGAAGCATGGCGGCTGCTTCGCGCCCGCCCGGAGCGCCAGCGCCGAGAGCCGCGGCCGCTCGTCGGCCGGGCCCCGGAAACCGCTCGGCTCACCGCCGCAGCGGATGCTCTCCGCGCAGGTCGCGGACAATTCGTTGCGCTCGTCGGAGAGCCGGGCATCGGGAAGACACGCCTGCTCGAATGGTTTCGGGCGCACGTCGGTGACGAGGTCACGTGGCTCGAGGGACAGTGCGCGTCGTACGGAGCACAACCTTCGTACTTCGCCTTCACCGAGGTCCTGCGCGGCTGGCTGGCCGATGACGGCGCGACGCGACCCACGGTCCTGGGGCGACTCGGCATCGGGCGGGATGCGCTGCCGTACTTCTCCACGCTCCTGTCGGCGAGCTCCGGTCGGGAGGGTGGACTTGGAGTCGCAGGCGGTGAGCCGGACGAGTTCGGCGACGGGGTGCGCAGAGCCTACGCCGGCTGGTTACGCGGGCTTTGCGAGGAGAGACCGGTCGTCCTTGCGATCAACGATCTCCACTGGGCGGACCGCTGCACTCTCGAGTTGGTGGAGAGCCTGCTGGACCTCCTCGACGACCTTCCTCTCGTCATCGCCGCGACCAGCCGGCTCGAGCCGGACTCGCACGATCGCCGGCTCCGAGAGCGTGCCCGCCTGGACCATCCCGACCGCGTGATCGAGCTCGAGCTCGGGCCGCTCACCGACGCCGAGGCGGACGAGCTCCTCACCGAGCTCTCCCCGGGAGAGCTCGCTCCGGACGCGAGGCGCGAAGTGATCGCACGAGCGGAGGGAAACGCGCTCTACCTCGAGCAGGTGCTCCGCTCATTGCTCGAGACTGGGGGGCTCGCCCCGCGCCGGACCTGGGCACTCGCCGTGCCCGCGGCGCAACTGCCGACCGGGCTCGAAAGCCTGCTCATGGCCCGTATCGCCGCGCTCCCTCGAGACGCGCGCCGGTTGGCGCAGGTCGCGGCCGTGTTCGGTCGGACTTTTTCTCCCGCCGTGCTCGCCCTCGTGAGCGCGCCCGAGGACGTGGAGAGGGATCTGGCGCGCCTGTTGCGTGCAGACATCATTCGCGAGACTCGCCCGATCCCGGACCGGGAGTACGCCTTCACGCACGGCCTGCTCCAGGAAGCCGCCCTCTCGACCCTAACGCGCGCACGTCGACGCGAGCTCTACCGAACCGTGGCCGCAGCCAGCGAGCAGGCGTTCGCAGACTCACTCGACGACCAGCTCGAACGGCTGGCCTTCTACTACGGGCGCGGGGGTGATCTTCCACATGCGCTCGAATACCTCGAGCGGGCCGCGAAACGTGCGACTTCGCTTCGCGCCCACACGCAGTCGGTCGACTTATGGATGCGTGCCGCCGCAGTTGCCGAAGAGCTCGACGATGCCGGAGCGCAGCATCGGATCGAGCGGCGGCTCTCGGAACTGAGCTCCTGAGCGATCGACTCGCTGTTCTGCCGGCGGCGACGCCGTCCCGGCGCCCTGAATCATCCTGTCCGGACGATGCCCAGAGCCTGCTCCAAGTCCGGGTCCCGCCCTCTCTCATCCCTCTCTCCTACCCGCGCGACCTTACCGGGATAGGAGATGGGGCCCAAATGAATGCCGAAACGCCCGGCCTCCGGGCTCGGCGCGATACGCTCGAGCCCGGAGAAGCGACCGCCCCTTACTGCCGCGCTAGGTGCACGCGCAGTTCTGCTTCGGGATCGTGGATCAGCTCGCCGCTGACGTCCAGGGTGACGCTGTGGAGCGTGCCGGTGAAGGTGAACGGACCGACATAGTCGGGTGTGACCGGAGAACCCGGGTTGGCTCCGCACGTGAGTGCGCCGGGATTGAACGTGAACGGCGTGGTGACGTCGGCGTCGGCGTCGCCGACGAGGTCGCCGTCGACATAGAGCTGCAGCCTCCCAGGGGCACCTTTGCCCTGCTGCATGTCGGGCTTCCCGGTCGGTTCGAACTCGAAGCGGAGCTCGTGCTTTCCTGCTGGTACGGCGTCCTCGGATTCGACGCCGAGAAGTTTGCGTCCGACGTAATTGTGGACGTAACGCAGCTTGCCGTCCTTGATGAACAGGGAATATCCGCCCGCGGCGGTGCCCTGGCTGAGCAATACGCCCTCGGCCCCCTCCTCGGGGATCTCGACGTCTGCTGTGATGCTGTGGGGTCGGTTCAGAACCTTCGGCGCCGCAAAGTTCGGAACCGACTGCGTGTTGGGCAGGTACGTGTAGCTGTCGCGCGGCAACGCGATCTGCGGCTTCTCGCCGACCATCCTGGCGAGGCCGCTGCCATCGATCGGCATCACGTCGTACTTGCCGGCTTCGACGTACCAGGTACCGATCATCGCGATCAGGCGGTCGCGATTCTCGTCGGCGACGTTGTGATTCTCCGCGAAGTCCTCGGCGACGTGGTAGAGCTCCCAGCCCTTCGCATCGAGCGCCGAGAGCGTCTCCGACGAGATCGGCTGCCCGAACCCCATTCCCGCTTCGGCGAACGACGGGCCGGGCCACGCACACACAGCCCGCCAGCCGTCATGGTAGATGGCCCGGTGTCCGAGCATCTCGAAGTACTGCGTCGTCCGCTTGCTGGCCGCGTCCGGAACGTCGAGTGTGTGGGCGAGGCTGACGCCGTGCATCGGAGTCTGCGTGACGCCCCGGATCTTCTCGGGCGCTTGGACGCCGAGCAAGTCGAGCACGGTTGGCACCATGTCGATGATGTGTGCGTACTGCGTGCGGACCTCGCCTTTGGCTTTGATCCCCTTCGGCCACGAAACGATGAACGGATCGGTCGAACCGCCACGGTAGGTCTCACGCTTCCAGCGGCGGAACGGCGTGTTGCCGGCCCACGTCCAACCCCACGGATAGTGGTTGAAGTGCTTCGGGCCACCGAGCTCGTCGATCAGCTCAAGGCTTTCTTCGATCGGCCCCAACGCGTTGTTGAAGAACTGCGCCTCGTTCATGGTGCCCGTCGGGCCGCCCTCGGCGCTCGCGCCGTTGTCGGAGATCACCATGATCAGCGTGTTCTCGAGCTCACCCTGATTCTTCAGGAATTCGAGGAGGCGACCGATCTGGTGGTCCGTGTGGCTGAGGAAGCCCGCGAACACCTCCATCATCCGGCTGTACAGCTGCCGCTCCGGAGCGGGAAGGGAGCCCCAATCCGGGACGTCCGGATCGTGGCGTGACAGCTCGGCGTCGGCCGGGGCAATGCCGAGCTCCTTCTGGCGCGCGAAGGTCTTCTCGCGGTAAGCGTCCCAACCATCGTCGAACACACCCTTGTACTTGTCGGCCCACTCCTTGCCGACGTGATGCGGCGCGTGCGTCGCACCGAAGCACAGATGGAGGTAGAAAGGCTTGTCGGGGTCGGACTGTTTCGTGTCCGCGATGAAGGTGACCGCCTTGTCGACCAGGTCCTCGCTGAGGTGGTACCCCTCCTCGGGCGTCTTCGGAGCCTCTACCTGGTGGTTGTCGTAGACGAGGTCGGGATGCCACTGGCTGGTGTCGCCGCCGAGGAAGCCGTAGTAACGCTGGAACCCGCGGCCCAGCGGCCAGCGGTCGTACGGCCCGGCGGGGGTCTCCTGGTTGCTCGGCGTCAGGTGCCACTTGCCGACCATAAAGGTGCTGTAGCCCTCCTCCAGCAGGATCTCTGACAACATGCCGTTCTCGAACGGCATCACCCCGTTGTATCCCGGGAATCCCGTCGCGAGCTCGGTGATGCACGCCATACCGTTGGCATGGTGGTTGCGGCCCGTGACGATGCAGGAGCGACTCGGCGAGCACAGAGCGGTCGTGTGCATGCTGTTGTAGCGGAGCCCGTTCGCGGCGATCCCGTCGATGTTTGGTGTCTCGATCGGGCTGCCGTAGCAGCCGAGATTGGCGTAACCCGTGTCGTCCAGCACGATGAACAGGACGTTCGGCGCGCCCTTCTTCGCCCGGGTGGGCGCCGGCCACGCAGGGCTCGACTCCTCAGCGGTGCGACCGACGACTCCCGGAAATGCCTTTCCAGGTTCGTACTCGACGATGGGCATCAGCAGGCCTCCGTTCGATCCGGCACGGGTTGAATGGCGAACATACAAAGCCTGTCCGGCGGCAACATCACCCCGTTGAGATGAACTAGCTCTCTGAGCGAAGGGCCTGACTACGAGAAAAGTCCACCTCGAGGCGACCTAGAGTCGATCTCATGCGGCTTTCCTCCAGTTAGCCGCCCGTATTGGTGTTTCGCCCAGCTGTACGGCCGTCGATACAGACTTCAGATATGCCCGAGTTCACGCCGACGCTGCGGGTAAACGAGAACGCCGGCCGAGTCAGGCTCGGATTGGACGGCTTCTTCTCCGCCGAGGGCCAGACGCTGCAGGAGGCGGCAGACGAGTTGGTGCGGAAAATGCTCGTGGCAGTGATGGCGCTCCGGTCCGGCGGTACCAGCGGTTTCAGCGCCGAGTCTCGTCCGGACATGGCGTTGGTGGTCTTCCTCTGGGAGCTAGGGGAGATCGCGGCCGCCGGCGGCGATATTCGCGAGCGCCTGTTCGGCTCGAGCAGTCTGGCGGCCTAGGTCGCTACAGCAACGGGGCCCAGCCGCACTCAGGGGCTTGCCGGCTAGCGCGACGAGGATCGTCTTGCCGGCGGCAACGCCGCCTTTGACGGCCTCTCCGGGCTGAAGGAGGACCTGAAGGGCAAGGACGATCCCGCTGACAATCAAACCGGCGAGCACGGCGACGGCCAGCGAAGACCCATGGAGACCGGCTCGGCGAGCAGCAAGGCCGGCCCAGAAGCCGATCGAGAGCGCTTCGATCCAGATGATGGCGCGGATCGCGTGGTCAAGCGAAACGTCGGCCAGGGCGAAGATGCTCAAGAGCGCGAGGGGCGGTGCCGCAAGAAGCAAAAACGGCGATTGTGAGCGGACGATGTCCAGCCATTTCCGGCATCGTGACTCGCCTCTCGAGGGCGACATGCTGAGCGAGGCTGGCCGAGAAGACGTGCGTGACGAACATCGCAAGGATGGGACCGACGATGATCCCGACAACGTCCCGATACCTCAGATTGGCCCAACCGTCATAGACGATCAGGACGCAGACCAGTGTGATCGTGCGATTGACGACCCGGTCTACAAACAGCGGCTGAAGGGAAGAGCTACCGGAACGGAGCACGTTGCGCCCGACCGTACTGAGATGGACGCAACTCCGTCCTCATCCCGGCGACACCAAGCTGATCGAATGAGACGCGGGCTCGACCATGGCCACGCCGTGGACGGTCGCACGCAAGCGCGGCGCGCTCGTCACCCGGTTGGGATGAACATTGGCTCGGACCGCGATTCGATTGCAGTTCAACGGAGCGCTTGATGCCGGGGCCGTTCCTGAGTGGTGGCCGTGTGCGACCGACAAGGGTACGATCGCTTGATGGCGATCGAGTTGGAGGTTCAAAGGCTGCAGCTCGGCGATGTTGTCTTGGCTGATCTTCCCGAGCAGGCCGAAGAGGTCGAGGCAAAGGTCGTGCGCGAGATCGACCGGACGGACAGCACCGTGCGCGTCACCTTGCGCGTCGAGGGACACGACGACTTCGTCAAGGAGTGGGAACTCGGCGAGATCGTCACCGTCGTACGCGGTCCCTAGACGATTCTGGCAGCGGAAGACGGACCCAGGCTTCCTGGCTTCGCACGATCCAGTCCCGGATCCGCTCGAGGCCAATCACTGCGTGCTTGGACAGAACGACGTCAAGGGAGAATCATCTCGATGGGATGAGGCACAACGTCGTTCCTGACGCCACACTCCAGGCGCGGACGGTTAACGCCGCTCACTAGCAGGGAGGAAATCATGTGGTGGGGGATTGGAATCGGAGGCGGCATCCTGTATCTGATCGTGGCGTTCACGCTCGGACTGATGACGCTCAGGAACGGGCATGGGTGGATGTTCTTTCTCGGGATCTTCTTCCCGATCCTCTGGATTTTCGGCGCCTTCATGACGCCGACCGAGAGGGCGGCACCGGCCTAGGGCGCCCGGTGAGGCATCGGCTTGGTCCTGGGGCTGCGACTCAATGTCCGGTCTACGGCCTGCCGCGCTAGTGCCGGGCTGAACAAGGGCGCCGCTGGCGGTCGCCTGACCTTGCCCGCGGGGTTACTTCGCATTCACCCGTATCGGATGAAGGCCGACTGCCTGTACCGCGCCAGACTTCGCATACCCGGAACACGATCCCGGATCGAACCAGGAGGCACGAGATGCCCAGACGACGACGCCCATTGTTGCGTGCAGCAGCCGTAGGCGGGGTTGCGTACACCGCCGGGAAGGCAGGCGCCAACGCAGCCGGAGAAGAGGCCGATCCGAACGCACCGGCCGAGCAGCCCGAGGCGGAGCAACAAGCGGAGCCTGCGGACCCGGCCGCGGCCGCGCCTTCGGCAGACGAGAGCATGGAGGAGCTGACCAAGCTGAAAGGGTTGCTCGACAGCGGCGTGCTCACGCAGGACGAGTTCGACGCGCAGAAGCAGAAGATCCTTCAGACCATGTAGGCCCCGGTCCGCTTCGGTCGCTAGCCCTTGCGATTGCCGGGCTCCAGCTCCTCGGCACCCACGCTAGGTGTCTCACCACTGAGGACCTGCGCGAGCCGTGCCCGAACCGGAGGCTGGCGATCGTCCGGGGCGATCGAGAGCAGGTCGTGGAGCAGTCGTGCCACACGCACGCGAACGTTGGGCGATTGACGGCTCGCTCCGATGATCTCGTCCAGACCGACGGCG